>Ga0265299_10000009_pt1 | contig 377272 bp, 276 predicted proteins | sample AusTroGonzalo_MG_4_FD_193485 | JGI IMG/M metagenome (GOLD analysis project Ga0265299, IMG submission 193485) | Bovine rumen microbial communities from tropical cattle in Woodstock, Queensland, Australia - Gonzalo_02 | ecosystem: Host-associated > Mammals > Digestive system > Stomach > Rumen ... | reverse complement strand
CGGGAGTTCGACCTTTGCGTCGGACTCCCTTTTTTTGTGCCCGCGCCGTTCCGGTTTGTTTGTCTTCTCATCATATATATGTGTCCGTGATGTCCGCGTCGTAGAGACGCACGGCCGTGCGTCTCTACAGGAACGCGCATCCCTTCAGGGACATGCATCCCCATAATGCCATGCGTCTGATATCATGAATCGTCTTTCCTTTTGAGACAATTCGATTTTCTCACATTTGTATTTGTTTGGTTGTTATTTTATTGATAATTAAATAAATAAAAGATTGTTCCTCTTTTTTGCTGAAAAATATAGCAAATCTTTTGAATCTCTTTTTTTTGTTTGTAGATTTGGAATCTGAAATAAATGTTTCCCTATAAGGATGTGTCTTATGGCATGGTTTTTGTATTCTTGTAGGTGTTTGTTACAATGTTATGGTTTTCTTAAATTATTTATTCAAATGAAAAACACGTGGATGAAAGCGTCCCTTCTTCTGGCAGTAGGTTTGTTGATAAACTTCTCCAGTGCATTAGGTCAGACGAAAATCGAAGCCGAATCGTTTATCGATTATGTTACTAAGGATTCAATCAAAGTGGAAAATGGAGTAAGCATTGGTTATTTTGATGCGGCTGGTGAACAGTTAATTTATGAAATTAATGTAAAAGAAACGGGATTTTATCAGTTCTCTTTTAAGTATTTAGCTGCGACAGCTGGAAATATTCGTATTCAGTCTGATGATGACTCTTATTTTGTGTATGATTTGGAGGCTAATCATAAGAATGGAGATCAATGGTGGTTGTTGCCTATAAATGATTGGTTTGAATTTCCTATGGAGAAAGGACCATCTTTCTATTTGTCGGAAGGTACACATGTTGTTACTGTCACCAATGGGGGGGTAAAGGTTAATCTCGATTATTTTTTGATGCAAAAAACAAGTGTGACGGATAAAGAGGTGGCTTCCATAAAAACGGTTCCATCAAAGGTTGTAATAATGCCTGAAGATGAAATTAACATTTGCCCTAAGGCTTATAATGCGTCAGGTGAACTGATTGCTGCTCCTGTAAAATGGTCAAGCAATGCTACTAATGGTACATATAAGGCTGGAAAATCAGAATCGACAGATGTCGTGACTGTTACTGTTGGTGGCGTTTCTAAAGATATTAGCATTTCTATAAAGATGCCAGAGAAGAAAAAAGAATTTGTTGTTTCAAAATATGGACGTTTAAAAGCAGACGGATCTGTTAAAGACCAGAATGGAAACACAGTTAGTTTGATGGGTCCAAGTTTCTTCTGGAGTTGCTCTGCTCCTTTGTGGTGGTGTAAAGAAACAGTAGATTATTTGGTTGAACAATATAATGTGCAGATTATTCGTCTTCCTGTCGCAATTGCACCTTGTGGAACTGATGGACAAACTAGTTGCGGTTCTGAAGTTAAAACTTGGAATGAAGACTGTTACTACTATCGTCCAGATTACACTAAGAAGATGGTGGATGAGGTAGTGAAGGCTGCCATTGAAAACGATATCTATGTTATTATTGATTTCCATGAGCATAAAGCAGAGGATTGGGTGAACTTGTCAAAAGAGTTTTTTACCTATTTTGCGACCAAATGGAAAAATTATCCAAATGTTATGTATGAGATATATAACGAACCAGTTTGCGATAATGGAACAGTTGTAAATTATGCAAAACAGATCATTCCTGTTATTCGTGCTATTGATAAGGATAATATAATAATTGTGGGTTCACAATCCTATTCAAGAGATCCTGAGGGCGTTACATCAGCTGGTTCTGGTTATTCGAATATTGCATATACTTGGCATGGCTATGTGAAGTGGGGTCATGAAGGTGATTGGGGGTCTCATAATTCATGGAATACTTCAGTCCCTGTCATTGTTACAGAATGGGGTATTAACGGAGGTAAAAATGATGGAGGCTTGTTGAATACTTTCAGATCGAGAGGGGTTATCAATTGCTTTTGGTCTATGAGTAATTTAGGAGGTGATGATGCTATATGGTCTGTATTAAAGGATAATTGCTATAAAACGACAGGATGGACAGATAGTGATATGACAGAAAACGGAGCTTATATGTTAAATCAAGCAAAAGGTTGGGTTAATTTCAAGCCAGTTGTTTTGGATGATACTAAAGAGTTGACCATGTCCATTTGTTCTAACATGACTATATTCTTGCCAGAAAATGAAGTTACCTTATCAGGTGCAGCAACTGGTGGCACAGAAAGATATACATATACATGGAAACAAGTGAAGGGTCCAAAAGACGCTACGATCTCATCTCCATCATCTTCACAGACAAAGGTGTCAGATTTGGTGGCTGGAGTATATACTTTCTCTCTTAGTGTCAATGATGGAGAAGATGAATTATCAGAAACAGTTACTATAACAGTATATCCAGAAGGATATGTAGATCCAGGATTGATAGATGACGTTAGTGACAATGATATCATCAGCCGTTGGGGTGGAAAATGGGATATCTTTGGTGATTCTGATAAAAATGGTAACCCTCATTCATCCATTACAGAACCAGAAAAATTGCCAAACGATGGTCATATCAAGGCAGATATCAAGTTAGGTGGTAAATGGGATGAAGGTGCAGGTTGGTCAGATAATCCATATTGCGGTGTGGAATTGTATATGAAAGACGATGAAAGTCCAATGGACTTGACAGACTGCTCTAAGATTACTTATAAATTCAAGGGATCTGCCCATACATTCAGAGCAGAGATGTCTCGTGTGAAAGATTCTGATTACCATAGTGCATCGGTAGGATCTTCTTCAAGTTGGACAGAGGTGACGATTAATTGGAGCAGTTTGAAGCAAGCTGATACATGGGGTGTTGATATGAGTTTGGATAAATCAGATATTGTCAAATTCAGTTGGCAAGTAAAGGACGATCCAAATTCTTCACAATCATTGGAAATCGATGATGTAACATGTGTTGGTATGAGTGTAGATGTACCTGCAATATCATCACAATCAGATTTCGAGGTTTATCCAAATCCAGTTAAAAATGGGGTTTGTACAATTGTTGTTGCAGAGAAATCTACAATTTCAATCTATGATCTTTCTGGAAGATTGGTAAATACTCTTATAGCAGTACCGAATATGGATAACAAAGTAACATTCACCAACAAAGGTGTATACTTTGTGAAATCAGGTTTGTCAGTGAAGAAGGTGATTGTTCAATAAGAAACAAAACAATAATGAGGAGGCATTTGGCTTTAGCTGAATGCCTCTTTTTTTGTATGTAATTGTGGAGAGAGAAGTAAGAGTATTAACATTTTTTATAAAATCTTGAGCGTTTTTTTTGAATTCCCCTTTTTTTTTGTATTTTTGTCCGTCTTTGCGTTTAAAAGTGAATGACGAACAACGGAGAAAAAGTTGAACTATATGTAATATTATGAACATGAAAAACATATATCAAAAATTCGTATGTATTCCGAAAAAGGGTATCATGCTATTGTTTTTATTGTCCTGTTCTTTTATGACTGCTATGTCTATAGATGTCGTTCGAGACGAGGTGTGGAATGGTAGGTATGATACTGAGAAAGTCGGTGAAAAAATATTGTTACATACGGTTCAAAGAAGTGGTGATAGTCAGGGTTTTAAAGCACAAATTAGGTTTGGCGGAGGAACTTTTGATAAGAATAAACTTTATATCCATTCAGATTTTGAGAGTTGGATAAGTGATGGATTGGTTGTGATTCAACCTACAGGAAATGGTATCTATGGGGAGAATTACTATTGTGTCAGCTATGATGCTATGACACAGAGCTTCTACGTTGAAAAAGGAAGATGTGGGGCTGGCATTACTCCATCGGCATTTGAAGTGTGTCCAGGAGAAACTGTGACGCTAAGAGCTGTTCAGTTGGAAGATGTCACAACATGGTCATGGGGTTATTTGTCGGAAACAGATACAACATGGTTGGATAATGATGATGCAACGTCAATCGACATTGTACTTCAGAAACCTACAACGTTTGTTCTTAAATATACAATGTCTGGTAGTGTAAAGGTTATTTCACAGTTGGTGAATGCTTCTTTATCAAATTGTGGTTACTGGGTAAGAGCTGACAATACATCTGTTTGTCCAGGACAAGAGGTGGTTTTGTCTACGAATTATACGGGTGCATCAACATATGTATGGAAAGATCAAAGTGGAATGACGATTGCAACATCCACAACACCTACAGTTTCTGTGGCACCAACGTCTGCTACTGTTTATTCATTGTATGTTAATAACGATTTGGTAGGTAGTGTGTCTATAAAGATGGATGACTGCCAATTCTACATTACTTCTTATTATCCTACTTCAGTTTGTATACAGGATTCCAACCATTTGACTGCGATAGGCGAAAGAGTCATAGGCGATATTGACAGACCAGTATTTACATGGGAATATTCTTATGATGGTGTTTCTTGGAATACTATAAGCGGACACAATTCATCAAGATTGAATGTGGCTCCAGAACAAAACACCTACTATCGTGTTTCATACAATGGCTATAAAACTCCTTCATTCTTCTATGAAGTGCCAGATTGTAGTCAAAATCAAGATTGTGAAGGATTGCAGAGTAGAGTACTATTCTATGAGACATTTGGTTACTTCTTGGATGAGAATACGTATGTGAACGGATCCAATGTCTATAAAGATTATATGACAATGTATGGTACGGTTTCGGCTGTTGATAGAAATGGTAATGTGATTGGTACTGCAGGTAATACGCCAGGAAGTACCACCGATTATTTTGATATGATTCGCAATGGACAGGGATACTATAGCGCTAGATATGATGATAGTACAAAGTTGGCTGTTTCTGATCAAGGGACGACGTACTTCCGTATCGCAAAATATGTAGCACCAGATCCTAATGGATATGTGGTAACTGCTACAAAATTTAAGCGAGTAATAGATGATGATGGAAAAATTTCTAGATCTAATCAATATGTAGGTACGAACGGACACCTATTCTTGCATGCTAATCCAATCCTTCCTTTGTATGATTGGTGTGATGATGGAAGTTATCGTTTGCAGGATGGATACTATGCAATCGTTGCAAATCCAGATTCAGTAGATAGACATGATCATGGTGATTATTTGGATTGCTCTGATGCAACGGGTAATGTGAATGGAGCTATGCTGTTTGTAAACTCTGGAGAAACGAAATACTCTAAGTCGGCCATCTATGCTCAGAAAGTTGAACTGACCTGTGCGGCAGATAGGTTCTCCTTCAGTATGAACGTTCGTAATGCAACAAAGAAGGAGTTTAGTTCATCAGATCCGAACAAGAGAATGAATCCGGTGAATATCTCCGTGATTTTGTTGGCGGATATTGACGGAACGGGCGTTTTGCCTATCTCGTATAGAGCAATGGATGATATAGATCCAGCTAATGTTTTGAATAGAGATATAGAGTCAGGTGATTTGCCATCTGCATCAACAGAGTGGAAACACATCGAGCAGTATGTTCAATTGGAACCAGGAAAGAAGGTTCACTCTTTGTGGGTAGTCCTTTATAACAATGGTCTTGCAGGAGATGGTAATGATATGTTGATCGATGATATCATGTTCTCCGTATGTTTGCCTAAAGCTGAGTTGTCAGCTAACATCGATGGTAATTTGATTACTGGTGATGTTGTTGTGTGTGACGGACGTGATGTAGAATTGGTTGCCACTCAAAAAGGTGACTATATAAAGAACCCAGTGTATTTGTTCCAATACCAAGACAAGGATACGAAGGATTGGGTGGATATGTTGGACTATGACGATGCATTGTCATATAATAAAACCAATGTGATTGTTTCTGTTACAGATCCACGATTCGTTGGTAATGTGAAGTATCGTGTTATTATCGGTTCATCTGTTAATGAGTTGCGTACAGTGGCAAGTAATCCTACTGATGTATGTAACGAATTCTTGGTGGCAGAGTCTGATATCAACGTGATGAATATGTATGGAGGACCAATGTGTCCAGATCAGGATAAGAGAATCTGTTATGTGGAAGGTGATTCTGTGTACATTACGGGTTGTCGTTCATTGATCGATCCAAATCATACATATAAGATATTCTGGAAAGATTCGCAAGGTAATATCGTTGTAGATACTACGGAAGTGACGGGCGTATCTTCAGATTCTGTGAAATTGGTTATTGGTGAAAACAAAACAGTTTCCATCTACGATAGAAATAATAGAAAGGTGATGGATACCGACTTCGATGGAATAGCTACACTTACGTATGTTGCAAGAGATGCTGATATATGTGAGCATGAGCAGAAGTTCACTTTAAGTCCAAAACATATTGTTGAATTATCGTTCGATGGAGATACGGCAACTGGTTGTGATTCTATCCTAGTACACATCAATAAAGATGTGCCAGATGCTCACTTGATATGGAACTGGTCAATACCAGGACAAATTACCGAGGTGGATGATGCAACTCAGGTATTCCGTCCAGATGGATTGTCAGAAACCTCTTCAATCTCAGGTATGTTATATGTTAAGGTTGATAACAGTGGAGATGACTTCTGTGCATCTGCAGAACCATTGGAGATACCTTATACAGTTCAGAACGTATCTTTCACAGTTAAGACAACTCCAAGTGGAAGTCCAGTTTGTGTGACACCAGGTCAGGATGATGACACTCCATTGATGTCATTTACGGCTAGTACAAGTCCTATCAATTCGTCATTTAACATTTTGAAATACAATTGGCGTTTGGTATATGGAAATGGGGATGTTGTTGATACAACCACTGATGGTAGAGTTTTGGTGATGAGATATAGAGATTTGGTGGGTCATGTAGGTATGACTTTAAGTGCTAGTATCATATCTACGGAAACTGCAATGTGTGGTGTGATTTCAAATCCTTCATCTACGGAGACTTCAACAGTGGAGATTAGAACTGGTGCATTTACTTTGACGTTGGAAGCTTTGACGAAAGAAATTTGTTTGAAAACTTCAGATACGATTTTCTTAAAGGCTTCGTTCTCCTCAGCTGCTGCTGTGAAAAATTTGAAAACATTCAATATATATGATGCAAATCATTTCTACAATCATACGATAGATATAATAGAGGGAGATTCCGTTTATTTTGATACTATTGTTAAGTCACAATATCCAGATATTTTTGTGCCTGGAATGACAGAAACATTCTACATGTCGGCCTTAGATGAAGAGTGCTCAGGTACAAACAGATCATTGGGTGACGATGTGAATTTGAATGGTTATGAATTCACATTGCAGGATCCAGGAGGAGATGGAAAAGAATGTTTGGCTCCGGGTGATAAGTTGCCTATTACGGCTACTTTGGATAATCCGGATGCTGTAAATTTGATAAAATCTTTCCAATGGTATATGGATGACAAACCGATGGGAGGAACTGGATTGTCTTTCGACTTTGTAGTAGAAAAGAGCGGTACTTATGAATTTAAGTTAGTCCTTTCCGATGGTATCTGTTCTGATGTGGCTGATTCTATCATGGTAGAAGTGGGCGTTAATGAACCAGTTGTCATTGATTGTGACTCGTTAAGAAATACTCCTATTGAGAGAGTGGTGCATGGAGAATGTAGCATACCATACGAATTGATGAATTTAGAATATCCTATTGGTGTGGATGGTTGTTCAAGTGAGAAGGTACAGGGTGAAGGTCGTAGAACAAGTGGTAAGGCTATGACAGATCCTTATCCTGTGGGACGTGATACGATTATTTGGTCATTCAGAAGTAAGTATTCTAACATTGTCATTACGTGTGAGCAATATGTTTATATTCAGAGTGACTTCCCTCCTATTGTGCCTTGTGATTCTATCAACAAGTCGCCTATTGAGAGAGTGGCTCATGGTACGTGCGAAATACCTGCAGAGCTGATGAATATTAACATACCAAACGGAAAAGATTATTGTACGGATGACATAGTTCCTGGTGTGGGACGTAGAACTAGTGGTAGAAGTATGACAGATCCTTATCCAGTGGGACGTGATACCATTATTTGGACATTCGATAGTGAATACTCAACAGTTGATGCTGTATGTGAACAGTATGTCTGGGTTAGAAGTGACATGCCTCTTGATTTTAATTGCGATTCATTAAAGAATGATACAATTAAAGATGTGTTGCATGGCGAATGTGAGGTGTCTGCTGAGAAGTTGAATATACAAGCGCCAGTGGCAACGGATGTATGTACACAAAATCCTGTTACTGCCATTGGAGTGAGAAAGAGTGGAAGAAGTATGACAGACTCCTACATGGTAGGTTATGATACTATTATGTGGATTTTCGAAAATGATTACACAACGATAATAGATACATGTGAACAGTACGTTCATATCCAAAGTGATATTGAACCTGAGTTTAATTGTAATTCGTTGAAAGATACCTTCTTATTCTTGAAACTAGACGAATGTAAATTGCCAGCTGGTGTTTTGGTGTTGCCTGAACACTTCGCATTGGATGCATGCACGAAAGACTCGGTGCCTGGTGTTCCAACAAGAGAAGATGGTAAGGGTCTTAATGAAGAATATCCAAGAGATACAACTGTTATAAAATGGACCTTCACAAGTATTCATAGTACAACTCCTAAGATCTGTTATCAGAATGTGATTGTAAGAGATACATTCCCACCAGAATATGATTGTAGTTTGTTGAAAGATTTGTCGGTTGCAGTCGATGAAGACTCTCCAGCGAATGATTCAGTTTCATACGAAGAAGTGGTTGCCCGTGGATTGACTATCCCTACCTACGAAGATTTTTGTGATGGTACGATAGAAGGTATTCCAGTACGTAGTGATGGTAAAGGATTCAAAGAAAATTATCCAGTTGGAACTACTATAATTACGTGGGATTTCAAAGACAAGTCAGGTAATTCAAAATATTGTGAACAAGAAATTTTTGTAACTAATGAACAAATATTAGATTGCCCACAAGACTTGGATGGAAAAGTATTTGCATGTACAGAAGAAGTTCCTGCTCCATATCAATCGTTTGAAGAGTTTAAAAAAGCAGGAGGTGCGATTTCTGACGAAAGTAAGATAGATCCATCTTCGTTCACATACAGAGAGACGTTGAGCAATGATAGTTGTAATTCTATCTTTACACGTACATATGTTGTTTTGAACAAACGCGGTATTGAAGTTACTTGTGATCAGGTTATGTCTATTAAGGATACGGTAGCACCAGACTTCTCCGTAGTATTGTCAGATATTACTGTTGGTTGTAAGGATGAAATTCCTACAGGTGACGATGTGAAGGCTATCGATAACTGTGATCCTAATCCAACTTTGACACTTTCAGAAACAAATAACAGAGGTACGGACACCTTATCATGTGAATATTACAATTATGATATTGTGAGAACATATAAGGCGGTAGACCGATGTGGTAATGAAAATACAATGGTTCAAACCATTCGAGTTCGTGATACCGTCCCTCCTTATTTTGTGGAACCTATAGATTGGAACTCATATACATTGGCTGACCTTATGGGATTATGCGAATTCTTTGCTCCAAACTTATACGATAAAATTAAGGATAATATCATTGATGAATGTACAGGAAAAGCAGGTATTCGTGTGACACAAACTCCAGAACCTGGTGCTAGAATGGATTCTTCAATGTATGTCTCGTTGAAAATCGAAGATTTATGCGGTAATGATACCACATTGGTGAAATTTGTAAAAGTTCAACATAAAGAGGTAATCATTAAAGTTCATACTTTTGATATTGATTCATGTGTGACAGATGATCGTGGTATCAGTCTTAATTCTCAATCTGTTCGTTATGCGGAAGGTTCCTTGGAATATATTGATGAGTTTGATGGAGCTATTGGTTCAACAAGAGGAACTTTTGTGTATGACTATTATCGAGGCAAGGAAGCGAAATATGAAAATTTGATGTTCAGTAACAACCCTAAGACTTATTGGCATGAGTTTGAAAAGAAGATGGGTAACAGCACGAATGTAGATAGCCTTATTGAACTTTATGCGACATTACATATGCGTAGTGAATCAGGTTATTATACGATTGTGGCGATGGATACATTATCAGGTTGCCCTGATACAGCTACGTTATACGCAAATGTAAAAGAACGTCCTAAAGTTGTCGTAGAATCTGGTGTTTTGCCAGTCTGTGAAAATAGTCCAGTTGACTTGTCTCCATTTGTAAGATGCATTGACAATATGGGATCAGATAGTTTGAATACATATTGGAAGAAAGATGGCGTTCTCTTTGATTACGAGAATCCTGTAGAAAGTCTTGTGTTATTTGAAGATAATGGAAAGACACTGGTATTCTACGCAGAAAACGAGTGCGGTGTGACATCTTCTCTTAATTCTCATTTGTCTCTATGCTTGGAGAATCTTTTAACTAAGCAAGACACATTGAATTACTTCAATAATAATGTGGCTAAATATGATTCGTTGGTTGCTAACCTATTGTATACAAGTGATTCTGTCATGTTGAACGTTCATAAACGTTACAACCCAGGTGAAATCACCATCACTACAGATCCAAGCAATCCTGCTAGAATCTGGGTGGGAGAGGGTATCATCCTTTCAGCTTCTGCTACATATGGATATGATTATTTGGTATGGCATCGAGTTGCAGGCGAATATGATTTAAGAAATTATGATGCTTATACGGCAACTTCGGACTTCGTATTCGAGGATCCTGACGATGAGGAGGACGTGCCATTAGCAATCTTTAGATATGGTGAGAATACGACTATCATTGATATGCCAGCTGATACTTCTTACTACTATGTGACAGTGACAAACGGTGTATGTCCTGCTGTTCCTAGTGCTTTGACGAAGGTCAATGTACTTCCAGAGGTTCCAACTGCATTTACTCCACATACGAAAGATGGTTTGAACGATATCTTTATGGAGCGTCATCATGTTGTGATCTTTGACCGTTACGGACAAAAGATTTTCGTGGGTGACAATGGATGGGATGGTACTTACAATGGACGTATGGCCGATCCAGGTGTTTACTACCACCAGGTTAAGATGTCGGATGGATCATTGGTAAATGGTACAATCGAGATTATAAAGATTCGTTAATGAGACGTTATTAATAGTACCTCACTGAGGTGCATACTTGAATAAATACAAAGCCCGAAATGCTGATGCGTTTCGGGCTTTTGTTATTCTCTCGTGTTGCTTTATTGTAATAATAGAAAATGTGTTGTTCCATTCTGTCTTGTTTCTTTCCTTCTAAAATGGTTTTCCAATAAAAAAGTGTGCCAAAACGAATTTTGACACACTCATATTTGAAGTGATATAAACTATCGAATTATGATTCCTTTAGGATAACATCGTGTGCACCACCTTCAATGATGGAAGTAGATGATACCAATGTTATTTTTGCATCTTTCTGCAATTGCGGAATTGAAATAGCACCACAACTACACATAGTAGAAATCATCTTTGCCAATGTTTGATTCAAGTTGTCTTTCATCTTTCCTGCATAAGGAACATAACTGTCAACACCCTCTTCAAATTTCAAATTGGCACTTCCTCCCATGTCGTATCTTTGCCAGTTTTTTGCACGATTAGATCCCTCTCCCCAGTATTCCTTAACAATACGATTACCGATTGTCAATTTCTTTGTAGGAGATTCGTCGAATCTTGCGAAGTATCTACCCATCATTAAGAAATCTGCACCCATAGCCAATGCTAGTGTCATGTGATAGTCATGAACAAGACCACCATCACTGCAGATAGGAACATAGATACCAGTTTTTGCGAAATATTCATCACGAGCCTTTGCCACATCCATCAATGCGGTAGCCTGACCACGTCCGATACCTTTCTGCTCACGAGTGATACAAATAGAACCACCACCGATTCCCACTTTGATGAAATCAGCGCCTGCATCTACCAAGTATTGGAATCCTTCTGCATCCACAACATTACCAGCGCCACATTTTACTTTGTCTCCATATTTGGATTTGATCCATTGAAGAGTGTCTTTTTGCCATTCAGAGAAGCCATCGGAAGAGTCGATACATAGAACGTCAACGCCAGCCTCTACCAATGCAGGAACGCGCTTCTCATAATCACGAGAATTGATACCAGCACCTACCAATAGCTTTTTGCTTTCATCAGACAGCTCGCGAGGATTTGCATGATGACTATCATAATCCTTACGGAATACAAAATATTGTAGCTTTTGATCTTTATCGATAATAGGAAGTGTATTTAACTTGTGATCCCAAATGATCGTATTGGCTTCGCTTAGGGAAATTCCAATATGACCTACTGTCAATTTCGCAAATGGAGTCATGAAGTTTTTCACTGGAGCAGATAAATCAGCTTTGTCAACACGATAATCTCTGCTAGTCAATATACCTTCCAATTTTCCGTTAGGAGTACCATCTGTTGTGACACCGATAGTAGAGTGACCTGTAGTTTGTATCAATTCGAGTGCATCAGCCAACGATGTTTCAGGTGTTACATTGGAATCACTGATAACAAATCCGGCTTTGAAGTTTTTTACTTTGCGAACCATCTCAGCTTGTGATTCGATAGGTTGTGATCCGTAGATAAAGGAAAGACCTCCGTTACGAGCCAATTCTATCGCGAGGCCTGAGTCAGAAACCGCTTGCATAATAGCAGAAACAAACGGAATGTTTAGATTGATTGCAGACTTCTCGCCTTTCTTGAATTTAACCAAAGGCGTTTGTAAACATACATTACTTGGAATGCATTCTTTGGTGGTCAGTCCCGGAATCAAAAGAAATTCTCCAAAGGTGTGGGACACATCGCTGATAATTTTAGCCATATCTATATCGTTTTTTCTTATTGTATTTCTGACTTTGAAAAATTATGCAAAGTTAATAAATTTTTCTTTATTATGGAAAACGAATTTTATAGGTGGATGTAATGATATGTATTGAACTTTATATCTCTGGGAGACGTAACCCATTGACATTTTAAATTTTGCAGATTCCAAAATTTCTTATACATTTGTCGGAAATTACATCGGATAGTATATTTTTTCGAAAACCATTTTATTATTTTACCATGAAACTAATGTTACATTTAAATATAAATGCTTCTATGAGGCTTACATGTCTGAAGAGAACGATATTGTTCATTGCATTAATTTTGCAATCCTATTTCGTCATGGGTGCGGTAGTCGCTGGTACGGATTTTGAACCAATGGTCTACCCAGGAGATTCTATACCTTGGGATCTCAATTCAGTAAAACAGTATGGTATGGCTGGTAACTCATTCTCCATGAATCCAACTTATTCGGGAGATGGTGCCAATTACCGGGTGAAGGAAGACCTAGATTACGTCTATTGCGTGACAGGTAATCCAAGTACGTTGAATCCTGATTTTATGGAAGCGGACGACTATATGTGCGTCATACAGTACGCGGGTGATATGAAAGAGATGACTTCGTTCTTCACCTATCGAATCAGTGGATTGCGCATGGGTACTAATTTTACCATTACAATAGATTATTATGTGCTCAACACCAAAGCTGATGTGAAAAAGTATTTGGGTGTGAATTATGACAACGCGACAGTTGATTTTAGGGCGATAATAAATCCTACTGCTTGGGGAACTAGTGAAACATATAAGGCGGTTGATGCTGCTACCAATACAGTTCAGAAGAAACAACAGGTGACTTTGAAAGGTGTTGTTTCAGACCCAGTTCTTGAATTGAATCTATTATATGGATATAATGGTAAAGGAGAGGGTATTGCCATCGGTATCACAGAAATAACCGTAGATGGTACAATCGATCCTAAAATATCTTCTAGTCAAGGCATTGAAGCTTGTAAGGGTGAACAGATTTTGTTAACCTTGGACAGAGAGTATAATGCGAAGACATATAAATGGGAAGTAAAACATAGTGGAGGAACATGGCAGACCATATCCACACAGAAGAGCACATTGTATGAAATGCCTTCTCCTCAGAATGGGGATGTGACGGAACTATTCCGTTGCACAGTTGATGGCGTCGTTTCCAATGAATTGGAGGTTAAGGGTATCACTTGTTGTGAGGTGAATGGTAAACCGGCTTCTCGAAAGACACTCTTGTGGGAGACATTCGGACGATTCCCTGGTAAGCATACTTATGTGGATAAGGATGGAAATGAAACGACCACTCCTGCCACCTGGCCACCTTATCGTGCTGATTTATCCTACACAATCCCTCAAAACGATTTCGATGATGGTAGTGGAAACAGTTGTGTGAGATGTGGTAATGGCAACACGGCAAGCGGACAAATTAATGATGGTTATTATGCAATTGTTTGTCCAATGCCGACAGGTGCCTATTATCAAGATGTGGCAGGTAACTCGATTGCCACATGGATGAATGGTGTGTCGACAGATCATACCTCTTTGATTACGGGTGAGGTTAATGCAGGTGCTTTGTTTATTAATGTGGATTACTATTTTAGTGGTGTGGTTTTTGAAGCAGAGTTCCACAATATATGTTCTGGTAAACAGGTCTTTTATGAAACGTGGGTTGCCAACTTGAGTAACGGACTTTCTGATCCTATTGTCTCAATTAAATTTTTTGATGAGAATGGTGATGAGATTGAAGCCATCAATGATTTTGTGGTGAAAGCTAATGCTGGATGGCTTCCGTTGAAAGGAAGTTTCTTCATCGAAGGCTCGGGTACCCATGACGTGAAAATGCAACTTTTCTCTTCTTGTGGTACACGATGCGAAGACTATTCATATTGGGATAAGGGAAATGACTTGATTATAGATGATATCAAGTTTATGGTTTGTTCCCCTCCTTCATTGGAAGCTTATTCTGATATAAGCACATTTGCTAAGGATACTACTATTTGTGCGGATCAATCGTTTACAATTGAGTCTCCTGTTAGTACCTTGTTGGTGGATTTCTTTGGTGGTAATCATCGTTTCTTATTCCAATATAGTGGAGATGGTGGTACTTCATGGAGTAATGTTTCTGGTATTGAGCAAGATAATCAGTATATTATCAATACGGCAGATTATCCACAGGATAAAATGCAGTTTAGAGTTGTTGTGGCAACACCTGATGTGTTAGGTACGTTCTTGGCGGATCCTAATTTGGCTAATTATGATGACGATTGCCGTAACTATTCTATCACAAAGCCATTCACGATTACTCGTGCGGGTAGCCTTGATATGGGTACTGATTTTAAAACATCTGCATGTAAGGGCGAAACCGTTAATTTGAAAGGATACCCTAATCCAGACTTGTCATCTTGGAAATGGACAGATGAGTCGGGAACTGATCTAATTCCATATTCATCTACGAAAACAGATATGGATTATTCATTTACATTGTTGGATGAAACGACACTCTATTTCTATGGAATGACAGCGGATGGATGTGTTGGAAGACGAAAATATACAGTCACTGTAAATCCTACGGCTGAGATATCGTTTGTGTTGGATACCGTTTGCGGAAAAACATTGTTGACCACGACAGTTTCTCCTGCTAACGCCACAATTGATGCGACGTTAGAGGGCGCTGCCTTTAATCTCTCTACTGGCGAGACAGAGCTTGGCGCTACTTCATTGTTGGGTGAATTAGAGGCAACGGCTTCGGCTACTGGTTACTGCAAGAGCTTGCCTGCCAAAACAACGTTGATATATAAACAAATACCAGAGGAGTCGTTGGCGAAGATCGATCCATTCTGTGAATATATCAATGGAAGCATGACAAAGTCAAGTGAGGCGTCTGCTGCTCCATTACTTCCTGAAAGTGCCAATGACTATCAAGTAACTTGGTACAGTGATGCAAGTGCTACTACATTGGCAGAAACAGACTTGCGAAGAGTGGCAGGTAGTGTCTCTCCAATTACCTACTATTATACATTGACGTTAAAAGGTTGTACATCCAAACCAGAACCGTATGAGTTTGTGATCAAACCTTTGGCTACTGTCACTGTGGCAGAGACAAATGAATGTGATCTTACAACACTAACGGCTACCACCACACCTTCTGGTGCTACGGTTACATGGAATGGAACGGAAACAGGTAGTGCCCTAACCTTAAATAGCCCTGAAAAAGCAGGTGTTTATAAAGCAGTCTCTTCTGCATCCAACTATTGTGAAAGTGAAGAGTTTGAAATAAATGCTTCTTATTATGAAACGCCAAGACAATTGGAAACATCTTCAGTACAATATTTGAAACTGGATGCAAAAGCTACAAATGGCGTCTTTAATACGGATAAACTTATTGCTGCTGTCAAAGAGAGCAGTAAAACACCATCTGCGAGTGTGATGTGGATGGGTCCATACGCAAAAGCTGTGGAGCCAACGGATATTTCCTCAGCAACATTGTCTCCTAATGCACCTCAGGCTGATGTGACTGTAACAACGGATACGGTTCTCTACTATTATGTCTATCAACAGATGACGTATGGAGGTACCACCCTTTGTAATAGTCCGTTAAGTTTGATCGAAGTTTCAATATTGGGTGCTCCTGCTCCAACGCCGAGAGATACCTCTATCTGTGTGGATGACCCAATCGATTTGATGGATTTGGTGGTGATTAACCCAGCAGAAGGAAAAACAAAGGATGATTATGAATTGGTATGGGAAGATGGTACTACCACAGCTCCAACTGTTTCGACATCAGTTAGCGGTGTGCAAACATTTAAGGTGATGCAACGTGAGAAGAACACAACAAATATAAGTGCTGCTGTTTCGATGAATGTCAGAGTATATGGAGTGCCAAAGCCTACGGCAGAGGATGTCATATATTGTTTGAACGAAACACCAGTGGCATTAAAAGCAGAACATGGATCAACGGATCCTAGTCGTTGCTTGGTGGCTGATGGTTTTAAATGGGTGACTATCGCACAGTCTGGTACGCCTTCAGAGTCGCTCAATGCCCCTGTTCCTTCTACAAATGAAGCACGAGAGTTGTCCTATCAGGTTATCTCATCGTATGATTTAGGATTATCCAGTGGTAAACTTTGCTATAGTGAGCCGACTGATATCAAGGTGACTGTGTGTCAAACCAATGCACCTTCTCCACAAACTATCCAATATATAAAGGCAGATGCGTCCGATGGAAAAACATTCCCATCTATCAAAGATGCACGTTCACCCTGGGTAGAGGAGACTGGTTATGAGTATTATTATTCTGCTTTGTTGGAAGATGCTAGTGTTATTCCGACTACAGGTTATAGTACCACCATTCCAACGCCAGTTTATGATGTTAGTACATTGGGAGGTGGAACCAAAGAGTTGTATTATTATGTCTATAGAATTGACAAGAACAATCCAAAAGACTGTCCAAGTGATGTGGCAAAGATTACCATCAGAATCAGTGATGCATTATCACCACAAGTGAAAGATGTATATGTGTGTGAAGGTGATGCAGTGCCAGATTTGGAAGCAACAGTCTCTTTGTTGCCAGGCTCTACTAAGACGGCGGCTGATTATGACATTTGGTGGTATGGAGAACAAGATCCATCAGTTGTTAGTATCTCTCCAGTAAATTCGGTAAGCAGTAACACCTATTCTACAGGAATCACCTCTGCCGTTGTGGTCGACCATGCGAAAACAACATATAAATATTATGTAACGCAAAAGGACAAATCGACCAATGCGGAGAGTATGCCATCCGTTGTAACAGTCTATGTGATGCCAAAGCCTGTGGTTACACCGAAAACCATACCAGCTCAATGCGAAGGAGAGGTGTTGTTGGATACATGTTATGTAATTGAAAACCTTTCTGCATTGAGTGGTACGATTAACAAACAATATGAGACAGTGGATGTGGCAACGGAGAGTGGTCAGTATGGTGTAACCGTTTCTTATCAGATGGAAGTGCCAGCAGGACAGGTGATAGTAGCTTCTGATGATGTATGTCGTAGTGAATTGAAACAGATAAATATTCAAATCGATAAGATTGAAAGTGTAGCGATAGGAGACGAACATGCAGTATGTCCGAATGGAACACTTACATTGATTCCATACGTGGAGAGTTCTACTCATTCCGCAACACAAATGACCTACATGTGGCAAGATAACAAAGGTGCTACCAATACAGGTTCCTCATGGCAGATTACCTATCCAGAGACTTACGCAAGTGAGAGTGATAAATTATACTCATACACATTGACGGTCACAGCAGGTACATGTGAGGAGACGTCAGCACCGTTTGAAGTGAAGGTAGGTGACGGACCAGTGATAGGTACGATGACAGCTACGGAAGAGGGAAATGGTTGGACACCATTTGCATTCCGTAATGATACAGTTCGTGAATTCCATTCTTGTGGAGAGTTGATTACTTTGACGGTGGATTATGAAAAGACGGAAGGTGATTTCGTTTGGTATGAAGATGGAGTACAGTATGGTACAGGTAACACAATAGAGATAGCAGCCACAGAGAACAGTTCGCAAAAGAACTATGAGGTGCGCTATATTAACAAGTGTGAGACCAAGGCGTCTATTTATATTCAAACAAAACCATTGATTGGAACGTTGAAAGGTCCGCAAGCAATATGCGAAGGAGCGCAAGGAAAGATAGATGCATCCAGTTATGAGGCGATCACGTATGAATGGAAAGTAGGAGACGAGGTGGTTGGTACGACACCGTCATTGGTGGTACATCCAGAAAAAACGACTACATATCAAATTGAAATGACGAGAGAGAATTGTACGGCAACAGATTCGTATGAGTTGCAAGTAACCCCATTACCTGTTATCACATCGGTGGATTCGATAGGAATAAGAGATCGTGAGATTGTGATGGAACCAGGTAAAGGAACGGGAGTCTTTTATTATTGGGTGGATGTGGAGAGTTCCAAAGCCACTGACAATATCGTTTATAATCTGACATTTGCTAAACATGTGGTATACGTAAGAGATGAAAATGGATGTGAAACCTCCATGCCATTTGAAGTAATTGCACCACCGATTATTATACCAGAATTCTTCACTCCGAATGGAGATGGAGTAAATGACACGTGGTTTGTAGAGACATTGAAGGAGGTTTATCCAGATTCGAAGGTTCAGATATATGATCGATATGGAAAATTGATGACTGAATATTTAGGTGGTGATTCTGACGGATGGGATGGACTTTATAAAGGAGTTCCAATGCCATCGACCGATTATTGGTATCTGATAGATGTGGAGGAGATTGATCGCCAATATTCAGGACATTTCACGTTAATCAGACAATAATTCGAAAAATAGGATAACGATTGTTTACATGAAATGACGTACGCATATATAAATTGCGTACGTCATTTCGTATCATGATAAAAAGAATGTTGAATTCTTTTTTTGTAAAAATTAGGAAAATCTAAAAAAAAAATTCTAATTTAGTCGGTTGAAAAGTGTCTCTTTCTTTAAGTTGCATTAAGCAGATGAGGAAAGAGCAGTTTTTGAGTTGATAATTACTTTTGTAAAGTGTTAATTAATAGTACTTTATGATTATTGTGATGAATGTTTATATAATAGGCAGAAGAATTATAATAAAAATTTGTGTGTGAAAATTCGAAAGATGAGAAAGAGAGTTAGATGTCTATGTTGTGAGAATATACACTTCAGAAATGAAGTGATTTCGTGTATAAGTCTGAAAAATAGTATATTGTATAATAGGTAAACGGGTAAAGGTATGAAAACGGTTAAGAGATTAATACAAACGGTATGTTTGGTTGTGCTTAGTATGCTACCGATAGGGGCGTTGGCACAAGGGAATAATAATATGATTTTGATTTCCGGTACGGATTTCTCTGCCTCAGTTAAGAGCCCAGATGATTATTTTGCGGCAATAAATGAGGTAGATGGCTTTTTGGGTATTATAAAACCATCGACATTAGCTACAGATTTGTCATTGGTTACAACGACGAAATCAACAAAAACGAAATCGGATTTTCTGTCGAAATCGCAGTATGGAGTAACCCCCAATCCTATTAGATTGGATTCATTAAGAATGATAGACAATCCAGAATGGGCTTTTGTTGTTTCAAACACTTCGTCTCAGACACCTCTTTTGCATTTTTCTGTGCTTGGTTTGAAGGACGGTAGTTCATATCGTGCAGAAATCGAGTGGTGTGTGCCGTTTACAGATGACTATCTAGATAAGGCAAACAAGCAAGTCCAACCATATACGAGCACATACGATGTGGGAATTAGAGCTGTTGTGAATCCAGACACGAAACAAAATCAATTGTCTGGAGATGGACAGAGTTTTAGCAGAAACAGTGACTCTGAAGGTGATTGTAAGGTGTTGAAAATCGCGAATGCTAATACTCAGTGTGGAAAAATAGAAGGAGGTTCTTTGAACTTATACATTAGTGCTGAGAAGGGAGGATTAGGTCAAGCCATAATGATTAAAAGTATAAAGATATATGGTGAGATTGATCCTACTATTTATTGTGCAGAGGGAACTGAAGTTTGTTCGGGTGAACAAGTGACCTTGGCGTTGAAGAAAGAATACATAGGCGCACAATATCAATGGTATAAAGATGGAACTAAGATAAATGGTGCCACATCTAGTTCTTATGTGTATGACACGCCAAACAGCAAAAGTTCTGCAGAATTTAGAGTTGACGTGATTGTTCAAGGCAAAACGATAGGATCTAACAAACTAACAGTCAAGAACGACAAGTGTTGTGAGATTAATGGAGCAGCAGCTTCAAGAAAGATTATCTTTAAAGATGATTTCGGTGAGTTCGATTTGTCTGATGCAACTGGTCATACTTATAAAGTTTGGGATTATTCTGATATTACCAATCCTGTTCAACGTACAAAAAAGACAGATATAGCTTTCCGTTACGAGTTGGATGATGCACCGCTCGGTTGTACATATAATAAGGGCTCACTAACTGGTGTAGGTCCTATTGAGGATGGAGGATATACTGTTGCCGGTGTTATTAATGGATATGGTACTGTGCCTGGAGGATATGCAGGTGCTCAACTTCAATGGGCCGGTGATTTGCACGGAGTAAAAAATAATACAGTTGCATATGATAATTCTGGCAAGTTGGAAGGTTGTGCTTTATTTGTAAACTGTAAAGAGAATACTAAAGATCAGGATATATACAGAAGGGAGATTACTAATCTTTGTGAGAACAGACAATTGTTCTTCGACTGTTCATATTCAGTGTTTACTGAGTCGGCTAATGGAGACTACAATCCAATCGACATTACCATAAGATTAACAGAAAAGGATAATCCTTCGAATGTGGTGCAAACAAGTGTTACTGCGACATCTGCAAAGTATGGTGGTTCTGGACACTGGGAACATGTTAAAGATTTGCAAATATACTTGGAGAAGAGTGATGGTGTGATTTTGCAGATTATTAATAATTTGAATACAGACCAAAATGGTAACGACTTGGTTCTTGATGATATTGTCATTAAAGCATGTGCTGCACCATCTATAAAAGCATATTATGATTTGCCAACATTTGATGTAGATACAGTCACATGTACGGGTGAAAAATTAAATGTGTTTGCTAAACCAACAGAATTGTTGACACAATATTTTGGTGGAGAAGCAAATACGTTCTATCAGTATCAATTTAGCAAAACACCTGAAGATAAAAAGTCGTGGGTGAATTATGGCGGATTGACGCAGGATTTACAAAAAGACGTTTCTGCATGTCCTGTGTTCGCAACTGTTGATGATGGCGATGTTGTATACTTCCGTGTTATTGCTGGAGGAAAACATACAATGGAGAGTACGGCAGAGAATGCTTTCAATCCAGATGATCCTTGTGCAAGTTATGCAATCTCAGATGCTATTCCTTGTTACATCGATTGCCCAACTTGTGTGGTGGCTAAAAAGCCTGTCATAAGTGCATCTTATGGTAAAGAGAATGGAAAGAAAGTTATCAACTTATGTCCTTCAGATGAAACAGAATTGACAACCAATGATGTTACTTCTTTGGATAAAAATGATGCACCATATTCTGATTTTACTATTTCATGGTATAAAGATGGCTCTGCAATCAATGGTATGTCTCAAGTTGGAACTACTGCCAAGAAGTTAATAGTTGACTGGAGTGATGCTTCTGCAACTGGAACAGAATACATCGTGCGTGCTCATGATAATTACGAAGTAACAACAGCTAAGTGTGACATATTCGACACAATTATTGTTTACTCTCATCCAAAACCAGAGGCTGATGACATTACGTTAGATCCATTCTGTGAGAATGATCCAAATAGATCAACCATGTTGAATGCGGCATTGGCTGTCATTCCTTCTTCTTACGATATCACATGGTATACTGATACGGTTACGCCTACAAAGGGTACTGAACCTGATGTGGCTACAGCAGCTGCAAGTACAACACCGTATGTCTCTTATTTCAACCTTACAGATAAGGTTACTAAATGTGTTAGTAAGTTCTATGCCTTCACATTCACTGTCAAAGAGGTGCCTAGTGAGATTTTGGCTCAGATAGATCCATTCTGTGAATATATAAATGGTGCTATCTCAACTTCTGCTGATGCTACTACTGCTCCTTCTTTGCCACAAAGTACCAAAGGTTATGATGTTGATTGGTATACTTCGTCAACGCCTTCTGCTTCAAGTGCGGCAGAAACCGACCTCTCTTTGTTGGCGGGCAAGACCACTCCTTATACTTACTATTATACATTGAGTTTGGATGGTTGTACAAGCAATCCAACTGAATATGAATTTACTGTTAAGCCTTTGGTTAAACAATTGAATTTGACAAAGAATAACGAATGTGATCAGACTACGCTGACCGTTCTTACTGAACCTTCAGATGCTTCTTCTACATGGAGTAATAGTAAGACTGGCAAATCAATCTCCTTCACAACAGAATCGGAGGCTGTCGGTACTTATTCTGTTACTTCTAAAAAGGATGGCTATTGCGAAAGTGAAGAGGAAAGCATTGTCTCTGATTTCTATAAAACACCTGCTCCGTTGGGTGACTATACTGTTCAATATTTGAAATCGGATGGTAAAGCCACAAATGGCGTATTCCCAACAGATAAATTACTTGCTGGTGTGGCAGGTAAGGCTGAAGCGAATGCTACTATCAAATGGATTGGTCAGGTAGACTATTCAACTCCTCCTACAGATACGAATGGAGCTGTTGATACTCCAGCAAATCCAAAGGCAGATGATGTGAACGATTCAAAAGATGAGATTCATTACTATTTCGTTTATCAACAAATAGCTTATTCTGCTGCAGTCTCTTGTCCAAGTGATTTCTCAGTTGTAGAAGTGAAAATCTTGGGTGCTCCTGCTCCTGATGTTACACCAGCTTCTTACTGTTTGAATGATACTCCGGATAATCTTACAGATTTAGCAAAGACTACGAAGGGTGGTGAATCTGATACCAAAACATACTCTTTGGTTTGGTTCGCTTCTGAAGCAGATTATCCTGCTAATCCATTGTCTGCAGCTCCAACAATCAAAACTGATAATGTAGGTGTGGTATCATACTATGTTGCTCAATGGGATGACGCAGACCATAATAACATTAGTTCTTTGCAACATGTGGATGTCACCACTTATGGTGTACTTGCTCCTACAGCTCCAACCCCAGTTAATTACTGTTTGAATGACAATGCTGCACAATTGACAGCTGTCGCTTCTACAGACGTTAATCCATATTGGGTGTCAAATGGATTCTTGTGGGAATATGATGGAACATCTTCTCCTACAGCTCCTACTCCAAGCACTGCTGCTGTTGGTTCTAAGACTTATGATGTTCGTTCCACTTACACAACAACTACTTTGAATTGTGTTAGTGATCCATTCACAGTTACAGTGACTGTTTCTGAAACTGAGGCTCCTTCGCCTCAAATGATTCAGTATATCAAAGCGGATGCTGCTGATGGACAAACATTCCCTGCAATCACAGAGGCTAAGAAACCATGGGTAGAAGAGGCTTCTTATACCTACTATTACTCACCTGTGACGGAAAATGCAAATGTTGTGGTCGCAAGTGGTTATACTACTACAGTACCAGTTCCTGTATATAGCACTGCTGCTTTAAGTGGTGGTTCTAAGGAGTTGTACTATTATGTATATCGCGTTGATACTCGTAATCCTCTTAGCTGTCCTAGTGATACTGTGAAGATTACTGTGAAAATAAGCGACGCATTATCTCCTGAAGTAAAAGACGTATATGTCTGTGAGGGTAGCAAAGTACCTGATTTGGAGGCAAGCGTATCTATCTTGGAGGGCTCTGGTAAAACAGAGGCAGACTTTGACTTGTTGTGGTACGGAACAGTTGATCCAACATCGACTAACAATCCAACACCACTCAACTCTTCTAGTCAAACAACCTTCTCAACGGGTATCACTTCTGCTACAGTCGTTGGTAATGCTAAGACAACAACGATGTATTATGTGACACAAAAAGATAAATCAAATGGTGCTGAAAGTGCTCCTTCTATTATCAATGTAATCGTGTTGCCTAAACCAGTGATCGTTCCTAAGATCGTTCCTGCTCAGTGTGAAGGAACTGTTGATTTGAATAATTGGTTTGAGATTAGCAATGCATCCGAGGTGGGTTCTACATCTCCAACCTATAAGGATGGTTCTAATGTTGTGGAAAATACGGGTATATATGCATTCACAGTGGCTTATCCTGTTACATATACAAGACCAGATTATGTTGTTGATGATGCACAATGTGTCAGCGATGAATCTTCAATCTCTGTTATCATCGATAAGTTAGACAGTGTATGGATTGAGGGTGAAACAACAGTTTGTCCAGGTGGTGACGTGGAATTGGTTGCTAATATTTCATCTTCTACGCATGATGAAAATCAAGCATCCTTCGAATGGAAAGATAATCGTGGCGGAACTGCACCTTGGATGTCATGGACAAACAACTATCCTATGACGTATGCTTCTGAAGCAGATAAGATTTATACTTATACTGTTACTGCTACGGTTGGTACTTGTGTGAAGACGTCAGAAGAACATACCGTAAAGGTTGGCGATGGTCCAGTTCGCGGTACGATGTCTTTGATAGAGACAGACAATACATGGGAGCCTTCATCGTTCCTAAATGATACGGAACGTGAGTTCTACTCTTGTGGTGGTGAGTTGACAATCAACGTTGATTATGAGAGCACAGATAATACATTCTCATATCAATGGTATGAGGAAGGTTCAGCTACTATGTTGACGAAAGGTCCTTCTTTAACTATCCCTGCAACAGATGCTTCTTCTGTGAAGACTTATGAAGTTCGCTTCATCAACAAGTGTGATGCGAAAGCAAAAGTGATTGTGCGTACAATTCCATTGACGGTTGTTCCTGAAACTGACAAGGAGACCTTATGTGAAGGTGAATCATTCAGCACGAACTTGTCAATCACATGTGATGAGAACCCAACTATTCAATGGTATTTGAATACAAACCCTATCACGGGCGCTAATGCTAAGACATATTCTAAGAGTAGCGTTTTGGAGAGTGAAGATGATGGTCAATACTCTTATGAGGTGACAAATCGTGGATGTACTCGTAAAGGTGATTCTAAATACTTGGATGTACAACGTTACATTAAAGTGACTGATTTTACTGAACCATTCATTGTGAAGAAGAATGAGGATCAGACAATTCAATTGATGATTGAAGTTCCTGAAACCACTTTGGGTGTTCAGTTGAGTGATATCGACTGGAAAGAGAATGGTGTAAGCAAACAGTCTGGTAGCTCAAGCAAGTATACAGAGACAGGTGTTGTTTCTGATCATACATATGAAATCACTTTGGATGATGACAACTATTGTCCTACAAGTACAACAGCAACTATCTGGGTGGAGGCTGATCTTCAATTGAAGACCAACTTGAAGGATACCATCTGTTTAGGTTCTTCTGCTATCTTGACTATCGATACAACAGGAACGGGTGCCTTCCGTAAAGAAAACCAAGGAATTCATCCAAGTTTGACTGTTCTTCGTTATACGAAAGGTAACAAGGAGTATATCTCTAACAATCTATTTAAGAAGAATGGAGATTTAATTGAAATCGAGGTTAGTCCAGATGATTCAGCATCGTATACTGTTGAGTTTACGTATGATGATCAAGTAGCTGGTCCGTTGGTTGAGGAAGTTACTGTTATTCAGGCTATCAACTTGACATTGCCTCCTGTATCTACTATATGTGAGGGAGATACTATTAAATTGGGCGTTTCTGATGTCTCTCCTGATGGAACTACCGTTTCATGGAGTCCATCTGAAACAATCTTGTCAGGTGCTGATACAGATACAATTGTTGCAATACCAACCTATTCAGGTGGTTTGAATCACCAAGGCACATACACTTATGTGGTTACTGCTTATAACAAGACTTGTGATGAATCGAAAACATATAATGTTCCTGTAAAAGTTGATGAGGCTTTGGTTGGTACATTGACAGGTTCAATCGTAATCTGTGAAGGTGATCAAGGTAAGATTGATGCTTCAAGTTATGATGCTGGTACTTACGAGTGGAAAGCTAATGATGAGTTTGTTAGTTCAAGCGCCACTGCGTTGGTTCGTCCAACAGAAACAACCACCTACAATGTAGAGATGACGCGTGGTACATGTAAGGCTTCTGATTCTTATGAGTTGAAGGTTACTTCATTGCCAGTTATCACTTCTGTTGATTCAATCGGAATCAGAGATCGCGAAATCAACATGGAGCCAGGAAAGGGTACAGGAGTATTCTATTATTGGATTGACGTTGAGAGTTCTAAGGCTACAGATAATGTTGTTTACAATCTAACCTTCTCTAAGCACGTTGCTTACGTGAGAGATGAGAATGGATGTCAGACATCCTTCCCATTTGAGGTGATTGCACCTCCAGTTGTTATCCCTGAGTTCTTTACTCCAAATGGTGATGGTGTAAATGATAATTGGTTAGTTGAGGTTCTTAGAGATGTATATCCTGATTCTAAAGTTCAGATTTACGACCGATTCGGTAAGTTGATGACTGAATATCTTGGTGGTGATTCTGATGGATGGGATGGTACATACAAAGGTGCTCCAATGCCTTCTACCGACTACTGGTATGTGATCGATATTGAAGAAATTGATACACAATTCTCTGGTCACTTTACGTTGATTAGACAATAATTCTGATATACAAATAGTTGGAAGGGAGGGACATGCAAGACATGTTCCTCTCTTCCTTTTCTTATAGACGTTGAGTTTGTTGCGCTTCTGCAATTATGTCAGAATTTTTCTTTTGGCACAACTATTGAACTAATAAAGTAGATGAATATGGTTTGTTGTTCTAAGTATTTGGATTATATGAACTTATCTGTATTCGTTTTTTGTTAGAGAGTAAGAAGTATTGAATTGTAAACTGACAAATTGTCGTATTTAAAGTAAAAATATGTTATTTGGACCTACATTATTAGACACAGATGATGAATCAGAGGGCGCAGAAATTATACCTGTGATTTCAGATGGAGAGGATCATTTCGAACTGCAAGAGTCGGAAACAGAGAATATTCCAATTTTGCCGCTTCGCAACGTTGTATTGTTCCCTGACGTGGTTCTTCCTGTCTCAATGGGAAGGAAAAAGTCTCTGTTGGCAGTTAAAAATGCATATAAAAATAAAAGTTTAGTAGCTGTTTTCACTCAAAAAGATGCAAAGGTGGAAGAACCTATTATGGAGGATCTCTTCCTTGTAGGGTGTGTGGCTACGGTAATTAAGATATTGGAACTGCCAGATGGTAGTACCACTGCTATCTTACAAGGTAAACATAGAGTTCAGTTGGAACGTATTGATTCCGTACGTCCTTTTTATCGTGGAAAGATTTCTTCGCTTGGTGATGTGCTTCCTCAAAAATCGAAAAAGAAAGAGATGGACGCTTTGTTTGAAGCAATCAAGGATACATCATCTAAAATTATAAAGGGATCAGGAAACATGCCTCCAGAAGCAATGTTTGCCATCAAAAACATTGAGAATCCTATCTCTTTGTTGAATTTCGCATCCGCAAATTTGGGACTCTCTGTGGCAGAAAAACAATCTTTGCTCGAATGCTCCGACGTGGAGGAAAAGGGATACATGCTCTTAGGCATGTTGAACAAAGAATTGCAGATGATTGAGATAAAACAATCTATCCAAAACAAAACACATGAAGGAATTGATCAGCAACAGAAAGAGTATTTCTTGCAACAGCAGATCAAAGCTATTCAGGATGAGTTGGGTGATTCTCAATCGAAGTTTGTTGAGGAGCTAAGAAAAAAGGCAGAGAGTAAGAAGTGGACCAAGGAGGTGAAGGAGACCTTCGAGAGCGAATTGTCCAAGTTGGATCGTATGTCACAACATGCACCTGATTATTCTGTTCAGTTATCCTATTTGGAAACGATTGTTGGGTTGCCATGGGGTGAATACACCAAGGATAGCTTGAATTTACGTAATGTGAAGAAGATCCTCGATAGAGACCACTTTGGTATGGAGAAGGTGAAAGATCGTATCATAGAGCATTTAGCTGTTTTGAAATTGAAAAACGATCTTAAATCTCCTATTATCTGTTTGGTTGGACCTCCGGGAGTTGGAAAAACCTCTTTGGGAAAATCCATAGCAGAAGCATTGAATCGTAAGTACGTGCGTGTCTCTTTGGGAGGATTGCATGATGAGGCTGAGATTCGAGGTCATCGTCGTACATACATCGGTTCAATGCCTGGACGTATCATTCAAGGGTTGCAGAAGGCAGGTTCGTCTAATCCTGTTTTCATCTTGGATGAAATAGATAAGGTAAATCATGATTTTAAGGGCGATCCTGAATCAGCATTGTTAGAGGTGCTTGATCCAGAACAAAACGTTGCCTTCCATGATAACTTCCTCGATATTGATTATGACTTGTCAAAGGTGATGTTTATCGCTACTGCAAATGATTTAAGTACGATTTCCAAACCTCTTTTGGATCGTATGGAGGTGATAGATGTGAGTGGATATATTCAGGAAGAGAAGGTTCGCATCGCCTTAGACCATCTGCTTCCTAAGGAGAAGGAGAATCACGGATTGAAGGATGACCAATTGGTGTTGAATGCTTCGTTGGTTGGAAAGATTATTGATGGCTACACCCGCGAATCAGGTGTGCGTGAGTTGGATAAACAATTGTGTAAACTCATCCGTAAGGTGGCCTATAAGATTGCCATGAAGGAGGAGTATGATCCAGTTCTTTCTGAAGAAGCACTAACAGAGATGTTGGGCCCTGTACGTTTCTCTCGCGATAAGTATCAAGGAAATGAATATGCAGGAGTGGTGACGGGCTTGGCATGGACTTCAGTGGGTGGTGAAATCTTGTTTGTGGAATCGAGCTTGAGTAAGTCTAAAACACCTAAACTGACTTTAACAGGTAGCTTGGGCGATGTGATGAAGGAGTCGGCTATCATTGCATTGGAATATATTCGTGCGCATGCGGATTATTGGAACATAGACCCTTCTATCTTTGAAGAGTATAATATACATGTTCACGTTCCAGAAGGGGCAGTTCCTAAGGATGGACCATCAGCAGGTGTGACAATGATTACTTCGCTGGTTTCTGCCTTGACCAAAAGAAAGGTGCGTAAGGATTTAGCCATGACAGGCGAAATCACATTGCGTGGAAAGGTGCTTCCAGTTGGAGGTATTCGCGAAAAAATGTTGGCTGCAAAACGTGCGGGAATTAAGGATATTATTCTCTGTAAGGAGAATGAAAAAGATATCCTTGAAATAAAACCAATCTATTTGAAAGGATTGACATTCCATTATGTGGAGGATATTTGTCAGGTGACAGACTTTGCATTATTGGATGAGAAGTGTGAGAAATAACTACTGATTGTGCTCGGAAGACGTGTGCTTCGTACATAGTGTCTTCTGAGCACTTTTTGTTTTTAACCTAACCCTCTTCTAATATTTTTATGATAAAACTGCTATTAGCCAAAAAATCTTCTTAACTTTGCACCCGAAATAATAAAGACATCAATTAATGTTAAGTATAAATGTCATTCCCATGAGATTAAAACAATTTATTTTTGTCCTCGCATTCCTGTTTGGGGGATTTCAGATATGTTCGGCTTTGAAGATAAGTGAAGTTATGCCATGTAACTTGTCCACTTATATGGAACGCGATTATTTTAATTTTTCTGGTTTCGTAGAACTTTATAATGATGGTGCGGATACGGTATCCCTTCACTCTTGGTCGTTTGTTCATTATAAACTGAAAAAAGATAAGAGTTATGAGTTGAAGTGGTCGTGGGATATAACACGAGATATTTTCCTTCTTCCTCATTCATATTCTTTGCTTTGGATGGACGAGAAAGATAAAGGATTCCATGCACCTTTTAAGTTGGATGCAGATGGGGGATATCTCTTGATATACAATAAAGATCAGTTGGTTGACTCTCTTGCATATGGTGAGATGGATGCTCATGTTTCGTATGGACGATACGGAGAGGAAGAGGGATATATGGAACCATCACCAGCAAAGAAAAATACCTTAGCTTATGTCGGTTTGCTGAAGAACGCTCGTTGTAAAAAAGTAAAGACGGATCTTACGCCAGGCATCTATGAGGAACCCTTTTATTTGACACTCTCATCCAATACATCAGATGCGGAAATATACTACACGACGAATGGAACAGAACCTTCACGGACGAATGGTAAGAAGTATCAGTCTCCTATCTATGTAGATCAAAATCTTACACTGAGAGCTCGTGCATATAATGATGAACTCATGCCAAGTAAGATGATGGCTGCCACTTATTTGTTTCCAGATGAAAAACATGAAAGGTGTGGTGGATATACTATTCCAATAGTTTCGATCATTGTGGATAGCCTTTATTTTTATAATGATTCGGTAGGTATCTATGTGAAAGGTGTGAATGGAACTGTGGGGGAGAAAAATTGTACTTCTTCAAGGGCTAATTATAATAGAGATTGGAAGAGACCGGTTAGCTTTGAATACATGGTGGATGGATTACAGGTCTTGACTCAGGAGGTGGAAGCTTCTGTAGAAGGGGGCTGCTCGAGAACTAATGTGACAAAGACATTAGAATTGAAGGCTTCGAAAAAGACAGGTGATAAGGATTATGACTATTACTTTTTCCAATCGAAACCTGACGTAAAACATCAAACCCTCTATCTGCGTAATGGAGGTACTGCCTATAGTAAGGTTCGTTTTAGAGATGGATTGATGCAAACTTTTGCAGTTGGTATGAATGTCGATTATCAAGCCTATCAGCCCGTTGCATATTATCTGAATGGTAAATATGTAGGATTGATGAATTTGAATGAACGAACTAATTCGGATTATCTTAAAGCTAATTATGGTTTGGATGAGGATGAAATAGATTTGATTACCATCTCAGACCAGCGTGGTGTGCGTGCATCAGATGGAGATAAGGTTGCTTATGATGAGTTGGTTAGTTATTTAACGACGGTAGACCCTTCAGATAGCTCCTATTATCGTGGTGCATGCGAGAGAATGGATATGGAGGAATACATGGACTATCAGGTCATCGAACAATTTATTGTAAATACAGATTGGCCTGGAAATAATACTAAAATGTGGAGGGAAAAAGAGGGTGGTAGATTCCGCTGGATATTGATGGACACAGATTTTGGTTTCGGACTTCCTGGATATGAATATATGAGTACCTCTAACAAAAATATGTTGAATTGGTGCCAAGGAAAAGGATCGCTTCAATGGGCTAATTCCTCTTCTTGGATGACGAAGATATTTTCGAGCTTAAGTAAGAATTTAGAGTTTAGGAAGCGATTCGTCACTTGTTTCCAAAATCATTTGGCAACAACCTTCTCTCAGGATCGGATAAACGCCGTGTTTGATAGTATTACGGCTATTGTTGATCAAGAGTATTGTGCAACATTTGGATCGTCGGCTGTTACTGCATCCAATTCAATGCGTAGTTTTGCTTTAGCACGAGAACAATACATACAAAAACAGTTGATTAGTTATTTAGGAGAAACAGATGTGGAAGATGTGAAAACACTCCCAATGGCTTTGTGTTATTTTAATTCAGAAAGTCAGGAGGTGTCGTTGATGACGAATGAATCAATGCAGCATGTGAGTCTCTATTCTTCTAATGGACAATTATTGGCGGAATGGACTCCGCGAGACACCTATTGGGAATATAACATCTCATCGTTCCAAAATGGTGTTTATATGCTTCGAGTCATGCTTGACAAAGGCGTGGTGACTAAGAAGTTCGTGAAATAGAAATAATTCGGTTTTGATCGATTGTTTTTGGAAATCCTTTGATTTATTCCAAGTTGGTACTTTATTTGTGAAGACGATGAGTCAGATCGGATAATAGCTGGTTTATTTGAGGTAGAATAGCAGATTGATTATCGTTCGTAATCACAAAGTTTGCCAAGTCTTTTTTCTTCTCATCATCCATCTGGTTTTTGATGCGTGCCACTATTTGCTCTTGCGTGGCATTGTCGCGTTGCATAGCTCTTTGTATACGAATGGATAGGGGAGCATAGACCATGATGGAATAATTTGTTATTTTATTTAATCCAGATTCGAATAGTAAGGCACATTCTGTTGCGACGATGGAAGAATCTTGTTTCTCAGCCCAAAGAGCGAAGTCTCTTCCAACTGCGGGATGTATGATTTGGTTTACTTGTGTGATGAGATCCTTGTCGTGGAAAATTTTGTTTGCCATTAAGTTGCGGTTGAGTGAGCCGTCGGCAAAATAGATTTCATCACCCAATAGTTGAGTGAGTTTCGATTTTAATGTGTCGTCAGAAACAATGAGATGTTTGGATTCTTTGTCTGCGTCATAAACAGGGATTCCTTTGACACGGAAAATATCAGATACGACAGTTTTGCCAGATCCAATGCCACCAGTGATGCCTATGAGGATTTTTTTCATTGTTCTTCGTCTTTCTCTTCGATGATGAAATCGACCGATTCTGGTTTCAACTGAATGCCGAACACCTCTTTCGGAGCATCTTTTACGTTGACTTTGATTTTCTTCTGGTCGCCAGCCTTTGCATCATTATAATCTACTACGAAATTAAACGACGAAGCATCGATCTTTTCGTAGTTGCTTAATCCTACGCGGAAGTTGGCTGTTACGGAAGAAGGAAATATCCTGAGCGTTCTATCCTTTGGCAGATGTGCAATCGAGATAGGAGCTTGAATGCTTTTTTCCGTGAATCGTTCCGTTCTTATTGTAAGACGAATGATGGAATCCGAAAAAGTAATGTGCGGAATCCGTTTCAGTTTCACCTCTATTTGTGTTGTGTCCTTTATGGTTTCTTGCTTTATCTCTTCTGAGAACGCACTGTCCAGTTCTGCTAAGCTTCTCTTGGAACCATAGGCGGTGACCTCCACAGGCTCAATTTGTATTGAGTCACAGTAGATGTATTGTTGAGCAAGTTCGAATGTGCCAATAATCTTTACAGGTACTGTTTTCTCCGAAAGTTTTTCTATTCCGAAGATGATGGTGTCTGGTAATATCTTTGAGATTGATACTTCCGCCTTGATTTGCTTTTGTAACTTGCTGGCTAGGTTTTTGGTGTAGATGGTTTGTTTCCCTTTTTCCATTTTGGACATGTCTATTTCAAGAGGTTGAAAGGTGTGTCCAAAACGATATTTTACCAAACTAGTACCCTGACCAACGATGGTAACAAGCAATGTCTTTGGTAAATCTTGTGAGACAACATAACCGTTGGGTAATCCCACGTATTCGACGGGGACACTAACCATGGTTTCGTATTTGTCTCTCAGTGCGTGCAAAACCCATAAAGAAGCCGATAAAAAAAGAAAGAATGTGAATATCAGCAAATCTTTAGTGGTCAAAAACTCGTTGAAGTTTTTGATGATCTTCTGAAGTTCTTTTTCTATGTTTTCTTTATTTATCGGCATCGTATACTAATTTTTGCTTATGCGGTGAATTTATAGAACTCACCTTTGTAGCTTCCTTATCTGCTTAATTAGTTTTTAGCAGGAGTGTTGGCAGTATTAGCAGTAGTGTCTTGGAAAACAGAGTTCTTGTCAACCTTAACACATACGTTGTTTGCAATTTCAATGATGATGCAATTATCTTTGATCTCTTTCACCTTTCCGTATAATCCACCACCAGTGACAACAGCGTCTCCTACAATTAGAGAGTTTCTGAATTGGTCAATGGCCTTTTGCTTCTTTGATTGTGGTCTCATGATGAAAAAGTAGAAGAAGACGATCATGAGAACGATCATAATCATAGGACTTCCCAATAATCCTCCTTGCTCAGGAGCTGCTTGTAATAAAATCGATTGTAACATAGGATTTATTTTTTGTAGTTATTAATATATGCGACTTTTGTTATTTTCTTTTCGTTGGTTAACTCTTTTACGATAGCGTCGAGTACACCGTTGATGAAGTTGCTACTTTTGTTTGTACTGTAGGCTTTTGCGATTTCCAAATACTCATTCATGGAAACATTGACAGGGATGGAAGGGAAATTACAAATCTCAGCCAACGCTGTCTGCATGATGATGGTATCCAAGAAAGCGATTCTGTCAGCATCCCAGTTTTTTGTGTGCTTTGATATCAGTTCCTTGTAATCGTTTGCATCGTATATGGATTTTTTGAACAAGGTGATGGCGAATGCCTCATCTTCTGAGTCTTTGAACTTAGGTAACAAAGGTTGATCGGAACCTTTGGCTTCGTCAAATTGCTTGATGGTTTTAACGACAAAGCTGACAACGATTTCCGCATCGTCATTCCAATATATGGATAAATCCTCTAGCTCCTTGCCTAATAATTCAGAATCAGGAATGATGCGTTTGAAGATGTTTTTCCATAATTCCTTGTCGTCTTCATATGTTGGATTTGCTATTGCAGCATAATCCTTCATCACATCCGATTCGATGATTTGTTTGTGGATCTCTTTTGTGGCATTGCTTTCGTTGTCCAACCATTCCACCTCATGTTCTTCGAGATAGCTGTTTAGTTGCTTGTTTTGTTTTAATTGAGCAACAAAACGATTGTGAGAGAGCTTGTCGTTTAGGTTAAATTCCTCTTGGTCTAACTGTTTTTTTTCAAGCCTCTTCTCTGCACAAGAGGTGATGTTGATAATCAACTGGAAAAAGTAGTGATACAACTCGTAAGTCTTATCAATACTAAACATTAATTCTTCTTGAGCGGCTTCAAAATCGTTCGTTTCTTTCTGATTCTTGTAGTATGAGTACAAGACCTGAACGACCTTCATTCGGAGTAAATTTCTGTTAATCATTTTTCTATACAATTCTTTGCTGCAAAATTACTTAATAATTCGATATTTTTAGCCCTTTTTTCGTAAAAAAATAAGAGAAACGAAATGCTAATTTTTGCATCTCCATTGACACATAACAAACCACGAGAAATGATGCCTTTTTGAGAGAATGATAAACAAAAACAAAAAGACTTTTGATGAATGAATTTTGATTGCAACTATTTTTTCATAAAAAAATTTGTGTTACATTTGTCGGCGAATTGAAAAAATGATTTTAGCGTTTGTGTAGTTCTGACAAGTGATTCTTAATGATTTTTTCAATTTTTGAAGTATAAATAACATTTAACGAAGAAATGACGTCATTAATCATCTTAGCCGGTTCTGTCGCTTTGCTTATGTACGGTATGAAAATCATGAGTGAAGGGTTGCAGAAAATGGCGGGTAGTAAACTCAGACAGATTCTGGGGACTATGACTACCAATCGGTTTACAGGTATTTTGACCGGTGCGTTTATCACCGCTGCAATTCAGTCTTCAACAGCTACGACAGTGATGACGGTTAGCTTTGTCAGCGCTGGATTGTTGACCTTGACACAAGCCATCTCCGTTATCATGGGAGCTAATATCGGTACGACATTCACCGCTTGGATTATGGTGCTGGGAGGCTCCGGAAATTATATGCAATATGTGGTTTACAGTGCTATTGTGGTGGCCATTGCATGTATTTATTCAAATAGAAGTCGAAATTTGGGCGAGTTTATCATGGGACTCGCCTTGTTACTTTTAGGACTTACCACATTGAGTGCCAATGCGAAAGGTATGCATCTTGATCAAAATCAGACGGTGCAGGAAATCTTTGGTTCCATGAGTAGCCATGGCTATTGGTCTTATCTGCTCTTCCTTCTCATTGGTGGTGTTATGACCTGTTCTGTGCAGAGCTCTGCCGCTATCATGGCGATTACAATGACATTGTGTACTGCTGGTGTTTTGAATATTTATATGGGTATTGCTTTGGTGTTGGGTGAGAATATCGGTACCACGGTGACTTCTAACATCGTTGCCCTCTCGGCGTCTACACAGGCACGAAGGGCGGCTATGGCACACATGGTGTTCAATATTTTTGGTGTGATATGGGTCTTTACTATATTCCCTTATTTTGTCGATTTTGTTTGTTCTTTGGTGAACGTTGATCCACACTCTCCTGCGGCAAACAAATCGGTATTGGCAATGGTGCTTGCAGCATTCCACTCACTCTTCAATGTATGTAATGTGTTGATTCTGGTATGGTTTGTAAAACCATTGTCCAAATTGGTAAGCATTATCATTCCATCTAAGGGTTCAGAAGAAGAGGACGAGTCAAAACTGATGTATATCAGTGGCGGTCTCATGTCTACCTCAGAGTTGTCTATCTTAGAGGCGAAAAAAGAGATTGTACTCTTTGCAGAACGTTGTCAGAAAATGTTCCATTTTATCCCTGACTTGCTGCACATGGAGAGGGGAGATGACTTCAATAAATTGTTTAGTCGTATTGAGAAATATGAAAACATTACGGATAATTCGGAAATACGTATTGCAGATTATTTGAACAAGGTCTCAGAAGGTCGCTTGAGTGCCGAGAGTAAGACGGAAATTCAGCATATGATGCGTCAAGTATCTGAATTGGAGAGTATTGGTGATAGTTGCTACAACTTGGCTCGTACCATCAGACGAAAGAGACAGAATTCATCACAACTTGAATTCACAGAAAAACAATTTGAACATATCCATAACATGTTTAAATTGGCCGATTCTGCTCTTACTCAAATGATCTATATCGTTAAGTCTCCAGAATTAAAAGAGTCAGATATAAATAAGTCTCAAAATATTGAAATAGAGATAAATAACTATCGTAAGCAACTTAAGAATCAGAATATAGTGGATATTAATGATAAGTTGTATGACTATCAGATGGGTGTTTACTATATGGATATGATTTCTGAGTGTGAGAAATTGGGCGATTATGTGATTAATGTAATTGAAATCGCAGGTCCGAAGAAAACTTATTAAAAGATGTTAAATGCTTGTGTAAAGTTCTGAAATAATCTAAAAATCGGAGTTGTGAACTTCTTTGTATGATAAGAAACTTTATATTTGCGCAGGAATTAAAAAAGCTATAAAGCGATGTTGAAACTTTTCTTGTTGACATTAGTGATTGTTGTGATATCTTTCGCGTTGTTAGGTGTCAAGATACTTCTGTCGAAGAAGGGAAGGTTTCCTAATACGCACGTAGGAGGGAATAAGGCACTGAATAAACGAGGTGTTTATTGTGTGCAAACCCAGGATTATATGGAGTATAATAACATTAAGACAAAATCTCAACATAGAAAATTAAACAAACAAAACAAATAAGTTTCATGAAAAATTTTAATATAATAGCTTTGTCAATCTTGGCGTTGGCGGTTATAGGTTTGTATGTTCTGCATTTCTCCTCGAAAGGTGAATGCTGTGAGTCGGTTGATGATGCAAACACTGGGGATTCTCTTGCTATCCTTCCTGAAGATTCATTGATGACAGTAAAGAAAGACACAACATACCCTATTGCGTATGTGAATGTGGGTAAGTTGCAAGAAAGCCTTCAGAAGTATGACTTCTACAAGAAATGGAACGAGAAGTTGCTTCAAAAAGAGGCAAAATCCACAAAGGAATTGAAGAGCGCACAACAAAAGTTGGCAACGGAATTGGAAGTATTCCAACAGAAATATCAATCGGGTGGATTCTTGACCAAAGAGTCATTTGAACAAGAACAGAATCGCCTTTATTCTAAAAATCAGGAATTGCAAGAGTTGCAACTTCGTTTGGAGCAAGATTTTGCTAATGAGCAATTGAAACTGACTAAACAATTGATGGATACGATTGATACGTTTTTTAAGAGTTATAACCAAGATCGTAAATATAAGATGATTATCAATAGTGCTGATTTATTATATGCAGACGAGTCAATGGATATCACTTCAGATGTTTTGACTCAATTAAATGATAGATATAGCAAGAAAAAATAGTCGGATTTTATGATAAGTTTAATAAGGTTGGCGCTTTTGTCCAACCTTATTTTTTTGTAAGTTTGCAAAATGAAATTGACAATGTTGCTCAGTAAAAAAATATAAAATGAAAGAAAAATTATTCTCAACGCTTCCGTACAAGGTGGCAGACATGAATTTAGCTGATTTTGGTAGAAAAGAAATAGAATTGGCGGAAAATGAGATGCCAGGTTTGATGGCTCTTCGTGAAAAATATGGTAAACAAAAACCTTTGAAGGGTGCTCGCGTTTCAGGTTCTCTTCACATGACTATTCAAACGGCTGTTTTGATTGAAACATTAGTTGAATTGGGTGCTCAAGTTCGTTGGGCAAGTTGTAATATATTCTCTACGCAAGATCATGCTGCAGCTGCAATCGCTGCTGCGGGTGTTCCAGTTTTTGCGTGGAAGGGCGAGTCGTTGGAGGATTATTGGTGGTGTACGTTACAAGCACTTAATTTTGGTGACGGTCTAGGTCCTAATATGATTGTGGATGATGGTGGCGACGCAACTTTGATGATTCATCTTGGTGCAGATGCTGAGAAAAATCCATCCATCTTATCTCGCAAGGCTGAAAGTGAGGATGAAATTGAATTATTAAAAATATTGGGTGAAATCCAAAAGGAGAAACCTGATTTCTATGGTAAGATGATTACGGGCATAAAGGGTGTTTCTGAAGAGACAACCACTGGTGTTCATCGTCTTTATCAGATGGAAAAAGAGGGCAAACTTCGTTTCCCTGCCTTTAATGTAAATGATTCTGTGACAAAGTCTAAATTTGATAATTTATATGGTTGTCGTGAGTCATTGGCGGATGGTATCAAACGTGCAACGGATATTATGGTTGCAGGAAAGGTTGTGGTTGTCTGCGGTTATGGTGATGTGGGTAAGGGTTGTGCTCATTCTATGCGCTCATACGGTGCTCGTGTGTTGATTACTGAGGTAGACCCAATCTGTGCTCTTCAAGCTGCAATGGAGGGATATGAAGTTGTTACTGTAGAAGATGCTCTTCCTTATGGTGATATCTATGTGACGACCACTGGTAATATTGATGTTATCACAATTGAACACATGGCAAAGATGAAGAGTTCTGCTATTGTTTGTAATATTGGTCATTTCGATAGCGAGATTCAAGTGGCTAAGTTGAAACAATATCCAGGTATTAAATGTCGTAACATTAAGCCTCAGGTGGATCAATATTTCTTCCCTGATGGACATTCTATTATTCTTTTGGCTGATGGTCGTTTGGTAAACTTGGGTTGTGCTACAGGTCACCCTTCATTTGTGATGAGTAACTCATTCACTAACCAAACTTTGGCTCAGATTGAATTGTTTACTAAAAAATATGAAGTGGGTGTTTACTGCTTGCCAAAACATCTTGATGAAGAGGTGGCTCGCCTTCACCTCGCAAAAATCGGCGTGAAATTAACTAAGTTGACGCCTGAACAAGCTGCTTATATCGGTGTCACTGTTGATGGTCCGTATAAGTCAGAATGGTATCGTTATTAATCGTTGATGAATGGATAAACTAACAATTTCATGCAATGTCACTATTTTGGCATTTGATGAATTAAATGATATGGAAAAGAACTTAGTCGTGGCTGCACAAAATGCCACGGCTAATTCGTACTCTCCGTACTCTCATTTTTCTGTTGGCGCAGCTGTTCGTCTGACTGACGGGTCTGTCTATACAGGTAATAATCAGGAAAATGCCTCTTATCCGTGTGGACTTTGTGCGGAGAGAACAGCACTTTATTATGCGAATGCACAAAATCCGAACACTCCGGTAGTGTCCATCGCCATTGCTGCTAAGAATGTAGATGGTTTCTTAAAAACACCTATCACTCCATGTGGCGCATGTAGACAATCGTTGTTAGAAACAGAAAATAGATTTAATCAGAAGATAACTGTATATCTGTATGGTACAGAGGGCATATATCGAGTAGATAGCATTGCTGATCTTTTGCCGTTGCAGTTCACATTATAATTTTATTTTTCCTATGGGTCAGGAGATATCAATCCGAGATAAAGAGATTACCAAAACCAGTATTATTGGTATTGTTACAAATATTTTATTGTCTGCCTTTAAGGCTGCTGTTGGTTTGTTGGCTAACTCCATTGCTATTGTATTGGATGCTGTCAATAATCTCAGTGATGCGTTATCGTCTGTCATCACCATCATAGGAGTTAAGATTGCACATAGGAAACCGGATAAGAAACATCCGTACGGACATGGTCGGGTAGAGTATCTGAGTGGTATTATTATTGCCGGCATTGTTTTCGCTGCAGGTGTTCTATCTCTTATAGAATCTATCAAGAAGATTTTGGAACCAGAGGTGGCCAACTATTCGTTTGTTACCATACTGATTGTTTGCGTGGCAATTGTCACAAAATTAATCTTAGGACGATATGTGAAGAGTCAGGGAGAGAAATATCGTTCAGATGCCTTGATTGCATCGGGAGCTGACGCCTCATTTGACGCTATTATTTCTGCGTCTACGTTGGTAGGTGCTATTGTCACAATGATATGGGGTATCTCATTAGATGGATATATTGGTGCGATTATCTCCATTTTCATTATTAAGGCGGGTGTGGAATTGATTACACAACCAGTGAGTCAGATGTTGGGTGCCCGTGCCAATGTGGAGCTGACGAAAAACATTAAAGAACAGATAAAAACGATTGATGGAGTTTTGGGTGCGTATGATTTGGTCTTACATGACTATGGACCAGATAAGGTGATTGGTTCTGTTCATATCAGTGTGGATGAGAATCTATCCGCTCGTGAGATTCATCTCCTGACACAACGTGCGCAACAACATATCTATGAACAATTTAGTATATACCTTACATTTGGTATCTATGCGGTATGCAATGGAGACGATGAAGTGGGGCAGATGCAGAAGGAGTTGACGGAAATTGTTAATCCTATTGAAGGTGTCATTCAAACGCATGGAATATTCATAGATGTGGAAAGAAAAAGAATCTCATTTGACGTTGTGATGGATTTTGCTGTCCCAGATCGAGATTTGTTTGTTAAACAAATTATTGAACGAGTAAAGGACCGTTACAATGAGTATCAGGTTTCTGTTAATTTGGATGTAGATTATTCGGATTAACGGTTAGATAGTCTTCTGCAGAGGCTATAAAAAAAAGAGCCATCCGAAGATGACTCCTTTCGAGTTCACGATTCCTATTTTCCAAAATATCTATTGTATAACCCTTCGAAGCCTTTACCATGACGAGCTTCGTCTTTGGCCATTTCGTGAACGGTGTCATGAATAGCGTCCAGATTCAATTCTTTTGCGCGTTTTGCGATTCTCATCTTGTCTGCGCAAGCTCCGGATTCTGCATTCATGCGTTTATTTAAATTCGTTTTAGTGTCCCATACTACATCACCTAAAAGTTCTGCAAATTTAGCTGCGTGCTCAGCCTCTTCCCAAGCATATCTTTTGAATGCCTCTGCAATCTCAGGATATCCCTCTCTGTCGGCTTGACGACTCATAGCAAGATACATACCTACTTCTGAGCATTCACCGGTAAAGTGAGCATTCAAATCTTTGATCATCTCATCGTCACAACCTTTTGCGACGCCAATCTCATGTTCTGTTACAAATGAAAGTGCAGCAGACTCATCTAACTTTTTAAATTTGGATGCTGGAACCTTACATTGAGGACATTGTGCTGGAGCTTCGTCTCCTTCGTGGACATAACCACATACTGTACAAATGAATTTAGCCATAATAAAATATAATTAATCTATTGTGTAATTAGTTTGCTTTTTTACATTCTCCACATATACCTTTCATGTATATGTGTGTTTGATGAATCTCACATCCCATATCGTTGCACACATTGGGTGCCATCTCTATTTTCATGTCAATGATTTTACCACAATTGGAACAAATCAAATGAGCATGGTCTGATGTGTCACCATCAAAATGAGCATTCTTCTCGTCGATGCTCAGGTTCAAAACAGCACCTTTCTCTTCGAACAACTTTAATGTGTTATAGACCGTTGTCTTTGATAAGGTTGGATTGTCATCCTTCAGAGCATTGTATATATCATTCGACGTTGGATGCGTCCTGTTGTTTAATAGATAGTCCATGATGACTATTCGTTGAGAGGACGGTTTGATGTCGTATTTTAATAAATGCTCGTAAGCTGTCATTGTTTGTAATTAGTTTTAATTTGTAATCGTTACAAATTTATAATAAATATTTTATTCGTGCAAATAAATTTGAGAAAATTTTAAAATAAGAAGGAGATTAAAAAAGATGAAAGGTTATTGATGAGGAGAAAGCCACAGAACAAATGTTTGACCGTGTAGTATAGACAAAACATCGCAATCAATATAAAAAGGAAACGAAGGAATGTATATAAACATTTGTAGGTTATCGCAAAATGCGATAACCTACAAATGAATTCCTCTGTTGGATTATCCTCAGATATATTATAACTCAATGTACTCTTTTGGTTTGAAGTTGTCCTCCATGCACCATACATACGCTTTGCCGTGTTGCATACGGAACACTTTCAAGAAGTTGAAGAAAGCTTCATCACCTTGTTGTGCTCTCCATGGTTGAAGGAACTTACGAGAAGGGTGGTTGACGATCTCCTCTTTTATGGCACGGTCTTCCACCAAGTCAAATTTGCCTTCTACACGTATCTGATATTTGCCACAAGCAAAACATACTTCCGAACGTGGGTCGGCTATCAATTGACGGTAGAAATCTTTTGTTACACCAGTGTGGAACACAATACCATTCTCATCTGCTTTGAACATCAATATGCCTCGCACACGTGGCTGACCATTGTCATTGGTGGCTACGTACATCACAGGATGTTCATTCATTAATTTAAAAAGCTCTTCTTTTGTCATGTCTTTTGTTTTTAGTTAGTGCTATTTATAGTATTGTAACCCAAAAGCAGATGGCTGTGATCAGTGACAATGGAGTCATGATGTATTTTTCTTTTTTGCTTTTGGAAATAAAGTTCATCAGAGTGTTGATTGAAAGATATACAGCCATGACGATAGCTATTATTCTTGTTGTTCGCTCGGAAAACCATAAGGGTAGGTAGCCTCCCATTTGTAAGAGGATGACGACAAAGAATAGCTGTAAGAACAATTGTGAGATTAAAATGATTCTTAGCCGCGGAGGAAACACTTTGTGTTGTCCGCCCATGGTTAATTCTCCTAGGGGTAATCCACAGATAATCAGTATGGATAAAACGATTACGATTGAAAAGGCAATTGTTCCGATAATAGCGGCCATGATATTATTTCGATGTTAATTGTTATAAACTTATATCTCTTTTGTGGCAAATCAAACATCAGCATCTATAGTCGGCATATTCTACCACATTTGTCAGAAACTCTTTGAAAGAGCAAGCTGGAGCTTTGGGACCTTTCGATTTTATTTCAAATCGTGCAGTCTGTTTGTTCCATTTCAGTGTCATGTCAACACAATCCAATGACAGATATATGTCATACATCTTCTTTACATCTATAATACAAGAAAGAACATCAGAGTCTGTGACTTCACCACCATTGCTGTGTGATGAAACACTCTTTTGAAATAGCTCTATCTGTTCGGTTGATATTTCGTCAAATTTACCTTCAGCCATCATGAGAAGAGTATTATTATCAACTGCTTCTGCCACGTGTCTCAAACAATGTAAAGTAGTATAATTTTTTATGTTCCCTCTCGATTTGTATGTCAATCCATTTACATCATTGGGAACAGAGCCTAAGGGGAGCACACGAAGTTTAACATTCATGTCGGTGCCTTTTTTCGGAATGATAAATTTTAATTGGAAGGAGTAGTCTGAAGGTTTCCATGAGTAATAGCTGGTGAAAGATTTTAGTCCAAACCCTTCTGGCATGATATCCAGAATATCTCTATTGGATTCAGATTTACCGTAATCATCGCAGTTGAACTCTTCGTATTTAAGATAGGTGTATCGTCCGTTGATATCCTTGAATGCTGCCGCTTGAGCTTCACAGCCGCATCCGCAGGTAGGCCATCCTCCTGACGTCTCTACATACCCATTGGGTAGGTCGTACTTAATACTTCCATATTCAAATTCTTTTCCATTTTCATCGACATCTGTGCCTTCACTTTTCCATGCATCGTGACATCTTGACACCATGTTGAATAGATTTTCTTTCATCGTTTGTGCACTGGCGATTGTACACATTCCTAATCCAGAAAATAATATGAATGAAATCACTTTTTTCATCATTTGAGGTGATTTTAGCGTTTTAATAGAAATAAATTTATTTAAGATCCTACGAAATGAATTTATGGAACCTGCATTATTTTATTCCTTTCTTATCCAATTCCTTATGATACTTGTGAGCGTTGTTTTGGTGCTCATCAAATGTGGTGGAGAAATCGTGGTATCCAGAGAAATCTCTTTTTGCGCACATGAATAGGTAATCGTGGTGCTCGTAGTTTAGTACGGCATCGATACCACCTGTGCAAGGAATACGAATAGGTCCGGGTGGCAATCCTGCATATTTATATGTGTTATATGGGGAGTCTACAAAACCTGCTCCAGTCACACGTTTGATGGAGAAGTCGCCTAGTGCGAATTTTACGGTTGGGTCCGCTTGAAGCATCATGCCAATACGAAGACGGTTGAGATAGAGACCTGCCACTTTAGGACGTTCGTCATTTTTGATAGTCTCTTCTTCTACGATAGAGGCTAGGGTGCTCACTTCCAAACGGGTTAATTGACAGTCCGCTAATTTTTTCTGACGGTCAGCAGTCCAGAATTTCTCATACTCTTTATTCATTTTCTCGATGAATTCTTTAGGGGTGATGTTCCAATAGAATTCGTATGTGTTTGGAATGAATATGGCTATGTTGTTTTCCTTGGTGAGACCATATTTGTTGAGGGTCTCTTGACTGTCTAACTCTTCAAGGAATTCCTCCTTGCTCATCATCAATACCTCATCCACTCTTTGTGCGAATTGATCTTTTGTGCGAATGTTGTTGAATGTGAAACGTACAGGAGTTTGTCGACCGCTTCGTAGTTTCTGAATGAGTTTGAGACTGCTCAATCCGTCGGTGAGTTCATATCTTCCTGCTTTCACCTTGTCTTGATAGCCTAATAGCTTGGCCGCTAATTTTAAAGATGTCATGTTTTGAATGACTCCGGTCAGTTCCAAGTTTTCCATGACAGAGTTGTATCCTTGATCGGAATAGATATCAAAGTATACGGGCGAATCCGAATTTGTTTTGACATTGCTTCCTAATAGATATTTATATCCGACGAAGCCGGCGATTCCACCTAAAATAAGGAGGGTGATAACTATTTTAGACAATATTTTCTTCATTGTTTTTGCTTTTTAGGAGGTTTCTATAAAACCACATTATCTAACAAAATATTATTTTAGTGGTGAATATACAGAACTCACCTCAATACTCTACAAAAATAATGAATATTTCTTTGGATTTTCAAAAAAGAGTCCTTATATTTGCACTCGCAAATCAGATTTGATTGCAGATATATACAAATCCATATAAATGGGGTTTGGTGAGATGGGTGAGTGGCTTAAACCACCAGTTTGCTAAACTGACGAACGGGTAACCGTTCCGGGGGTTCGAATCCCCCTCTCACCGCAAGGTTTTAGAACGATGAAATAGGGTAATCAATTATTTATGGTAAATAGTGAGTCAATCAGGGAAATCTTGGTTGTCTTTTTTGTTTTCCCCTTTTGTAATGTTACCGATATAAGATAAAAGAAGGCTGAACCGAAGTCCAGCCTTCCATTAAATAATGAAATTTTTACGGAGTAAAAGTTGAGATATTATAATTATTATTTAACAATCATACTCTTTCCATCCACGAAATTATTTGCTTTCATCACGTAGTGATAGATGCCTTTTGGCAGATTTGCAGTAGAGAAAGTGACGACATTCACACCTTCGTTGTATTCGCCTGCAACTATATCTTTCACTTTTTGACCTAAGCTATTATAAAGCTCAATGGAAACGAATGATCTCTCAGCGACATTAAATGAGATTGTAGTCTCGTCGTCTGTAGGATTTGGTGCGTTTTGAGAAAGATTGTATCCGTTTTGCTCTGCTTCAACTTCAGTAACGTCGCTCGTTCCACAACCATTGTTCACCATCTTGTGTCCGCCCCAGTCGTATTTTCCAGAGCTGTGATTGCTGCTTACCGTGCTGGTGCGGATTTTGGTGTTTTGTGAATTATCACCATACAAGAATTTGTTGATGAATGCTTGTGCCGCTTTGTTTTGGTTGTTAGAAGCTTGACAATGCTCATGACCACCTTCGATTACATAACCGAATCTGTCTTCAATTCCCATAGCTTTCCATACTTCTTCGGCAGCTTTTAACGAAGCGATTCCTGCAGGGTCTCCCAGCCACTCATAATTTGGATTTCCGAATGCCAAGAATGCACGGGGAGCACACATGGCAATCAATTCATGATGGTCGTATGGCAATTTGTCAATTTGTGATTGGAAATTGCTCTTGAAACTATTAAGGAACCAGTCGTAATTGGTATTAGATATACCTTCAATGCTAGATCCAATTTCAGAACTTACACGCCATGCATTAACACCTCCTCCACCTGATTCTTGTGCAATTGTTAGCGTTACACGTTCATCGAACGCACCTGCGAATAAGGCCATTTTTCCTGCATAGGAGCAACCAGTTACTGCGATACGACCCATGTCGGCCTTCAATTTGCCTTCTTCAGCTAGTTTTTGAAGTCCATCAATTAAACGGCTAATACCCCATGACCATGCGCAGTAATCAGCTTTCGTGTTGAATGTTCCAGGATAGAGTTTGTAGAATGGGTCGTTTTGACTTCTTCCATTTCCTCCGAATCCAGAATTGTACTCGGCAATCTGAGAGTGAGTGAATGGTACTTGGATACACTTAGAGAAATAAGAAGAACTTAAACTTCCTGTGTTGCCGTCCATTCCAATCACGATTGGGTGAGGTCCATTTCCTGATGGTATGGATAATTTGCTTGTTAACGTAAGTGTGTTGCTTCCGTTGGTAATTTTCACGGTCATAGTGCTTCCGGAAAGTGATGCTTCTAACTTATCAAACTTAGGTTTTTCTCCGATTTCCCAGTACTCAATTTCACGCTTGATTTCATTGCGACGACAAGACCAGTCGCAGAAATCAGTTACTTTGCCGCTACCATCTGCCCACTCGAATGGGTTAGGCAGTGTTTTGCATGATTTCAAATTGTTCTTGTTTAATGAAGATGGGTCTTCACAATCAGCACCTGTGTTCTCCACGGAATAATTCAACGGATAAACGCCAGCTGGGTTTGAACCGCTACCAGATCCAGATCCTGAACCAGAACCTGATCCGCTACCACTACCAGAACCACTACCAGAGCCAGAACCGCTTCCACTTGTTGTGTCTACTTCTGTGAACGTTAGTTTGTCCAGATTACAGTTGTTGTTACCAATCTTTACTTTCAAAATATGTTTTCCTTCTGATAGGGTCGATGTTGTTGCTTTGATTGTCTCATAATCATCCCAGCTTGGAGTAGATGATCCAGATAATGAAGCAATCTCTTTGTCATCTAAGTAAAGTGTGAACTTCACGTCGTCATTCTTGTTAGATCCTACTGCTTCAACATTGTATTTAGCAGTTTTCTTTACGTTGACTGTATATTCCAACCATTCGCTAGAAGTAGTGTAACCAACAGCCATTCCGTCGGATGTTTTTACGATGTCCACGCCTTCATCTGTACGATATTTAGCGTCTCCTTCGTTGTTGTCGTCAGAATCATTGTAGGCATTTCCGTTACCTCCGATATCATAGTTCTCTGCCTCTACGACACCAGGAATTGTAAATGCATCCTTATATGGCTTTTGCTCTACTACAGTAGAACCACTGCCAGATCCAGATCCTGAACCTGATCCACTTCCTTGACAACTCAAGTCGCCGAGAGAACTCTCTTTGCCTTTCCATGACATACTAGCACATGTGTATTCCACAGAACCGGAACCACCACCTACTTCACAGAGAATTTTACAATCGTAGATTCCTCCTAAACTAACACCTAGTTTCTCCCAGTTTTTGAAGTGCTCGGTGATATTAACGTGTCCGCAAGTCTGATAGGAAGAACGAATGGCGAATACTTGATCGAATGTAGATGTTCCATCGATAGAAGGCTGATTGATTCTCTTGCCAACCTTTAATGTATATGTGACACCATCTACTGTGTAAGTTCCTTTGGTTGCAGCTTGTCCATTTCGGCTCTGATCCCAGAACATACCACCTCCGTTAGGAGTGAAAGAGTCTTCTACAATATAATACTCAATCAATGGACTTCTTGTCCAACCATATATACCGATGTAGGAGTAGCTTCCACCACCACTACCTGATTTAGTGTAGTTGTAAACAGCGTGGATTTCACCTAAGTCAGTATATTTCTTTGAGTTAGAACCGTCGTAATAACCCACACGTGCTAAATAGTCACCTGAGTTGCTCCAGCTAGCCTTGAATGCACAGTCGGCTTTTCCACCGAATACAGTCAAGTCGCCACCACCACCATCACGCCATTGCTCTACGTGATATCCGTTGCCAACGTCTTGTCTTACATTTCCTGATACGGATTTTCCTCCTGAATATTTGGTCTTCATAGAGCATGGATCTGGTGCACAGTTGTCAGTAGCTGCTGATGAACCTCCACCTTGCTCGGTTGAACTGCCACCTTGCTCTGATGAACTACCACCACCTTGGGAAGATGGTTCCATCTTCAACACTTTCAACATTTGTTCTGCATAACGTTGTCCCAATGTACGGTAACTTGCAGAAGAGAAGTGAAGTCCGTCACCTTTGTTTCCTAAGCCTTGTGCCGAAATAACATATGAATTTGGGATAGTGCTTGGTACATTGGCGATGATATTGTTCATACTACCACATTGTCCACCTTGGTCAGAACGAACAACTTCACCGACTAATAAAGGTACATCTTCGCCCTTCAAACCAAGATCTTTCAAAAGGTCGTTGTAAATGGCTTTCACACGGCTTGGCCAGTTGCTTTGACCTGTGTTGGTCTCTCCTTGATGAAGAAGAATACCTTTGATGACACCTACCTTTTGTGCGGCTTTTCCCATCTCTACCAGTCGTCCGTAAGGATTTCCTCCGTACGATTGAATGGTGCTTTGCATGTAAGACTCTGGACGATAGCTTTGGTAGTTTGACTTTTCAAATAATTGAATGTCACAACCTGCAATAGCTACGACTGTAACACCTACTTTGATGTTCTCTGGCAAATTCTTTACCATTGTACGTCCGAAGTAATCTACTGGTCCGAGGTGCGCTCCACTACAACATGAGAGTGGGGGAGTGGCATCATACCAGTTTCCTTTGGTTCGGCTTCCACAGTTGTCGTATGAACATAATACTTGGAAGCGACTGTCTACAGTTTTGTCTTGGTTTTCTATAGTTCCTTGACCTTCCATGTTGGATTGCCCGAAACACAGATAAATGTGAAAATTAGGATCCGGATCGGCATAGCTGCTTACCAGACATCCAAACAACATAGTAAATGTTGTAAGAATAAAGAGTTTTGCGTTTTTCATTTTACTTTTTGTTTAAAGATGTAATTATGGTAAAAAAATATTCAATCAACTGAATATAAACACGTTATCCTATAAAAATCCCCTTATTCATCAAGTGTTTCTTTTTGATATTCAATCGCTTCAGTTTTGTGCGGGAATCAATGTACAGTTAACGTCCAATCAAAAAGTGCTTTTCAATTCTTGCCTTTTTCTGCCTTTCTTATCAGATACTTATAAGTGCAATATTTAAGTGTAACAAATTAAAAGTGTTTCTTTATCTTAAATAATCGAAAAGTTTCCTCTTCGAAAGACGATGCAAATATAATCTTTTTTTTTATGCCACCAAAAAAAACTGAAAATGATGTAAATTTTTCTTTGTATATTATTGATTTGTAGTCTTCTATGTTTATTTTGTTTCTCCTTTTTTTAGCATTCCTTCCAGTCTCAAAATCTCGTCTCTGTATTGTGCAGCCTCTATGAAATCGAGGTTTTTTGCACATCGTTTCATGGCTTTTTTTGCCTTTTCGATGGCTTTCTCTATGTCGGTTCTTGTTTGCAGTTTCGGACTCTCTTCTGCTGCTATGGAATGGAGATTTTCTGTTGGGTATTCTTTTCTACTGACTTCCTCCTTGCTGGTTTCACTCGTTAGAACAGACTTGCTGTTCTTGATGGCTGATTTTGGCGTTATGTTGTGCTCTATATTATAGGCCATCTGTTTTTCTCTTCGCCTATTTGTCTCGTCGATGGTGAGTTGCATGCTTCGTGTAATCTTGTCGGCATACATGATTGCTTTTCCGTTGACGTTTCTGGCTGCTCGACCCACTGTTTGCGTTAATGCTCTGTGAGAACGGAGCATGCCTTCTTTATCAGCATCGATAATGGCAACAAGCGACACCTGTGGTAAATCAAGTCCCTCCCTGAGTAGATTGACACCTACGAGTACATCGAACAATCCTTTTCGTAGATCTTCCATGATTTGTACGCGATCCAGTGTTTCTACGTCTGAGTGGATATAGTTGCTTCGTACGCCCATTTTCTCTAAGTAGGCTTGTAACTCCTCTGCCATTCTTTTGGTGAGGGTGGTGACCAAGACACGTTCGTCTTTTTCTGCTCTGACTTGAATCTCCTCAAGTAAATCGTCAATCTGATTGTTACTTGGACGAACTTCAATGATTGGGTCTAACAAACCTGTTGGACGAATCACCTGCTCGACGAATATTCCCCCCGATTTCTCCAATTCGTATTCTGCTGGTGTGGCACTGACATAGATGCTTTGCCCCACCAATTGTTCAAATTCGTCAAACTTGAGTGGACGATTGTCTAATGCTGATGGAAGACGGAATCCATAGTTGACCAAAGTGCTTTTCCTAGAGAAATCACCTCCGTACATGGCGTGAATTTGTGGAATGGTCACGTGACTCTCATCAACGACTAAAAGAAAATCTTTTGGGAAATAGTCCAGCAGACAGAAAGGTCGTGTCCCCGGTTTGCGTCCGTCGAAATAGCGTGAATAATTTTCGATGCCCGAGCAATGTCCCAATTCTTTGATCATCTCCAAGTCGTAGTTGACACGTTCGTATAGACGTTTCCCCTCAAACACTTTACCGATGGATTGGAAATATTCAACCTGTGTGTTTAAGTCATCCTGAATCTCATTAACCGCTTTGTTGATTCGCTCTTGCGTGGTGACAAACAGGTTGGCGGGGTAGATGTTGTATTCTTCGAATGACTCGATGTGAATGTTGTTGATGGGGTCTATGGACTCAATTTCTTCGATTTCATCGCCCCAAAAATGAATCCTTATGATAAAATCCGTATAAGCTAAAAAAACATCCACCGTGTCGCCCTTCACTCTGAATCGACCGTGGTCCAGCTCTATTTCATTGCGGATGTACAAACTTTCCACCAGTTTGCGGAGCAGATAGTTCATACTCATCATGGCACCCCGTTTGATGGTGATCATGGTGCTGTAGAAATCATCTGGGTTACCTATGCCATAGAGACAAGAGACGGAGGAGACCACGATGACATCCCTTCTTCCTGATAGAAGGGAAGAGGTGGTGGACAGACGAAGTTTCTCTAACTCATCATTGATGGAGAGGTCTTTTTCTATGTATGTATCCGTATTAGGCAGATATGCTTCCGGCTGAAAGTAATCATAGTAGGAGACAAAATACTCCACCGCGTTATCGGGAAAGAAACTTTTGAACTCACTGTAAAGTTGAGCCGCTAATGTCTTGTTGTGACTTAATATAAGCGTGGGACGTTGGACTTTCTCTATAACGTTGGCAATGGTGAATGTTTTGCCGGAACCAGTGACACCTAATAATGTTTGATGCTGCGTACCAGAAAGGACGCCTTCGGAGAGTTCCTCAATGGCTTGAGGTTGGTCGCCCGTAGGTGCAAATTCGGATGCCAGCTTGAATTTCATCTGTTAATCTTTTTTCATTATCAACAGACATACGAGATAGACGATCAATCCCGTTCCGTATAGAATAACGAGCAAAGCCCAGACGATGCGAACGATGGTAACGTCAATCTCTAAATATTCGGCAATACCGGCAGCAACGCCAAACAACATTTTGTCTTTTGAACGTTTTAATTCTTTTCCCATTTCAATATCTTTTTAAAATTCGTTTTGTTTAATGGCTTTCAACCATTATTTGTGCGGTTGCAGAGTTGCATATACGCATGCGCAAAATTAATGAATTGAAATTGAATATGGCGGTTTGAAAAAATAAAAAGTGTGAAAAAATGCAGATATTTGTAAAACTATTGTTGTATTTGAATTTTTACAATTATTTTTGTCGTAAGTAATAATTATTAATTTTTTTGAAAAAAATGATTTGGAATGAGACCGTAGAGTGCATGAGTCGCGAGGATATGCGAAAACTTCAGAGTTTACGACTCAAACGTGTAATAGAACGTGTTTACCATAATTGTGAGCCTTACAGAAAGCGAATGCAAGCCGCAGGAGTAACTCCGGAAGACATAAAGGACATAAAGGATATTGTTAAATTGCCTTTCTCTTCCAAGAAAGATTTGAGAGACTATTATCCGTTTGGTTTGTTGTCAGCCCCAATGTCTGAGATTGTACGTGTTCATGCATCGTCAGGAACCACAGGTAAGCCGATTGTGGTTGGATTGACCAACAATGACTTGGCTGTATGGAAAGAAGTGGGTGCTCGTTGTTTGACAGCTTATGGCCTCGGGCAAAATGATATTGTTCAAGTATCTTATGGCTATGGATTGTTTACTGGTGGATTAGGTGCTCATTCTGCAGTTGAGAACATTGGTGCAACGGTTATCCCAATGTCAAGTGGAAATACACAAAAGCAGATCATGATGATGCATGATTTGGGTGTGAAGGCATTGGCAGCTACTCCTTCTTATGCAATGTATTTGGCTGAGGCAATGGAGGCTTCTCCATACAAGCGTGAAGAGTTCAATTTGCGTGTGGGTGTCTTTGGCGCTGAACCATGGACAGAGGCTATGCGTAGAGAGATCGAAGCAAAGATGGGTATCAAAGCTTATGATATCTATGGATTGACTGAAATTATGGGTCCAGGTGTCGGCTACGAATGTGAATGTCAGTGTGGTACTCACTTGAATGAGGATCATTTCTACCCTGAAATCATTGATCCTGAAACTGGTGAACCATTGCCAGAGGGTGTTGAGGGTGAGTTGGTCTTCACTACATTAACAAAAGAGGGTATGCCGTTGATCCGCTTCCGTACGAGAGACTTGACCGCTTTGCATTATGAGAGATGTACATGCGGACGTACATTGGTTCGTATGGATAAGATCATGGGTAGATGCGATGATATGTTAATTATCCGTGGTGTGAACGTATTTCCAAGTCAGGTGGAATCAGTCATCTGTGAATTGGAAGAGTTCGAACCATTCTTCTTCATTACGGTAGATAGAGTTAACAATACGGACACCTTTGAAATCATGGTGGAGGTAAAACAAGAATACTATACAGACGACATGAGAAGTATGATGGAGCTTAAAAAGAAAATTGCTCATAAGATACAAAGTGTTGTTGGTATCCAACCAGATATTCGTTTGGTTGAACCTCGCACAATTCAAAGAAGTGAGGGTAAAGTAAAACGTGTGTTAGATAAACGTGTATTTAAGAATTAAATTGTAGATGTTTTATGTGTGACGAAATGATAATTAAACAACTTTCTGTCTTTTTGGAGAATAAGGTGGGAAGATTAAACCATGTGGCTGAAATCTTAGGAGGCGCAGGTATTAATATGACAGCTTTTAGTGTTGCCGACAACTCAGATTTTGGTATCTTACGTGTGATTGTGCATGAACCAGAACGTGCTCAGAAATTATTGAAGGAGCACTTGTTCGCAGTCTCTTTGACGGATGTCATCTGTTTGAAGATTGGTAACCAACCAGGTTCTCTTTCTTCAGTATTGAAAATATTGGAAAAAGAGGGTATCTACATTGAATATATGTATGCTTTCTCAGAAGGTGAGAATGCAAATATCGTTATCCGTCCAGATAAGCTTCAAGAGGCTTTGGATGCTTTGAAACGCAACAATGTAGGAATGTTACAATCAGATATGATTAAGTAAAAGTAATTCCGTAATAAAAAATAGAGACGATGTTGATCATCGTCTCTATTTTTTTTGTTTCTATTCCTTCATGCCTAATATGCGAAGTGCATTTTTGTAAAGTATGGCGTCTCTGTCTTCTTTGTTCAAATCAAGTTTGTTGAAACGCTCCAACTCCTCTTTGTGGTCCCACATAGGGTAATCGACACCAAACAGCATTTTGTCTACTCCATGATTGTGGATGATTCTCATGGCTTGTTCTGTGGATATTTTCCAGAGACTGCTGGAAGTATCGAAATAAACGTTTTTGCCAACTAGGTATTTCTCTGATTTGTCCCATTCTGTGTAACCACCAAAATGGGCTGCTATCATTACTAAGTCGGGATGTTTCTCCAACACATGAGCAATTCGTTGCGGACCAGAAAAATCGTATCGGAAATCACCTGCGTGAGTGAGAACTGGCATTTTTAGTTCTGCGATGACATCATAAATTTTGTCCATTTCGGGACAATCGACGGCGAATTTTTGGAAATCGGGATGTAATTTAATACCTTTAAGTCCTGCCTCTTTTATACGTCTGAGTTCTGCATCGAAATTCTCATATTCAGGGTGAATGGTACCAAAACCGATGAATTCGGGATGTTCGATGGTTTCACCAATGATATAATTGTTGATGGACTCTACTTGATGAGGGGCGGTTGCAGTGGAATGAACGATGTAGTGTTTGATACCTATCCGGCTTCCACTTGCTAATAATTGTTCCGGACTTCCCTTGTATTCCATTGGGATGTGATAGAAATCACCAATGGTTTTACTTGCCTTCTCTGCAATTTTTGCAGGGTAAATGTGTGCGTGAAAATCTATTATCATAATGGGTGCAAAGGTACATTATTTTTTCTTTATATGAACTTTTAAAGCTTACATTTGTTTTGGTTAAAATGTTTGCTGAAATAATCATTAATAGTTATTCGAGGTTCATTTTCTGTGCAATCACCTCAGCACATCGTTCTCCATCCACCGCAGATGAAGTGATGCCTCCTGCATAACCTGCCCCTTCTCCACATGGGTAGAGCCCTTTGATGCGTATGTGTTCCAACGTCTCTTCGTTTCGTGGAATGCGGATGGGCGATGAAGTGCGTGACTCCACTCCGATGATGATTGCATCGTTGGTTAGAAATCCATGCATCTTTTGATCAAAGGCTTTGAAGCCCTCTTGTAGTCTTTTCCGAATGAATTCTGGCATCCATTGATGCATAGCTGATATCTTTATTCCTGGTAGATAGGAGGTGGCTGGTAGGTTGGTTGACTCAACACCACGAACGAAATCGCGTAGTCGCTGTGCTGGCGCAATGGCCTTGTCTCCCTCACCATTCTCGTAAGATAGATGCTCGTATGCCTCCTGAAATTTTAAACCTGCCATTACTCCATATTGCTGATAGTCTGTTAGGTCTTCTGGTCGAATCTCCACGACAATACCTGAGTTGGCAAATTTGGAGTTGCGTGAAGAGGATGACATTCCATTGACAACCCCTTCGCCTATTCCTGTTGAGGCTGGTACTATGAATCCTCCTGGACACATACAGAATGAGTATACTCCACGACCTTCTATTTGTGTCACTAAATTATATTCGGCTGCTGGTAGGTAATTGCCCCTTCCTTCTTTACTGTGATACTGAATCTGATCAATCAATCTCTGCTGATGTTCGACACGGACTCCCATGGCAAAACCTTTGCTTTCAAGCTCGACGCCCTGACGATGTAACATCTCGTAGATGTCGCGTGCGGAGTGTCCTGTAGCCAATATAACTGCATCGGCATGCCACTCTTTACCGTCTGTTGTTCGTACTCCCTTTATGGTCTCTTTCTCAATAATCAGTTCGGACACCTTCGTCTCAAAATGAATTTCTCCTCCGTGCTGAAGGATGGTCTCCCTCATGTTTTTGATGACGGTTGGTAGTTTGTCCGTCCCTATATGGGGATGTGCTTCATACAATATGGAGTCTTGTGCTCCGTGCATGTGAAAGATGTCTAAGATGCGACTGCAGTCTCCTTTCTTTTTGGAACGTGTAAATAGTTTTCCATCAGAGAATGTGCCGGCACCTCCTTCTCCAAAGCAATAGTTGGATTCTGTATTGAGACCTTCACGACGATTGAGCAGAGCGATATCTTTCTTTCTGTCACTTACCATCTTGCCTCGCTCAATGATGATGGGTTTCAATCCCAGTTCGATAAGGCGAAGCGCACCAAACATTCCTGCGGGTCCTGCACCCACTATGATAACAGGCTTCTTGTCTTGTACGTCCTGATAATGAAATGAATGCTCAATCTTTTCAGGTTGTGTATTGTCTGTATAGACATTGAGAGTCAAATTGATTTTGATGTCATTGCGTTTTCTTGCATCGGTTGATTTCTTTATGATTTGAATCGTACGGATGCGGTCTGCTTTGACATGAATCTTTTTTGCAATTTGCTCTTTCAATTCAGATTCGACAAAAGCTTGTTTGGGAGTAAGTGCCAGCTGAATGTTTTGGTATGAAGCCATAACTATGCGACGTTATAAGATGGAGTATTTATTAAGAAATGCTTGAAAACTATCTTTGTATGAATCTGATATTGGAATGTATTCTTTTCCAAAGATGATTCTATTTCGCTCGATGGTCTTGATCTTCTTGGGTTGTACGATGAAGGATCTGTGAACACGAATGAACTGATCTTGAGGTAACATAGTCTCTAATGATTTCATGCTCATAAGTGATAGAATAGGGTATTGTTCCCCTTCCACAAAGATTTTTACATAATCTTTCAATCCTTCGATATGAGTGATCTTGTCAAGTTCTATCTGAACTAGTTTATAGTCTGATTTGACAAAGATGCTTCTCTTGCGATTCTCTGTTGCACCCTCTTCTTTGTGTTCGGTGTTTGCCATTTCATACCAAGCAAGTGCTTTGTTGGCAGCCTCCAAGAAGTCGGGATAGCTGATGGGTTTCATCAGATAGTCCAATGCATTCACTTTATATCCTTCCAACGCATATTGCTGAAAGGCGGTGGTAAAGATGATTTTGGTCTTGTCCTTGATGATTTTAGAGAACTCTAGTCCGTTTAATTCCGGCATTTGAATGTCAAGGAACAATAAGTGAGGAGGATTCTCCTTTAAAGTGGACATTGCTTCTACCGCATTTTCAAACTTAGCTACTAAATTCAAAAATGGGGTCTTCTTTACGTAGCTTTCCATTAATCCGAGTGCTAATGGCTCGTCGTCGATGATGATACAATCTAGTGTCATGCTTTCCTTTATGTATTAGTTATTTATTTTTAATCGTTAAATTTGAAACGTACGTATCTCCCTCTACACTATACGTATAAGAGTGTCTGTCTGGATATATCAGTTCCAATCTTTTTTTAGTGTTTTCCACGCCGATTCCCGATCCACTTTTGTCTTGATTCTCATCCTTAGGGAAATAGCTGTTCCGTAGGTTGCAAACGATGTCGTTATCTTCTGTCAGAAGGATGGAAAAGTGAATGAAGGAGTTCTGCTGTGATGAAACGCCATGCTTGAAGGCATTCTCAATCATTGATATGAATAGCAATGGGGCGATAGGGAAACTTGGGTTTCGATCCACCTGCATGTCTACTTGTACATCCACCTTGCTGGATAGACGTAGTTTCATGAGTTTCACATAATTGCTGATAAACTCCACCTCCTTGCTGATGGGTACCGTGTCGGTGTCTGCGTCATATAACACGTAACGGAGCATTTTGCTTAGTTCCATGACAGCCTCTTGCGATTTATCCTGACTGATGGCTATTAGTGCATAGATGTTGTTGAGCGTGTTGAACAGGAAGTGAGGGTTGAGCTGATTTTTGAGATTTTTGAGTTCGGCTTCCACCTTTTTTTGTTCGGCTTCTTTCCTCTCTTGCTCATTTAAGTAAAGTCTCTTCATGGAAAGTAGGGCGATGGCTGTTCCGATGAAACAAATGTAGGCAATGAAGTTAAAGAGTATTCCCCACATGTCGCTCCCTTTGTTTTTGCTTCTTCTGATTTTGTCAGCTTGGATTCGAGCTTCCAATTCGCCGCAGTTGTGCTCTTTCATATATTTCACGATACTAGCACGCTCTTGGTTCTGACGCTCAGTCCGTTCTGCTTCCAAAATGGGTTGTGTTTCGGCATGAACTGCATAGTTTATTCCACAGAGGATGGAAATACTTATGAGGTTGTATAGAAGAAAATGTTTCCATTTTCCATTGATCATGAATTTTTTGATGAGAAGAGAGTAGTTCAGATAGAAAATGGACATGAGTGATAGTGTGGTTACTACATGTCGAATATAGTGTATGGTGTTTACATTGTCTCTGTTTGGAAAAACAAAAATAGGAGATATAAGAAACATTAACCATACGATAATGTGTATAAATGGAGTGAGTTTGATTTTCCCGATTTTAGCCAATAAGCCCATGTCTATTTTTTGTTTTTAATTGTTAAATCAATGTATATGGGTAGATGATCACTATACCCATAAGCGAAGAAAGTTCCTAAAAATGCACGTTTGGGTGCATATCCAGTGGCACTCTCTTTCAATAAAAATTTCTCCTGACATATTTTCAATCCATCTTGCTGTACGAAGCAGGAGGCTTCAGAATCCAATAGTGCGCCCGACACGATGAATTGGTCGAGCATTCCCCATTTCCCTCCAAATTTGTGACTGCCAATATCACCTTTTTCATGAATGGGATAACTCAGATTATAAAGTTGGTCAAAGATATAACTTTTTTGTGGAGAAACCGCACATAACCCATGAATTAAACTATTGTTATCTGGATAGTCGTTGAAGTCTCCCATGATAATAATCTTAGAACGACTATTTTTTGCAAAGAGTGCGTCTGTCGCATCTCGTAGTGTTGTGGCAGCGGCTACCCGTTTGTCTTCAGATTCTAATTCGCCTCCATAGCGAGAGGGCCAGTGGTTGACGAAGACGTGAAGTGTGTCTCCGTTGGTCAATATGCCTGTCGCATGTAATATGTCGCGTGTGGGTTTCCCATCTGTGATATGTACTGGAATAAATTCTTCTGCGATGAGATGAAACTGTTGAGGGTGATAAACAAGCGCCACATCCACACCGCGCAGATCGGGTGAGTTTTTGTGAACGAATTGATATCCAATCTCTCGCAATTGCGTGTGATAGAGTAGTTCTTTCACTACATAAGCATTTTCCACTTCGCATAATCCAATCAAAATGGGCGTTTGCCATTCTCCTGCGGCAGTGATGGCTCTTGATAGGTTGTTGATTTTGACCCAGAATTTTGCTTCCGTCCATTCGTGATCACCTGTCGGTGTGAAGGATTCATCGCTAGTGAGCGAGTCGTCAACGCAATCAAACAGATTTTCCAGGTTGTAACTGATGATTCTGAAACTCTCAAAATCCTCTTTCGCGTGTAGTGCAATGTTGGTTGTCCATAAAAGAACAACGATAAAAAACATTAGATAGAAATTTCTTTTCATATTATTTATGGATTGTCACTTTCTTCCTCTACCTCTTCATACCATTGATAGGCGCCCAGGTCGGGAAGCGTTTCGTTTTGTCGGGTGATATTATCCTTGTCCGTTAAACATTCTGGGAAAGATTTTAGAATTTCAAGGTCCCCTTTCTGTCGGGCAGCACTATTCTCTTCCAGATGAAAGTCATATCCAGGATTCTTCTTGAGTGATACGAATTGAGGATCTTCCTCCCAGACGCTTTCTATGAAAAACTCATCAGAATAAAACTCCTCCTCTATGTTGTTGGCTGGGAAAAGACAATGGTTGAATTTATATTGAAACTGTTCGGATGGATTCTCACATTCGAATTTCAGACTTGTCTCTTTGTTGAGACTGAATATGATGCAGTTGTTAAATTGGGCATTAAGTGGAATACTGCCTTGCGTTGAATCGATTGATTTGTCTGCTAGTAAAACCGTGTAAGGTGTTATTCCGTATTCTCCTTGACCAGAAGAGGTCTTGGCGAATGTGCAGTGATTAAACGTGTAGATACCGCCTTGTAATACGACGTTGCTTCTAATCTCTCCACGTAAGAAAAGCGAATTGTAGGCATATACATTCGCACAATGAGCATCTAATACACTTCTTTTTACATGTTGAATGAGAGAGTTTCCGATGATGAGTCGAGGCACCTTTTCGTCTATCTCTGCAGAGTCTATTTTTATGCCATAGTATCCATTTTTAATCTCGGTGAACAACAGTTGATTGTTGGTGCTGTTCCCTGAAAAATGAATGCCGCCCCATTGGTTGTTGACATTTTCATAACTCTTTTCTTTGCGTTCTCCTCTAAAAATAATTGGAGCATCGAATGTTCCATTGCAGATAAGCCGACCGTCTACCCGCATGGTAGCTCTAGGGTGAAAGTAGAGAGTGACACCCTCTTGGATGGTTAGGGTGGCGGTAGAGTCGACTCTAAGCGTGTCGTAGATGATGTAAGGCTTGTCGTTTGTCCATTCAACATTGCCTTTTATCGTGTCGCTTTTTATTCTGTGAACATCCTGACCATAGGCTGTAAGTACGATTCTTTCCTTGTTCTTGTTGTAGGAGAAGATGATGGAACCTTCAATCAATAGCGGAGCATTTGCGCCCACTTCGTCAGAAAAGAATTGGACGAAGAGATATAGACTGTCGCCCGAGAAGATATTGATGTTTTCAAAGTGAGTTCCACTTTTTCCATCCAGGTTGATTTGAAAACAATTGTTTGGGGTTAGCAAGTCACAACTCTCAATTTGAATATCCTTGTCAGTCTCATTGTATATTTTTATGACACTTAATGGCGTCAATTCTTCTGTGAAGATGGTGTCAAATTTCAGAGAATCAGTGGAGTAGGATAGTCTGTATGAACTATCTGTCGTGAATTCATCTTTACAGGAGAGAAAGAAAAGTGTGCCAATGAAGCTTATGATAAGAAGTATTTGATTGCCTTTTAATTTCATGTTTAAAATTGTTTTTAAGGGAATTGCAGTTGAATCCTTATTCATGATTTCCCTAATTAATTACGTAGGATTTTAGTATTTTATTTCATATTACCCACTAATTATTGTTTAAGCGATGAATTTGTGAGACTCGCCTTGTATTAGTTGATGCAAAAATAGTGTAAAAATCTCAGAAAGTTTCTATCTTTGTCTGTTTTTTGAGATTAAAAGAAGTTATAGATGAGACAAAAAATATCTTCGTTCTTGCTGCGTTTGATGGGTTGGAAGTATAAACTATCGGTGGAACTTCCTGAGAAGGCAATCTTTTGTGTCGCACCCCATACGAGTAATTGGGATTTGTTGATGGGAGAATTGCTCTATTTCGCAGTGGGCGGAAAGCACAAAGTCTCTTTTTTGATTAAAAAGGAGTGGTTCTTTTTCCCCTTGAAATATCTGTTTAGACTGATGGGGGGAGTTCCTGTTGATCGTCAGAAGCGTACCTCTTTGGTGGAACAGATGGTAAATGAGTTTAATACTCGAGAACAATTTTGTTTGGCCATTACGCCAGAGGCAACGAGGAAGGCGAACCCTAATTGGAAAAGAGGATTTTATTATATTGCATTAGATGCAAAGGTTCCCGTTCTCTTGGTTTATCTTGATTATTCAAAAAAGATGGCTGGGGTAGAGCGAACACTTGAGTTGACGGGTGATGAGGAGGCTGATGTTCAGGCTGTAAAACAATATTATTCATCCTTTAAGGGGAAATACCCTGATAATTTTGCCATATAGCATGCGAATTGCGCTGTTTCAGATGAATGTCCGTTGGGGTGATGTGCAAGCTAATATGCAATCGCTTCACACATGGATCAAAGAACATTTCTTGGAGACTGATTTGTTGGTTTTGCCAGAGATGTTCACCACTGGATTTTGTGTTGATTCTTCGACATTGGCTGAGACGGAGGATGGGCCGACGTTAAAACAGTTGCAAGAGTGGAGTCGGTCGTATCATATTGCCATTACGGGCAGTTTGATGATACATGAAAATGGCACTAATTATAACAGAGCCTTTTTCCTTACGCCAGAGGATGAGCCTGTTTATTACGACAAGCGACATCTATTTCAGATGGGAAGTGAAGGACGATACTTCACGAAGGGGGAGAAACGTGTGATTGTTTCATACCTCGGATGGAATATTCTGTTGCAGATCTGTTATGATTTACGGTTCCCTGTTTTTTCTCGTGTGCGGAATAATGACTATGATTTAGCCATATACATGGCCTGTTGGCCTACTGCGCGCATAGGAGCGTGGAAAACGTTATTACCAGCACGTGCGATTGAAAACGAAGTTTATGTTTGTGGTGTCAATGCCGTGGGTGTCGACTCGGAAGGAAGGAGACAAGGCGGTAATTCCATGCTTTTGGACATGAAAGGGCAATCACTCTTGTCATTGTCAGATACGGAAGAGAATTCGGCCATAATAGATATACAAATAGATGATTTACATCTATTTAGAGAGAAATTTCCCGCATGGAAAGATGCAGATGATTTTGAATGCTTATAAAAAAATGCATTATCAGGAACATTTTTTTTGAAATTTTGTGTGAAAATTAACAAAAAAAATGGATATTTGCGGTGAAAACAAAACGTTTAGATTTTTTTTAAGTTAGGTTTAGGTTAAATTGATTAAGGGAAGCTGTGGAGCTTCCCTTGGTTTTTTATAACATTGAATTTCAATAAGAGAAGAATTTACATATATTTGTTTGATCAATTAATAGAAGAGTTATGTTGTTGAAAAGAATAATATTTTTAACCTTTATCTTTTTGTCATTCTGTGATATCCATGCTTCAAGAAATAGACAAGTGACATTTAAGGTTGACAGTGTCTCTTTCACGATGACTAAAGTGAAAGGTGGTTCATTTATCATGGGGGCAACAGAAGAACAGGGTGATGATGTATATAGTTGTGAGAAACCAACACATCAGGTCACATTATCCGACTACTATATCGGGACAACGGAGGTCACCCAATCTTTGTGGACCGCTGTCATGGGAGAAAAGTTTAAAAAATGTGGATATGGACTTGGTGATGATTATCCGGTTTATGATGTAAGTTGGAACGATGCTCAGATTTTTCTGCAAAAACTAAATGCTAAGACTGGTAAAAATTTCCGTCTCCCCACAGAAGCGGAATGGGAGTATGCCGCACGAGGAGGGAAAAAGAGCAGACATTATAAATATGCTGGCAGCAATGATTTGAACGAGGTAGCATGGTATTGGGAAAACTCTGGAGATAAAAAGGTCAATTGTTCACCGAAACGATATGGAAAACTTAAAGAAAACCATAATCAGACTCATCCTGTTGCTACGAAAAAACCAAACGAACTTGGAATTTATGATATGTGTGGCAACGTTGAGGAGTGGTGTGGTGATGATTTCGACAAATGCTATTATAGATATTCTCCCAGTATAAATCCCATATGCATTTCTCGCCTTGCTTCTTACAAAGTGATTCGTGGTGGACATTGGAAAAGTGATGATACTATTGCTTGCCGTATTTCATATCGCAGCAAACCAGTTTCATATAAGTGTTGCACAGGATTCCGTTTGGCTTTGTCGACAAGAGGCCAAGTAGATATGAAGGATTCTGTACATATTATAAAAAAGGAAACAGAAAGAATATTTCCAGGAAACACTTTCTATGAGAATGTAAACCAACCGAAAAGATGTGCATCGGAAGATCAGATTCCAACTCTGGTTCCCAAAGAGTATTGTTTTGAGGACTATTGGACTCAAGGTGATTTTGATGGAGATGGCTTATGCGATTATATGGTTTGTGTTTGCGATTCTAATAGCAGTCGATATGAATATGATACATATTATGCTTATCCGGATGGAAATAAATCTGTTGAAAAAGATACTCTTATTGATAGAAACCCACGTGGGTATTTGTTGGTAATGAACAGAGGCTCATATTTTGAAGTGACTTCCTATAATTATGAATGTTTCCCATCTGAGAATGAGGATGGAGGAGTGTATTTTGCACCTACGTTGTATGTTTCTTATGACAATCAATCTCATCAATTACACGTATCATATTCTCATGGACGTTATGGCGGTTGGGAGTATCATTTTAAGTATCATGATGGAGAATTTGAATTAGTAAGAGAAATTAGAGACGAAAGTATAAGTCCGATAGCGGAAACTACACGTTTTGTAGACATAGATTATGAAAAAGGCATTGCTAAATATAGTGTACTTGTGAATGAGAATGAATTTTATGATTATGAGGATGGAGATGAATATCCGGAACCAATCTATGAGGATTCGGAGGAAGAAATAGAGAAAACTAATCTTGTTAAAATGTCGGAAAGAAGTGATTGGTTTTAGTATGAATCTTGGTATGAATCTTAAAAAAATCATGAAACACATTTGTATATTAATCTTGTCCTTTTTACTTATCCTTTTGATTGGGGAAAACCATGCAGCCAGATACGGTAATGCCCTTTTGAAAGATTATCATACTATGCAATATGGATTGAAATTAACATATGCAAATTATTATTGTATTGTTGATGAAAACAGAGATTATTATCTTTCTGAGGGAGATACTAAGTATGACGTCGATTCGATTGTAGGTTATAGCAAAAATAAGAATAGATTCTCTCTTTATATTTATTCGGGACACAAGCCCATGCAGTTAGACTTCACCTCTTATGATATGGTTAAGAATCGAACTCCTATTATTACGTATTCTCATTCGTTTGATAAAAACACGATATTCTTAAGAGAAGAACCTACTATTATTTATTATTGGAGAGCTATTGCATTCGTTCTTATTTTAGCAACGTGTGCAATGACAACCTATTTGCTGTTTTATTTTTTGCGTGTTTTTATACGACGTGTTTTTCCTTAAGGTTGAGGTGTCTATCCAATTGAAAAATTATGTACCTTTGTATGGTTATTTTAAAAAATATTTGAAATGTCTGTACATACTGAAATAAAAAAAGTAACAACGAGTGTACTTCGTAAGATGAAGACACAAGGAGAGAAGATTTCTATGCTGACGTCATACGACTTCTCTATGGCCTCTATCGTTGATAAGGCGGGTGTTGATGTTATTTTGGTGGGTGATTCTGCTGCAAACGTTATGGCAGGTTATCCGACCACTTTATTGATCACGTTGGATCAGATGATTTATCATGCTCAGTGTGTTGTGCGTGCTGTTAGCCGTGCACATGTAGTGGTGGACATGCCTTTCGGTTATTATGAATCGTCTGAAGCGGATGCTGTGCGTTCTGCTGCTCGTATTATGAAGGAGTCGGGCGCTGATTCTATTAAGATTGAGGGTGGGGAAGAAGTGTTGCCTAGCATTCAGAAAATCATCAATGCAGGTATCCCTGTTATGGGTCACCTTGGTTTGATGCCTCAGTCGGTTAATCAATATGGTTCGTATGCTTTACGTGCTAAAGATGACAAAGAGGCTCAGAAGTTGATTGAGGATGCTAAAAAGTTGGAAGCTGCAGGTTGCTATGCTCTTGTTTTGGAGAAGATTCCGGCAGAACTGGCTAAGAAAGTAACAGAATCAATCTCTATTCCAACGATTGGTATTGGTGCGGGTGGTGCTACTGACGGTCAAGTGTTGGTGGTACATGATATGTTGGGTATCAACAAGGGATTCTCTCCTAAGTTCCTTCGTCGTTATGCAAACTTGGCTGACGAGATGACGGAGGCTATTCAACACTATATCTCTGATGTGCAATCAGGCGATTTCCCTAATGAGAATGAACAGTATTGATTGAGGGTTGAATCCCTTCTGCTATCAATATAAAAGCCCTTGCCAGAAGCAAGGGCTTTTTTTCAATTGTTATATGTGTGTCCATTACTTAATCATCCAAAAGAGAACTTCTCCAATACTGTTCTCTTCAATATCTTTATCTGTATGCGTGGAGTTGAGTGTCTTCTTCTCTTTGTCAAAGTAGAACAGAGCTGTGTCTCCAGCTTTTAAATTTTCTTTCGATTTGGCCAAATATACGTCGTCGTTGATGACGAGTATCGGATTGTTGCTTGTCAATGTGATATTCTCTGAATTGTTGATCTTCAACAGAACACTCTCCGCCAAACTGCTTATGTAGAAGGTACTGATGTATTCGTGGTTGACCGACGAACAAATATATTCTTCGTTATGTTTGATGGCAACGCTTTGAAAAGCTTGCTCCGGACGTGTTGAGGCTTCCTTCTCAAAGTGATATTCTGTTTTAATCTTTTTGCCTTTCTCGTTCACACTACAGATGCTCATTATCATGCTGGTGCGATTGTTGAAGGTGACACATGCTTTATGACAAGGGAAACTATCGAGCTGATTCATTAAAATGGTATCACCATCTGTTACGTAGTTGCTTTTGTATTTCACAATGTAATTGTCACTTTTTTTGTATTCGATTCGATATGTGCTATTGTTTGTAAAGGTAAATGGAATGTTGAGCCATTCACCCTCTTTGTGCGTGGCTGTCTCATCGTACATCCAAGTGGAACCGGAACGTAGTTCCAATTCTACACATTTCTTCGAAATCCATGTGCCGGGAAGATTGTCGTGAATCTCTAATTTCTCTTCTGGTTCATCTTTGCATGAGAAAAAGAGTAGTGATAATAAGGAGAAAGCAAAAGCCCCTTTTATATAATTCAATGCTTTATGTTTCATATCCGTTTCGGTTTAAATTTATATTACTTTACCAAACATCTCATAGAATTAATCGCTATGCGTTTAGTGCGAATATAAGAAAAATGTTTTGAATTGACAATTATTTTTGAAAAATGTTGTCTGGTGAAAATTCCCCTTAGAATTTTACGGTTAGCGAAAACTCTGTGGAGAAATCGTCTTTTTTGTATTCTTCAGAGGGCACTTTGTTCCTTCGTTCGTAATCAAAATTGACGTCGAAAAAGAAATGGGTGCTGATTTTGCATTCGAAGGCGACCTGACTTAAAATGTGATAGTCGCTGATGTCGAAAATACTTGGTTGGTAGAAACACAAAGCTTTGATGGTCAACACTTCACCTATTTTTTGTCGCATCTTTGGACGAATGGAGATTCTATAGTTGATATTGTCAAGCTCTTCCTCGTTGGATGTGTATTCAGCCTGATCGAAGACGAATGCGGCACTGATAGAGTAGTTGCAGATTTTCTCCTTCTCGTAGATTTTAAATTTTCCTCCGGTTAACGCACAGATTTGATATTCGTACCCTTTGTGCTTATTTGCGAAATATTCTACTGCAACGAAAGGAGACCAGATATTGTGCTGAAACCAATCTACTTTGATAGCAGCCTCGATTCCATTGTTTGTCTCATCCCCGTTTTCTTTACGTAACACATACTTGCAAAGTGAATTGAACGATAGTGTGCTGTCGTCCCTTTCCACCTGTACTTTTGATTTCAATCCAAAGTTTCGTACGTTTCCTTCATTGTATTCTCCTCCCACAGAGGCGGAAAAATTCCATTTCTTTGCCTCCTTTGCTGGCTCTTCTGCCCATAGTTGCGTGAAATTGAAAAACAGCGAGATGAAAAAGGCAATGATGATGTATATCTGTTTCTTATGCATATTGTCTTAAATTACATCTCAACACGAGAAAATGGAGGAAGAGAAATGTCACAGAACTCTTTGTCCAAATATTTGAAATACCCTGCTATTGCTACCATGGCACCATTGTCTGTGGTATAGGAGAATTTTGGTATGTGGATAGTCCATTTGTATCTTTTGGCATGGTCTTCGAATGCTGCACGCAGAGCAGAGTTGGCGGAGACACCACCTGCGACTGCCACTTGTTTGATTCCCAAGTCTTTAACGGCTTTGCGTAGTTTTGTCATAAGAATGTCGATGACTGTGTGCTGTAGGGAAGCACATAGGTCATTTTTATTCTCCTCTATGAAGTTAGGATTTGTCTTTAATTCATCTCTCAGTAGGTAGAGAAACGAGGTTTTCAATCCGCTGAAACTGTAGTCGTAATTAGGAATTCGTGGCTTGCATAGTTGGAATGCATTTTCGTTACCTTCTTTAGCAAGACGGTCGATGACAGGACCACCAGGGTAGGGAAGTCCAATGACTTTAGCGCATTTGTCGAATGCTTCACCTGCGGCGTCGTCGATGGTTTGACCAATGATCTCCATATCGCGAGGACTCTTGACAAGTACGATTTGTGAATTGCCTCCAGAAACCAGCAGACATAGGAAAGGAAATTTTGGATTCTCCTTTTCTTCACCCTTAGTTTGTATGAAGTGAGCAAGGATATGAGCTTGCAGATGGTTTACTTCGATTAATGGAATGTTTAACGACAGAGACAATCCTTTGGCAAAGGATGTGCCGACCAATAGAGAACCCATTAATCCGGGACCACGAGTGAAAGCAATGGCAGATAGTTCCTCTTTGGTTATGCCAGACTGTTTGATAGCCTCGTGAACAACGGGAATAATGTTCTGTTGGTGTGCGCGAGAAGCAAGCTCTGGCACCACTCCTCCGTAGGCTTCGTGAACTTTTTGACTGGCAATGACGTTGGACAAAAGATAACCGTCACTTAAGACGGCTGCAGAGGTGTCATCACATGAAGATTCAATCGCTAAAATATTAACTGGTTTGCCCATATCGTTAAAAATTTTTAAACGATTGCAAAATTACAAAAAACGAGGAATAAAAGCACCTAATCTCTGAAAACTATTTTTTATTTTTGTATTTTGAATTGTGGAAAATTAGAGAGGCTTCCATATTGTGTAAAACTTATGCTTTCCCGGGAAACGGTAAGGCCTAATATGCTTGAGTTATAAAACGATTTACCTACATATTACTGGCCATTGTGGGCGTGATTTTCGCACTCCTGCTTTTTGGATATGTTGCATTACAGAATAAGAAGATGCAGCAGTCGGTCGTCTCTGTCATTACTAATAGCCTTTCACATCAGGTGGGTAGCCGTGTTTCCATTGATCAAATAGAGTGGAATTTCCCTAATAGCTTTGTCTTGAAAGATGTCTATATCGAGGATTTGAACCAAGACACTATGCTTTTTATGGATCGTACGAAAGTTACTATTAATTTGTGGAGACTGCTTTCTTCACAGATCTCTTTCCGAACGGTTCAGTTTTCAGGATTGGAGGCAAATCTCTCTATGGATTCAATGCAAGTGCCGAATTTCCAATTCTTTGTGGATGCGTTTCGACCTGACAACAATGATACATTGTCCTTCAAATGGTCGATGGATATAGAGTCGGTTGCCTTCAATGATTGTCGCATCGCTTATAAGAATCCTTATAAAAATCAGATGATTGGACGTTTGAATCCGAATGATTTGAACATTTATGAAATCAATGGATGCATGTATGTCAATGCCTTTCAACATAATGAAATCTCTGTGTTGATGGATAACATATCGTTTAAGGAACAATCGGGTTTTGAAGTGGATAACATCTCTGCTAAAATAAAATCAGACAATGACGTTATTGAAGTTAACAATTTCTTATTGGAAACTCCTAAGAGTCAATTGAATATCGCCAATTTTACAGTTTATCATAACGGGATGAGTGCGTTTAAAGATCCGATTCATTTGTTGAGAGGCGAGTTGTCCATTACGCCTTCTGTCATTCACCCGTCTGATTTCGCAGCATTAAAACCATCGTTGGAAAATCTGCAACAACAGTTGCAGATTGAGGGTAATTTTTATGGCTATCTCACACATTTGCAAATGGATGATCTCTCCATCAAATACGGTAATGCTTCCTGTGTGTCGGGCGACCTCCTGATGTCGGATTTCTTCCCGAATTCTCAAGATGTGAAATTGAATGGTACATTGGAACAAATATCCTCTAATTCGACAGAGCTGCAGGAAATTCTGCGTGTTGCATTGGAACGTGATATTCAATTGCCTTCTGCATTAGATTCTGTCGGCACTTTCTCATATCGTGGTACATTGATTGGCGATTTGTCGAATATGAAAACGGAGGGTGTCGTGACATCTAATTTAGGTTTCGTAAATACTTCTGTTTCGGTTAGCTCTCCTGATTTGTTGTTGAATTCATACAAAATAGTGGGTAATATTAATACCACTGATTGTCATCTTGACAAACTCTTTGGCGTATCTTCTAAATTGGGAAATGTGGCATTTAAAATGAATGTGACATTGGATAAGTTGGCCGATAGAAATTTCGTTTTGGATGCGGAAGGTGCCATCGATTCGATCTATTATAAAAACTATTGTTACCAGAATGTAAGTCTGAAAGGAAAATTTGACAACGATGGTTTTGATGGAAAGATGATCATGAGTGACAAGAATGCGGAATTGAGTTTCATCGGTAAATCTGATTTGCGTAAGGAAAAACCATTGTTCCATTTTGTCTCTAATGTTAATGACATTGATTTAGTGAAGACCCATCTGTTGGAGAATGCAGAAGATGCTCATGTCTCTTTCAATGTGGAGACCAATTTTGTTGGTAAAAATTTGGATGATTTGGAAGGCTCCTTCTCTATGGATAATGTTGTGCTGACTCAAGATGATAAAGAGTTGAGTATTAGTAATTTCAGTCTGTCTGCTACAACACTCTCCAATAATGAGAAAAAATTATCCGTCTATTCGGATTATCTGAATGGCTCATTGTCGGGTACCTATTCCTTTTCATCTTTGTATGCTTTATTGTATAATATTGCTCAGAAATATATGCCTTCTATCTTAAAGGAAGAAAAACCGATTGTGAAAAAAGAGGGTAGAAGTAATCGGTTCACCTTTAACTTTACGGTAGAAAACTTGGAGCCTATTCATGATGTCTATCCGATGCCAGTTGTGGTTGTCGAAGAGGCTAGGGTTCAAGGCTTCTTGAATGAAGAGAAGGAGAAATTCCGTGTTCGTGTGGATGCACCTCGTCTGCGTAAGAAAGAATCGTATATGAACGATTGTGTTATCTTATGCGAAAATCCGTATGATCAGTTGCGACTGGTTTGCAGAACGACCTACTTGCCTAAAAATAAAATGCGTAATCCATATTTCCTCTCTTTCAACTCGAATGCAAAGGATAACAATGTCAATGTAGACTTTAGCTTTAGCAATTCTGTGGAAGAAACCTATAGTGGAAAGGTGGAGCTGAATGCAGATTTTAAGGATTATGTAAAAGGAGAAGGTGTGACAGCCGATTTCCATATTAAGCCATCAAAAGTTATTCTGAATGATACAATATGGAAAATAAAGGATAGCAAGATCTATTTGGATAAGAAATGGATAAAGGTGGATAGCTTCCTGTTTGAACATGGATCTCAGTTCCTGTGTATCAACGGTGTTAACTCTTCTGTGGTGTCGGATAGCATCAATATTCATTTCAGTGATTTGTACTTGGGTTATATTAGTGACATCATTGCTAATAAGGATATCTCATTTAATGGTGTGACGGCAGGTGATGTCTATTTATTCAAACTCTTTAATCTTCCATACTTCAAAGGCGACTTGTATGTCTATGATGGTGCTTTGAATGATTGCTTGTTGGGTGATTTGTCGGTTAAATCATCATGGAAGGAAAAGGAAAAATGCATCGACTTTTATGTGGATCTTCTCTCTATGATAGAGGGAAAACAAGATTTGTCGAAAAGTACATTGCATGGAGGTGTCTTCTTGGGTAATGACTCTTTGTTTATTGGAGGACATTTGAAAGATGTGGATTTGAAGTTCCTTCGTAAATATTTGAACAATGTACTTCAGAATAATACGGGAACAGCCACGGGTGATTTGAAGGCGTATGGTAAATTCGGAAATATTGGTCTGGATGGAACTGTCTTTGTAAAGAATATGGCGTTTAGCGTGGATTTCTTAAAAACCTCCTATGTTTTGAGTGACTCTGTTAAGTTAACACCTCATACTATCGAGTTGAATCAGACTCAGTTGTTTGATACAGAAGGACATTATGGTGTTGTCTCGGGTATGTTGTTGCACGATGCGTTTCGTAATTTGAAATATGCTTTCAATATGAAGTGCGATAACATGTTGATGATGAATACGAAGGAAGAGGATAACGAGACATTCTATGGAAAGGTTTATGCAAAAGGAGAAGCTCGTTTGTCTGGAAATCAGGATGTGGCAAACATGAACTTGGTCATGAGAACCATGCCGAATACGCTTCTTACAATTCCAATTGAAGGTACGACGACGGCTAAGGAGGGTAATTTTGTCACCTTTGTGCAACATGAAGACCAAAAGTCGATGGCAGAGAAACGTCGTATCCGTCGAGAGAAAATGAGACAGCTGAGTGAGAAAAAGAATGCTTCGCATACAAATATTCAACTGACATTGGATATGGAGGCAACACCTGATGCCCAGATCCAATTGATTATGGATCAACAACAGGGCGATGTGATTCGGGGAAATGGAACGGGTGCACTTCGTATGACCTACAATCAAAAGGATAACAACTTTAAAATGTATGGTGGTTATGAAATTGAAAAAGGAGAGTATCTATTTACCATTCAGAGTGTGATATCCAGAAAGTTTGAAATCATTAAGGGTAGTATCGTTCAATGGTCGGGTAGCCCTTATAATGCAGATTTGAATATAAAAGCAAAATACGGACTGAATGCTCCGATTGGTGATATTATAGAGGTGCCTAAGGGTAGAAATACAACGGCAGTCAATTGTCTGTTGAACTTGAAGGGAACCATCAATTCTCCAACCATCAAATTTGACATCGAATTACCTAATTCTGACGAGGATGTGAAAAGTCGATTGAGGACAGCCATTAATACAGATGAGGCTATGAATCGTAATGTGGCTTCACTTTTGGCATTCGGACATTTCTACACGTTGGATAAGATGAACAATGGTATGGTCGCAACAAATGATTTGTCTTCAGTAGGATTCTCTACATTGTCCTCTCAGTTGACAAGTTGGATTTCTAAGATGAATCAGGATGTGAATATTGGATTGAATTATAGACCAAACGCAACTTACGATGGTACTACATCCACTGAGTTTGATGTGGCTCTCTCCACACAATTCTTAAATGATCGTTTGGCCTTAAATGGTAACTTCGGTTATCGTGATGTGATTACTGAGGAGGATAATCTGTCGAATACTCAAATTATTGATGTTGATATCGAATATAAATTGAATAAGTCGGGTAAACTTCGTACGAAGGCGTTTAACCGATCGAATAACGGATATTTCAAACAAACGGGATATACGCAGGGAGTTGGTATTGTCTACCGCGAAGATTTCGATTCATTCTCTGAATTGACACGTAATTACTGGCAAGCGTTGAAGCGTGCCTTTAAGAAGAAGGAAGAGGATGAAGAAACGGTCGAGGATGAGTCTGCGAACGAAGAGAAGAAAAAGAAGGGGAAATAAATCGCTCTTGTTTCGGGTTTATAAGATATAAAAATAAACGGCTACTTATTATTGTATTACTTTGCGGACAATCATTATTGTTTAATCGTCTATTTCCACGTTTAATCCTACATGTCCGTAACTGATATCCCCGTGATATTCTCTTTTGAGTTGAGCATATTGGTCGATGCCTGTGCAATGACAAGCTATGATTCTATTTATTTCAAGTGTATTTAATTTGTCTGCCAATCGATGAATGGTAGCCTCGTCTTCGTGGAGCGTATGAAATCCACCCATTACCAAATCAATAGGCAGATGGAATGTTTGCATGGCACTTGTGATGGTGTTGACGATTCCTCGATGAGCGCATCCACTGATGATAGACAACTTTCCTTTGTTGACAATGGCTAGATATTGTTCATCGTCAAAAGTATCTTCCTTACAATCCTCTCCCTTTCGAATGGTAAGATGAGTGAAATGAGTCTCGTGAGGGTCGAATATTGTGATTTTAGGTGAGATAAACACCCCTTCTGTTATTTCTGTTGTCTCTTTGACGATATGCAGGCGGTGGGGTGGTATTTGGACATCCTTTGGGAGGCCAATATATTTCCCTACTTTGTTGTATTTGTTACTGTCATATCCTTCTTTGACGTAAATGTCTGCATGATCATTTAATTGTAGAAAACGTTGAAGACCACCAGTGTGATCATAGTGACCATGACTAAGAACCAACGAGTCGATCTGATCTATTGGTATTTCGAAGATTTTGGCATTGTCAGCAAAAAGACCTGTCTGTCCTGTGTCGAAAAGTATTTTATGGTGACTCTTTGTTTCTATATATGCGCAGAATCCCAACTCAGCTTTCGCGTCGGCTTGGAATACCGTATTTTCAATGATGATTTTAATTTTCATGTTAATCTTTTTGGGTGACCACTTTATCCTAAATAGGTCTTCAGCATCTTGCTGCGTGAGTTCTGACGAAGTTTCCGAATAGCTTTTTCTTTGACTTGACGCACTCTTTCACGGGTGAGGTCTAATTGAATTCCAATCTCTTCCAACGTCATTTCAGGATATCCACCAACGCCAAAGAACATCTTTATGATTTTATTTTCTCTTTCGGATAGCGTGGATAGGGCTCTTTCAATCTCTTCGCAAAGGGACTCTTTGATAAGAGATTTATCTGCATGAGGAGAATCTTCATTGACAAGGACATCTAACAGACTGTTGTCCGCTCCGTCATTTGGGTCAAAAGGTGCATCAACGGAGATGTGTCTTCCGGATGCTCTCAAAGCTTCTGAGATTTTATCGGTTGGAATGTCTAAGATTTCAGACACCTCTTCAGCCGAAGGCTTTCTTTCATTTTGCTGTTCAAATTGAGAGAAGGCTTTGTTTATTTTATTGAGTGATCCTACTTGGTTGAGAGGAAGACGTACAATACGAGACTGATCGGCAATGGCTTGAAGAATGGATTGACGTATCCACCATACAGCATAAGATATGAATTTAAAGCCACGTGTTTCATCGAATTTTTCAGCAGCTTTAATCAACCCCACATTGCCTTCGTTGATAAGGTCGGGTAGACTAAGCCCTTGATTTTGATATTGCTTTGCAACGGAAACGACAAAACGAAGATTGGCTCTAGTAAGTTTTTCTAAAGCCTTTTGATCTCCGTTTTTTATTCTTTGGGCTAGTTCCACCTCCTCTTCAACAGAGACTAGTTCCTCTCTACCTATCTCTTGCAGATATTTGTCTAAAGAGGCACTTTCCCTATTGGTGATGGATTTGTTTATTTTTAATTGTCTCATTCTTTACGCAAATCAGATTGTCGGAATACGAAAAATCCAATTGTGATATTCCCTTAAAAAATGGTAAGGGGTGACTTAGTTAATATATGCATAGATAGTCTCTTCTGCCTTAACGATAGTTCCTGCAGCACCTGTTGTGACTGTGATTTTAGCAGGCTCTATACCCTCGTTCTTCTCTGGCTCAGACTCAGCATATATGGTATATGAAGAGTATGGATCTAATTTGGGGAATGCGTACACTCCATTTTCATCAGCTCTTGTGTCGCTGACATCTAATGATCCTACTTTCTGAGCATAGACGCGTAAAGAGAATCCAGGAATCCAACCAGACTCTTTGTATAGAGCTTCTACAGTCCCAACAATTCCACATCTTCCTACATTCTTTCCGTCATAGATATAAATGTCGGGAGGACATGATGTGCTACCTTCTGTAAGTTCGATATTTACTAATGTAGGTTGCTTATCTCCAGATGCATAATCAGATAAAGCGAACAACGTGTAATTGCCTGCATAGAGGTGTTTGAAGCAATATGTTCCGTCGAAACTTGTGCTGGTTTTGTCGTCATATCCGAAGTCATGCTCTCCATAGATAATATAGACATCTTCATCTTTTGCTATAATCGTGTCCTTGTCAAACGTATAAGAACCATCAGCTTGTTGAATGATTTTGCCATCATCGATTACTTTATAAACGATACCGAAAATGGTTGCCGTTCCTCCTTCTCCTTCTTCTTTTTCACAGGATGTAATGATGCAACTAATGGTTAGTACTTGTAATAAAAATAACAGAGTGCGTCTCATGTTTTTTAAAAATTAGATTTATACTTTATAAATTTCTCCCAAATATACAACAAACCACTTAATCAATAAAATAAATTCAATAAAATAACTTTTCTATTCGATTAATTTGTCGTGGAAGATTAGATATCCGATGTTTAATCCCGCATTAAAGTTTTTCTCTGGATAACTGTACCAATTGACATATACGCTTGCAGTTATGTATTTTAATTGGGCTACGGCAGTCAGTTCACTAATAAGATACAATCTCTGGAATGGCTCGTCGTATGTGGCAGAGAACAAAGCTGTTTGCTGAATGGCCCGGTAGGGAACATACAGATAATTTTCGAAGCGAAGGTGGAGAATCTTGTTGAGATTGTAGATGGGTTTCACTCCTGCTGCGAAATAGATCTTAGAACGGAACGCTTGATTGAACACCATCATAGAGTGTTTGGTGGGAGTGAATGCGGGTGACATCAACAATGTCTCCATGTAATTCCCTTCTAACTTGTGGGTGGAGAAGACGGATTCTCCTAACAAACCTAGGGTGAAGCGTTTGGAAAGAGGAAAGTAGTGGTCTATTAATCCAGACACTTGAATCCAATTGTTATTATTTGTCTCTTTCACTTTCACTAAATAATTGTCGATGTTATCTATCTTTTCACTTTCACCTTTTCCGAATATATATTGAGCTGTAATCTTCGCCTTGGTTCCTCCTGTTGGAAATTGTTTGTGGGAAAGAGAGTTGTGATTGAATTGGAACAGTGCTGTACCTAGATTATACTTCGTTGCATCAAACTCATTCTCTCCGGTTGTGTATGGACCGTGATAGGTGTTTTTGATGGTTCCATATCCCACACCTGCATTGAATTCCCCTTTAAGGAAAAATGGAATGGCTATTTTGGCTTTTGTGTAGAATTCTGTGCTGAACGCTTCCGTTGGAATATCTGTCTTAAAGAAGGCGTACTGCTTGCTTGAATGGGAGAAATGATTGATGTCGGCTATGAGTTTCACACAGAATGGTAGCTGAGAAGGAAAATCGATTCTTGCTTGTAAATGAGCATCTTTGTATAACACACCGATTTGTCCATCAAGAGAAACATCATACGATAGATAACGCATTCCTAAATATTTAAGTCCGATGTATAGTTGGTTGGAAGAGGTGGAGGAGATGTTTCCTCCGATTCCTATTTTGAAATGATCATTTAACGTGACATCCAGTATGAGGTCATAGTATCCCGTTTGCTGATTAAATTGAGCATGGGCGATGATTTCACCGATTTTTTTATCAGATAGAAGTTTAAAATAGGTGTGCTTAAAACTTTCGTAATCGAAGGTCTCGTTGTCATTATGAAAATTCTTCTCTATGTAAATTTTCTGTTGTGTGTTTACGCCTCTTACAATCACATTTTTGAATACGAGTGGTGGTTTCTTCTGATTGAAAGCAGCTCGTTTTGCATTGACAGTCTCTTTGTCAATGCGTCTTGACACTTTCGCCTTTATTTCGTCCATGTGGGCGATTGTGCTGTCGTAACCATATTGAATAAGCTCTTTGGCTCTGTGAAAGTCGAGTAGGCTGACATCTGTATAGTGAAAGTGAAGGTGCTTGCCGTTTAGTTCGGAAAGATCGTAGTTGGTATGTTGCATAATCAGATTTTCCAACAATACGAATGGATCATCACCTCTGGCAGTGGTGCTATTGGCACTTACGGAGCTACCTATAATATAGTCGGCTTTTAATTCATCTTTCATCACGTCGATGGGGAAGTTGTTGTATATTCCACCATCAAGCATAAGGTGGTTGTCGACACTGATGGGTTTGAATACGAAAGGAAAGGTCATAGACGTACGTACGGCATCGCCGAGATCCCCTTTCCTATGCACGTGTTGTGCTTTGGTGACAACGTCGGTAGCCACACAACGAAATGGAACAAATAGGCTGTCGAAATTATTTTTACATACAGTACTGGCTTGAGAAAAAAGATACATACAAGCCTGATTCATCTGATCAGGAGATATAAAACTGGTAGGCAGTATCGGTTTTATACTTAGAGAATCGTCTATGTTTAATTTGAATGCAGCAAATTCGGGCGTTTCATCTTCACTTTTAAAAAAGAATTTTAGATTATCAGTAATTTGACCTCTTTGCCAAGTGATGAAGTCTTCAGACGATAACAGTTCTTCCATTTCATCAGGTGTGTAGCCCATGGCATATAATGATGCCACGATGGCTCCCATGGAAGTTCCCGCTATATAATCAATAGGTATTCCATTTTCTTCTAAAGCACGAATGACACCTATGTGCGTACATCCTTTGGCTCCACCTCCGCTTAACACTAAGCCCACCTTTTGCGCATGTGCTGCGGGAATGAAACTGACAAGAAGAAAAATTAACAGTGTGAGTTTTAGTCGCTTCACCATTGTTGTTACCTTTTTATTAGGAATTATATATATGCTACATTAAGATGTGATGCATATAAATATCCCTATTTTATGATTTCCGGGGGGATTTATTGAAGACCCTGCGCAAAGATATGTTTTTTCATGAAAAAAAAGGCTTTTCGTAGGAACATCTGATGTAAAAAATTAAAAAAATGATTGAACGTTGTTCTATGGGAGATGATAATGATAAAAAAAGACTGACCAATTGGCCAGTCTTTTCTTTATCTAGAAATAAGATTATTTCTTGATGATGATTTGAGAGATAACACCGTTAGCTGTGTTAGCCTTAGCAATGTAAGAACCAACAGCCAAACCAGAGATGTTCTCGTTAGCAACTTTAACACCAGTCAAAGAATAAACTTCGATAGTAGCGTCAGCGTCGCTATAAACTTTAACGATGTCACCATCTACATAGATAGCAGCTGCAGCAGACTCGCTAGCGATTTCGTTTACGTCAACAGCAGGAGCGCAAAGACCTAATTGGATGTTATCGATAACGTAACCGTAATCTTTCTCGTTAGATTGGAATTTCAAAGAAACTTTAGTTGCACCCTCTGGGATAGTGATTTCGTTCTCTAACTCTGTCCATTCTCCAGGAATGTTTGTTCCTTCACCGAACAATTTAACTGTTGTGTTAGCTTCGTCGTTGAAGATAGCCCATGCGCCAAGACCTTGGTTGTCTACATCCTCATAGAAAGGTGCGGAAGTTGCTTCATCAACCCATTTGTATTTAACCAATGCGTTAGCAACCAATTTACCGTTTGCGTTAGCACCTAATTCGATGTTCTTGATTTCAGAAGCTTTTGCTCCGTGAACATACAATTGGTGAAGCATTTCATAATCCAAGTATACCTCTTTTGGATCAAGGTTCATTGTCCACTCTCTTGATTGTTCTCCATTACCTTCAATTAAATAACCTCCAGTTGTGAATTCAACAGGAACATTAGTCATGTTTCCGTTAACCCATGGATCAATCAAACCTTGATTTGGCTCGAAGTTCTCAGCGTAGATTGGTCTGTAGCACTCTCCGTAAGGCAAGAAAGCAATTGTCTTGATGTAGATAGGATCTTCAACAACATTTGCTTTCAAATCACGACAATAAGAGAAACCAATTTGATCAATTGTAGGAGTTTGTGGGTTCAAGTAAACCAATCTTCCTTCTGATTTCCATACGTTTGCTACTGCGTGAAGAGTTCCATCCCAAAGGATGTTAGCATCTGCTTTGTCTACTGCTAAATCTTCGTTTCCTGATCTTGCTGCATAGTCACCAGCGAACAAACCTGCACGGAACATAGTCTTCTTTGCACCGTTTTCAGTAGTGATAGCGTTGAACAAAAGACCGTCTTCTGATTGGTCACAAGCACTTTCTGGCAACATGTATTCAATTACCATATACCATGCTTCATGAGTGTTGATAGGATTTTTTGTACAATCGAAATAGATGTCTTTGTATTGGTCTTTATGTGTGTATTTAGCTGCAATAGCTCCATCTGGAGCAGCAACGCCAAATTCCATAATGTCACCACCATCTGCCATGTTAACAGAGTAACCATCTTGCAGTTGTCCGTCCTTTACAATGTAAAAAGGATCAGCGAAAGAACTCATAGACAAGAGTCCTGCGAATGCGAGTAAACTTACTTTTTTCATAAAATACTAATTTAAATTTATACTAATGTTAGTTTAATTTCCTTCTCTTTTTTATTTTGGGTGCTAATTTATGTAATTTTTTTTTGTTATCGAACAAAAACACACATTTTATTGCGTGTTTTTGCAGAAAAACTCATCGATTTTACTTTGCAAATGGATTGTTTTAGAAAAAAATAATAAGTGAAATGAATTACATAATCTCCCGTGGTGTTATGCCCTATTTTATATCTTGTTGTTTATCAATGGGGAAGTTGAAGAAATGTGTATGCAATGCCTCTGTAAGAAATCAGTCTGATTAAATCGACAAATTCCACGAAAATATTTTTCAACACAAAAAAACAGGGAAACGAAATTCGATTTCCCTGTTTGCTTTTCTCTTTGAATAATTACAAAGGTATATTTCCATGTTTCTTGGCTGGATTTGCACGAATTTTTGTGTGCGTCATATCCAACGCCTGAATCAATTTCTCTCTTGTTTGAGATGGCAATATGATTTCATCAATATAACCTAATTCAGCTGCACGATAAGGATTAGAGAATTTCTCTTCATATTCCTTTCTTGCTTTTTCTTTTTCTTCGTCGCTTACTTTCTTGTAAAGAATGTTAACAGCTCCATCTTGACCCATTACGGCGATTTCTGCATTTGGATAAGCAAAGTTTACATCTGCACCTGTGTGCTTACTTGACATAACGATGTAAGCTCCTCCGTATGCCTTTCTTGTGATAACAGTAATCTTAGGCACTGTTGCTTCTACATAAGCGTAGACGATTTTAGCTCCGTGGCGGATGATACCTCCGTGCTCTTGTGTGCAACCAGGAAGGAATCCAGGTACATCCACGAATGATACAATAGGAATACTGAAGCAGTCGCAGAAACGAATGAAACGAGCAGCTTTGTCAGATGTGTCGATGTCCAACACACCAGCTTGGAATGCAGGTTGATTAGCTACAATTCCAACTACTTTACCTTCTATTCTGGCAAAACCAACCAATATGCTTGGCGCGAAGTTCTCTTGGATTTCAAAGAAATAACCACCATCAACTACACTTTCCACCAACTCCTTCATATCGTATGGCTTACTTGGATCTGTTGGAATGAAATTATCCAAATCAGCACCTGAAGGTTCCATGCTAGAAGAATAAGGAGCTTGAGGGGTGTCGTCCATGTTGTTGGATGGTAAGAATGCCAACAACTCACGAACCATCATCAGTGTGTCTTCTTCGTTCTCTCCCATGAAGTGAGCCACTCCACTTGTTGAGTTGTGAACTGAAGCACCACCCAATTCCTCTTTGTCTACCTCTTCATGAGTGACGGTCTTAACAACTTCTGGTCCGGTTACGAACATATGACTATGTTCTTTTACCATAAAGATAAAGTCGGTTAGAGCAGGGGAGTAGCAAGCACCTCCTGCACAAGGACCTAAGATAACAGATATCTGAGGTATCACACCAGAAGCGATGGTGTTTTGATAGAAGATGTCGCCATATCCAGCCAAACTAGAAACACCCTCTTGGATACGAGCACCTCCAGAGTCGTTTAGCGCAATGATAGGCGCACCCATCTTTAATGCTAATTTTTGTAACTTGACGATTTTGTTTGCATTCGTTCTGCTTAGTGAACCACCAAACACGGTGAAGTCATAAGCATATACATAAACTAATCTACCATCTATTTTTCCGTATCCACCAACGATACCGTCTCCGGCTAGTTGTTGCTTGTCCAAACCAAAGTTGTGACATTGATGGATGACAAACTTGTCTATTTCGACGAATGTTCCCTTGTCTAAAAGGATCGCAATACGCTCTCTGGCTGTTAATTTGCCAGCTTTATGTTGCTTTTCGATACGAGCTGCATCACCAGCTTCCGCTATTCGATTCAACTCTATAAATCTTTCGTTTGAAGACATATCACTTTTTTTTAAATGGCGAATTTATAGAACTCACCTTTAGTTTATATTTTCCTCTTCTGGTGCCTCGCCCAACTCAATCAATGATTGGTTGCCTGCAATATTGTCACCTTCGTTCACTAATATTTTCTTCACTAAGCAATCATCTTTCACCTTGTATTCGCTTTGCATCTTCATGGCTTCGATGATGATTACTGGACTTCCAGCTCTGACGATTTCTCCTTCTTTCACCAATATTCTGATTACCTTTCCTGGCATTGGAGAGAAGACTTTGTCTTGCTTCTCGTTTGATTTTGCCTTTTTGGTTCCGTATTGATAAGGATTGACTATTTCAACATGGAATGTGTTGAAAGCAACGCTTACGGTATAGTCTTGATTGTTTTCGCTTGGCTTTAGTTCTGCATTGTATGAGTGGCCATCTTCAGTGATGATGGAACAAAGTCCATTTTCTGCCATTACAATGTCAAGGTTGTATGTCTTATCGTCCACCAAAATCTCCACTTTGTTATTCTCTTTGTTAACAAGGGAAATCTCTTTGATTTTGTTTCCGACTTTAATTTTCATACTTATTTTGTTTTGTTAATATTCTTTTTCTAGAAACGAAAAGACTTACAATGTCCTTAAGTTCGTACGTTTTCCGAATTCTCTCCATCTGCTGATTGGACGGTTGTCGTTTGCACAGATAGCAGGACGCTCTTCGTTCAAAAGATAATCGAAATAGGCAGCAATAGCTGCGATATCTTCTGTGTCGTGAGTCTCTTCCGTCTCATCTTCCAATGTGATTTCTTCCAACACTTGTTTGTTGTCATCGAGGAAGGATGTGGTGTAATGACCTTTGACAAAGTCAGGCACTTCCAATATCTTTCTTAAGTATGACAAGTTGGTTTTTGTACCTGTGATTTTGTATTCGTACAAAACGCGGCGCATACGTTCGATGGCGTAGGTTCTGTTGGCAGCCCATACGACGAGTTTGCTCAACATGGAGTCATAATAGATAGGTATCTCATATCCTTCGTAACAGAAGCTGTCTACACGTACGCCGATACCAGAAGGCTCTGTCATCAGTTTGATGATACCTGGAGTAGGTGTGAATCCGTTTTCAGCATCCTCTGCACAGATACGACACTCGATGGCGTGACCACGTTGTGATAAGTCTTCTTGTTTGAAGCGTAGTGGTTCGCCATTGGCTACTTTGATTTGCTCTTTTACCAAGTCGATTCCAAGCACTTCTTCAGTGATAGGATGCTCCACTTGCAAACGGGTGTTCATCTCCAAGAAGTAGTAGTTGAGTTTGTCGTCGACCATGAATTCGATGGTTCCGGCACCTTCGTATTTTACAGCTTTTGCTGCACGAACTGCAATTTCACCCATCTCTTTACGCACTTTCTCAGTCATGATTGGAGAAGGAGTCTCCTCAATTACTTTCTGGTGTTTGCGTTGGATAGAACATTCACGTTCGAAAAGGTGAACGACGTTACCATGTTTGTCGGCCAACACCTGAAATTCTATATGATGAGGGTGCTCGATGAGTTTTTCCATATATATAGTACCATTAGCAAAGGAAGCAATTGCTTCTGAAATGGCACTGTCGTATGCATTTTTCAATTCGGAGGCTTCGCGAATGATTCTGATTCCTTTACCTCCACCACCTGCAGATGCTTTGATCATCACAGGGAATCCAATGTTCTTGGCTGTCTCAAGCGCCTCTTCGTAAGATTCGAGAGGTCTTTCTGTTCCAGGTACAACAGGAACACCGGCCGCAATCATCAGCTTGCGAGCGGTGATCTTATCACCCATGTCTTGAATTGCTTTGTATGGAGCTCCAATGAAAATGATTCCCTCTTTTTCGCAACGCTTCGCAAATTCGGCGTTTTCAGATAGAAAGCCATATCCTGGATGGATGGCGTCAGCATTGAATTTTTTTGCTGCTGCAATGATGTTGTCAATCTTCAAATAACTTTCGGAGGATTGCGCAGGTCCGATACAAACGGCTTCGTCGGCAAAAAACACATGCCTTGACGTTCTGTCAGCTTCGGAATAAATTGCTACGGTCTTTATGCCCATCTCCTTACATGAGCGCATGACACGCATCGCAATCTCCCCTCTATTGGCAACTAGAATTTTAGATATCATACACAAAACATTTAATCAGGATTGAACACTCTCTGCACATTAATGTCAGTCTCACATCACAACCATCTCCTGTACTGTGTCTCTCCCTTTCGATTTTAAAAACTTAGGTTGATTAAATTGATCATTAATTCAACGAATCTACTAGCCCTTATTTGGCTAATTTCGGTGCAAAGATACACTTTATTTTTTAATTTACAATTTTTAAATTTTAGAATTGTGTAAAATATTATAAAATGTGTATGAAAGTTAAATTATGTTAAAAATAGGGTGTAAAAATTGTGAAAATCTTTTCTCTTTTCTTTTTGTATAATTTATGCGCATTTTATACATTTGCGAAGTTTTTTTGAAGGGTGGGTGTTACACCTATTTAAATAAACAATAAAAAAAGATGAATTAATAACTAACAAATTTATATTTAATATTTATTATGGATTGTAATAGTGGACCGCAGAATAACCTTATCTTCGGTATCGAGAAAAAGAAGGTGATTGGTTTATTGGTGACAATAGTGTTGACGAGTCTTATTTGGGCTCTTCCTACGGACTTCTTCGGTGTTGAGGGTTTGACGGTGATTGAGCAAAGAATTATTGCCATTTTTGTGATGGCTGCAGTAATGTGGATTATGGAACCTATTCCTATTTGGGGTACTTCCGTGGTGGTGATGGTGCTGATGCTGCTGACCACGTCCGATAGTATGTTATCTTTCCTTCACGATGGTTATGGTGATATGGAGAATCTGGATAATATGCATAGATTGGCAGACCTTTTCGGTATCTCGTCTAATGGTGATACGTATGCTTTGAAAGAGGCATTGAATGATGCTATGAAAAAAAGTGTTTTGTATGGTGGTGAAAAAATACCAACTTTGTCGTCTAAATCAATCATGGCTGCTTTCGCTCACCCAACAGTGATGCTTTTCATGGGTGGATTTGTTTTGGCTATTGCTGCTACTAAATATAAATTGGATGCTACTTTGGCAAGAGCTATTCTGAAGCCTTTCGGAACAAAACCTAAATATGTGATGTTAGGTTTCTTGTTCGTTACGGCTCTTCTTTCAATGTTTATGAGTAATACTGCTACTGCTGCTATGATGATTGCTATCTTGGTTCCAGTATTGGCTACTATGCCGGAATCGGATAATAAGGGCCGTGTCGGTTTGGCATTGGCTATCCCAGTTGCTGCGAATATCGGTGGTGTGGGAACTCCTATCGGTACTCCTCCTAACGTTGTTGCTACAGGATGGTTGGAGAGCATTGGATTAGAAATTAGCTTTGGTAAATGGATGATGTTGATGGTTCCTTTGGCACTTCTTATCTTGTTTATTGCTTGGCTTTTCTTGTGTAAGTTCTTCCCTTCAAAACAAGAGAAAATTGAGGTGAAAATCGACGGTGATATAGATAAGAGCCCTAAGGCATATGTCGTTTATGTGACATTCGCAGTTACCATCTTCTTATGGGTATTTGGAAAGGCATTGTTCAATGTTAATGCTAATGTGGTGGCATTGATTCCGTTTGCGGTATTCTGCTTGACTGGTGTTTTTGGAAAGAAAGATTTGGCAAAGATAGATTGGGACGTGCTTTGGCTTGTAGCTGGTGGTTTCGCATTAGGTGTTGGATTGGAAAGTGCATCTGGTATTTTGGACCCTGAAACAGGAAAGGTGATGACGATGTCTGAACATGTTGTTAAGTCTATCGACTTCAAATCTTGGTCAACCATCGCAGTAATCCTTGGCTCTGGCGTTCTGTGCTTGGTTATGTCCACCTTTATGTCTAACTCGGCTACTGCAGCTTTGTTAATTCCTATTTTTGTGTCAATCGCCAAAGGTATGGGTCCAAAATTGGATCCTTATGGTGGAGCAACTACATTGATCGTTGGTTTGGCTTTGTCTGCTTCTTTCGCAATGGCATTGCCTATTTCAACACCTCCGAATGCTATCGCCTATCAGAAAGGATTCATCAAACAAAGCGAGATGGCTATTGTGGGAATCTTTGTCGGTGTAATTAGTTTGATTCTTGGTTATTTGCTGTTGTTTAATTTCAGCAGTTTGTTGGGATAATGTAAATGAACATAAATGGACACGATTGGTTTCGTGTCCATTTTTAATGATATTAAATAAATAAAATGAAGCGAATTATAGCTCTAACAGCGGCAGTTCTGTCGTTTAATGCATTGATGGCACAGGAGGATTCTGTTGTCGTGGCAAAAGTGATTTCGGAGGAGCCGATTTCAGGGGGAACTTCTGAAAAATCACTCTCCGTGGGTAAGGTGAAGTTTAAACCATACGGCTTTGTTCGTAACTATTTTTATTACGATTCTCGTCAAAATATTCAGTCTAATGCTGGATTGTACAACCAGATACCAAAGGATGAGAGTTGGAATGAAACGCATGATGAGGATTTGAACGATGTTTCAACTGCCAATTTCTTAGCAATCACTTCTCGTTTGGGATTGGATATCTCGGGTGTGCGTGCTTTGAATGCAGATCTCTCAGCTAAATTCGAAACAGACTTCTGTGGTTTTGCTTCTAGTACTACTATGCTTCGTATCCGTCAGGCTTATATGAAGATGAAATGGCAACACAATTCCATCTTGGCTGGTCAGGCTTGGCATCCTATGTCGGGTGACCTTCCTGATGTGCTTGGTTTGGCTTCGGGTTCTCCGTTCCAACCTTTCAGCCGTTCTCCTCAGATTCGCTATGATTATACGGTAGGAAAAATGCGCTATACATTGGCTGCAATTTGGCAATTCCAATATAAATCTGTAGGTCCTAACGGAAAATCTGATGAATACCAAACGAAGGCTATCATGCCAGAATTCTTCATCGGATTGGATTATGCTAATGAGAAAGGATTTCAAATAGGTGCGGGTCTCGATATGTTACGCCTTCGTCCACGTACAATCATGGATTTCCCATACGAAAAGAAAATTTTTGTGAATGATACTACATTCAATGAAGATAATTCCATTGCAGAAGTGAATGAGGTGGAGAAAACGGTTACAGACACAACTAAGCGTGTTGTTAAGGAGTATGCCTTCTCTGTTTCTCCAATGATGTTCATCAACTATAAGAAGGATAAATTCTTGTTGCGTTGGAAGGGAGTCTTCGGACAAAACACTGCTCATTTGAACATGATGAGTGGATATGGTGTGGTTGGCTTTAATGAGGATGGTACTCGTGATTATGCTCCTTTACGTAGCTTCTCCACATGGTTGAACTTGTCATACGGAAGCAAGGTGAAAGGAAACTTGTTCTTGGGATACTTTAATAACTTTGGTGCGAGAAAAGCAATTGTAGGTGACTTATATGTGAATGGAGCTTCTAACATTGATTACATTTGGAGAGTATGTCCTGCAATTACATACAATGTGAACAAGTTGACCTTAGGTTTGGAGTATGAATTGACATCTGTTGGATACGGTACTCGCAATATCTTTGGCGAAGCGAATGCAGATCATACTGTAGCTAATAATCGAATATGTGCAATGATCAAATATGCTTGGTAATCAGCGATTTGTGATTTTGTTAATAACTTAATCGAATAGGGGTATAATTATTTCAATTATATCCCTATTTTTGTTTTGTCCTTAGAGTTGGAGTAGAAAGCACTTAAAAAGGCAAAACAGGATGATGTTTCGTTGTTTTTCTTAGTACAAGTTTTGAATGTTTATAGTGCAATAATGAGATGGAGGTATCCAAAAGATATTTCGATGTGACCCTATCACTAAGTCTGAATAGAAAATTAGTAACATAAAATTTTAAATTTAATAGATAAAATGAGTGGGAATATTTTTATCGTAAAGCGCGACGGAAAAGCAGAGCCATTTTCGGTAGATAAGATTAAAAACGCTATTTCTCGAGCATTTTTGTCCGTAGGCAGTTTCGCGACACAAGAGATTTTAACAGACATTTTAGGTCGTCTGAGTATTCATAATGGTATGAGTGTGGAGGAAATTCAGAACCAAGTTGAGTTTTCCTTGATGACAGAAAAGTATTTTTCTGTGGCAAAGTCATACATCTTGTACCGTCAAAAACATTTAGAAGACCGTGAAGTCCGCGACAAACTGCAATTCCTTACAGATTATAGTAATGCCTCTAATTCTGCTTCTGGTAGTAAGTATGATGCTAATGCTAATGTAGAGAATAAGAATATTGCCACTTTGATAGGTGAGTTGCCAAAGTCCAACTTCATCCGTTTGAACCGTCGTCTGTTGGTTGATCGTTTGAAGGAGATGTATGGTAAGGAGACATCAGATAAATACTTGCAACTATTGAACCAACATTTTATCTACAAGAATGATGAAACCAGTTTGGCCAATTATTGCGCTAGTATCACCATGTATCCTTGGTTGATCGGTGGTACGTTGGCTATTGGTGGTAACTCAAAGAAACCAACCAATTTGAAGTCTTTCTGTGGTGGATTTGTTAATATGGTGTTCATGGTATCAAGTATGTTGAGTGGTGCATGTGCTACTCCTGAGTTCTTGATGTATATGAATTACTTCATTCAGAAGGAATATGGACAGGATTATTATAAGGAGCCAGACAAGGTGGTTGATTTGTCTACTCGTCAACGCTCTTTGGATAAGGTGATCACAGATTGCTTCGAGCAGATTGTCTATTCAATCAACCAACCAACAGGAGCTCGTAACTTCCAAGCTGTATTCTGGAATATCTCCTATTACGATAAATACTACTTCAATAGTCTTTTCGAGAATTTCGTCTTCCCTGATGGCTCTCGTCCTGATTGGGAATCATTAAGCTGGTTGCAAAAACGTTTCATGAAATGGTTTAATGCAGAGAGAACCAAGACTGTCTTGACATTCCCAGTAGAGACCATGGCGTTGTTGACAAAGGATGGCGAACCTCAAGATGAGGAGTGGGGTGATTTCACTGCTGAGATGTATGCTGAGGGACACTCATTCTTCACTTATATCAGTGATAATGCAGACTCTTTGAGTAGCTGCTGCCGTTTGAGAAATGAGATCCAAGACAATGGATTTAGCTACACGTTGGGTGCGGGTGGTGTTTCAACGGGTTCTAAGAGCGTGTTGACAGTCAATTTGAATCGCTGTGTTCAGTTTGCTGTGAAGAACGGTATTCCTTATTTAACCTATTTGGAAGAGGTAGTTGATTTGGTTCATAAGGTTCAATTGGCTTACAATGAGAACTTGAAATATCTTCAATCAAAAGGTTTGTTGCCATTGTTTGATGCTGGTTACATTAACTTGTCTCGTCAATATCTAACCATCGGTGTTAACGGTTTGGTTGAAGCTGCTGAGTTTATGGGTATTGTCATCAAGGATAATCCTGAATATGTTCGTTTCGTACAAAGCATCTTAGGCTTGGTTGAACGTTACAATAAGAAGTATCGTACAAAGGATGTGATGTTCAACTGCGAAATGATTCCTGCAGAGAATGTGGGTGTGAAACATGCAAAATGGGATCGTGAGGATGGCTATTCAGTTCCTCGTGATTGCTATAATAGTTACTTCTATATCGTTGAGGATACCTCATTGAATGTGGTGGATAAGTTCCGCTTACATGGTCGTAAGTACATCGAACACTTGACGGGAGGTTCTGCTCTACACATGAATTTGGAGGAGCATTTGACAAAAGATCAATATCGTCAGTTGATTCGTGTGGCAGCTAAAGAGGGATGTAACTACTTTACATTCAATATTCCTAACACTGTATGTAACGATTGTGGTCACATTGACAAACGTTATTTGAAGGAATGTCCTCATTGCCAAAGTAAGAATGTCGATTACTTGACTCGTGTGATTGGTTACATGAAACGTATCAGCAACTTCTCAGAGGCTCGTCAGAGAGAGGCATCTAGAAGATTCTATGCAAAATACTAATATGGTATGCTAAAGTATGCTGATTATGATATAGTCTTCCAGGAAATACCCAACGAGGTGACATTGGCTATCAATATCTCTAATTGTCCGAATCGTTGTGTTGGATGTCACAGTCCGTATTTAATGGAAGATGTGGGAGAGGAGTTGAATGAGACCTCTTTGGATGCGTTGATTGAAAAGTATGGCAAGGATGTAACTTGTATATGCTTCATGGGTGGTGATGCAGATCATAAGTCGGTAGCTTCTTTGGCACATTACATAAAAGAAAAGTATCAGCCGTTAAAAGTGGGATGGTATTCTGGCAAGCCTAACTTGCCAGAATCCTTTCCTTTGGCTGATTTCGATTATATAAAGGTGGGACCATATCGCGAAGATTGCGGTCCGTTGAATAGTAGAACAACCAATCAAAGATTATATAGCATCTTTAATGGGGAACTGATGGATATCACCAGTAAATTTTGGCGAAAGTGATTATCAGTAGAATACTTTAGAATAAATCCCCTAGAATCAATAGTCGTATAACTTAAGAGTCATTTGTTCGGTATGAACAGTGACTTTTTCTTTCCTATAAAATAGATGGTTTGAACAATTCCTCTTATGGCGAGGTAGGTTAGGAAGGCTATCCATAGTCCATCGTTACCATGTTCTGTAATGAGAAGGTTGTATAGAAGGAAAAAGGAAACGGAGGCAAATAACATTGCATAGACCATTCCTTTTGCCATTGTGGCGCCTACCATAACTCCATCCCATAGAAAAGCAGAGAATCCACAGATAGGGATTGCTACCACCCACGGAAGATAGTCGTTGGCAGCCGTTATTACATTCTCCTTGTCTGTTAGTATGGATAGAATATTGGGCGTGAAGAAAAGGTAGATGATTGAGAATATGCCAACTAAACCGAATCCCCATAAAAACAGATAAACAATTGATTTGTTCATGTTGATGGGGTCTCTGGCACCAATATATCGACCGGTTAATGCTTCGCCTGCATAAGCGAATCCGTCTGTGAAGTAGGAGAAGATGGAGAATAGTTGCATTAGGAGGGTGTTGACTGCTAATAAGACGGTTCCTTGCTTGGCTCCTGCCAATGTGAAGAAGCAGGTTACTGCGGTAAGACAAATGGTTCTTATGGCGATACCTCCATTTAGAGTGGTGAATCGTTTTAGCTTTTGAGTGTCAAAAATCTCCTTTTTATTAATGTAGGGGAAGAGATTATTATATTTCTTTCTCCATAGTAGGATGGCGATGAGAATACCGCAATATTGTGCAATAAGGGAACCTACAGCAATGCCCGCAATACCTATATGTAATACGAAAACAGAAATTAGACTGCAGATGATATTGATAATATTAATGGATATGGCTATGATCATCGGGAAAACGGAGTTTTGCATTCCGATAAACCATCCTTTGAAACTATACAGGCACATCACAGCAGGTGCACCTAAAATGCAGATGTTAAGGTATAAAATAGCCGCTTCTTCCACCTCTGGAGAGGTATTCATATAGTCGAAGGCAACTTTTTGTACAATGTTTTTAAGGAGGAAGATGATGATGCAGGCCAAAAGGGATACAAAAACAGAACGCAATAAGGTGTTGATGGCTTCAGGGAAGTTTTTTGCACCAAAGGCTTGCGCTGTCAGTCCGCTTGTACCCATGCGGAGGAATCCGAAATTCCAGTAGAATATGTTGATTAGTGTGCTGCCAACGGAGACAGCTCCTATGAATGATTCGTTTCCAAGATGTCCTGCGATGGCAATATCGACCATGCTTAGGAGTGGAATGGTGATATTGGTGGCAATGGCAGGAATGGCGATTTTAAGAATCTTTCTGTTCATTCATCATTCTTTCAGTTTCTTCCAATAGATTGTCTTGCTGAATATGCCCCAAGAGCCTTTGACAGCCAGTGTTTCAGCATCTTTGAATCTCAGTTCTACCGTGAAGAAAGAACCGCGAGTTGGGTCATAGATTTTGCTATCTTTCCATACACCTTCTTTGTAGTAGGTTAGGTCTTTGATGAGGACGATTTGATCGGCTCTAGTGTTACGTTTGGTAACGTCGGGATTCTTTTGGTCTACACGTAATTTGCCGTTTTTATCGTACATGTTTTCCATCCAGAAGACTTGTACTTTGTAGGTGTTATTTGGATTTTTGGTAATTCTTACTTTAGAACGGTCTCCATCGTGTTCCAAGAAGTAGACGCCTAATAGTTTGTCTCCTGCAGATTGAGCGAAGCAGGATAATGAGAGGAAGAAGAAAAATAGTAGGGATAAGCTTTTTCTCATTGTGAAAGTTTTTAAATAAAAGGGACGCAATGCGTATTGCGTCCCTTAAAATATGTTTCAATAATTGATTACATACCAGATTTCAACATCTTGTTAGCGTAAAGTTTGCCGTTAACCTTGATGGTGAGTGTGTAAGTTCCAGGAAGGAGAGCAGATGTCTCGAAGTCGTAAGAGTATTGACCAGAAGTCAAGTTCTCTTTGAACAACTTAAGAACAGCCTTTCCGCTCAAATCATGGATTTCAATGATAACTTCTGCATTTTCTACAAGGTCAAATGAAACGTTCAAAGACTCTGCGAATGGGTTTGGAGAAGCAAGATAGTTGAAAGAAGCGATTTCTCCCTTAGAACTCTTCTTCTTAGCAACTTTGATTGCGTCATTTTTGTAAACTGCAGGTTTCTCCATGTACATTGCAGTGTATTTGGAGTTTTTGCATTTGCAACCGCTTTCAGGAGTGTACTCTTGCTCAATTGTGATGATGATAGGGTAGCGAGCACCTTCTGCGAAGTATTGATAGCGGATAGAGCTGATTTTGTAAGTGCTTTGACCGAAAGTCTCAGTGTATTCTTTGTCAACCTTAACACGAAGTACGTTTTTGTAAACGTTTCCGTCAGGAAGGATCAAAGTACCCCAAGCATCAGCTTTTGTTACATAAGTACCATCGAAGTAGCTTGTTGTGTTGCCACTTTGAAGAGCACCTGAATATACACCAGATTTTCCATCACCGAAAGAAAGAGGGAACATCAAATCAACGATTGGCTCGTCGAGAGTCAATGTAGTATTGCTGTTTTGAAGTCCGAAGAATCTCTTTTCGCTTGAAGTGATTTCAAACAAAGTGTTCTTTTCTCCACCTTCGTCGCAACTTAATCTGTAACCTTCAGTAGAAGTGTTCAACAAATCTTCGTTTTGACTGATGTAGAAGTCTTTTAACACTTTTGACTTAGAAAAGTCCCATACTTGATTGGCACCAGCGTTGGATTGTTCTACATACTCAATCTGTTTCATGTTTCTGTAGTCACCTTCTCTCAATCCGTTTGCCTCGAATGACAAACTGTACTGAGCGAAACAACCCACTGACAAAGCTAATGCAGCTGAAAGAGTAATTAATTTTCTCATTTTTGTATTTATTTTTAAGAGTTTGCGTAATTAATTGAAATTTTCTGTAAAGATAGGCTTTTTTTTTGATTTAATCTACGTTTTGTGAAGTATTTTTAGGGGAAGGTGTTAAAAATATTCAAAGGGAAATTCTGTTGTGTATGATTCATCTAAAATACCCCTTGTGTTGCTTGTTCGTTTCAGAATAAGGCGATTGACGGAAGGCGCCTTGAATCTTAATTCGCCTCCCCCTTAATATGTGGAAGTCCAATCTTGTATTTGACGGCTATGACCCTTGTGAGAATGACACTCAATGCACTGATGATTTGCACTAATGTGATGTCGTCAATGAATTTGGAACTTATGTAATAGATTATGCCACCAATGATACATGCTATGGCATAGATCTCTTTTCTGAATATCAGTGGTATTTGGTTAATAAAGATGTCGCGTATGACTCCTCCGGCTGCACCTGTGATGGTTCCCATGATGATGGCTACCCAAAAGGCGTAGTTGCAATCTAATGTTTTTTCGATTCCCACCACGGTGAAAAGTGCCAATCCAATGGTGTCGAAAATAAAGAATGTGTTGTTTAGTCGGATAAGATGCTTCCTGAATAATATGACAAAGATAAGAGCCGTGGCGGTCCATATTAGGTAACTTGCATTCAGCATCCAGAAGGGCGTGAGGTCTAAGCATAGGTCACGAATCGTTCCTCCACCGATGGCAGTCACAAGTCCGACAACGTATGCTCCAAACAAATCAAAATCTTTTCCTGCTGCTAGTCGAATACCACTTATGGCAAAGGCAAAAGTACCAATGTATTCGATAATCTCAGTAAACAGTTCTTGATTGAATTGTATGTTAGTTAGCCATTCCGTCAGCATCATCTTCTGTAATGTTTAAATGTTGGTCGAAAGCCTTTCGAATAGATTGAATCTCTGTTTTGATGTGTTGTAGCTTCAAAACCATTTCGTGTTTTTTCTCCAACTCATCTCTCTTCTCTTTCAATAACAGTTTGGCTCCGTCAATGGTGAGTTTCCGGTCTTTCAATAGGTATTGTACAAGTTGAATGTTTCGAATCTCTTTCTGTGTGTAGCGACGTGTTCCTTTCGGACTCTTTTGTGGTTGCGTGAAGGGAAAATCCTTCTCCCAAAAGCGAAGCGTGGATTCGTTGACCTTCAGCAGGGCTGCCACTTCGCTAGTGGTGTAGTAGAGTTTCCTTTTGCTCTCAAAGTTTTGATTAGTCGTACACGTTTCCATTGTTGGAGGTGATTTGAATCATTTCGTCATATTGCTCAGGAGACAAATCCATGTAGTAGAAATTGCGCGGATCGGTCACTTTATCCCTGTAATGAACCTCATAGTGGAGGTGAGGACCCGTTGATTTACCCGTGTTACCCATATAGGCAATGACATCACCTCGAGACACTTTGGAACCTACACGCAAGGTTTTGACAAAACCATTTAAGTGACCGTAAAGCGTTTTGTACCCATATCCATGGTCGATTATGACCGTGTTACCATATCCTTGCATCCATCCTTTGAAGTCGATGACACCCTTACCAGTAGCATAGATTTCCGTGCCAGTGTCGCCCGAAAAGTCCATTCCTGCGTGAAACTTAGGTGTTTTGTAGATAGGGTCTATTCTCATACCGAAACCGGAGGCCATTCTGCGGAGGTCTTTGTTCATAACTGGCTGAATGCCTGGGATACTTAGCAACATATCTTCCTTGTTGCGTACAAGGTTCACCACCTCGTCGAATGAGACAGATTGTATGTATAACTGTCTTTTGATGTCTTCCAACTGTGCCACGGTTTTTGCGGCGATTTCAGAATTGGTCTTCTGACGGATGTCGTTGTATCTTCTTTGAGAGTGGTTCAGTCTTCGTAGGTTGGCAGCAACAGGCTCTGCTTGAACGACAGAACGGTAGAGTTGGTCGTCGCGTTGCTCAATGTCTGTTAAAACATATTGCATTTGGTCCAACTGAGAACTTAACAGTTTGTATTGGGCCTCCAATTCAGCATTGGCACTTTTCAACTCTTTCTCTTGTGGAGAGTCGATGAAGAGTGCGAAGACAATAAAAAATGCAAGTCCGACAAGAACTCCACTTAGAAGATGGGAGATGAAACTGCCGAATTTGTGCTTTATGGTGTTATCAATCCGCTCAAAAGAGAGTGTCTTAGGATTGAATTGAAATTTTGCTTTTGCCATATTTGATAAATTCTTTTTACAATTTACATTGCAAAGGTAATTTTTTTTATAGAAAAATGCTAATTTTGCGCTTCAGAATAGAGGGGATTTCCAAAAATCTCCGATGGCTAAAATATTTAACATGTTAACAGCAAAGGAAATACGTAAATCGTTCACCGATTTCTTCGCATCGAAAGGACATACAATTGTTCCTTCTGCGCCTATGGTGGTCAAGAATGACCCTACATTGATGTTTACCAATGCGGGTATGAATCAGTTTAAGGATATATTCCTGGGTAATCAACCTCGAAAGTATCCTCGTGTCGCGGACTCGCAGAAATGCCTTCGTGTCAGTGGAAAACATAATGATTTGGAAGAGGTGGGATTGGATACTTATCATCATACAATGTTTGAGATGTTGGGTAACTGGTCTTTTGGCGATTACTTTAAGAAAGAGGCGATCTCTTGGGCATGGGAATATCTTGTGGATGTATTGAAATTGGATCCAGACCGTCTATATGCAACTGTATTTGAAGGTAGTAAGGAGGACAATTTAAGTCGTGATGATGAGGCTGCAGAAATCTGGGCTCAGTTCTTACCAAAAGATCGTATCATCAATGGAAACAAACATGATAATTTCTGGGAGATGGGAGACACGGGACCTTGTGGACCTTGCTCAGAAATTCATATAGACCTTCGTGATGACTCTGAACGAGCTATCGTTCCAGGCGTTGAATTGGTAAATAAAGATAATCCGCAGGTAATTGAGATTTGGAACAATGTCTTCATGCAATTCAATCGTAAGGCGGATGGTTCTTTGGAACCTCTTCCTGCTAAGCATGTGGATACAGGTATGGGCTTCGAAAGACTTTGTATGGCTTTGCAAGGAAAGAAATCCAATTACGATACAGATGTGTTCCAACCAATCATCAAGGTTATTGGACAAATCAGTGGCTTTGAATATGGTCAGAAGAAAGAGACGGATATCGCTATGCGTGTGATTGCTGATCATATCCGTACGATTGCCTTCTCTATTACGGATGGTCAGTTGCCTTCTAACGCAAAGGCGGGTTATGTGATTCGTCGTATTCTTCGTAGAGCTGTTCGTTATGGTTACACCTTCTTAGGTCAACGTAACGCTTTCATGTATAAGTTGATCCCTGTGTTGATTGAAACGATGGGTGAGGCTTATCCAGAATTGATTGCCCAACAACAGTTGGTTGTGAAGGTGATTAAAGAGGAAGAGGAATCTTTCCTTCGTACGTTGGAAACGGGTATCCGTTTGTTGGACAAAGTGATGAATGATACGAAGGCTGCTGGAAAGACTGAGATATCTGGTAAAGATGGATTCACCTTATATGATACTTTCGGATTTCCATTAGATTTGACGGAGTTAATCCTTCGTGAAAATGGTATGACCGTTAATGAGGAGGAGTTTAACGTTGAGATGCAAAAGCAAAAAGCACGTGCTCGTAATGCTGCTTCTGTTGAGACGGGCGACTGGGTTTCTCTTCGTGAAGGCGAATCTGAATTCGTAGGTTATGATCTGTTGGATACGGATGTTGAAATCCTTCGTTATAGAAAAATAAAACAAAAGAATACTGAATTGTACCAAGTCGTTTTTGACAAGACTCCTTTCTATGCAGAGATGGGTGGTCAGTTGGGTGATTCAGGTTATATCGAGTCGGATGGTGCAAAATATGAAATCATAGACACAAAGAAGGAGAATAACCTTAGTGTACATTTGATGAAGAATTTGCCAGCCGATCCATCTGCATCGTTCCGTGCAGTGGTGGATCTTGCTAAACGTCAGCAGACTGCATGCAACCACACTGCTACTCACTTGTTAGACTATGCATTGCGTCAGGTGTTGGGTACACATGTTGAGCAGAAAGGATCATTGGTTTCTGCGGATTCTCTACGTTTCGACTTCTCTCACTTCCAGAAGATGACAGACGAAGAATTACGTCAGGTGGAGAAGATTGCCAACGAGATGGTTCGAAAGAATATCTCATTGGAAGAGTTCCGTGACATGCCAATCCAACAAGCTCGTGAAATGGGTGCAATGGCTTTGTTCGGCGAAAAATATGGAGATACGGTTCGTGTGATTAAATATGGTCCATCCATCGAGTTGTGTGGTGGTACTCATGTGAAGGCTACAGGTGAAATCGGAATGATTCGTATTTTGATGGAAACTTCGGTTGCAGCTGGTGTTCGTCGTATTGAGGCTATCTCTGCTGCTAAGGTGGAGGAGATGATGAATAATCAACAAGATATGTTGCGTGATTTGAAGACATTCTTCAACAATACTCCTAATTTGGTACAAGCAATCAAGAAAACTATTGAAGAGAATGCTGATTTGAAGAAGACCGTTGATGCTCATGTACAAGAAAAGGTACTTCAAATGCGTGATAAGTTGATTGAGACTGCTCAAGACAAGGGCGCTGCTAAACTCATCACCTTCAAAGGTAATTTCTCTCCAGAGTTTGTTAAGTCTGTGGCATTCCAAATCCGTAATGTGATGAAGGAAAAATTAGTCTTTGTCGCTGCAACGTCTGTAGAAGGAAAACCAATGTTGACAGTGGCATTGTCTGATGATGTTGTTGCTGCTGGTTATAATGCAACGCAAATGATTAGAGAGGCTGCCAAAGAAATTCAAGGTGGTGGAGGTGGACAACCATTCTTCGCTCAGGCTGGTGGTAAGAATATAGATGGTTTAAGTAAGGCGTTTGATATCTTATGCGCTAAGATTTAAGGTCAAACGATCATTCGAATAGATAAGGGCTGACATCGAAAGAAGTTGGCCCTTGTTGTTATCTGAAGTTTAAAAGAAACAAATATTTTTATGGTTCCATTGTTTTTTGTATATTAGAACCATAATTTTATTTAATTATTCAGTAACAATCATTTGAAATGAAAAAGAAACTTTTTATCGCCTTGGCGATTATCCTTGCAGGACTAGCTTCTTGTAATGATCAAGAAGTCTTGGATGTCCAAGAAAAGAATCAAAGTAGTGAGCCTTCTTTCATCGTGCTAGATGAATCGGAGGTGACAGAACAAGAGCTCTATGAGATGACTGTTGGAGACATGAAGAAAAGCGTTGATGCTGACATCTTCGATGGTTTGGATAGAGTTTACAAAGAGGCAAGCAAAAATCAAAACAACGAACAAGGTGCTACCACCAAAGCGTTAGTTCCTCTTTTGTACAAAGTGGTCCGTATCGAATACCAAACACTCGACCAGAATATGGTTCCAGTGAATGCTTCCGCTTTGATTGTATATCCACTTCTTCGTAAAATGAATAAGGTGATGTTGATCAATCATGGTACTCAGATTGGTTTTGCAATGATTCCTACACAGTATACTTCAGTAGAAGCAATTATGGCTGCAACGGGTGCACTTTGTATCCTTCCTGATTATATCGGTCTTGGTTCAACCGCTGATCATCCTGATTTGTATTTGAACCATGAGGTTCACGGTCGTACCAGTGTAGATGCTCTTATTGCTCTATTGGACTATGCAAAAGCAAAGAATCTTGCACTTGATAAATCTTACAAATCATATATCGTAGGTTATTCACAAGGTGGATCAGTCTCTTTGGCTTCCCTTCGCAGAGTGCAACAATTGGATATGAATACACAAAAGAGAATCAATCTTGATAAGGTGTATTGCGGTGATGGTCCGTACGATCTTCGTCGTACCTTCGAGACTTATATGGAAGATTATGAGCAAGGAAAGAAGATGGGACTTGGATCTGTGATTCCTCTTGTAATCAACAGTATGTTCAATAGCTATCCATCAGAGGTGACTGACATGAGATATGAGGATTTCTTTACACCATGGGCTCTTTCAACGGGTGTTCCTCAGGCTGTCAAGAACAACAGTGAGAATGTGATTGATATGATGTTGAAGTTTAATGGCAAGTCTCTTGGCGATATCCTCAATATGGAATATATCACAGAGCATCCAGATCATTTGGCTAAGCTTCTTGAGTTGATGGATCGTCAAAATCTATGTCACGGATGGCAACCTCAGTATAGTTTGAAACTTCTTCATGCTAATCCTGACGGTGTAGTACCATTCTCTAATTTCGAAGAGGCTGTTGCTGGATTAAGCAACAATTATGTGGAGACAAAGGTTATCAACAACAACTCCATATTGCTTTCCGACCCACTTCTTCAACACATCAGTGGTATGGTGGTTATGTTGGAAGAAATCCTTTCTGGTAGATTCTAAAAACAGGTTATAGCAGAAACAAAAAAAGTGTATCGATGAGATACACTTTTTTTTTGTTTGTTGAGAATCAGCTAACTCTTAAGCATTGTGTTCTTCTTCGCTAGCCATTTCTTGGTCGATTAGAATTCTTCCGCAATATTCGCAAACGATTACTTTTTTTCTCAAACGAATATCCAATTGTCTTTGAGGCGGAATTTTGTTGAAACATCCACCGCAAGCGTCGCGTTCAACAGGAACGACAGCCAATCCGTTTCTTGCGTTTTTACGAATACGTTTGAATGCGTTCAACAGACGATCTTCGATTTTTGCTTCAATCTCTTTTGCTTTATCGCGAAGTTTGTCTTCTTCTTGTTTTGTTTCAGATACGATTTCGTCCAATTCAGCTTTCTTTTGAACTAAAGCTTCTTGACGATCAGCAATCAAATCTTGAGTTTTTTGTAACTCTTCTTTCTTGATTTCGCTTAATTTCTTAGCTTCTCTGATCTTCTTTTCGTGCAATTCGATGTCCAATTGTTGGAATTCGATTTCCTTGGAAAGGTTTTCGTATTCACGATTGTTCTTAACGTTATCTTGCTGTTCTTGGTACTTTGAGATAAGTCCTCTTGCATTCTCGATATCTGCTTTTCTACCTGTTATTTCAGAGTCGATTTGACGAACTTCGTCATTCAGGTTGGATACGCGAGTGGTTAAACCGGTAATCTCATCTTCCAAATCCTGTACTTCCAAAGGAAGCTCACCTCTCAATGTCTTAATTTTGTCGATTTCTGAGTTCACTAACTGCAAATCGAAGAGTGCCTTTAGTTTCTCTTCTACTGAAATCTCTTTTGTATCTTTTTCTGACATGTCTTATATGTAATTAATCGGATTAGTTTTACTATCTGAAAAATATATTGCAAAGTTAGCATTATTTTTTGAAACTATCTCATAAAAAATCTCTTTTGTGAATTGTTCGGATTCAAAATGGCCGAAATCAGCTATTATAATTTGTCCGTCTGCTTCGAAGAATTGATGGTATTTCAAATCTCCTGTGAGATAGATATCTGCTTTTTCTCTGATGGCGAGAGGAAGAAATTCAAATCCAGATCCTCCGCAGAGTGCTATTCTTTTTATTCTCTTTCCTTGTGGAATGTTTGTGTGACGAATACATCCTATGTTGATGGTTTTCTTTACGCGTTCCAAAAACAGATGAGCGTCTTCTGCTTCCTTTAGTTCTCCTAAGATACCCAAGCCAAAACCACTTCCGTCCTTTTCTTCCTCCAACATCTTCTCTGCCGTGATGCCTAATTTTTTTGCAACTTGATAGTTGACTCCATGTGGTGCTTTATCCATATTGGTATGACTTGCATACAATACGATATGATTTTCGATGGCTTTTATGATAGACCTTGCGATGTATGTATCGGGTGTGATTTTCTTTATTCCGCCAAAAATCAATGGGTGATGGGAGATGATTAGATTACATCCTTTGCGAATGGCTTCGTCGACCACCTCTTCAGTAATGTCTATGCACAATAAGACTCCTTTCACCTCTTGATCGATATCACCCACCTGAACGCCACTGTTGTCGTATGATTCTTGGTATTTTAATGGGGCGAAATCTTCTATCTGACGAGTTATCTCTCGAATTTTCATGATTGCTTCCTTTTTAATGTGATCACCGCATATTTAGGTCGCATACCCATTCTGGCAGGTATGCCTACACAACCGATACCTCTTGATACAAAGATTTGCTTTCCATTGAGTTCGTACAGACCATCCCAATATTCGTAAAGTAATCGGGCAGGGGAGATTTTGAAACTTCCGATTTCAAGACCCATTTGTGCAGCATGCGTATGACCGCAGAAGGTTAGGTCGATGTCGTAGAAAGGGCAAATACTATCTTTCCAAAATGTAGGTTCGTGAGCCAATAAGATTTTTGTTTCAATATCCTCCGTTCCTTTGATAGCTTTTTGAATATCTGCGAAATTGTTGTTTGCTTTACGTCCCCAACTTTCCAGTCCGATGATGGCGATGGAGTCGTTTCCTCTATGAATAATTTTGGATTCGTTTAAGAGCAGCTTGAATCCGAAGTCTCTGATTTTTTGTCTTACGGCCATGCTGTTCATCGACTTTAAATCCTCATCTTTCCAGTTAAAATATTCACTGTAGTCGTGGTTGCCAAGTATACCTAATTTAGGTGTTGAATCGTTCAATCGAGCGAACACCTCTCCCCAGCCATTACATTCAGTAGCGAAGTTGTTGACCATATCGCCTGTGAAGACAATCAGATCCGCTTTTTGTGCATTGACAGAGTCCATCAAAGGTTTTAGTCTATTTTGGGAGTAGGAAAAACTTCCCAAGTGCATATCGCTGATTTGCAGAATTTTATATCCTTCGAAAGATTGAGGTAAGTTTTCTATTTCCACTGTTACTTCCTGTTTACCAAAGTTAAAGCGTTGGAAGAAAACGGAGTGAAGAATGGTTAATCCCGCGACAGCGGCAGCAACGTAACCGAGACGTTGAATCCATCTCCATCTCTTTTTTGTTAAGAAGAAGATGAGGTCGAATGTGCAGAAAGATAGTTTAGGAATGTATACAACCCCCATCACGGTAACAAACATAATCATTCTGAAACGTTTGTCTATTGAATAAATGTCGTTGAAGTTCAACATTATAATCATTGAGACAATGATAAAATAGAATGATATGATACCATGTAATATCTTAGAGGATAGATTTGTCCTGTTGTGCATAAACCTTTTGTAAAGGTATAAATCGGGCAAAACCACCAATAAGACTAAGAAAATCAGAAAGCTGGTGTATACATGCATAATCTTACTTTGTTTTAACGTAATTCTAAGGCCACTACATTCTCAACATGATGCGTATGAGGGAACATGTCGACAGGTTGAATGGCGGTTACTTTGTACTTAACGTCCAGCAAGTTCAAGTCGCGAGCTTGAGTTGCAGGGTTACAGCTTACATATACGATTCTTTTCGGTTCTGCAGCGAGAATGGTTTCCACCACGTCGGGGTGCATTCCGTCGCGAGGAGGGTCGGTGATGATGACATCCGGTTTACCATGCTCTGCGATGAAATCGTTTGTGAGAATGTTTTTCATGTCACCCGCATAGAAAAGCGTGTTGTCAATGTGGTTGTTGACGGCATTGACTTTTGCATCTTCTATAGCTTCTGGTACATATTCTATGCCAATGACTTTCTTCGCCTGTTTTGCGACAAAGCAGGCGATGGTCCCTGTACCTGTATAGAGGTCGTAGACCAATTCTTCCCCTGTCAATTGGGCATAGTTTCTTGCTATCTTATATAATTCGTAGGCTTGTTGACTATTTGTTTGATAGAAGGATTTCGGACCGATTTTGAATTTTAGTCCCTCCATCTCCTCGTAGATGTAATCGCGACCTTTGTAGACGATGGTCTCTTGGTCAGTGATTGTGTCATTGCATTTGCTGTTGATGACATAAATTAAGGAGGTGATTTGAGGGAATTTGTCAATTAGATGGTTGAGTAATCCCTCTCTAGCTTCTTTGTCTTCATGAAAGAATACGACAGTCAGCATGATTTCGCCCGTGCTTGCGGTACGAACAACAATGGTACGTAGGAAACCCTCCTTGTTGCGAATGTCGTAGAAGGGGAGGTTATGCGTGTGAGCGTACTCTTTTATGCAATCGCGTATTTGATCGCAAACCTCATCTTGCAAATAGCATTTGTCAATGTCCAACACTTTGTCGAACATACCTGGTATATGGAATCCTAAGGCATCCATGTTGTCGAAGGATGCACCAGAAGCAACTTGCTCGTAGGTCAGCCATTTCTTATTAGAGAATGTGAATTCCAGTTTGTTTCTGTATCTGATAGTTTTGGCAGAACCTAATATCGGTGATATTTCGGGTAGTTCCACCTTTCCTATACGAAGTAAGTTGTTGTATACTTGGTCTTGCTTTGCTTTCAGTTGATCTTCATAGGGGAGAATTTGCCATTTGCATCCGCCACAGACACCATAATGAGAACAGAAAGCTTCGCTTCTACGATCGGAGTATTTGTGGATTTGGGTGACACGTGCTTCCATGTAGCTGTTTTTCTTACGAGTCACCTGAAGGTCAACGATATCTCCAGGCACAACAAATTGGGTGAAAATGACCATGTCATTCACCTTGGCTATAGCCTTTCCTTCATTGGCTATACCAGTTATTTCAATGTTTTCTAAAAGCGGAAGTTCTTTGTTCCTTCTTCCCATAATCTGTTACTGAATTTATTTGTGTGCAAAAATATACAAAATTTATCGGATTTAAAGCAATAAGAAGTTTCAAAGTGTGAAAAAAAAGAAAAAAATAATAACTTTGCAAAAAAAAAGAAAAATATTAAAAACAGATAAAATGAAGAAGTTTTACATTTTGTGCCTAATGGCAATGGCTTCATCGCTTGCCATGGCAAATGAGTTGGTTGCAACAGCCACAAAATTGGAGAAAAATAAAGTTGTAGAAGAGGCTTCAGACACTGCAAAGTGGACATTCCCTGGCTCTGTGGGGTTGAATGTTAACCAAGCATATTTCAGTCCGTATAGCATTGAAGGATCTGGAGAAAGTGTTTCAATGGACGCGTTCCTTAACTTGAATGCAAATTATAAGAAGAAAAAAACATTGTGGGAAAATTCCTTGTCTGCAAAATACGGAATGCTTTATTCTAAAGAGTTTACTGGAGATGATAAAATAAGAAAAAATGTGGATGAAATTATCTTAAACAGTAAATATGGTTATAAAGTTTCTAAATTCTGGTACGCTTCTGTGCTTGGTAATTTGGAAACTCAATTTGCACAGGGAAATGATTATTCTTTAAAAGATGATGAGGGAAATGATCTTCCTACTAGGATTTCTCATTTTTGGGCACCAGCAACTTTGAAGTTTTCTCTTGGTATGGAGTATATCCCTAATAAATACTTCTCGGCATTTATCTCTCCTATAACAGCTCGTCTCACTTTTTGCCGTTTGGATGAGCTAGGAGAATCGTATGGGATGGAACTCTTAAAAAATCCTGAATATAATGCTGACAAAGAACTTATACGCGAGGCTGAATATAAACATTTGAGAGCTGAACTTGGTGCTTACTTCAAGTTAAAGTCTGATTTTGATATTACTAAAAATTTGCATTTCTTAAGTACATTGGAAGGATTTTATGCTTATAATAAGGCAGTTTCTGTTTATTCTAGTCAATACACTGATACGTTTAAAGAGAAAAATCCAGATGGAAAATTGGAATTAGTGGAAGCAATTGATGAGGAATTTATGAAAGAACCTGGAAATAAAAAGTTTTCAGATGAGAATGTTCATGGATGGTATCTGAAATGGAAATTGGAACTTCTTCTGAAAGTGTCTAAGTACATGAATGTTTCATTCAAGACTCAGTTGAAGTATGATAATGCAGAAAGAAAAGCTGTGGAAGACGAAAACTTTGGTTTGCCTGAGGCAAAAGTGCAGTTCTGGGAAACCACTTCTTTGGGCATAGCTTATACGTTTTAAATAAAAATGAGGTTGATAAAAATATGTTGACAAAAGAAACAGCAAACGCTCTCAAGTCGTTAGACCTGAGAGCGTTCTTATTCGACATGGATGGTGTCTTGTACGATTCGATGCCGTTTCATGCCAAGGCTTGGGTATATGCATTTGCACTGGAAGGTGTGTCATTTGATGCATACAATGTATATATGCGCGAGGGCATGACTGGGTCGTCGACGGTTCAGGAAGTTTTCCGTCAGCAATTGAATAAGGAGGCAACGGATGAAGATTGTCAGCGAATCTATAAAATAAAGGCAGATTATTTTGTCTCGTTAGGAGAGGCTCCGGAAATGAAAGATGTTGATAGCGTGTTGAATACAGTCTTGGAATATCAATTAGAACCTTTCTTGGTGACAGGTTCTGGACAGAGAACTTTGATAGACAAGTTGAATCACTCTTTCCCTAATGTGTTTAGGAAGGAGAATATGGTGACTGCCTTTGATGTGAAGAAGGGAAAACCTGATCCGGAACCCTACTTGATGGCGTTGAAAAAAGGAAGTTTGAATTCCAATCAAGCTATTGTTATCGAAAATGCACCAATGGGAGTACGCTCGGCCAAAGCTGCGGGCATTTTCACCATCGCTGTCAATACAGGAATTTTAAAAGATGAGGAGTTGTGGAAAGAGGGCGCAGACTTGGTATATCCTTCCATGAAAGCATTGAAAAAAGATCTTGATATTATCATCAAAACTGCAAAATCGTAAAGAATCAGTATTATTTTTTATAAAGTTGTTTTGGTTTTAAGATTTTTTAAATATCTTTGCGATGTTTGTTTGGAGAAAAACAAATCGTTTGGATTAAGAGACAAATAGAATAAAAATAACATAATTTGCACGATGAAGAAGATAATTATCTCACTTTTAGTGATGTTCCTAGGCACGATAACGATTTCCGCACAGAAGGATGTGAAGGTTCGTTTTGGATTGGAAGGCGGTTTTAATATGACACAGTGGAATGGAGAAATGGTTCCAAATTACACACTTCCAACAGAAAGTCTAATAACAGAATTTAGCGATGCAGGATTCAAACCTGGTTTTCATGCTGGAGGATTGATGGACTTGGTAATCCAGGATCATTGGTCAATTCAACCAGAAGTGTTGTTTACTATGGAAGGTTCCAAAGTGAAAATGGCAGATACTGCTGATTATAAGAAAGTTTCTGCATTGTACATTAGAATTCCAATTTTGGTGTATTATAACTTCACGAATGTGGGTCCTGGACAATTGTCTCCAGGTATTGGTCTCTTCTTCGCAGGAGGTGTTGGCGGTACCGTTGAAGGTGGTGGTGACACTTTCGGAACAAATGGTATCTTGGATGAGTTTGATTGGGGTGCAAATGTAAAAGTAGCATATGAATTGCAAAAGGTTGCTTCTGGTTTGTTCTTCTCTGTAGGTTTCTCTCAGGGATTGTCAACTTCTAAATCTACTGGAATTAGTGCTTCTGTAGGTTATAAGTTCAAATATGCTAAGTTCCTTAAGAGAGCATACAACACAGGTGTATTGGAGTACAATCCATAATACATGAAAATGAAATTTAAGAAAGTATATATAGAGATATCGAATATATGTAATTATTCCTGTACTTTCTGCTTTAAATCTGATAGAAAAAAAAACATCATATCGCCGAAAGAATTTTCGGCGATACTTTTTTCTATAAAGCCCTATACAGATTATATCTATCTCCATGTCTTGGGTGAACCTTTGTTACACCCTCAGTTGGATTTGCTGCTATCTATGGCAGAATCAGAAGGTTTCCATGTCAATATTACTACCAATGGCTCTTTACTGAGTAAGCAGCGTGAGATGTTGTCTCGTCATCAGGTTCGACAGTTTAACATCTCCCTTCATGATGCGGAAGAAAATGTCCATCCTTCAGAATGGACACATTATTGGTCGGAGGTGGTCGACTTCGCAAAATCATTCTCCTTAAATAGTTACTTTTCATTGCGCTTGTGGAATCAAGGTTCAGAATCATCAATGGCCTATAATGAAAAATGCATGGATTACCTGAAAAAATGCTTTGATGTAGAACTGAACGATACTCTTCGTAATGTGAAGTTGGCGGATCATATCTTCCTACAGCGTTCCGGACGCTTTTCGTGGCCAGGGGAGAAGGAACTGGGTATAGAAAACCGTGTGTGTTACGCCATGCGTGATCATATAGCTATTTTAGTGGATGGGACGGTGGTCCCATGTTGTTTGGATGCGGATGGTTCTATGGCGTTGGGAAATGTGCATACACAGTCGCTAGAGGAGATTCTGAATAGTGATCGCGCACAAAATATAAGGAATGGATTTCTGTCTAATAGAGTGGTGGAACCAATTTGCCGGGATTGTGGTTTTGTCCTTCCTTGAAAATTTAGTTTTTTTTAATGCTTCCGTTGATAGTTGTTGGGGCTCTGTTTTGTTGACATAAAATTCTTTTGTACTTTTGCCGTGTGAAAAATCAAGGTGAATTATATCAATTCGCTAGTTTAATAAATTTAGTAAAATGTGGGTAGGTAAATATATACCACCTTAAATTAAAATTAGAGATTAAAAAATGAAAAAAGTATTATTGGCAATTACCTCTGCACTAATTTTTTTGAATGCGAGTGCTTCTAATGTTGACAAAATTCAGTTTGCGAATGCAGGAGATGTTTCTGTAGGAATCATGCTTGGAGTCCCTCCTCATCACAGAGCAAATATGCCGTTCGTTTCTCTTGATGGAATGGTAGGAATAAAAGATGGATTTATTAATACAAAAACATTTGGACAGAATGGTGCTATTGATTTGGGTGCATATATAGGATTTTGCCATTATGGAGAGTCTTTCGAGGACTGGAAATGGGCAAGTTGGGAGTTGCCTATTGTTTTCCGTGGAGGATTTCACTGGGAATTTGTGAAGAATTTGGATACATATGCAGGTCTCCAATGTGGTGTAGCCATTTGTCACGCCATGGAAAAGGATAAAATTACAGATGATAGATATTATAGTAACGGTTTTGCTGATGGTATCTTTGGTATGTATTTGGGCGCAAAATGGATGTTTACATCTGCATTTGGCGTGAAATTGGAATTCTCGAGCGATTGGCTGATAAGATATCATGAACCTGATCTTGATCATCATAATGAATATATCTATGTTGGTCGTCGCTATCGTTATGGTGGATATAACTTGCCACCTGTTTCTGCTGGCGTAACATTCAATTTTTAATAGAAAGCACAAAAAGGATTTTTGTCCAATAGGTGACAGGAATCCTTTTTTCTCTTTGGCATGATTTTCGCAGTTGTATAAAAAAGTATAATTAGAAAACTAATAGAAAACTAAATAAATGAAAAGGATTTTTTTGTTAATGGCATCCATTTTTATGTTGATGTCTAATTCGATGGCTGAGAAAGTAAGCCAGATTGAATTTGCCAACAAGGGTAAATTTGCGTTAGGTGTAATGATTGGTGTCCCTGGTATCAGGTCAACACATGAAAACAGAGCCAACATGCCTTCTGTTATGTTGGATTGCAATTGGGGTGTTGCTGATGGTTTTATCAACACCAAAACATTTGGAAAAAACGGTGCGGTTGATTTAGGCTTCTTGTATTCATTCTGTCACTATCGTAAATGGGATGAGAAGCATTTCGGATATTTGCAAAACACAGCATTGTTCCGCGCTGCATTCCATTTTGAATTCGTAAAAAGATTGGATGTCTTTGCTGGTTTGACGAGTGGTGTTAATATTTATACTCCTGCTGGTCGTTGGTGGTCTGATGAGCAAAGAGACAACTGGGATCATGCTAAGTATGCGGGCGGTATGTTCACTGGTGCAAAATGGTATTTTACCGATGTCTTTGGAATCAAAACAGAATTCCAATTTGACTGGGGTTCTCCAGGATATGGTAATTTGCCAACAGCTGCATTAGGTGTTACGTTCAATTTCAAATAAAAAATAGGGAGCGAATGAATTTTCATTCGCTCTTTTTGTATATTTTTGTACAATATACGACGAACTATAACTCAGAATAGATATGAAATTACGCAACATACTATTATTGCTCTTATTGTTGTCATTCCCTGCCGGACAGGTTTGGGCACAGACAAAAGCACCGGCTAAAAATACTACCACATCAAAATACAGTGCGTATGGGAAAAAACCGGCAACTAAACCTGCGTCAAAGAGTACGACAAAGACTCCTGCTAAAAACTCTACGACAACATCTTCGAAACAGGGTGGAGAGTCTGCTCAAAAATCTGCAGCACCGCAAAAATTTGAATTGTTGGGAAAACGTTATAGAGGAAATGCAGACATGGGATTTTCCTATGGATTAAGTGATGGAAAGGGATATAATCGATTCGGTTTTTCTTCCACACATGGTTATCAGGTAGTGCCTATTTATCTGTTTATCGGTGGCGGTGTGGCTGTAGATTTTTATTTCGATGGTAAAGGTGTGGCGGTTCCTCTCTACTTCGACCTTCGTTCTAATTTTGGCAAAAAGGGCATTCCATTTATCGATCTTCGCATGGGTGGTTCGCCTATTGATATAAAGGGACTCTATATGTCACCTTCCTTAGGTGTCAGAATTCCAATTGGAGAGACTCGTCATGGTGTCTCTATCATGGCAGGTTACACCTATCAAACGGGTAAGACTGAGTGTTACTATTATCAATCGCACACTGTTGAGGTTGAGAAGAATAAGTTGATGAGTGCTCATTTTAAAGTGGGTTTTGAATGGTAATACTTGCTTTGTGGTATGAAATATGATTTAGTTACGATATTAGGACCTACTGCGTGTGGAAAGACTTCATTTGCCGCGCAACTAGCATATCAGTTGAATGCGGAAATCATCAGTGCCGATTCTCGTCAGATATACCGTAAGATGGATATTGGAACTGGTAAGGATTTGGCAGACTATGAAGTGAATGGCAAACATATTCCATATCACCTGATTGATATTGCAGAACCAGGTTACAAATACAATTTGTTTGAGTATCAGCGAGATTTCCTCACTGTTTATGAAGATATGCGTCGTCGCAATGTTTTCCCTATTTTATGTGGAGGAACTGGACTCTATTTGGAGTCGGTTTTAAAGGGATATAAGATGATGCCCGTTCCTCAAAATGATGAGTTGCGTTCTCGTTTGGCGGGTAAGTCGTTGGAAGAGTTGACACAACTACTTGCCACCTACAAGACTTTGCACAATACGACGGATGTAGACACGGCTAAGCGTGCCATACGTGCGATTGAAATACAAGAATATTATAAAGAGCATCCTCAGGAGTTTGTGGAGTTCCCCTCTATCAACACCCTTATCATAGGATTGGATATTGATCGCGAGTTGCGTAGAGCCAGAATCTCTAAACGATTGCAAGATCGATTGCAAGAGGGGATGGTGGAGGAGGTTCGTCAGATACTCGATTCGGGTGTCACTCCTGAAGATATGATCTATTATGGTTTAGAATATAAATATATAACAAATTACATCATCGGAAACCTTACGTATGAACAGATGGTCTCTGAGTTGGAAATAGCCATTCATCAGTTCGCTAAGCGTCAGATGACATGGTTCAGAGGAATGGAGCGAAGAGGTTTTACCATTCATTGGATTGATTCGCAGTTGCCTATGAAAGAGAAGGTGGATAAAGTGATGGAAATGTTGCAATAAGAGATAAAAGAATGAAACAACTGAATTTGATATGCATATGCCGCTTTTTTAAGTGGATTGCACTCTCTGTGCTTGTGTCGTGCGCTTCGTCATGTACCAATCCGGAGAATGGAGAACATGGTCATCAAGACTCGTTGAAGGTGGATTCCATTGAAGCGGTGAAACCTATACCAAGAGATTCTTTTTTAGGTGTGGACATTCATGATTTGGATGTGCAGCAAGGTGAGTTCCCCAACAATCAAATCTTAGGAAAGTTCCTGTTACAGTATGGATTAACCTCCCAACAGATTCATCGTTTGTCAGAAAAATCCAAACCCATATTTGATGTTCGAAAAATCAGAGGAGGCAATAAATACCATATCATACAGACGAGAGATTCCGTTCCTGTGACGAAGAATTTCATTTACGAGGTGAATCCAACAGAGTATATTATTTATACGTTTGAAGGTGACTCTGTGGCTGTGCGAAAACTTCAGAAGACGATGATCTATCGAGAACGAATAGTATCGGGGGAGATAGAGACGTCATTGTGGAATTCGGTTGTAGGACAAGGCGTTCCGTTTGATTTGGCATTGAAAATGTCTAATATTTATGCATGGAACATAGATTTCTTTGGCTTGCAGAAAGGAGATAAGTATCGTGTGCAATATGTTGAGGTGTTGTGTGATGACTCTTCTTTTGTACGCATCGATACGATTAAAACAGCCTGTTTCACCCATTGTGGAACAGAGTTCTGGGCAATCCCATTCTGTCAGGATGGAAGAACCGATTATTATGATGCAGAGGGAAATAGTTTGCGAAAGGCCTTCTTGAAAGCTCCGTTGAGTTATTCTCGCATCAGCTCCTATTTTACACACAAGCGTTTCCATCCCGTTTTGAAGTATTACAGACCACATCATGGTGTGGACTATGCCGCACCGAAAGGCACTCCTGTATCAACGATAGGTGATGGTAGAGTTACATATAAAGGATGGACGAAAGGAGGCGGAAACACGGTTAAGATTCAGCATAATAGTATATATACAACATCGTATATGCATCTGTCCAAGTTTGGTAAGATCTCAGTGGGTAGTATGGTGAGACAAGGAGAGATAATCGGTTATGTTGGTAGTACGGGTGTTTCTACGGGTCCGCATTTGGATTTCCGTGTCTATCAAAATGGAACGCCAGTCAACCCATTGACGATAAAATCACCGCCAGTGGAGCCAGTCGCAGATTCTAATAGAGTGGCATTCTTTGCAATACGAGATTCTTTACAAAAGATTCTAAAATAATTAAAAAATATGGTTGTTGATTCTAAATAAAGTTGTATATTTGCACTCGTATTCAATGTGGATAGATTTGACTGCTTGCAACCACACAAAAATAATGCTAAAACGAATCCATGTGATTTATTTTGTGGCTTGTTTTCCGGTCTGTCTATTTTAAGAAGAGTTCTGTATATAATAGTATGAATCTATAAAATAGGTATTATGAGTTATTTTTTTTCATCAGAATCTGTTTCTGAAGGCCATCCAGATAAGGTAGCAGACCAAATTTCGGATTCTATCTTGGATAACATATTAGCGCAAGACGCCAATGCTAAGGTGGCTTGTGAAACGTTAGTGACAACTGGACAGGTTATTATTGCGGGGGAAATAAAAACATCAGCTTTAATCAATGAACAAGATATTGCTCGTGAGGTAATCAAGAAGATTGGTTACACAAAGAGTGATTATAAATTTGACAGTGAGTCGTGTGGTATTTTAAATGCTTTGCACGGACAATCACCAGATATCAATAGAGGAGTAGAACGAGAAGATCCGTATAATCAAGGTGCTGGAGATCAGGGAATGATGTTCGGATATGCATGTAATGAAACGGAGAGTTTGATGCCTATCTCATTGGATATGTCTCATGTCTTGTTGATTGAATTGGCTGCTATTCGTAAGGAAGGAAAGGAGATGACATATCTTCGTCCTGATTCAAAATCGCAGGTGACTATTGAGTATGGTGATGATAACCAACCTAAGCGAGTAGACACCATCGTAATCTCCACTCAGCATGATGAATTCATCGTGAATCCAGCTAATCAATTGAAAGCTGATGAGGAAATGGTGGATCAAATTCGTGAAGATGTGAAGAATATCTTGTTGCCACGTGTTTTGGCAAAACATCCTCAATATAAGAGTTTGTTCAAGGGAGATTATAAGTTGTTGGTTAATCCAACAGGTAAGTTTGTGATAGGTGGTCCTTGTGGTGATACAGGATTAACAGGACGTAAGATTATCGTTGACACTTACGGAGGTAAGGGTGCACATGGAGGAGGAGCGTTCTCAGGTAAGGATCCTTCAAAGGTGGACCGTTCAGCCGCATACGCAGCACGCCATTTGGCTAAGAATATTGTTGCTGCAGGGTTGGCCGACGAGGTTTTGGTACAGGTAGCATACGCCATAGGAGTGGCAGAACCAATGAACTTGTTCATCAATACATACGGAACTTCTAAGTTGAAGATTTCTGATGGTGAGATGGCTAAAAAGATTTCTGAAAGTAAAATATTCGATATGCGTCCGAAAGCTATTGAAGATCGTCTTAAATTGCGTAATCCAATCTATGCAGAGACTGCGGCTTATGGTCACATGGGACGTAAACCTAAGGTGGTTACGAAAACTTTCTTCGACCGTTATGGCAAATCTTTCTCTCGTGAAGTGGAATTGTTTACTTGGGAGAAAACAGATTGTGTGGATGCATTAAAAAAGTTGTTTAACGCATAAGTTCATCTTTTGTCTTTTCAGCTATTATTTTATATCTTTGTCGGTATAAAAAATAATGCTTATGATTCGCAGATTATTTACAATATTCGTTTTGTCATCATTGAGTTTGTCATTGATGTCGCAGACTACTAAGGTAGTAAAATCAACTAACGAAGAGGATATATTCGAGTCTTTGTCAAAGAAAACAGAAGGGCAGGGGACTGTCGTTGTTCGTCAAGATGCGAAAATGCGTGTGTTGATGGATAAGAAGATCGCAGAGACTGAGGATAAACAATATATCACCTATCTTGGCTATCGAGTACAGGTGTATATGGGTAATAATCAGAAGAAATCAAAAAGCGATGCACAGGAAAGAGAAAAGAAAATAAAAGAGAAATATCCGGAATTAACATCCTACCTAACATTCGTCTCTCCATTTTGGCGTTTGAGGGTAGGAGATTTCCGAACTCATACAGAGGCATTGGTGTTTTCTAAACAACTATTGGCAGATTTCCCAGAGATGAGTGGCGACATCTATATTGTACGCGACGAAGAGACAAGAGATCTCTCATTGGAAGTGGCCAAATAAAAGGAAGTGTGATATTATCTGAGTATTGATTATTATCCACAAAGAATCACCTTAAATAGTTCACGAAGATGAATGACGATTTAGATTTGAAACCTTGGGATATAGCCAAATATCCAAGTAAGGAGATTACAGCAAAGGTGGCTCCTCAGATAGCTTCCATCTTGGGCTTGTTGGGCGAGGATGTAAACAGAGAAGGATTGTTGAAAACGCCTGAACGTGTAGCTAAAGCTATGCAATATATGACGTATGGATACAAGATAGATCCTGCTGATGTGTTGCGCTCTGCTGTTTTCGAAGAGGACTATCGTCAAATGGTTCTCGTAAAAAACATTGATTTCTTCTCTCTTTGTGAACATCACATGTTGCCTTTCTTTGGAAAAGCTCATGTTGCATATATCCCTAATGGAAAAATAACTGGGTTGAGTAAGATTGCACGTGTTGTGGAACTCTTCTCTCGCCGTTTGCAGATTCAGGAACGATTGACGACACAAATCAAGGATTGTATACAGCAGACGTTGGAACCTCTTGGCGTAATGGTGGTGATAGAGGCACAACACATGTGTATGCAAATGAGGGGTATTGAGAAAATGCATTCGGTTACGACTACTTCCGACTTTACTGGAATCTTCAATACACAAAAGACAAGAGAGGAGTTTGTAAATCTGATTAAAGAATAGAGCAATCGGATGATTGTCTAATCTTATTCCTCAAATAATTGTTTCATCTCATTGATTTTGTCACGGCATGCTTGTCGACCCATGTCGTACACTAATTCTATTTTCTTTTTCTTTTGCTCGATTCTGCCTATTGGTAATTCTTCTTCAGGATAGATCAGTAGGGTGTTGCCGAGTTGTTCTTGCTCGGAGATGTAATCAAGTTCTTCATTGTACATGATATGCCGATTGACCATACATTCGGCTATTTTGGGGGTCTTCCTCAATAAAAACTTGATGAGGGGTATGATGCTTGGTTGCGTTTTCTTAAATCCTTTGGGTTGCGTTAAAATGACAATGTTGCGGTCGTACCCCAATTCCTGAAAGTAACGCAAAGGTATGGAGTCTGTCATACCCCCATCTAAATAACGGTTACCATCAATCTCTACTGGTATAGAGACGATAGGTAGGGAGGCTGATGCTCTGATCCATTCAATCTCGTTGTTATCTAATGAGTCTATTTGTTTGTAAAATGCTTTCCCCGTATCAACATCGGAACAAACCACATGAAACTCCATAGGGTCTTTTGCAAATGTCTTTGTGTCGAAAACCTCTAGCTCGTCGGGTAGTCGATGGTAACTGAAAGGCACGTTAACCCAGTTGCCTGTGGTGATGAGTGAGATGAGTCCCATATAGCGTGGATCGTTTCTAAAGCGCACGTTGTAGCGAAGTACGCGACCTTGCTGATGAGATTTGTAGTTGCATCCAAAGGTGGCACCAGCAGAGACTCCAATGATGCCATCGGGACGAATGCCCTGTTCCATCATCTCGTCCATGACACCGGCAGAAAACATGCCACGCATTCCGCCTCCTTCTAATACTAATCCTTTCTTCATGTGGTTTTATATTCGGATTCTTCAGATCTGGTCTTTTGTATGAAATAACAGATCGTGATGATTAAGATGAAACTTACAATAGCTAATATAATATCGCGACTGCCAAATGATTCAATGAATGTCTCTTCCGCCGTTGGATATAAATACTTGGATGTAATGATTAGAGCATTGTTCATGAAGTGACATGCCATGGAGACCCACAGACTGCCGCTCCATGCTACAAAATAACCAAACAACACACCCATAAACATACGAGGAAAGAATCCGTAAAACTGTAGGTGAATGGCACTGAATAGAATACCTGTGCACCAAATGGCAATGTGTACGTTCTTTGTCCGATGGTATAATGCTTTTTGAATCAGTCCTCTAAACAGAAGTTCCTCGCCAACGGCTGGAATGAGGGCGATAACAAACAGATTGAAAAGGTACATGGAAAAACTTTGCTTTTCTAAAAAAGAGTTGGCAATGTCACTTTGCTGTTTTTCCAATTCTTTTATGCATTTTTCAATGGCACTCATCCAATCGGGTAATGTGAGGTTTTCGTTCAATATCGTGGTGAAATTGATGAAAGGGATGGCTACGACGATGCAAATCACCGACATTATGAAGAAGTATCCGTTGGTCTTTTTGATGGATAAATACTCAAAAGGCTTTGGACTGATGAGGTAACTTATTGCAAGCGCAGAAAAGACAAATCCGCCTAAGGCTGCCATGAGTTGGAAAACTTCCATGGCTATAATCTTGTCGGAAATGAACTTCATGAATAAAAGTCCCAATTCAGAAAAGATAAAGGAACACAAAAAGAAGACACTAACCGCTATTATGAATTTTACAGCACCACTACTTTGGGCAAACATGCCTTTATATGTCAAATAATTCTTCATCTCTATTTTTGATATTGTTGTTTTTAATAGCCGTATCAATGGCTTTAAGTGCCAATGAACTTTCAAATCCGCGACTTAAGGCAAATCTATATAATTTTCCTTTGAGGTCGTAGAGTGATTTGTATTTTGTGCTTTTAATTTTATTGTTTAATAAAGTTTGCAACTGGTCGGAATAGTTTTCCTCATCAATCTCCTCCAATGCAGATTCAATAAAAGCTTGAGGAATCTGTTTCGCTTGAAGCGCATGGGCAATCTTCGTTCTTCCCCAATGAGAAAGTTGATGCTTGTCTTTGGTGAAGTATCGAGCATATCTCTTTTCGTCGATGTATTTCTCTTTTAATAGATACTGAATGATCTTTTCCGCCTCATTCTTTTCAATGCCCCATTTAGTCAGTTTCTCCTTGCAAGACATTATACATTGTTCGGAACGAGAACAAAGGTTTGCCAGCTTGCTAAGTGCTTCGTTATATGTTATTTCTTTAGACATTTAATCATTCTGTTTTTGTCGTTCATGTCTTTCTTTATTGTTACATCCGTATAGTTATACGCATATAACAAGTTTTTAGTCTCTTGTGCCAATAAAGAATTGATTTCAAAATAGAGGAGACCATTGCTTGAAAGATGCGTTTGACCAAACTCTGCTATTTTTCTATAAAAAAGTAATGGATCATTGTCATCGACAAACAAAGCCAACGAAGGTTCGTGATGCAGCACGTTTGTATGCATATCCGTCTTCTCCTTTCCCATGATGTATGGAGGGTTGCTGACGATAATGTCGTAAAGAGGATAATCGTTGACGGGCTGTATGATGTTGTCATTGAAGAATCTTATGGAAGCATCGTTGATGCTAGCATTTTCGGTTGCAATGGAGAGCGCGTTAGGCGAAACATCCATAGCAGATACTTCTGTTGTTGGCAGTTTTTTCTTTATGCTGATGGCGATGCATCCGCTTCCTGTGCCAATGTCCAAAAGGGTTAGATTCTCCTTCTCTTTATTGTCTGTGTAGATCCAGTCGACCAGTTCTTCCGTTTCCGGCCTAGGTATTAAAACATCGGGGGTAACTTTAAACGAGTAGTCGCAAAAAGAGCAAGAACCTAGGATGTATTGCATTGGTTCTCCTGTTTTTAAGCGAGCAGTGATTTGCTGAAATTCTCTTGTTTTGTCAGAATCCATTAGTTTGTCCCCATCTATCAGCAAAGTAGTCTTGTTGCAGTGAAGGATGGATTGGAGAATTTCGTAATACAATGCTTTTGTCTCCGACTCGTCATAGAGTGATCCCATCTCTTTTAAGAATTCATGTAAAGAGGGTGTCATGATGCTTAGCTTCTTAATTGTTCAATGGTTTCTGGATCTTCAGTTCGGGCTTGACGTTGGTACTCTGCGTTCACTTTTTTCAGTACATATCGTTTGTAGTAGGATAGTAGGATAGTAGTGATTGGCAGTGCGATGATGAGTCCGACCAAGCCGAAAAGCATTCCGAAAATGGAGAGCGAAAGGAGTATGACAGCAGCATTTAGACCCATTTGTTTTCCCATGATTTTAGGAACCAAGAAGGCGTCTTGTGTGATTTGAACAACGACGAACACGATGGCTAGAGCAGCGAGTCCATAGATGGGCGAATTGCCTGTTTCGATAGAGTGTACAAGCATAAGGAGGATGCATGGGGGTATGCCTGCGATTTGTAGGTAGGGAACCAGATTCAGTAGCCCCACTAAAACACCCATTAAGATACCAAGAGGCATGCCGATGATGGAGAATCCAATACTAAATAGGATGCCCACTATGAGGGCAACGAGGAACTGACCTCTGTAATAGTTGTTCATGCCCTGTTCCAAGTCTTTCATAAGGGTGGATACGAAGTTTTGGTAACGGTTGGGTACAAGTCCGATGAAATGTTTTGTGATGTTGTTATAATCTTTAAGAATAAAGAAGAGGTAAAGAACAGTGACAAAGGCAGAAAAGAGGCCAATGATGATATTCAGGGAACTGTTGACAACTTTTCCGAAATGAGGGAAAACAACGCTTAAGGTTTCGTGGAATCCGCTTTGACTTAATATCTCAGGGATATCATACGAATTGAAGAAGTTTTGTAAGACCTGTTGCCAGGTTTCGTTGGATTCTATTTTACCCTTTGCGAAGTTGAAAAGGAAATCTTTGAGAATGTTGAATTCGCCAATGAGTATAGGTATAAGAAAATAGAAAAGGGTGATGATCGTGCCTGCAATAAGGAGGATTAGAGATATTACGACGAGCGATCTGTTTTTTATTCTGAATTTTCTTTGGATATGAATGACAATGGGGTGTAGCAAGTATGCGAAGAACCAAGCAACGAAGAAAGGTAGTAGTATAGGGGATAAATATCTGAATAATAATATGATTGAGATGACAATAAAGGAGACGATGAATAATCGTACCGTACTGTCGAGTGTGAAAGGCTTTGAAAAAAAGTGTCCCATACTAAAATTAATAAGGATTTGATTGTTAATAAAACGAAATTTATATATCTTTACAAAGATAAAATTTTATTAGCAATATTGTGTTAAATGGATAATAAAGACTTTGTAAATCTTTTGCTTAAAGAGATCAGAGAAATGTCACTTTTATGTGAATCTCTTTCTGAGATTGATGAAATACCGAGTTCGTTGTTAAGCTTGTCCAAAGAAAAGGCGGATTCAATGTCTTCAATATTAGGTACTTTGATAGAGAAGACGGGTAAGAGTCGGAAAGCAGAAGTTCAACCGCAAGAGGCGAGAGAAGAAGTACGAGAGGAGAAGAAGGCGGAGAGTCCTAAATCATCATGTTCTTCTAGAGACTTACACGAAGAAACTAGGAAGAATGTGGAGGTTCTTAAATCACATGAAACGAAAGAGGAACCATTAGCGAAAAAAACACAAGTTTCAGATGATTTTCCGAAGGAAAAAGAGAATAAAACCGAAATTAATTCTAATTTTGGCACAATTGTTGTAGATGAAAAAAAAGAGGAAAGGACCGAGCAACGGGCGGTAAAGAATGATGAGAAGAAGGAGGTGAATGCCGTTCCAGATAAACAAACCTCATCGGTTCGAGTTCCGAAGAAGAAACTTTCAGCGGAAAGTCGTTTCGTGAAATCTTTGAAGTTATGCTTAGGAGATAAGTTCCGATATAAGAAGGAGTTGTTCAATGATGATATGGAGTTATTGAATTTTACCATGTCGGAGTTGGATAAGTTGAATTCTTTGGAAGAGGCGTTTGCGTATGTAGAACGTTTCGGATGGAACGAAGAGAATCCTGCAGTAGAAGATTTCTTTGATTTATTGCAAAGTCGTTTTTCATGAAAGAGTGTGCTTACGGTAAGTTGTATTTAGTGCCAACACCTGTTGGTAATTTAGAAGATATGACGTTTCGTGCCATACGGATTCTAAAGGAGGTCGATGTTATCTTAGCAGAAGACACAAGAACATCATCCGTGTTGTTGAAACATTATCAAATAGAAAACAAACTAATTTCACACCATAAGTTTAATGAACACAAGACTGTTGGTAGTGTTGTTGATCGAATTAAATGTGGTGAAAATGTAGCACTTATATCTGATGCAGGTACACCAGCCATTTCAGACCCAGGATTCTTATTGTCGCGTGCATGCGTCGAAGCGGGTATCGAAGTGGAATGCTTGCCGGGTGCAACGGCTTTTGTCCCTGCGTTAGTGGATTCTGGATTGCCTAATGATCGCTTCTGCTTTGAGGGATTCTTGCCACAGAAGAAGGGTCGGCAAACGAGATTAAACGAATTGGAAAAAGAGGAAAGAACCATTATTATTTATGAGTCCCCCTTCCGATTGGTGAAAACATTGGGACAACTTATTGAGGTGATGGGAGATAGTAGAAGAGTCTCAGTCACTCGTGAAATATCAAAGATCCATGAAGAGACGGTCCGAGGTACTTTGTTAGAGGTAAAAACGCACTTCGAGCAACATGAACCGAAAGGTGAAATCGTTATGGTGCTAGAAGGTAAAGAAAGGAAAAGCAAGAAAAACAAATACGAAGAAGTGGATGATGAAGAGTGTTGAATGTTATGTTTGATTGCCAATATGAATTAGAGAAAAAACTTAAATTAATAATTTTAATCCATTAAAAAGATGAAGAAAGTTTTATTTTTAGGTGCATGTGTTGCCCTTGTGATGTCTTCTTGTAATCAAAAGGAGATTGAGTATTTGAATTTCCAAAAAGATTCTATTCAAAAAGAAAAGAAATTGGTTGAAGATGAGATGAACAACTACTTGTCTATGATTCAAGAAGTTCAATCTAACTTCAGCACACTTAAGAGCGCAGAGTTGAATCTTATCGAAGAAACAGCTGGAGCAGAAGGTGTTAATGCAGATACTAAGTCTAAACTTCAACAAGATTTTAGAACTGTAACTGATGCTATCCGTTCTCAACGTGAGAAAATCGCTTCTTTGGATTCTGCTTTGACTAAGGCTAAAGGTAATGCAGCTTACTTCAGCGGTCTTGTTAAAGGTTTGAAGAAACAATTGGCAGCTAGCGAGGAAAACTTGAAGCAAATGCAAGTTAAATTGCAAGAGAAAGATGTTAAGATCGCAAGCTTGGATAGCGCTGTAGCTACATTGAACTCAGTTCGCGATTCAATCCAACAAGTTAACGAGCAACAATTGGCTTCTATTCAAGCTCAAGATGCTGAGTTGAACACAGCTTACTACTTCGTAGCTGATAAGTCAACTATCAAAGCAAAAGGTTTGAAGGCTAAATTGTTAAGCTCTGCTAACATCAACACTAGCTACTTCACTAAAATCGATATCCGTGAGGTTACTGAAATCGACCTTGGCTCTCCTAAGGCTTTGGTGTTAACTTCTCACCCTCTTAACTCTTACAAAATCGACAAGAAGTCTGATAAGGATAAGAACTTGGTGTTGAAGATTACTAACTACAACGCTTTCTGGTCAAATACTCACAAATTGATCGTACAAGTTAAGTAATTCGTGTTATATCGAATTTAAAAACATACTGTCTGTTTTATCGGATAGTTTTTAGAGCCCGGCTTAATGTCGGGCTTTTTTATTTGTTTAATTAAGGTTAGCTCTATTAATACACCGTTTAAATAAACATGTATAGTGTATTGTGGATTTGATTTTATAAAACCCACCTTAATAGATTTTTGTAAATACACTTAAGGAAATGTGTGAATAGAAAAGCACGGACTTAACGCCCGTGCTTTTCTATTATTTATTAAACCCCGTTGAAAACAATTGTTCTGCTTCTTGTAAGCTGTCTAATTTGCCTACATCAATCATCTGTAGATTGTTGTCCAATAGACTTCCGATTTTTAATGTGGCGGCATTCTCTATGTAAAAATCCATAATGGGGAATTTCTGTGGATAATCTTCCATGTAACGGAAGATCTCGGGTGACATTATATGAATGCCTGAAAATGCATGTTTAGTATAGAGAGAAGGCGTGAAGTCGGGTATAGGTGACTTCACCTCTCCTGTTTTGACGTTCATCCATCCTTGTAACCTCTGTTCTTCATTGAATAGTAGATAGCGTGAGGTCTCCCTGTCTTTTACTAATAATGTGGCTATGTTATCGGATGCGATATGTCTCTCGTACAATGCCTTTAGATTGGCATTGGATAGAATATCTACATTGTGTATGAGGAATGGTTTCCCATCATTGAAAAATTCAGCGGCTTTTCGAATGCCACCTCCAGTGTCGAGCAACATCTCTCTCTCGTCGGATATCTCGATGTGCAATCCGAAGTTATGGTGTTCAGCTAAGAAATCGATGATCTTCTCCGCATGGTGGTGAACATTGATAATTAGTTCGTTAAAGCCTTCATTGGATAGTTTCTCGATAACATGTTCCAACAATGTTTTCCCTGCAACAGGAACTAGTGCTTTTGGAATACTGTCAGTGATGGGTCTGAGTCTTGTACCCAAGCCCGCTGCGAAAATCATTGCTTTCATTTGCTTTTCTTTTGTGATTCCGTCTTCTCTTCAGCTTTTGGTTGAAGAATCGAGTTGTAACGTTCCTTATCTTTTAATATCTTGATAGCCTCTTCTTTCATCTTGTCGTATTTCAACGATTCGGTGATGTATCCTTTCTGATTGTACAACTGTTTCATGATTTCAAGACTGATGAGTTTGCGTATCTCTTTTTCAAAGAGATTTAGGTCTTGGTCTAAGTTGTGTGAAAGTTTCTTTTCAAGGGCATCGAACTCGTTTTGTGAATGCTCCAGATATCCCTCCTCTTTTGCAATGTCTTTCAACGCACTGATGTATTCCTCCATCTTCAGTTTATAACTGAACTTTTGTTTTTTTGCGTATTCTTTGAATTGCTCGTATTCTGTGTATTGAAACTCTTTTGGATTGTCAATTTTACTATGGGTGGCGATGTAGTTCACTGCATAGTTGAAAATGATGTTTTCTTTGTATAGATAATAGCTGATGGTGGATAGCTCTTTGCGTTCCATTTTTACGTCGGGTAATATACCTCCTCCATCACGAACAATTCTTCCATTTTTAGTTTTGAATTCGGTGGTCAAACTATCCGGAATACGTTTGACGGAACCATCTTCATTTCTCTCTGCATAGTTGATAGCTTGAACGCATCGACCGCTTGGAATGTAATATTTTGAAATGGTTACTTTCAAATTGCCACCGAATGGCAAAGGACGTGAAGTTTGAACCAATCCTTTGCCGTAAGTTCTTTCTCCTACAATTACTGCACGATCTAGGTCTTGCATGGCACCAGAGAATACTTCAGAGGCAGATGCCGAATTGTTGTTGACAAGTACGACAATAGGTATTTTGTTGTCGATAGGATTTTTGGTTGCTTTGTATGTCTCGTCTAATGCTTTCACTTTACTCTTTGTGTAGACAATCACTGATTGGTTTTCAATGAAGTAATTGACGATTTCGGTTACTTGGTCGAGCAATCCACCAGGGTTGTTACGTAGGTCGATAATCAACGATTCAATCTTTTTATTCTCTTTCAAATCGAGAAATGCATTTTTGAATAATTCTGCTGATTTTTCTGTGAAACTGGAGAAACGGATGTACCCGATGCCTTTCTCTAACGTGTCGCAGTATTCGATGGTTGGCAACGTGATTTTTTCTCTTGTGATGGTTAGTTTCCTTTGCTTTCCTGTGATAGGGTTTTGTAATACTATTTTAAAGTTGGTGCTTTTCTCTCCACGCAAGTGCTCACTAATATCGCTTACGCTCATTTTAGAGGCATTTTTGCCTGCGATTTCGATAATTCTATCACCAGCCTTTATTCCGTTTTTATAAGCAGGGGAACCTTCGTAGATTTCTGTAAAGCAGATATAGTCACCCACCTTTCCAATGGATGCGCCGACACCCGCGTATTCTCCTGTGATCATAAAGTTGAAGTCTTCCTCCTCCTCTTCGGGAATATATATGGTGTAGGGGTCTAACTTGCTTACCATGGCATCAATACCAGTTCTCAACACTTTCTTCGAGTCAATGGTGTCCACATAGTAAGAATCAAGCTCTTTGAATAGTAAGTTGAATAAATCGAGGTTCCTAGAAATCTCTTCAAGACGGTTGTCTGTCGAATCGTTGACGCTTCCTGCATGAGAAGAGATGGGTAGTATGCAGATGAGTGCAATTATGCTCAAAAATTTTTTATTCATATTCTTAAACGTTGATTACTTGTTAATAATTTTTATGGGTACCCCATAAACTTTTCATTCGTTCTGTTAATTTGTTTTCTGCAGGGTTGTCTTGTGGTATCCAGAATTGTGTTTTGGATAATTTCTCTGGCAGAAACTCTTGCTTAACGAAGTGCCCTGGATAGTCGTGGGAGTATTTGTAACCTTTCCCATAATCCAACTTCTCCATCAGTTTGGTAGGCGCATTCCGCAGATGTAGAGGTACGGGTAGATTACCCGTCTCTTTCACTTTGGCTAATGCATAGTCGATGGATAGGTAAGCGGAGTTGCTCTTCGGACTTGTTGCCAAGTATATCGTTGTCTCCGCTAAAACAATTCGTCCTTCGGGCCATCCGATTTTGTGAATGGCATCGAAACATGCATTGGCGAGTAACAAAGCGTTAGGATTGGCTAATCCGATGTCTTCCGCTGCAGAAATCACCAGTCTGCGGGCAATGAATTTAGGATCTTCGCCTCCGTCCACCATGCGAGCCAACCAATAGATGGCGCCATCGGGATCGCTTCCTCGTATTGATTTGATGAACGCTGAGATGATGTCATAATGCATCTCTCCGTTCTTATCGTAGGCGTTTGGATTCTCTTGTAGCCGTTCTGTTACTTTATCATTTGTGAAATGTATTTCGTCGCTATTCTCTTCTGCATTGACTACCAACTCTATGATGTTCAGTAGTTTTCTGGCGTCTCCACCAGCAAATCTGAGAAGAGAGTCTGTCTCATCTAAAAAAATTTTTTTCTCTTTTAGAATCTTATCTTCTTGAATCACCCTTTGTGCCAATTCCAACAGGTCGGCATCTTCCTGATGCTTTAGTACGTAGACCTGACAACGGGACAAGAGGGGAGTGATGACTTCAAATGAAGGATTCTCTGTTGTGGCTCCAATTAGGATGACAATGCCTTGTTCTACTGCACCTAACAGAGAGTCTTGTTGTGCTTTTGAAAAACGGTGAATCTCATCGATGAATAAGATGGGAGGCTCTGGGTTGAACAGTCGGGCACTCTTTGCTTTGTCAATGATCTCTCTGACATCTTTTACGCCAGAACTGATGGCGCTGAGTGTGAAAAATGAACGTTCCAGTTTTTTTGCAATGATTCCTGCCAATGTGGTTTTACCCACGCCGGGAGGACCCCATAGAATGAAGGATGAGATGCGTCCGGATTCAATCATCTTACGTAGAATGGCGTTTTCACCGACCAAATGTTTTTGCCCGACATATTCGTCCAGTGTTTTGGGACGAACTCTTTCAGCTAATGGTTGTACCAGTAAATCGCTCATTCTTTTGTAATCATATAATAGTACAAATTTAGTTATTCATAACGATATTTTCAAATGGTAGGTTCTATAAATATTGTTGGTGGGTGTTTTTTTTGATAGTTAGAGTTGTTGCAAAAAATGAAGGGTGTATCAAACGCATGGTTGATACACCCTCCTGTTATTTTTGATTAGGCTTTGTTTTATATGAGACCTAATTGTTTTCCAACTTTTCCTATTTTATCTAATGCAATATGTACTTGTTCTTCTGTGTGAGTTGCCATAAGCGAGAAACGAACTAAAGTGTCGTTGGATGGTACGGCAGGACTTACGACAGGATTGACGAAAACGCCTTCGTCGAACAGTAATTTAGTGAATAAGAATGTCTTTTCATTGTCGCGGATGAAGAGAGGAATAATCGGTGTCTCAGTGTGTCCGATTTCAAATCCCATGCTTCTGAATCCGTCTAATGCGATGTGGGTGATTTTCCACAAGTGTTCCATTCTTTCAGGTTCACTCTTCATGATTTCCAATGCGGCAAGAACAGATGCTGTAGCGGCAGGAGTGATGCTGGCACTGAAGATGTATGGACGAGCAGAGTGTCTCAACCAGTTGATGATACTTGAGTCTGCTGCAATGAATCCACCAATGGATGCGAGTGACTTACTGAATGTTCCCATGATTAGGTCTACATCTTTGGTGAGACCGAAGTGGTCGCAAATGCCTCGTCCTTGCTTTCCGAAGACGCCCAAACTGTGTGCTTCGTCAACGTATATGCTGGCATTGTATTTTTTGCTAAGAGCGACAATCTCTGGTAGCTTTGCCACATCACCCTCCATGCTGAATACGCCATCGACAACGATTAATTTGATTTTGTCTGGCTCGCACATCTTGAGCTTTTGTTCCAAAGACTCCATATCGTTGTGCTTGAACTTCAGTGTTTTTGAGTAGGTCAACTGCTTTCCTGTCATGATGGAGGCATGGTCTAACTCATCGAATATGACGTAATCTTCACGACTTGTCAAGTCGGAAACAACACCCATGTTTACATTGAATCCTGCAGAAAAGATTAATGCTTCCTCTTTTCCAACAAATTCTGCGAGTTTTTTCTCCAATTCAATGTGGATATCCAATGTTCCATTTAAAAATCTGGAACCTGCACAGCCCGAACCATATTTCTTGGTGGCCTCTATGGCAGCTTCTTTTATCTTTGGGTGATTGGTTAGTCCTAAGTAACTATTAGAACCAAACATTAGAACCTTTCTTCCGTTCATTGTGACTTCCGTATCTTGATCACTTTCAATCACACGAAAATACGGATATACACCAAGTGCCTTCACTCTCTGAGGCTCTGTGTATTTGGCTAACTTTTCTTGTAATAGTCCCATTTTTTATACCGAACTCTAAAATTTGTCGCAAATATACTACTTTTTTGGACAATTAAGTTAATTTTCTTTAAATCTATTATGATGAAATCAAAAATAGATGTTTTCACTCACTATATAATTTCTTTCTGCTTTATCTGAATTTAGCTATTTTTTCTGGGAGAGGAGCCACGAAAGTCATGACTTGCCCAGTGATGGGGTGTCGTAATGTTAACTTTTCTGCGTGTAGTCCGATACGACCGATTGGGGAGGGGCTTCCTCCATATTTTTTATCACCTGCTATTGGGTGACCAATACATTGCATGTGTACGCGTATCTGATTCTTTCTGCCCGTACGTAGATTGATGGAGAGTAGCGAATACCCTTTCTTGTATTCTTTTTCCACTTTGTAGTCGGTGAAGGATTCCTGACCTCCATTGTCAAAGTCGGATGAGTATACTTTCTTTGATTTCACATCTTCATTCAGCCAGGTGTGAACGGTTCCCTCTTTTTGTTCTAAGATGCCTTCCACCAATGCGTAATATTTTTTCTCGGATACGATTCTTTGCCAGTTTTCTTGTAGAATCATTTGGGTCTCCTTTTGTTTAGCGAAGAGTAGTAAGCCAGAGGTTTCTCGGTCCAAGCGATGAACGATGTAGAGTCGATTGTTCTTGTTTTGCTTTTTCAGATGATTCATGATGATGCGGAATGCCGTATCTTTTTCGTTCTTATCCGTGGCAACGGAAAGCAGACCTTCAGCCTTGTTGATTACAATGATGTAATCGTCTTCGTAGATGACAGAGATTTTTGCACATTTCAACCCTGCAGTGCCTTTGGTAAAGTCGATTTTGACCGTATCGCCCACCTTTAGTTGGTAATCATATTGGGTGATTGCCTTGTTGTTGACGCTAATCTGACCTTTTGCTAAATAGTTTTTTAGAGCCGTCTTGCTCAAACTTCCCATTTTTTTGAATGCGAAATCGAAGAGCGTGTTTTCTTCTTTCACTAGGAAGCTGACGATGCGATCTTTGCTTTTCTTTGGTGTAAACATTTTGAATAAACTAATTGAGTGCAAATTTAACTGAAATTTTCTCTTGTTTCATCAGTCTTCTACTCTTTTTTGCTAAATTTGCCTTGATAAATCTATTGTTGAATGTTTTTAATGAAAAAATTTATGGCTGCTCATAATGATTTAGGTATGTTAGGAGAGGAGAAATCTGTCGAGTATTTACAATCGAAAGGTTATGTGATTAAACATCGAAATTGGCACAGTGGAAAGTATGAGATTGACATTGTGGCTGAGAGTGATAAGTATTTGGTGATTGTAGAGGTGAAAACGAGGAAAAGTGGCACGTTGTTGTCGCCCGTTGAAAGTGTGAATAAAACAAAGATTCGAAATCTGGTCTATGCGGCGAATGCCTATATTCGTCGGTTTAATGTGACGAAGCAAACGAGGTTTGATATCATCTCCATGACGATTGATCAGACTGGAAATGTGGATAGTTTAGAGCATTATGAGGATGCGTTTCTTCCTTATGTGAATATGTAGGGGAGGGTTAACCTCTTTTCTTTTTAAAGAAGTTACTGACGATTTCTGTGCATTCAGACTCCATGACACCGCTTTCTACGACGCATTTGGGATGTAATGCATTGGGTGCAATGATGGAGAAGCCTTTTTTGGGGTCTTTCGCACCATAGACTAATCGGCTGATTTGTGCCCATCCGATGGCGCCTGCACACATGGTGCATGGCTCTACGGTTACATAGAGCGTACAGTCTGTTAGATATTTGGATCCAAGATGATTGGCAGCCATTGTGATAGCTTGCATCTCTGCGTGTGCTGTTACGTCGGTGAGTGTTTCTGTTAAATTGTGTGCTCGTGCGATGATTTTATCTTTGCAGACAATCACTGCGCCGATGGGAACTTCGTCCACTTTCTCAGCCTTTTGAGCTTCGACTAATGCCTGCTTCATGTAGTATTCGTCGGTCATCGCATTTCATTTTCTGAAAACAAGGTAGGGGCACTCTCTTCCAGTTTCTGCCAAACAGTGCGGATGATAGTGTCTCGTAAGAATTTCGACTTGTTCCTGATTTTGTATTCTTTGAAAAAACGCTCTATCACCCTATACTCTTTTTCGTTTAGGGTGATAGACATGCGTTTATCTCTTACCAAACGGTCTTTAACGCTTGGTGTACTTACTTTTTTCTTTTTTCTCTGGCCTGCCATATAGGTCTATTGGTTATTTGACGATGATAGGCTCTTCGTTTTTCTTTGCGTAGGTTTCCTCCATCTGTTTCAAGTTCTCTTCAGCTTCAACAACTGCGTTTTGAGCTTTTACGAGATTAGCTTTTGCCTTCTCTATGTTGGCAAGATCCTTTTCGTGCTCAGCGCGGATGCTGTTCAATTCAGAGTCTGAAACGATGCGATTGGCTTGTTTGAAACGTCCGTTGAATGCGTCTTCTGAACTATGTGCGATACGAACGATACCATCCTTCTCGTCTGCATAGAAGAGTGTGAATGAAAGTCCATCGATGGATACACTCTGCACAATACCCATTCTATAAATCTCTTTCTTGTTTTGTGGATTGGCGAAGAATACAATGTCACCAGGTAACATTTTAGTTATCTTCGTAACCTTCTTTCCAACCTCACTCAATTTGATCATATCTTCTGGTAAGTCAATACCCATTTGCTTGTATAAGAAAAGAGCTAATCCTAAATTGTCAAAGCCGTTATCTCCACGTCCGTCTGCTGCAAATGGTTTGTTCGTTTGTTGATGCATCACAGCCATTGCTTCACTTAATGTTTTGCATCTCGCATTTACTATATCCACACGGGTTCCTGCTAAAATTGAGGAGCCAGCAAGAAGAACTGCTAATAAGGTCAGTTTAATTTTCATCTCTTTAATTTTAATGTGTTTATTGTTATTTTGGGTGCAAATTTAATTAAAACCAATTTATTAGCAATGATTTTAGACATAAAGTTGCTGACATGAATTAAGGGTTCGTTCTGTAAATTCATCGTTTATAGGACTCTCCTAAAAAAGAAAAGTGCAGAATATCTATGAATGACATCAAATTTTTTTCCCTCTTGACTATTGTTTTTCTGCCAAAGAACATAAAGTAGTCTTTTTATTTTTTATTTTTGCAAAAAAATAATTTCAGTAAAATTCAGATGGAACACAAATTGTTAGTTTATAATACATTGACCCGATGCAAAGAGCTTTTTGTGCCGTTGAATGCACCTCATGTCGGAATGTATGTGTGCGGACCAACCGTTTATGGTGATGGACATTTAGGACATGCTCGTCCTGCCATCACGTTTGATGTGTTGTTCCGTTATCTGACCCACCTTGGCTATAAGGTGCGTTATGTGCGCAACATTACGGATGTAGGTCATTTGGAGCATGACGCGGATGAGGGAGAGGATAAAATTGCTAAGAAGGCTCGTTTGGAGCAGAAAGAACCGATGGAGGTGGTTCAGTACTACTTGAATCGCTATCATAAGGCAATGGATGCATTGAACGTGTTGCCTCCAAGCATCGAACCTCACGCTTCTGGTCATATCATCGAGCAAATCAACTTCGTTCAGAAAATATTGGATGCAGGGTATGCTTATGTGAGTCAAGGTTCCGTTTATTTTGATGTTCGTAAGTATAATAAAGATCATCGTTATGGTAAGTTGTCGGGAAGAAACATAGAAGACCTGCTTGCTACTACTCGTGAATTGGACGGACAAGAGGAAAAACAGTGTTCACTGGATTTTGCTTTGTGGAAAAAAGCTCAACCTGAACATATCATGCGTTGGCCTTCTCCTTGGAGCGATGGTTTCCCTGGTTGGCACATGGAGTGCTCTGCTATGGGTACTAAATATTTGGGCGAGGAGTTTGATATCCATGGTGGTGGAATGGACTTGGTGTTTCCTCATCATGAGTGCGAAATAGCTCAGTCTACAGCTGCCCTTGGCAAAGAGACTGTTCACTATTGGTTGCATAACAACATGATTACAATCAATGGTAAGAAGATGGGTAAGTCATTAGGTAATTTCATCACATTGGATGAGTTCTTTACCGGCAATCACCCACTTTTGCAACAGGCTTATTCTCCGATGACCATTCGTTTCTTCATCTTGCAAGCTCATTATCGTAGTACAGTGGATTTCAGTAACGAGGCTTTACAAGCTTCTGAGAAGGGCTTGAATAAATTGGTCGATGCGTATGCTCGTTTGCAACGTATCACACCTGCGGCTACCACAACAGTAGAGGTGGCTGGCTTGCGCGAGAAATGCGAAGAGGCTATGAATGATGATTTGAATACACCAATTGTCATCTCTTATTTCTTTGAAGCAGCTAAAGCTATCAATACGGTAACAGATGGTAAGGGTACGCTTTCTGCTGCTGATTTGGATGAGTTGAAATCTTTATTCAAACTTTATTTAGAAGATATCCTTGGTTTGCGTTTGGAAGGCTCTGCGGATAGTCACAATGATGCATATAAAGGTGCTGTTGACCTCTTGCTCGAAATCCGTAAACAAGCAAAGGCAAATAAAGATTGGGCAACAAGTGATAAGATTCGTAATGAATTGACGGCACTTGGCTTTAATGTGAAAGATACGAAAGATGGTTACGAGTGGTCTCTGTAATCATCTTAAGTGATATTTTGAAAGCGGTTTGTTCATAACCGCTTTCTTTTTGAATGGACGATAAGATTCATCTATGAGTAAGTTTTTTTCCAAAGCATTCTCTTCTACAATGGCTGCCTATGATTCTGTGATGAAATGGGCTCTTTGCATCCCTTTTATTAAGGTGGATAAGAATCGCTATTTGCGAAGGAAACTGAAGGATCGCCTGACAGACGAAGAGTTGGAACTCGTCTTAAATGAGCGTCCTTTGTCTGTGTTGTCGATGGACGAGGTGAAACATATCGCCAGAAAGGAAGTACGCAAACATGCACTGATTGTCACTCTGCTTTCTACTCTTTCTGCAGTTCCTCAGAGTGGTTGGCTTATGTGGTTGGGAATCGCATTCGACTTCATTCAGTTTCAGGTCTTCGTTTTTGTTATTATGCAGAAACTTTTGTACCTCTATGGATGTAAGAACCTTTCATCGGATAGTAAGAACTTGAGTGGGTCTGCTGAATGGATTCTGCTATTGATTTCCACCATTATGATTGGAAAACATCAGGTGATGCGTCTGGCTAAATCGGCCGCAGGTATGGCAGTTAAGCAGGCTATTCAACGCTTTGCCGTACGTATGCTTACGAAACTGATGGTCTTCAATACACTCCGACAGTGTGCAAAATGGTTTGGTATCGTCCTGACGAAGGATATGTTGGTCTATGGGGTAAGTTTGATGGTGCCAATCATATGTGCCATCATATCTGGTTTGATTTCACTCTGGTTATTTATGCCGATGACGAAACGCTTACAACGACACTTGACGCATCTGGCAGAAGAGGGGAAAGACCCCATGGAGAGTGTGATGGAGAAAATGTAATATGCTGATAACGAAATTATTTTGATTATTATGGATTATAAGGTTTTAGTGTTGGATATAGATGGTACTCTGACAAATTCCAAGAAAGAGATAACACCTCGTACAAAGGATGCACTTATACGTGCGCAGGAGAAGGGTGTGATTATCGCTTTGGCTTCTGGTCGTCCCTCGCCTGGTATTGTTCATGTGGCGGAAGAGTTGGAGTTGAGTAAGTTTGGTGGATATGTGTTGTCGTTCAATGGTGCCGTCATCACTAATTATCAGACGAAAGAGGTGGTTTTTGAGAAAGTCTTGCCAGATGGTATCGTTCCGATTTTGTATAACGAATCAAAATATGCAGGTGTTTCCATCGTCTCCTACCTTGATGATGTGATTGTAACAGAAACACCAGACAACAAGTATATTGAATACGAAGCTTTCTTAAATAGAATGAAGGTGGTGAAGGTGGATGATTTTGTTGACACCTTACGTTCGCCTGTGACGAAATGTTTGATGGTGGGTGAACCGGAACTCTTGGTGAAGGAGGAGGAACGTTTGAAGAAGAAGTTGGGCGACCGACTGAATGTTTATCGTTCGGAACCTTTCTTCTTAGAGATTATGCCACAACATATTGATAAAGCTTATTCGTTGAGCAAATTGTTGAAGCATCTGAATCTGACCAAGGAGCAGATGATTGCTTGTGGTGATGGATTCAATGATCGATCGATGATTGAATATGCAGGCTTGGGCGTTGCCATGTGTAATGCACAACCAGAAGTGAAGGCAGTGGCAGACCTCGTTACCCTGACTAACGACGAGGATGGTGTGGCGATGGTTGTTGAGGACTATCTACTGAAAGAACAAAAATAAAGGCTCATGTTATGAGCCTTTTTCTTTGCTTCGTGTGAAAATTTACAGCTTTATTACCTCGGTATACTTCTCTTTTTCGGCATTCATGCGTATATGCCATTCCGATGGATATAGATTGTTGCATCGGTTGCCTAAGTTCTTCCCGAACCCTAATGGTATGCCATTGAAGCGGAACAACACAATGCCCTTAGGTGCATCTTCTAACTGTATGTTTTCTTTTTTCAAATATTGAATGGCTTGTTCCCAAGTGCAATCTATGGTTGGAAACTTTGTTTGATTCAGTTCCCATGAGAGGGCGAGAGCCTCGTCGGGTATGATGTCTTTCCCTTTGACAACGCCGATGGGTAGTGCGTTGTGAAGAACTCGTAGTTTCTGTTTGAAAAATAATACATACTCCAACCATTGCTCTGGTGTGGCAATGATACGGTCTCCCTCTTGCAGAAATTTCACATCTTTTCTATTCAACCAATTTGAGCAGACTGATGTCACCTCTTTTGATGCGTAAGCAATCTGCTTAGGTGCTTTTATTTTGGTGGAACCCTCGTCACTTGTCTTCTTCAGAATGGACAAGAAGAAGCCTTCTCCTTTTGTTTTGTGCGGATAGAAATGATAGCCAGCCCCTTGGGTAGTCACATTCCAATCTTCCTCTGTTTTTATTTCAAGAATCTCTGCTCCTAAATTTTCAGCTATCCATTGAACGTTTTTTTCATCCTCTTCTGCATTGTAGGTGCATGTGCTGTAAAGTAATAATCCGCCCTCTTTTAGTGCAGGGAAGACATCCGCCACGATTCTTCTTTGGCGTTCGCAGCATAGTTGTACGTTGTCGAGCGACCAATCTTCTATGGCTTTATCATCTTTGCGAAACATTCCCTCACCAGAACAAGGAGCATCGATAAGAATTAAATCGAATAGACCGTTCAGTTGACCGAAGTCTTTGGGATCGTTGTTGGTGACGATCACATTGGATGCACCCCATTTTGTGATATTCTCGTCTAATATACCCATTCTGGATTTCATCACTTCGTTGCACACCAACCATCCTTTGCCATTGAGTAAGGATGCGAGTAGGGTAGACTTGCCCCCTGGTGCGGCACAAAGATCTAAAAACAGAGGCTCCTCCTCATCCATTTCATTCCAATGCTGACGGATAGCTTGCTCCACAAACATAGAAGAGGCTTCTTGCGCATAGTAGCAGCCTGCATGAAACAGCGGATCCATGGTGAAAACAGGACGATTCTCAAGATAGAAACCATTGCTGCACCAAGGAACAATGGTGGCATCATTTACCTCGTTTGTCACTTTATGTTCGTTAGTGCGAATGCTTGTGATGCGTTCGCCTTCGATAGCCTCCTGAAACTTTTTAAAATCATCCTCTCCTAATAGAGCGATCATTTGTGCTATGAAATCTGATGGTAATTGAATCATGCTTAATTTGTCTATTATGATGCAAAGATAGTGAAAACAGACAATAGGTGAGGTTTATATATGCATTGTTTAGACAAAATTTTCTTATTTTTGCATTCTGTTAGATAGAAGAAATAATATGGATTACAATAAATTTATTGGAATTATTCCAGCGAGGTATGCATCAACTCGCTTTCCTGGTAAGCCTCTTCAGTTGATTGGCGGTAAGAGTATGATACAACGGGTCTACGAGCAGGTGTCGAAAGTATTGCCTACGGTTTATGTGGCAACAGACGACCAGCGAATCTTTGATGCTGTTGAGGCTTTCGGTGGTAAGGTGGTGATGACTTCCGAACATCATAAGAGTGGTACTGATCGTTGTTACGAAGCATTCACAAAGGTGGGTGCGGGTAAGTCAATCGTCATCAATATACAAGGCGATGAACCGTTTATTCAAACGTCGCAGATAGAGACGATCTGCCAATGTTTTGATCAGGAGGATACCCAGATTGCCACGTTGGTGAAACCATTTAAACCTACAGATGGAACAAAGGCTCTTTTTAACCCAAATTCACCTAAGGTGTTGTTGAATAAAAATAGAGAAGCCATCTATTTTAGTCGTAATGTAATCCCATATATTCGAGGAAAAGAGCAAGAGGAGTGGATCCAATTGCATACTTACTACAAACACATTGGTTTGTATGCCTATCGTGGTGATGTGTTGAAAGAAATTACGCAGTTGCCACAATCATCGCTCGAATTGGCCGAGTCGCTCGAGCAACTCCGATGGATTGAGAATGGTTATAAGATTAAGGTGGGTATCACAGAGGTGGAAACCATCGGTATTGACACTCCAGATGATTTGAAGGCGGCTGAAGCTTTTTTACAGAAAAATTTTTCCAAATGATTACAATCCCCGAAATACAACCTATAGGCGAATTCATGTTCCCTGAGAAGGAGGTCTCAGCACTTTCCAACGGATGTCCACTTTCCATCATTCCTTTTGGACCGGAAGAGATGGTTCGAATTGATTGCGTTGTTGGAACGGGCCCTCTTTGCCAATCGCATTTTTTCGTGGCCTCATTCACTCATAAACTGATGCGAGAGGGGACGATGCACCATACGTCGAAGGAGATTTCGGAGATGCTTGATTTCTATGGTGCCAGCTTCGTTTCCAACACGATGGATAACCATACCGTCTTCACGTTGCTAACGTTGAAAAGACATCTGAAGGTGATGTTGGACCTTTTCTATGAGATTCTCTTTGAACCAACATTCCCAGAAAACGAGTTTGAACTGATGCTTGCTTCAGAGAGACAGTCGTTTAAGATGAATGAGAGTAGGGTGTCCGTAATGGCAAACAGAGGTCTTAAACGTTGTATATACGGGGAGAATGGTTCATTGGGTAAAGCACCGAAGGAAGAGGATTATGATACATTGACGTTGGACCAAATCCGCTCTTTCTATCAGCAATACTATGTTATCAATAACTGCCAATTCTTTTTGTCGGGAAATATCGGTGACGAGGTTCGAGATGCATTGAATGCCCGTTTTGGTTCAGTTTGTTTTGTAGATGGATATCATAAAAAAGAACCAGAATATATCGTTGCTCCATCGACAGAAAAGAAGTTGTTTGTGCCAAAGGATGATAGTGTGCAATCGGCCATCTTTGTAGGTCGTCGGTTGTTTGATCTCACACATCCGGATTTTCATAAAGTCAGTGTTTTAAATACAATATTAGGAGGCTATTTTGGTAGCCGATTGATGTCGAACATACGAGAGGATAAGGGATATACCTACGGAATCAATTCCATCTTGCGAAGAACCTCTAAGGAGGTTTTGTCGGTGATTGCCACACAAGCCGCCAATCAATATGTACATCCCTTGTTAGAGGAACTGTATAAAGAGATGGATCGCCTTTGCAATGAATTGGTGCCATTGGAAGAACTAGAGACCGTCAAAAACTATATGTTGGGTGATATTCTTCGCTCTGCGGATGGATCGTTTACTGTGGTGGATGCCTATATCGGTATGACATTGGAGCATTTGAAACTTCCAAAATTCTATCATGAAAAGACACTTGCCATTCAATCTGTCACTTCGGAGGAGCTTCTTGAATTGGCAAAGAAGTATTTCCGAAAGGAGGATTATTACGAGGTTGTGGTAGGCAAGATTTAATCTGTTTCTCTATGTTGTTCAACCACATAGAGAGAAATTTTATAAAAAATCACTTGCAACAATAGAGTTTTTTCCTATATTTGGTTGTCCATTTATGGGTAAACTGTACAAATTTGCCATCTTATGTGGCTTTACATCAAAACTCTATGAGTATGTGTGTTCGAATTAAAATATGTATAATTGTTTCTTTCCTGACGAGTGTGTTTTTTTCTGTTGCTTATTCTGCAGAGAAATTGATCGTTGATCTAACAAACAACATTCGTCCCGTAACCCATTGCGCATCAGGTTCATTGTATGGTATGACGGAAACCTTGCCTGTTGATGTGAATGAATTGGTAGCTCCTTTGAAACCGAATTTGTTCTGTCAGCCACCCTCAGGGAAACCTGGTAACCAGCATGATTTTGGTGATGCTTTTCTTGTGGCAGAAAGATTGAGTGGAACAACAGCCAAGGTGCAGTTGCTTATGGCCGATTTGCTTCCTGGTTGGCCTTATCAATGGCCTGGACAAGAAAATTGGTTGGGCGAGGTGGAGAACGTCTTGAAAAGGCATGTCAATTCCGATTTGAAAAACATTGATAGTTATGTGATTTGGAATGAACCGAATGAAACATGGCGTGATGAGAATGGCGATTTCTTTGAAACGGTTTGGGAACCAACCTATCGACTGATTCGTCGTTATGTTCCAGACACTAAAATTGTTGGCCCTGCTACATCGTTCTATAGTAGAGATATGTTTAAAAATTTTCTGACGCTTTGTCGAGATCATGATTGTCTTCCAGATTTGGTCTGTTGGCACCAATGGGGAAGTGGCGGATTTATACGTGCGGTGGAGGATTATCGTAGTCTGTTGAAAGAGTTAGAGATACAAGAGATTCCACTTTGTATCAACGAATATAGTTGTAGCTCTGATTATGAGAAGAGAAAATATGAGGGATGTCCTGGCTATAGTGTTCCTTTTATAGCTAAATTCGAACGAAACAATGTGGAGTGTGCCACTATCTCATGGTGGTTCCCTGGTTTGCCAGGACGCATGGGAAGTCTATTGACGGAGAGTAATGAACGAGGAGGAGGGTGGTGGCTCTATAAGTGGTATGGTGATATGTCCGGCTATATGGCAAAGGTGACACCTCCTAATGATAAAAGTGATGGATTGGATGGATTTGCTTCGGTGGATAAGAATAATAATCAAGCAAGTATCATACTCGGAGGAAATTATGTTGGGGATGTCAATGTAGTGTTCCCTAAAGTGCCTTCCTTTCTGCAGGGAACGGTCAATGTGCGATTGGAACGCGTCACATGGAAAGATAAGGATATTCCAGTGAAATCAACCGATTTGATATCAGAAAAGGAAATGGAAATCAAAGGAGATAGTTTCACAATTGCGGTAAAGGTGGAAAGTGAACTATACGCATATCGGATTACAATGACGGCCGTGGATGTTCCACAGACACCGTATCAAAATATAATAGCCTCTATACCAGGTGTTATTGAAGCGGAAAATTATGATGTGGCAGGACAAGGATTCTCTTATTATGACAAGGATGCAGAGAATAGGGGCGAAGAGTATAGGGAGGATTGCGTGGATATTGTAAAGTCGGACAATGGGTATGCCATCGGTTATACGGAAAAGGATGAATGGTTGGAATATACTGTAAATGTGGAGAAAACGGATGATTATCTCATTTCTGCCTATGTATCTAATGGAGGTGAGTTGGATGGCTTTCAATTATATGTGGATGATAAGAAAATAACGGATGAATATACAATTGCACAAACCTCTGAAGATTGGAGTGTGTATAAGGAGATACGAGTGGGTGTTACTCGTCTGACTAAAGGTGAACATCTGTTGAAACTGCTTATTGTGGGTAGCTATGTGAATGTGGATTGGTTGAAATTTGAACCATACGATTTTGTTAAATCTTCTGATGTCTTGAATGCGGCAACCATCTTGTCGATGGAAAATGCACGTTTTTATGACCTTAGAGGCAATGAGATACAAAAAGAAGCATTGCAAAAAAACAGTGTTTATATAGTTGTTCTGTTTGATAGTAAGCAATCAGTTTTATTTGTGAATAAATAATCGTATTCAGATAAGAATCGGTACAATATAATGTAGAGAGGCACGGCCGTGCCTCTCTACATTATATTGTGACTCTCTACATTGTGTAAAAAAAGAGAAGAGGGGTGTATCCATCGATACACCCCCCTCCCTTCTTAATAGTGATGTTCCATTTTAGTTTGTTTCCATCTTATTTCTTTGTGAATCGTTTGATGATAGTTCCATTTTCACTCTCCATCACAAGGATGTATGCACCTTGTGTTAATGCAGAAACATTGATGGTGAACTCGGAACTGCTTACTTCGCCACCCATCATGATTCTTCCTGAGATATCAGAAATGAAGTAACTAGTAACATTCAAAGATTCAGCTTTCACATTCAATGAAGTCTCCACCAAAGTTGGGTAAACTGAGATAGAACCGTTCAAGATATCAGAGTTAGCATCTACCGGAGTCAATTGAATGATGTAAGGATTGCTCAAAGTACCAAGTGTTGCATCATCAGCATACACAAGGTCTTGATCCAATACATATTCAAATCCGTTGTAGATCACTTTGATTTTCAACGCGTCAGCAGACTCGCCACCCATTACGGTAAGGAATGCCAAAGAGTTGTCATCCGTAGCGGCAGCTGCACGGCAGTTGCCCTTCTCGTCGAAGATGCCTATCTGAACGTCATTAAGAACATCGTGGCCATCTTTTACCACTGCAACGATGGTCATGTTGCCAGAGTATGCAGTTTCATCGACAGTCTTGTAGACGGTTTCTGTGGTTGTCTTCTTAGAGATGAGTGATCTCAATGAAGCGCTCTTAGCAGGATATTTGAATGTGCGTTTTTCACTAGCCACACTCTTGTACATATATCCCTTGCCAGGATTCAAAGCATCAAGAGTACCTACCCACTCGTAACCCTCGTAGTAAGCGAATCCGCTTTGACCTTTGACCATATCACCATCAACTGGGTTCAGATCAGCGAATGCCTCGTTCAATGACATGATGGCAGTGCTGTTGAATCCGATCCAGTTCCATCCAGACTTGATAGTTACTGATTCCTTGCTTGCGTTGATAGCCTCACCAGCCACTTGATAGTCGGTAGCAGTGTTCATCTGAACCTTGTACATAGAACCGATGTTAATCTTCTTCAAAGCACCTGAGAATTCATTGCCATTGGATTGAGAGAAGTTAGTCTTAGATTTCAAGATGTTAGTCTTGTTAGCAATGTCTCCGAAGACAGCATTGATAGAATCGTTAGATGGTTTAACATTCAACGAGATCCAGTTCCAACCCTTCTTCAAATCCAAATTCTGCTCTTGCATCTTGTTCGAAGAAAGAATGACAGGCTCTGTCATTGAACCGAACAATGCGTTGGAAGAGAACTTGATGTTAGAAGAGGTGCTCAAAGTAGGGTATGTCACACCAGTGGAAGCATCCCAAGCTTTGAAGACAACCTTCTTGTTAGCATCAGCTGCGTTGCCATAGATGTCCATAGAGACAAAGTAAGCATCGTAGCGAGAATAGTACTTAGGAGAAGCAACTCCCACACAAGTGCCATTGATGAATGCTGCCACCAAGTCTTCTGTGTCAGTGCTATATTTGTCATCCAATTTCAATTGAGCGATTACACTCATTGAGTTCTCGAACTGAGAAGGATCAACGCTCCAGTTAGGTTTACCTGCGTTCACCTTCAAGTTGAGGGTGAATGGTACGTTGATACCCTCGTTACCAACAAGGTAAATCGTCTCTTCGTAAGAACCAGTTGGTACAGCGTCGCTAACTTGGAACTCGATAGTTTCAGATTTCAAAGCTGACAAAGAACCGCTGTTCTTGCTTGCAGTCAACCATGAAGGAAGGTTGTTGATAGACCAAGATTCAGTTGTAGCGCCTTGGTTAACAACAGAGACATTGAAGGAAGCCTCATCCTCAGTGTTCTTCTCCAATGAGATGGCGTCATCACCCCAGATCAAACGATTTTGGTTGACGTATGCGCTCCAAGTAACAGGCAATGAGAAGTTGTTGTTCTCGTCGCGTACGTTCTTCACTGTGAAGTTAACTGTTGTACCTTCCAAACGACTAGGGTTCTCATTCAAAGAGATAACGATTGTTCTTTCAGAAGCAACGAAGTTGTAGCTCAACTTGCTCATGTTTGGCTTAGGCTGCAATGCAGGAGCAGAATTAGCTTTAGTTGATGAACCTTTTGCTTTTCCTACTGCATTTGCACTCATGTCAGCCAAAGTAAGCTCAGATTTGGCAATACCTGCGTCGTATACAGTCTTTTCAAATGGATAGTAAGCTTCCAAACCAGCTTCGTCTCCATTCAATCGGATGTAACGGTTTTGATCAATAGCTTTCGCATTGAAGGTAGCCAACCAGTAGCGAACCTCATCTACATCACCCTTGAAGTTGTCTTTGTAGTCGTATGTAGCGTAGCTTGAGCAATAGCGTTGAGCACCAATTGTCAATTCAGATGCCTGCAAAGCAGGAACCTTAGAGGATGCGATTTGTTTAACGATAGAACCATCCATGTATATAGTAGTTGTACCGTTGCGCAATACATTCATTGCTACATGGTGCCATGCGTTATCAAGATAATTATTGGTAGAAAGAAGATTCTCCACACTATCAGTTAACAACGTCAAGTAACCATCTGCATTGAATTTCAATGCTACTTTTGTATTTGCACTCCAAAGAGTTGCGTTCTTTTGGTTTTCACCACGGAACCACATCTCCATCATGTAATCATCAGAACTCAAAGCAGTGCTGCGAGTGATGTCGAGTGATAAGTGTTTTTCACCATCAAGTTTCACTGCAAAGTTTGTATTGTTTAGATACCAACTGTCATCAGCCAATACCATGTTGCGGCTGCGTGCGATATCCTTAGCCACCTTGCCGTGACCTTCAGAGAACTTCCAGTAACCGATTAGATTCTCGGTAGAAGGAACTTTCGTGAAATGCATTTGGCTTTGAGCTAATGCGTTTGAACGATCGGTACCCCACAATGCTACCTCACTGATAGCACCACGGATTTTCTTACCGAATGACAAAGTACCCGTAGCTCCATACTTAGGAAGCTTCTTGCTTACCAACAATTTTTTCTGTTCATCATCGTATGCTACCAATGAGCTAACAGAAGAAGAATCATTGTCTACAGAGCAACACAACGTTAAGAAACACCATTTGTTGAATGGAATCTTAGCAGAAGAAGTTACCTTCTTGCCGTCAATGTTGACTGTCAATTTACCCTCATTGGATACAGAGACAGTGAAGTTCTCGTCTTTAGAAGAGTGGTTCAACAAAGTACCGCCAGAAGAAAGGTTCACCCACATGTCGATAGAGAATCCTTTGTTAGCAAGAACGATGCTTGCTTCTGTTGCAGCAGCGTATTTTGTAGTGCTATCCATCTTCAAAGCTACGTTGTGATCCACTTCAGCGTCGTTCAACACTGCTTCAACAATGAAATTGTCAGCGTTGGAGAGTAGACTGTTGCGGATATCCTCGTTGTAAGTAACGCTGATCTCGTCGCCGGCATCTAAGATACCGTCAGAAGGGTTAGGAATACCCAATACTTGAGGACGAGCCATGTCTTTGATCAATTCGATTGTCTCACTCTCGTTGGTAATGATGTCGCTTGCACCCTTTGCACATACAGAGATGGCGCGGAATTGATAAGTTTGATCATTGAACAAGTTAGAAGACATAGGGAAGGAGATAACCTGACGAGCTCCGTCAAGATCTTCTACCATCAATTTTTTAGCCAAGTTCCAATCGTTGTCACGCTCACCCTTGTATTGTAGACGGATTTCGTTGAAGTTCAAATAATCTTTCTCGAAATCTTTTACAATCAATTGAAGAGTGTCGCCAGTAGAACTGTTCATTGTTCTGTCATCAATTTGAAGAGTCAATGGAGAACAGCTAGGAACGAATTCAGCAGACAAGTAAATCGTGTCGGCGATATCATCCTGACAGTTAGAAGAAAGAACCACAGCGATGCTGTCATACTTCATGACATCCATCCGAGATTGTTTGATCTGAAGGTTCTTGTGAGTGGTCTCCATAGCATTTACCAAGATCTGACGATCGGTAGCAAATGGAACACCATCGATAGACAATGCAGCACCATTAGGGTTGGTTTCGTCTAATACTCTCATGATAAACCATACATCATCACCAGTTTCAGAGAGGTTGTCCAAATTCAATGTGTAGTTTGCAGAAGAACCGCTTGGTACATCTGTTGCAAATGGATTCTCTACAGTGATGCGAGGCATTTCAACCTGCATGGTTTTCTCGGAGATGATATGTTTACCTGGTTGATAGTATTTGGTCTTCACCTCATCTTCGTAAGGACAAGTTGTTTGTCCAGCACGGGTGTAGAAGATAGGACCGAAACCGTCACCTGCTTCATAAACATCGACAGTCAATGCGTCGCCATCCTCTTCAGCAAGAACATAACCCACATTTGTACAATGAGAAGTGGTGGTGTCGTTGCCCCAATCTTGCTGATAACCCTCTTTGAGTGTTACTTCTACGCCTACACCGAAGCGGTTGATGGCAACTCCAAATTCTGTACCTACTACAAGGTAAGCCTCTGCATGACTGGTTGTGGTCTCTGTTGTGTCTTTACAAGTCTCCACAGAATGTTCTATAGATGTTCCGGAGTCGAATGAATGATTGGTGATAGGAGAACCACTTGCAATAGCTTTCACCTTCATTTCCTCATTTTTCTCTAGTTGCTTCTTCCAAGATTCAATCTGAGCATTACACCATACGATTGTATCAGAATAAGTCTTTTCAGGATTAGGAACAATCATGATATAACTTGGACCATGATCTTCATCTTTGCTTGCTTTGTCTCCCCAGACAGTTTTGTCTGTGTTTCTAGCACCTAAACGCTCGTCATTTTTGCTCATCTTTGTAATGTAGATAGGAGCATCGGTATTGTTAGGATAAGAATCATTGTATTCTGATTCTGGCACGTCTGTGATAAAGATTGAATTTCTGATCTTTTCGTAATTAGGGATCAATGTGTTTTCCACATAATTCTGAGAATATTTAAACGCAGTTGTGAAAGATTGACCTATACCTAATTCCTCTGTCATGTTAATTTCATAACCACCATTTGACGATGGGTGAGGTGCTACAGTTCTCTCCATACCGAAGATGTAGTTGGTTCCAGTACCGATAAAGACATCGCCATCTGCACCTACATAATCCGATCCGTCGGAAGTACTGATTGTCTCCGTCGTTGTCGTCGTTGTTGTGTAAGAGTGCTCATTAGTGTAGCTTCCGTTGATTTCTGTACCTACAATCAAGTCACCTTTTGTCTCAACTTCGCTAATCACAACAAAACCGAGACCTGTTCCTACAGACATTCTTGTTCCCAAATGAGTTGTTGTCTTTATCTCATTTTGAGAGTCGAATGCTTTGGACATGTGATAGGTGTTGGAAACTGTTGTTCCTTTCTCTAGGTATGCAGAAGATGCAGATCCAGGAGGATCACGTAGAACGAAGGAAACCTTGTCTGGACCTCCAGTAACGAAGTTGTTACCAGATTGCAATCCACCCAACACGATACCTTTGAACTCGCCATTTTGATCCCATTGATATGTTGCACCTTCGTAGTTGTAGGTGATGTTCATACCCAATGTGTATGGCTCAACAATGTTTGGATAGGAAGCTTGGAACTTATACGTTGCCTTTCCTTCTTCGTTCAATGTTAATGCACCAGTACCTGTTTGTATGACATCTCCATCAGAGAAGGCGTTACCTTCTTCATCCTCTCCGTCGGAACCTGCTACGATTGTAGCTCCTAAATCATTTGCTATGTTTATCTCAGCTCCATACAAAGGAATCTTGGTCAATACGACATCACTATCTCTGTTCTCGTATGACTCGTATCCGTATAGATTATACGAATATTCGTTTAATTGAGTGAACAATGGATAGCCAAACGTATACTTGATTGTATCGTTGATTGTTTTGAACAATGCGATCGTATCCTTTGTGCCTTTTGCAGGATCTTTGTATACATATTTTACATCACCGAATGCACCTGATTTGTTATCAGCAGAAGTCACTTCCAAAACTGGATTTGAGCGATAAATCAAATCTAATGCATACTGATATTTGAAGAATATTGTGTCAGATTCTCTTGCTAACGTATCCTCAGTCTCTACCAATGTCTTACTTGCAAACGGAATCATCTCGATGTTATCCGTAGAGAATGTGATTTCTGGATTATTGTCCACTTTCACACTCTTAACTTTGTAATCAACTGGTGGCAAAGAAACAGCAAACTCACCCGTTACAGGGTCTGTATGAATAGTGATGATTCTTGCTTTTTCACCATCATCGTATTTGCCTGTTGTGACAACAGAGTTTACATATTTGGAAGGATTTCCAAATGTACGAATCTTTTCGGAGTCTAAGTTGAATTGAGGCTTTTCTCCAGCTGTCAATGTGATGGTTGCCTTTCCGATGGTAGCTTGACCTTCACCCAATCCGTGAGTTTTCTTGCTCTCTGGTATACCACCAGCCACACGACCCGTCAAAGTGACGAATGTAGAATCGAAGAATGTTAAACCAGATAGTTCAGAATCGAATGTGTGTTCTTCTAATGAATTAGAAGGGAAACGTCCGTCCTTTACGAATACGTGAGTTATACCATTCTCTTGCTTCTTTACTTGAATGTGGTGATCACCGATAGGAACACTGACAGTGAATGCACCATTCGCATCTGTAGCAATCAATTCTCCGTCTTTGCTGCAAACTGTTCCATCCACGTAGATGTTGGCACCTTCAACTGGATAGTTGGTGTTGTAGTAAGTGACTGTACCTGAAACTGGGAATGAAGAGATATCTTCAAAGTCCACTCCAGAATATACCAAAGAAGAAGCTGATACGAAACGTGTCGCATATTTAGGAGAGAACTTATGAATTCCAAATACTGGAGTAATCATATATGTAGTTCCATCTCCTTCGAAAGGAATACCATTAATTGTGTAGTTACCCATTGAGTCAGTTACGCCAAAGATGCTTAATTGATCCTTCGTTGGAATGTTTATAGATGTGACTTTGCTACCAACTGATATCTGACCATGATTGTTATTTGTTACGCCAGAAGTTTTAGAGTAGTCGTATGCTCTCTTTTGGTTTTGAATACCTTCATCCAATGGCCAATACAATACCAATTTAGGCTCTGTACCCGACAAGGTTCTGTTGTAATTAGACAAAATCTCATTGTCGCTCAGTTCTTTGTCAGCAAAAATTCTGACCTCATCCAAATAACCTTGGAATATCTCCGAGTTGTTTATAGATTTACCAAATAACAATGGATTGAGCGTAGTGTCATTGATATTGACGAATTTGATAGCGTCAATCTTCTTTGTTGCTTTGGTAATCTTGCCATACTCATCTGTTAAACGAACTGTCAGTTGATTCTCTCCATTATAACTGAATGTTAAATGAGAGAATTCGTTAGCCTTGATGCGAATGGATGTTTTTTGTAATTTGATAGTGTCCTTGTATGGACCTGCCACAGCTACAGAATATTCGTTTGTATTGTTTGGTTCCAAATACAATCCAAAGTTGTGATATGATTGAATCAATGGAATTGTATCCACAGTTTTTCTACCAGTGTCACTAATTGATGCGTCTGGTCTAACGTACATCTGTATAGTCCATGACTTGTTAAAGTATTCTTCTCCTTGTTTTTTAGTTAAAGGTAATTGGATACCTTGACTTGCACCATTTACGCGAAGTGAATAGAACTGCTGAATATCATTGTTGCTATTCTTTTCAACTGATACTTTCACATCGCTAACAGCTGTTCCTGTACCGTATGCTACACGACCAGAGATAACACCCAAAGCGCGACAGAATCCATCGTCTGTTACTTCAATAGGCTCAGTCTCCAATCCTGTTTCAGAACAGATGTAAGAAGATGCTACTTTATACTCGTAATATTTACCAGGTAGGGCAGTGTTATCGTCAAACGCATACACTGTAGCGGTACCAGAAGTGGTATGAAGTTTTACCCATGCATCTGTTGAGTTTAGATCTCGACGATACACTACATATTTTGTTTCACTCGTACCTGTTTGTTGTGCATCCCAGTTCAATTTTACAGTATTGGAATAAGTACCCTTGGTAGCCTCTAAGGAGATAACCTGAGATTGGGTCGTTAATTGACCTGACTTCGTCGTGTCACTCGAATACTCCAAACCAGAAGGATACTTCATGTCTGGGAACAATGATGAAACAACTACTTTGTAGAAGTAAGTTGCACAACCACTTGATACTTTATAGTCATCATACGTGTTTACAGAACTGCTCACCTTTGCGATTTCAACGAACTTGCCATTCTTGCCTTCCTTTCTGAAGATTTTAAACTCATGAGTCTTAGAATCTTGGAATTCGTCTGCATCCCAATTTAGTGTAATATGATCTTCATAACTCTTAATGTCTAAATTGATGATGAAAGAACGTTGAATGTTTGAAGTGACAATGATGTATCGATCCAAGAAAAGACGTGCCAGTTCGTTCCATGTCTTAGGAACAAATTGGAATAGATAGGTGTAATCCACGTCATATAACAGGTCTTCACTGTTATCAATATAAGATGTCTCCTTCCCATTTGTTCCGCTATTCAACGGAGGATAAGGATAATCGACAGTGTCTTTTGGTCCTTCTTCCGTTTTATATCGGTAAATATACCAAACACCGTCGATTCCTCTTGTGTTATCGTTGCTCCATGAAAATTTGTTGTCTCTCTTCCACACCTCAGGAATGACAGATAATGAAGATATGAAGGATGGCTTATATTTAAAGTTCCCGTTCCCGCAGCGTTGATCATTCTGAACATTTCCTGCGATATCCCTTACACCAAAGTTTGAACCTGTAACATCCAATTTAGAAACTTCCGCATTTCCAGTCAGTTTAGTTTTGAAGGAAAGTGCATTGGTTCCTGCTCCCGATACATATTCCATATCTCCAATATTTGTATGGATGATATAGGAAGATTGATTCTGTGTAAAGTTAACAATCTCATCGAAGCAGATTGTAGCATATAGTTCATCACCCGTTGAATATGCGTGTGCAGTATTACAACTTAATGCTCTTGCTGATGGAGCTTGTCCATCTAAAAAGAAACATTCGACATACAGGTAGTCCACATGTGTGTGGTCATCGCCAGAACCATGATTACGCCATTTTGAGTTTAAATATCTGTTGCTATTGCATTTTTCCCAAAGATAGCCCCATGGTTCATATCGATGAGCATTACCAGCATCTTCATACTCAAAATGATGGACTTCTTGGTCACCTAAGTACATCCAAGCATTCATCCATCCGTCATTAATGTATCTAGTGGAAAAATCAAAACGGAATTTATACCACCATTCTGTTTGTCCTGTTGCTACACGATAACGTTGCTCTTCATAACTTGTCATGTCGGAAAGATAACATCCATACCAACTATCATAGTCATCCGTCCATCTGAAATAACTTGTTAGAAGTTTCCATCTGGAACCACTGTTGTGACTGGTATAAGAAAACTTGTTGCCAATTGTTTTCTTTACAATCACAGGGTCGCAGAAGGAGTTCCATGCTTCAAAATAATACTCTCTGTCGACGTTACCATAAGCGTAGATAGATTCTCCAGCGTCTTTCTCAGCGACTTCTACACTTTTTGTTTTTTCTCCCTTCGCAAAATACAATCTTCCCGATTGATGCGTGAAGTTTTGACCACCAACTGCCGAACCATCCAATGTTCGGTAATTGATATACGTTGATGCGGATGCATCCGCTCTTGTGATGGTGAATGTGGACCCTTCGCACGTCACAGAGGTGACTTCGTCACTCTTTGCCGCCCATGAGGATATGCTTGCGCCGAATATCATCAGCAAAAGCAAACGAACTCTCACCATTCGAGTTGTGTTTTGTTTTCTCATTTTACTATGATAATTAAATTAAATGTTTGTCGTTGCAAAATTAAGATGTGACGGTTGGGGCGAATTGTCATTTTAAAAAAACATTCTTGTCAATTTTACAATATTCTATGACATTTTCGCAATTTCGTTTGTCTGTTTGTTTTTTAGTGAATCTTCGTGTATTCGTTTGTTTATGGGGGGTGTGGGGCGAAATTTGTTTGTGTTTTGCGTATTTGTCATAAAAAATCAGATGAAAAATGCGATTGAAATTTTTATCTTTCATCACAATGAAAAACAAACTATTTTATGTAATTTTGTAAAACTAAAATGTGAGTGAATAGAAATAAATAAACTTAGAATTTAACATGTTCGTAGAAATTGGATTTATTGCAACAATACTTGTTGGTTTAATAAATGGTGTTCGACTTGTTGTAGATAAAAACGTTCAACAGGCTACGTATGCTAAATATAAAACTACTTGTCGACTTATTGCGTTTGCTTGTGTTGGATTAGCAATTGGAAATGTTGCACATATTCTTAGAAATGGATTGGTGTATGCTCCTATTGAGGTCTGTTCTATTATTTCCTTAATGATTTCGTCTACTCAGTCGGTTCTGATCACTGCATCTTTGATTATGCTGTATACCAGCAAAAATTTTGTGGTGAAAAAACACATCATACATCTTATTCCATTGATTCTGCTCACGTTGGCCTATTTCATAGCCATTCAATTCCAAGAGAATCAGAAATCGACTAATATATCCGAATTCATGGATGCTGTGCATTATAATGTGCCTTCAGCTATCCGATTTGCTTATTTTGTATTTTATATTCTCCAATTGATTGTTCTTACAATTGGTTTTTTCAGAGAAAGAAGTCACTACATAGAACACGCTATTCCCGCTATAGCAACAGCCTCTAAGGTCGTTCGTTTGGAGTGGGTTAAGATCGCTTTTCTTACGGCATTGCTGGAGGGCGTTCTCGCAATTAGTATCATGATATTCCCTTCGTATACAACTGAGGTGATATTTCGTATTGTGACCTTCTTGTTCTATCTTGTGTTCCCTATCTATTATATCAACTATAGTAAGACCTATAGCCGTATCAAGGAAATGCTCGACAATTCAACCCTCGATACCAAGAAGGATGATGAAGAAGAGGATGGTATGGATCAGATATTAACCCGTCTCGTTTTGCAAAATAATGAGTTGTTCAAGAAGTGTGAGGAGTATGTCGTGAATGGGAAGTGCTATCTGAATCCTGATCTTAGAGTCGATTCGTTAGTGACAGAACTGGGTACGAATCGAACATATTTGGCGAATGCCATTAAACAAAACACAGGTCAGACCATTGGTGAGTTCGTCTTGTTTTATCGCTTAAAGCATGCGCAGGAGATGCTGAGAGATGAACAATACAAGAAAACGAAAATCGAAGAAATAGCCATCCTTTCAGGCTTCAAATCGTTGCGTACTTTTTATCGTAATTTTAAAAACACATTTGGACTTACTCCAGAGGAGTATCGTAAGCAATAATCAATTGTGATTCATTGTGAAAGACGTTTGATATTCTCAATTTTTGGTGTGTTGATATCTTCGTCTATGGAAAATCTACGAATAATTGCCAAAATGTTATAATATTAAGGATTTATAAATATATTTGTGAATTCTGCTTTTCGTTTATTGTCGGTCAGGGGGATTGACAAGGGCGAAGCTGTGGAGAGTTAAGAGTTAAGAATTAAGAGTTAAGAGTTAAGCTTTCCTTAAGGACAGTGCTTATAAGCCTGTAAGGCTTAAACAAATATAGCCCATGGACAACGCCTTGGGTTGTGGTTGGGGAGTGCGTATCCCTAATGATGCGTACGTCCTGAGCCCAGAATGGGCGAACACATCACAGGCAGGGGTGTCAACCCCTGTTGGGGTGTCAATCCCTGTGTGGAACGAGATGGACGGTATTGGAATCCCGAGGGGGTGAAACGAAATGATGTTACTCCAAATATCATCACAGATTAAAACCATTTTATCATTATAAATTAAATGAATCGAAAAGATTTTCTCTACATCGTATTATTGTTCTGCTTCCAGCAAGTGATGGCAGAACCCATTCGATTCAGTTATGACGCGAAGAGGGACTCCTTGACCTTCACGGGAGAGGGAACTCTGGAACAGAAGCATGTGAAACAAGCCCTGGCGAAATATCCTCGCACAAAGATTGTCTATGTGGGAGGAAATGTCGCTCACATCGGAGACAAGGCATTCAATAATTGTAGTAACTTGGAGACCATTATTTTCTCGTCATCAGTCAGGTCTAATGGAACCACTCCTATTTGCAATTGCAAGAAGTTGTCTAAAGTGGTTCTTCCTGATGATGAGAAGGGAATCTATCGGTTGCTATCCAACTGTCCTAATCTGGAATCCTTTGTTATTCCTGACTCTGTATGGTGGGTTGTTGAATTGTCCTCTTCATGTCCTTTTAAAACCTTACATATTGGGAAAAACCTTCGTGAAGTTCGCTTCGACTTTGGAGTTAACTCGGATCAACTTTCTTCCATTACTGTTTCTCCTGGAAATAAGTTTTTTTTCTCGCAGGATGATGTCCTTTTTTATTACACGGATTCGATGTATTATTGTGAGCAATATAAAGATAAATTAAGGTCAATCAACTTTTGCGAGGGAACCTGGAAGTACCTAAAAAACGGAGGTGTCGGGCCATCGATGCTTGTCTATCCTCCTGAGAAGAAGGATACCTCGTTTTATTACAATTATCCAATTCTCAGTGATGGTGGATATAGTCCTGACTTTATAAGAAGCAATCTTAGCAATAAGTATCTAAAGGAGATGCGTTTGGGAAAAGATTTCAAGGGGTTCTATTTTGATGAGTATTATGAGGCTTATCGTATTAATAGAGGAGGTTTCAATCCTCCTAATTTGGTTCGCTTTATGGTGGATGATTCTAACGAATTATTTTCTGCGCAGGATGGCGTTCTGTTTTGTCAATCGGGACATGTTTTAGTCGCTTATCCTGCAGCAAAAAAAGGTAGTAGATATATGATTCCTTCGCATGTGTTGAAGATTGAAGAGTCTGCATTTGATGGTTGCCAATTCGATACGCTTGTTTCCCCTGAAACAATTAAAGAAGTATCTCAGCACGCTGTTCTTCGATGTAATAATCTTCGTTGTGTGGAGATGCATTGGCAGAATCCGTATGAGATTCTGTTCTCTTGCCCATTCTATGGGATAAATACAGCTGATGTGACATTGAAAGTACCTAAAGGCACAAAGGATCTCTACATCGATTTGTTTAACACCCGAATGGGGTATCAATTTAAGGTGGAGGAGGATAGCTCATTTCATGCGCAAGAGAATGATGCGTCGATAAGGGGAAAACGCAAAGATATGATTATACTCAATGCACAGGATTTTCGAGTGTCGTTCCAAGATGATGATAATCTTCGTATTGTTTTAAGTGATTCTGTGGCTGAGAGACTAGTAAAAGATCCATTCTCTGTCGTGTTGAAATTCGAAATGAATGGTACTTATAAGATGGCGAGAGGATATAGTATAGATAATTCTATGCATCTTATGTACGCTTGTCCGAATAGTGATTACTATTGGGATGTTGTTGGAGGTCGTTTGTTATTGTTTGAAAATGAGCTCGTCTTATATAAAATTAAATGAATAGAAAAGTTTTTCTCTACATCGTATTATTGTTCTGCTTCCATCAAGTGATGGCGGAACCCATTCGATACAGTTATGACGCGAAGAGGGACTCCTTGACCTTCACGGGAGAGGGGACTCTGGAACAGAAGCATGTGAAACAAGCGTTGGCGAAATATCCTCGCACAAAGATTGTCTATGTGGGAGGAAATGTCTCCTCCGTTGGATATGAGGCGTTCAATGGTTGTAATAATGTAGAGGCCATTATATTTTCACCATCCGTTTTGGGAAGTGGATATGCTGCTATTTGTAATTGTAAGAAGTTGTCTAAAGTGGTGCTTCCTGATAATTGCAAAGTCATATCATGTTTCATATCCAATTGTCCCAATGTAGAATCCTTTGTTGTTCCTGATTCTGTTAGAGTAATAAAAGAATTGTCAGACCATTGCCCTTTTAAGTCTTTACATATAGGGAAAAATGTTCGAGAAATTATTGGTGATTACGGAATTCGTTCGAAACGCCTTGCTTCCATTACGGTTACGCCAGGCAATAAGCTTTTTTTCTCGCAGAATGGTGTGCTTTATACCTATTATCAGGGAAGTAGTGTCTATGTAGAAGATAGTCGTTTCAAATCCAAATTAATAAACGAGACAACTATTGTCAAATATCCTCCAGCAAAAAGGGGAAATAGGTTTGTTATTCCTCCGTATGTGATGGATGTTGAAGTAAATGCATTTGATGGTTGCCAATTCGATACGCTTGTTTTCCCAGAAACGATAAAAAAAGTGTTTGGCCATGCTGTCACTCTGTGTCCCAATCTCCGATGTGTCGAGATGCATTGGCAAGATCCGAATGAAGTGTTCAGGTATCCACAGCCATTTGACGAGATTAACACATCTAAGATTACGTTAAAAGTACCTAAAGGCACAAAGGATCTCTACATCGATTTGTTTAACACCCGAATGGGGTATCAATTTAAGGTGGAGGAGGATTCTCTGTTTCGTGCGCAAGAGAAGGATGCGTCGATAAGGGGAAAACGCACAGATATGATTATACTCAATGCGCAGGATTTTCGAGTGTCGTTCCAAGATGATGATAGTCTCCGTATTGTTTTAAGTGATTCTGTGGCTGAGAGACTAGTAAAAGATCCATTCTCTGTCGTGTTGAAATTCGAAATGAATGGTACTTATAAGATGGCGAGAGGATATAGTATAGAAAATGCTATGCTTCCTATGTACGTTTGTCCGAATAGTGATTACTATTGGGATGTTGTTGGAGGTCTTTTATTATTGTTTGAAAATGAGCTCGTCTTAAAATCAATTTATAAAATTAAATGAATAGAAAAGTTTTTCTCTACATCGTATTATTGTTCTGCTTCCAGCAAGTGATGGCAGAACCCATTCGATACAGTTATGACGCGAAGAGGGACTCCTTGACCTTCACGGGAGAGGGAACTCTGGAACAGAAGCATGTGAAACAAGCGTTGGCGAAATATCCTCGCACAAAGATTGTCTATGTGGGAGGAAATGTCTCCTCCGTTGGATATGAGGCGTTCAATGGTTGTAATAATGTAGAGGCCATTATATTTTCACCATCCGTTAGGGGAAGTGGATATGCTGCTATTTGTAATTGTAAGAAGTTGTCTAAAGTGGTGCTTCCTGAAAATTATAAGAATATTGCTTGCTTCCTTGCGAATTGTCCTAATTTGGAGTCCTTTGTTGTTCCTGATTCTGTTTTCGGTATAAAAGAGTTGTCAAGCAATTGTCCTTTTAAGTCTTTACATATAGGTCAGAATCTTGTACATACTGTTGGTGATTACGGAATTCGTTCGAAACGCCTTGCTTCCATTACGGTCACGCCAGGCAATAAGCTTTTTTTCTCGCAGGATGAAGTGCTTTATAAGTATTATCGGGTAATGACTTACTCAAGATCATGTGACAGTAAAAAAGAGATAACTATTGTCAAATATCCTCCAGCAAAAAGGGGAAATAGGTTTGTTATTCCTCCGTATGTGATGTATGTTGAAGAAAATGCATTTGATGGTTGCCAATTCGATACGCTTGTTTTCCCTGAATCGATAAAAAAAGTGTTTGACTATGCTGTCACTCTGTGTCCCAATCTCCGATGTGTCGAGATGCATTGGCAGGATCCGAATGAAGTGTTCAGGTATCCACAGCCATTCTATGGGATAAATACAGCTGATGTGACATTAAAAGTACCTAAAGGCACAAAGGATCTCTACATCGATTTGTTTAACACTCGAAGGGGGTATCAATTTAGGGTGGAGGAGGATAGCTCATTTCATGCGCAAGAGAATGATGCGTCGAAAGGAATAAAAGCCTACAAAGATACGATTCTTGATGCACAGAATTTGGCTTTGCCTCGTAATAAGGAAGATATTGAGTATGATAAGACTATTCGCCTGATTTTTGATTATAATAGTGTGGAACATGAGTTTGTGGCGGCTAAAAATGGAACTGAGATCGCAAAACGTGTATATGCTATTTTGTACAATACAGATGATACGCTCATATCCAAGGAGAGAAAAATGGATCTCCTGCACAGGATGATATTACTGGAATGCTTTGCAGTAAGGGCGTATAGAGATGTGTTGGACTTTGATAAGAATTTTGATATGCTAGCAAAGCACCCCGAATATTGTATTCCTCTTATGTGTGGCTACTATGCAAATATGGAACAATACGAATTCATTGACATTGATTCTTTTGAAAATAATATAGATGAATTTGTACCTCCTTCCTATGTGCCATATTATCGTCAATATTTACAAATTGTGAGAATGAAAAGAGCAGGGAAAAAATTCCCTGATAAAGAAAGCCCTTTTTATGCGCTTATGTTACAACTGGCAAAAGAAAGAAAACTAAATATTTTAAATAATCATGAAGTGAATTTAGAAAACGGATATTTTTGGTTGTGGTAATTTAAGGAGGATGGTTAGTCTTATGCACAGGAGAATGTGACGTGTGGAATTAAGAGTTAAGAATTAAGAGTTAAGAATTAAGCTTTCCTCAAGGACAGTGCTTATAAGCCTGAAAGGCTTAAACAAATATAGTCCATGGGCAACGCCCTGGGTCGAGGTTGGGGGAGTGCGTATCATAAATAACGATCTATATGAAAGATAAACACACATTGTTAATCGTTTTTGGATGGCTACTGACGCTTTTCCTTTGTGCTAGTTGTAATACGAACAACGAAAACGCATCCATTGAGGAGGAGCGTAACTCCATAGCCGTTTTCTTGTTTTCTATGGATTCTGTTCCTGTTCATTATGTGGTTCTAAACACATTGGACAAAGGGGAATATCGTTATATGACTTGGTATGAAATCGGTATGGATGGTGAACGGAAGCAACCATACAGGTATCGATTTTGTATAAATAAAGATACGTTGTTTGCCAGTATTAAATATCAGGATGATACCATTCGTAAGATTTTGATGGTCCGTGACTCGTTAACACATCACTTTACGCCTCTTGTCTTGGACGAGAAGGGTGATTCAATCCCATATGATTCACTTGAGCATTATTATGAACATTCTGATCGTGTACCACCTCCTCCAGGTAATGACTTTGTCACAAAATTCAGGGGAAAACAAGTTATCACGTTGAATGGACAACCGTATGAAGCATATCGGTTCGATAAAAAAGATGTTGATGCCTTGTCCTATTCTCATGTGGAAAAAATATATTTTGATTTCCTGTTCAATATTCTTGCCGTAGAATGGACGGATGATGAGAACGCAAACATACCATATAATGGTTTAATTAATAGAAGTTGTATAATCGATTATGATGGGACATCTTCAATGATACTATTGGATTCGGTCCCGGAGGTGGTGAAAAGCGTTGTTGATTCTTTATCCATGAAGAAATAATAGGTATTTGTATGTTGACGTATAATGAACGGTTATCCTTCCTTATGAGGAAAAATCAGGGACGGCTTGATATGCCCAAATACATAAAAGAACTGGGTAGTCTAGTCCGTGATGATGCCTACGAAGTAATCGGACTGGAGGCCTCTGATGGTATAATGGGAAAGATCAGGGAAAACTGGCCTAACTATTCCCGTATAAAGCGGATATATACGGAATTACCGTTTGAGGATAGAACCATACTAAAGCGTATTGTCAAGAATATAGCGGTTGATAAGAGATGTTATCTCTCTATGGGTTATTCTGAAATATGCGGTATCGCTGAATTAAATGATATCAACCGTTTCAATGCGGATTTTAGATGGGAGGACGAACATACTGGAATGATAACGCTCTATTCATATGACCTAATCAATGAACTGATAATAGATTTCTATGAGGAGTATAATGAGTACTTCATAGATCTGGATTTATATGGATATAGGTGGAATCAATATATGTCCAACGAAATGTTGCTATAAGCGTATGAAGCTAACGAAAAAGAAAATAATAGTATTGATAGTGCTTTTGGTAAGCTTGTTTCCTTTGTTTTGCGTGTTTGTCTATTTTGTACCGTTGAATGTCGTGATGATCAGCGCAGACAAGGATGTGGAGAGCCAATTGAAGATATATTTGTATCAACAAAGAGACAAGGTCTATCGCCAAGGGGACAGGTTGTGCGAATATGAAAGACGTGAATTATTTAATGAGAATGGCACTTTCTTCATGTTCAGACAAGATTATGGGGAACATCGTTTCCTGTTGAAGCACGACTCCGCATATGGCTGTTATGGTTTTTTTAAACTCAGGGCATGGTATGATATGTTTATACGGCTTCATTTCTATAAATCAGGCGATAAGGTCTGTTGTGATGTCTCTCAATGGTCGTGTTTCCATTTTTATCAAGACCCTGGTAGTGAAGTGTTTCATCATGAGAAAAGAACAATATGTCTCGAAGGTGATGATAGTCTGAAAAAGAAATTGGACGATTTTGCGTGTGAGAATTAATATTTAAATTTGATGTTATTTGATAAGCCTGAAAGGCTTAAACAGATATAGCCCATGGGCAACGCCCTGGGTCGTGGATGATTAAGAGTTTATGTATGAACCTGATCGTTTTATGGGTGATTTCCTTTATTTTAGGTTTGATAAATAAGCAATACAATGAGAAGATTGATATACATACTGCTTCCCCTTTCTTTTTCATTCCAATCCTATGCTGTGGATTTCCATGGGAAACCGCACATCTACGAGAATACGGAATCAAAGGTCAGGACCTATTATGGTGCGGACAGCCTGTTGGGTCTGGAAGATGCGAATGGCACAAAGCTGACGCCTGCCATCTATACTGAAATGGGGAACTATACATGGAATGATATGATCATGGTGGAGGTGGATGATAGTCTCTATGGATTGATAGGTATTAACGGAAAGACCCTCTTGCCTCCTGTTTATAGTTTTATTGACAGGGAGCTTTGGGGACATCTGACGGTTGAAAAGGAGGGAAAACGATGGGGAATGGTCTACAATGGAAAAACAGAATCGTTTGTTGAGGCTCCTATTGTAGAAGAAGCCCAAAAATCGCCGGTGCTCTATTCCCTAAAAAAGCAGTATGAAGAGGTTGAAATAATTCGTAATCGTGCGAATATGCAGATAGCCGCAGGTGGCATCTCTGAGTTTGGCTATGCTAACGTGATTGACGCTTTCGATTCTGATGGTTGGGGTGCTGGTCCGTGTAGAGACACGCTTGCATATCAAATAAAAAAAGGGGATAAATATTATATTCTTTCGATTGATAATCAGAAAATTATTACAGAAGGCAGAGATTGCGATTTTTCGAACTATACCGATAGCATCCATTTCGTGTATAATGAAGATACACTTGTGGTCGTAGACTATAATAAACAGGAGGTCATTGATAAAATGACGTTGGAATGCTCTCGGGAAGGGAAAGTTTCTTACGTGACAGTAACCAATATGAAAGGCGAAACGCTAACATTCCAGCCTCCTAAATTTTCGCAACTCAAGCACCTTCAAAGTTGGAGGGGAGAAAACATTAAATTTTTTCATGATAAATTCTATTGGGAGTATGCTATATGCCAACACAAGAGAAACAAGAAAAATGGAGTCCTTAAGCGTTGTTTAGATAGCTACAAATCTACGTATTCCTCTGTGGCGGCGGAAATCATCATTCCTGTTAAATATGAGGAGATCAATAGGCTGGGGGATGAACATTTCTTTTTTTATGAGGTGTATACAAAATCCCGTGGGGGCTTATATACGATGGAAGGTGATGTGGTGATTCCGTGCGGCTCCGAGTTCTGTGATTTTAAGATAAATCGTATTGAAAACTATGATGGTTATAAAATTGAAGCATGGGATTCACCTTATGCCTTTGTGGGTGTCTTTTCGCTTGAAAAGAAGCGCTTGATCATTCCTTGTGAATACAAACGAATAGACTTGGTTGAGATTGATGGCAATAGATATTTTAAGGCTAAATCTAGAGACAACCGATATGTCTATTTCACCCTTGCGGGAGAGGAAGTGCCATAGTCAATTAAGAATTATGAATTTTGAATTAAGAGACGCCAGTTCATCGTAGTCAATTGGATGTGTGAACCCCCTAAGCCCAGAATGGGCGCCATATCACTTATCTCTGTATTGTTCTACCCATCCCTCATCAATCTACAGAAATGAATTCTAAGATTCTATGAAATGTGTTATATCCCCACAGAAAAAATTTCTTGATTGAGGGAATTTTTTATTTTTGTAAAAAAGACACACTTCGGGTAAATATCAAATATAAGATGCAAAAGAGAACAATCATATTTATCTTGTCCCTTCTTCTTATTTCCAACAATGTATTTTCTGAAAATGACAACCATGTGGAAACAGATTCTATATTGGATTTGACAGATGAGTCGCACAATATGGATATCTACGCAGTTTACAATGAACAATACAGGGGAAGAACAGACATAAAGAAGGTTATCTTCCATGACTCGTTGTTAGTTATTGAAAGTTCTGCGTTTCGGGGGTGTGAAGGACTTACGGATTTGGTAATACCCAATCGATGTAAGGAAATTCATGATAGAGCATTCGTTGACTGTAAGTCGTTGAAGTCCGTAAAATTGCCAGATTCGTTAAAGTCTATTGAAGAGGCTACTTTTTGGGGATGTGAGAGTCTTACGGATTTGGTAATACCCAATCGATGCAAGGAAATTCATGATAGAGCATTCGTTGACTGTAAGTCGTTGAAGTCCGTAAAATTGCCAAATTCGTTAAAGTCTATTGAAGAGGCTACTTTTTTTGGATGTGAGAGCCTTACGGATTTGGTAATACCCAATCGATGCAAAGAAATTCAGGGTGGAGCATTCGTTGACTGTAAGTCGTTGAAGTCCGTAAAATTGCCAGATTCGTTAAATTCTATTGAAGAGGCTACTTTTTTGGGATGTGAGAGTCTTACGGATTTGGTAATACCCAATCGATGCAAAGAAATTCAGGGTGGAGCATTCTATGCATGTAAGTCGCTGAAGTCCATTAAATTGCCAGATTCGTTAAAGTCTATTGGAGAAAGTGCTTTTCGGGAATGTGAGAGTCTTACGGATTTGGTAATACCGGATGGATGCAAGTGTATCCTTAATTATGCATTTTCCAATTGTGATTCTTTGAAAACAATTACTATACCTGCGTCTGTGACTTATATAGAAAAGGGTAGTATTCCCATGGAAACGAAATTAATTGTTGCTAAAAAATCGGTGGCGGAAGATCATGCGATAACGATGGGTATGTCGTACACGTATGGTCGTAATTTGAAGAAAGGTAATCATAAACAAGGGTTGTTGGATTTAACAGGAATGCAGATAGATGAGATTGGAACTTATCAATATGATGGTCGATGCGAATTAAAGAACATTAAACTTCCAGATTCGTTGTTGAGTATTGGTTATTGTGCTTTCCGTGATTGCCGCAACCTTGTTGATGTGACGATTCCTGATGGCTGTGAAAGTATCTCCGATGGTGCATTCTCGGGTTGTACCTCCTTACGAACAATAAAAATTCCTCCATCAGTGAAGTATATAGATTACGATGCTTTCCCTTTGGATGCGACGCTGTTAGTAGAAAAGAATTCGTATGCGGAAATGTATGCGAGGAAAAACGGCATGGATTTCAATGTCAAACGAGGACAAATCAAGAAGGTTATCGGTCCGATCTTAAAGACGCAATGGAATCAGCCCCTCGATTATTTTTATCAAAAAGACAAGTATGGCGAAGATCGAAATGGTGATGGTGTATGTTATTCCATCGCATTAGGACAGATATTTAATCATCTCGGATTGAATGTTTATGGTGCCCGCAGTTACGCCACATCCGACCACGTGTACTATAGGGATTTTGATCAAAACCAAGCAGATATAAGTGCGTTGCCTGCATATATGGAGCGTAATCCATCTTTGAATAAGGATTTTTATCAGTACATTGAGAACATCGCGATAGCCACAGAACATGCATGGAGCCATGAGGAGGAGGTGCATGATGTCGGTTATACGATAAATCAGCATGTTCCTGCCCATCTCAAGATTCACTATTTGAGGAGTGTAGGCAAAGTGAATATGGAAAAAATTATTCGGAAAAGTCTGAAAAAGAATATTCCCGTATACGCTGGAATGAAAAGTAACCAAGAAGGTCATGCAGTCGTGATTGATGGTATAAGGGAGAAAAATGGATACACGGAGGTGCATCTTAATTTCGGATGGGGAGGACTTGCCAACAGATGGACCACCATACAATCTGCCGTTCGTTATGGAGGTTGGAAGGGTAGTATTGACTACATTTATGAGGTGACACCCCTTGACAAGAAAGAATTAAAGGAGTGGAAGCCATTCCGTCTGACGCAAAATCAGTTGGACGCCATGAAAAAAGAAACTAGAATTACTGCAGAGTTGCGTAATGATACATTGTATATCCCAGAAGGTTCAAGTGCTATTCCTCCCTATCATGATAAATTCGCAAAGGATACCACCATTAGGTATATCTCTTTCCCTTCCACAATGCAGTCTCTTTATAAATGTTTCGTTGATCTTTCGAAAGTGGAGGAATTGTATATACCACAGCACGTAAAGTACCTCCATCCGGAATTTTTCAAGAACATGAAAAGTTTGAAGAAATTGTATTATGATTCCGAGGAAGAGGCAGTATGCTATGGTCCCTTATTTAGGAGATGTAATAAGTTGACGACGATAGAGTTTGGACCTAATGTTAAGATTGTTCCAAGACATCTGCTTGTAGAGAATGTCTTGGTGAAACATATAATATGGTCGGAAAGCATCGAACGTATTGGTTATGCTGCTTTTTATCATGCGCATGTGAAGGAGATAGAATTGCCTTCTAGTGTGAAAGAGATAGATGATTTCGCCTTCCGAAGCATTTATCTGAAGTCCATTACGATTCCTAATTCGGTGCAGCGCATAGGAAAATATTGTTTTGAGAAGAAGACAACGATTAAATGTAGAAAAGATTCGTATGCGTATAAATGGGCTAAGAGACATAAGATGACAATTGAAATCATTCAGTAGAGTTAAGAATTAAGAATTAAGAGTTAAGAATTAAGAGTTAAGAGTTAGGTGATTATCAGGGAATGGTGCGTAATGATGAAACCGTGGGGAATGAGTTTGTAGGGGCGAATAGCATTCGCCCATGGTACCATAAAAGATTATCAGGGAATGGTGCGTAATGATGAAACCGTGGGGAATGAGCTTGTAGGGGCGAATAGCATTCGCCCATGTTGCTTAAAGGAATGCCAAAAATTCCATGAATTTTATTATGGTACCCACAAAAATTTTTTAGGTTAATTGAAATTTTTATTTTTGCAAAAAAGAAACGTTATGGGTATATATATGAAGCACAAAAGAACAATCATTTTAATTTTGTCCCTTCTTTTTGTTTTCAACAATGTGTTTTCTGAAAATGACGCTCAGGAGGGAAATCCAGTATTGGATTTGTCAATAGAGTCGGACGATATAGATATCTATACAGTTTACGATGGACAATACAAGAGAAGGTCATACATAAAGAAGGTTATCTTCCATGATTCTCTGTTACTTATTGGTGTTTCTGCGTTTCAATGGTGTGATGGGCTTACGGATTTGGTAATACCCGATCGATGCGAGGACATTCAGGATAAAGCTTTCTATGGCTGCAAGTCGTTGAAGTCTGTTAAATTGTCAAGCTCTTTGAAGGTTATTGGGGAGGAGGCTTTTCGAGAATGTGAGAGTCTTACAGATTTGGTAATTCCCTATGGATGCAAGTACATCCTTGATGGTGCCTTTTTTGGATGCAAGTCATTGAAAACAATTACTATACCTCCTTCTGTGGTTTATATAGAGAAGGGCAGTATACCCATGGAAACGAAATTAATCGTTGCAAAAAAATCTGTGGCGGAAGAGTATGCGATTGCAATGGGTATGTCGTATACGTATGATCGTAATCAGAAGAATGACAGTGGCACTCTGAAGTATGAAACGGCGCTGGATTTAACGGGAAAGAAGATAGAAGAGATTGATGATTATCAATATAATGGTCGACGTGAAATTAGGAGTCTTAAACTCCCCAACTCGTTGAAAAAAATAGGTCGTTCGGCTTTTAAGAACTGTGCAAGTGTTACAGATATAGTCATACCTAATAGTTGCGATACGATTCTTGATGAGGCTTTTGCCGGTTGTTCGTCTTTACGGACGGTCAAATTGCCCAGTTCACTGAAAACCATAGGACCAAGATCATTTGAAAATTGTAATAGCCTTGTAAGTGTAACGATTCCTAATGGTTGTAAGGAAATCCAAGACGAAGCATTTAGTAGATGTGTTTCTTTGCAAACGGTTCAGATACCTGCGTCTGTGAAAGATATAGGAACGAATATGTATGTACATTGTTTCCCTACGGATGTGCTTTTAATTGTTGAAAGGGGCTCGTATGCGGAGCGATATGCCCAAAAAATGCAGTACAGTTATGTCTATAGTCGTGATCAAATTAAGAATTCCATCGGCCCCATTTTAAAAACACATTGGAATCAACCGCTTGATTATTTTTATTCACCAGAGAAATATGGGTTTGGAGAATACTACAAATGGGATCCGGAAGATGGTATATGTTATATCATCTCCTACGCTCAAATATTCTATCATTTGGGATTGAAAGTGTCTGGTGCTCGTAGTTATGCCACGTCCGACCATGTGTATTATAAGGATTTTGACGAGAATAAAGTGAATATGAAACAATTACCTGCATACTTTGGACATAATAGTTATGAAAACACTGAGTTAATCGAGTATATAGAGAATCTGGCGATTGCTTGTGAACATCCATGGAGAAAAGAACATAAAAGGGATGAAATATCGACATCTTTAGAAGAACATGTTCCTTTTCAATACAAAGGATATCCTGTGAATTGGAAAAATAAAGTGGAAATCGAAAATCTAATACGGAAAAAATTGGAGAAAAATATCCCATTGTATGCGGGGTTGAAGGGCTTTCACCATGCTGTGGTGATAGATGGAATTAGAGAGAGAAATGGAGAGAAAGAAGTTCACCTTAATTTTGGGTGGGGAGGACAAGACAATAGGTGGACGCCATTGCTGAAAAACGTTACTTTATACAGCGAGAAGACGAAAGGGAAATTGATCCTTAATCAAGAGACAGGAGAGTTGGAAGAGATGAAAACTGATATAAGTATGAAGTTTTCTGGAGTTGAATACATATATGAAATATTGCCTCTGAATGAAAAAGAGATGAAAGAATGGAAACCGTATCGTCTGACATCGGAACAGAAAAGCGCCATAGAAAAAGAAAAAAGACATACGGAGGAAATGAGCAATGATACATTGTATATTCCCGAGGGCACGAATGTGATACAGAAGTATAATCATAAATTTGTTGAAAATCATTCAATTAAGCACATTTCACTTCCTTCTACATTAAGAGTGCTTGATTTTCGTTACATAAACGTATCGAATGTGGAGGAGTTGTATATTCCACCACAGGTGGAGAAAATTTATCCAAGTGTTTTGGAGAAGATGAAAAATTTAAAGAAGGTATATTGTAAAAAAGATTCGTATGCTTACCAATGGGCAACGGATAATCATCTTAACATCGAAATTGTCCCATGATTTAACAGGTGCAGAATCTGTTTTTGCCATTCATTTGTGGAATGTCGAGTGAGGTTTTTCAATATTTTCGAAAAATGTCTTTGAAAATAAGTATTTCATTTGTATATTTGGCGACCATATTTATTACATTTACATCAACACAAACAAAGAGATAGACTTATGAAAAAGAGATTTATTATTGCGTTTTTGTCGAGTTTTTGGCTTAGCATGGCTTCTTTTGCTGGCACACCGGATAATATGAATGTTTGGTTGAAAAACGGTGACAAACAAGTTTTTAGTATTGGTGATGTGGATAGCGTCACTTTTGGTGTCAATCCGTTAGGGGATTTCAAACCATTGAGTGAATGGACTTTCTTGCCAGTAAACACAGCGCCGTCTCCGTTGGCTTTTACTAGTGAGCAGAAAGAATATGTTCGTACAGGAAATGAATTTGCAAAAAAATCTTTTTCAATCTTGTCGGAAAAGAAGGCTGAAGAGAATTTATTCTATTCACCCATCAGTTTGCAGATTGCACTTGGATTGTGTGCCAATGGCGCATCTGAAAAAGGCTCGAGAGAAATAGCAGAGGCGTTAGGATTCAGTGGGGATAGCCTTGTTGCAGATATGAATAAATTTTACAACCATATCATACTTTCGCTTAACTCTCCGATTGATAGTGTTATTCTCAAGGTTAATAATGCTGTATGGCCTGTATATGGTGCTCAGGTATTGCCACCATTCCTCGATGTGGCTCGTAAAGAATACTATGCTACAGTGCGTCATTTGGATTATGTTCATGCTCCTTCCGCTTCAAAAGACACAATTGATGCATGGGCTGCGTTGATGACCAACGATTGTATTAAAGAATTAAGCTTCTTTATCGATGATGCTACTACTCTTGTTATCAACAACGCATGTTATTTCAAGGGTGCCTGGAATGTGGAAATTAGAGAGGAAATGACAAAGAAGGACACCTTCAAGACCATAACAGGAGAAAAGCAAATTGTTGATATGATGCATACATACGATCAGTATGGATATACTCAGACAGACGATTACCAGATGGTTGAGCTTGTCTATGGAAATGGAGGAGAGGACTTTAGATTATCCAACAAAGGAATGGGTACTTATAGCATGTTGTTAGTATTGCCTGCAGAAGGAAAAGATTTGGATGCAGTATTCAATGCCATCAAATGGGATAGCATCTCATTGCGCCGTTATGATCTGGATTTGAAGTTCCCTAGATATGGTATCAAATCAGCTCTGGGACTTAAGGATGTGCTTCTAGAATTGGGTGTGAATGAAATTTTCAGTAGCTATCCTAATGCTATCAGCATTTCTTCCTTCATTACGGATGTGATACAGGATACTTACATCAAGGTGAATGAGGAGGGTACGGAAGCAGCTGCTGTTACATCTATTGTTGCAGCAGGGGGAGCGTCGGTACTTGAACATGCTGAGATGAAGGTCAATCGTCCATTTGCATTCGTTATTAGAGAAAAGACAACGGGCATGTTGCTTTTCATGGGTAAGGTGACGAAGGTGGAAGACGTAAATAAAGAGGAATAATATAATCGAGTTTTATACGTTTAGTATATTGAGAAGGCGAGTCCGTTGCTTTGACTCGCCTTTTTCTTGTGTTAATACAACAATAGTTGATTTTAAAACTAATTTTAGCCTGATTGCTTGCTTCTTTGGTATAAAAGAAGTAAATTTGTATAGGTGAAGTTCTATAAAATCACCATTTGTATTATTTCGTGAAAAGTATCTGAAAACAACATTTATTTATACGTAACCATGAACACTTGTTATAGACTTATAGTCCTATTTTCTTGTTTTCTTCTTACTAACTTATGTGGGTGGTCAGCCGACTATCTTTGCTTTACGGCAGAGCAGGCAAATTCAACTGTGAGGTATCAGAATAGAAATGATAACAATCCAGACATGAAATACTCCTTTAATGGGGAGGATTGGACTGATTGGGCTCCAAATGTACGAATAACGTTGGCGAATGTTGGTGACTATGTTTATGTCAAAGGAAATAACCCAGATGGATTTTCTTATGATGATACTTATGGTGATGCGGGAGGAAAAGGATATACCTTTTTCAGTATGACAGGAAGCATTGCGGCTTCGGGTAGCGTGATGAGTTTGGTTGATGAGACAGGTGAGTCTTCTGTGATTCCAAACCCTTATTGTTTCTCAGAATTGTTCTATGGTTGTACAGCGCTCACGAGTGCACCAAAGGTGCCTGCTACGGAGTTGAAACACTCATGCTATGCATTAATGTTTCATGGTTGTAAAAATCTAACCAAAGCGCCGGAACTGCCTGCCACTACAATGAAGGTTCATTGTTATGCAAGTATGTTTTATCAATGTGAGAAGTTAGAGAAAGCCCCTGAATTGCCAGCGTTGACATTGGCGCAGGCGTGCTATGCAAGTATGTTTTATAGATGTACAAGTTTAAAAAAAGCTCCGAGTTTGCCTGCAGTGGCACTAATGGATAAATGCTACTTAAATATGTTTGCTGATTGTGAGAGCCTTATAGAAGCACCAGAGTTGCCTGCTACGAATTTAGTCTCGTCGTGTTATGATCAGATGTTCAATGGATGTATCAATTTGAAGTATATCAAGGTGGGTGTTATGTCTTTGGATAATTCCATTAATGCGACATCAGATTGGGTAGAAGGAGTAGATGGTGAGGGTGTCATCATCTTCCCTTGTGGCAGTAGATACAATAAGCATGGAATATCAGAAGCTCCGACAAACTTTTCGATTGTAGGTTCTCCAATAATAATCTTCCAAAATTCAGATGGTAAGATATGGAAAACAGATACCATCAAGTGCGATGAAAAACCTGATGATGGAGATATAGATCCTTACTTGGATGATGATCATCCTTTTCTGGGGTGGGATAAACAAATTGAACCTATTTCGGAACCTGGCATCTATTATTATACGGCTATATATGGGGGAACAACATCTCCCATATATACGGATTATCTCTGTTTCACGGCAGAAGAGGACGGATCACAATTTTGGTATGAAAATGTAAGGGACAATAGTCCTGATATTGAATATTCCTTAGATGAAACGAAATGGTATAAATTGAATGAAAAAGAGGTGGTGACACTGGAGTATGCAGGTGATAAGGTATACCTTCGTGGATTCAATGAGGCAGGTTTCTCTTTTGGAACTCATGATTATACTTATTTTGAGATGACGGGGCGTATAGCTGCAAGTGGTAGTGTGATGAGTTTGATTGATGGAGCGGGTATGACGAATGTCATTCCTTCTGATTCCTGTTTCTACAGTTTGTTTGAATACTGTGAATCATTAACACAAGCCCCGAAGCTCCCAGCTCTCAGTTTGACTAAGGGATGTTATATGCAAATGTTTCAGGAATGTGTCAATCTGACTAAAGCACCTGAACTTCCTGCAACGACGTTAGCTCCTAATTGTTATGAAGATCTTTTTTACGGATGTTCGAGCTTGCTTGAATCTCCAGAATTGCCTTCGAATATAATGGAGAGTCGCTGTTATTTCCGCATGTTTCAGAATTGTACCAGTCTGAAGACAGCACCTATATTGTCATCTGTGACGTTGGCTGAAAGTTGTTATTCAAATATGTTTTATGGGTGCAAGAGTCTTGTTGTTGCTCCGAATTTGCCGGCAAAAATTCTGAAAGAAAAATGCTATTACGCCATGTTTGGACAATGTGAAAGTCTTAACTATGCTCCCGTATTGCCTGCGGAAAAGTTGGAACCGTATTGTTATGCTTACATGTTCACAAAATGCACTAGCTTGGAGAAGGCTCCGATGTTGCCTGCTACTGAGTGGGCTGATTTCTGTTATTGGTATATGTTCGATGGCTGTACGAGTTTGAATTATATGGAGGTGGCAGTCTATTCTTTGGATATTGTACCAAGAGCTACAGAACGATGGGTGAGCAATGTGGATGGACCCGGTCTTTTTGTCTTCCCTTGTGGTAGTAAGTACGACAAACATGGAGTTTCTGAGGTGCCAATCAACTTTGAGATTAAATCATCTCCAATTATCGTCTTCCAAAACCCTGATAATACGGAGTTGTGGCGAGATACCATCGGTTGTGATGTGAAGGCAGAATATAAAGGTGTTGAGCCACCTTACTGGAAAGAAGGATTTGTATTTAAAAAATGGGATAAAGAACTAACTATCCATGAGGAACCAGGAGTGTATTATTATACCGCTGAGTATGAATCAACGGATCCTTCGAAAGGAGATTGGCTCTGTTTTACTGCCGAAGATGTAGATTGTTATTTCTTCTATAGAAACCAAGGAGACAATAACCCGAATGTGCAATATTCTACGGATGAAGGTGAAACATGGCAAGATTTGGAAGCAAATGTTACGGTTACGTTCGGAAATGTGGGTGACAGAATCTATGTTAGAGGAAATAATCCGAATGGATTCTCTCAAGACGCCAATGTATATACTTATATTGGATTAGGAGGTTCTGTTTCCGCTTCGGGTACTGTGATGAGTTTGATTGATGGAACAGGAAGAACTACTGAGATTCCGAATAAATCATGCTTCCACGGTTTGTTTATGCATTGTTCCGCTCTTACGCGAGCACCTAAGTTGACGGCTCTTACTTTGAAAGACAATTGTTATGAAAACATGTTCGCTAATTGTATGGGACTGACCTCTACTCCAGAATTGCCTGCTACGAATTTGGCTACGGAGTGTTATAATGGTATGTTCATGAACTGTAGAAACATTGTGTCGACGGTTAAGGTTTTGCCTGCGACCCAATTAGCGGATGCATGCTATGCGAATATGTATTTTAATTGTTCGTCTTTGATATCGGCTCCAGCTTTGCCTGCATTAGATTTGACAGAAACCTGTTATGGTTCTATGTTTTATGGATGTAGTTCTCTTGTGGAGGCACCTACATTGGCTTCGACGAATTTGGCTGATGGTTGTTACGGTGCTATGTTTGGCCAATGTGAAAGTTTGGAAGAGGCTCCTGCATTACCTGCTATGAACCTTTCTCCTTCTTGTTATTACGGAATGTTTTGGGGATGCACGAATTTGCGTGTTGCGCCAGAGTTGCCAGCCACTGTTTTGAAGCCGAGCTGTTATGCAGAGATGTTCTTGGGTTGTAAAAGTCTGTCTGAGGCACCTGAGTTGCCTGCAACAGAGTTAGTGTCGGAATGTTATCTTATGATGTTCTACGCTTGTGAAAACTTGTTCCGCATCAAAGTGGGAGTCATGTCGTTGGATAATGATTTGGATGCAACGAACAATTGGGTGGCTTATATAGATGGACCAGGACTTTTTGAATTCCCTTGTGGTAGCAAATATGACAAACATGGTGAGTCGGAAGTGCCAACCAACTTTGATATTAAAGCATCTCCAATTATCATCTTCCAAAATCCGGATGGTACAGAGCTATGGCGTGATACAATCGGTTGTGATGTGAAAGCAGAATATAGAGGCGTACAGCCTCCTTATTGGAAGGATGGATATGAGTTTAAAAAATGGGATAAGGAACTAACAGTCCATGAGATACCTGACGTTTATTATTACGTTGCTATATATGAATCAACATCTTCTTCGCAAACAGGTAATTGGCTCTGTTTTACTGCTGAGGAGGCTGGAGCCTATGTCTCTTATGAGAATATGTTTGAAAATAAACCTGATATGCAATATTCCATAGATGGAGGTGAAAATTGGTTTAAGTGGGAACCCAATGCACAGATTACATTGGCAAATGTAGGAGATAAAGTCTATGTTCGGGGAAATAACCCGACAGGATTCTCTCATGGTTCACTGCAACTCACCCGATTTGTAACGAAAGGAAAATTAGCAGCTAGTGGTAGCGTGATGAGTCTGATTGATGAAACTGGTGAAACTCAGGTGATACCAAATGACTATTGTTTTTATCAATTGTTTGAAAGAACCTCCATTACAACTGCTCCAGAATTGCCTGCTCTTTCTTTGAAAGGATATTGCTATTACTGTATGTTTAATTATTGTCTTGATCTTATAACTGCACCAGAATTGCCAGCTACACGATTGGCTGAGTCTTGCTATTTTGGCATGTTTGAATATTGTAAGAATTTGACCACCATTCCTGATATTTTACCTGCCACAAATTTGGAAGAGGATTGTTATGCACACATGTTCCAAGTTTGTGAATCTCTCACGTATGCTCCCGAATTGCCAGCTACGACGTTGAAAGATGAGTGTTATTTATCGATGTTCCTTGGCTGCAAATCTCTTACTAAAGCACCTGAATTGCCTGCTGTGAATTTGGCAAAAAGATGCTATTTGGCTATGTTCTTTGAATGTAGTAGCCTTGAAAAAGCACCCGAATTGCCTGCTACGAATTTGACTTACGAATGTTACTCTGAAATGTTTTATAAATGTTCCAGCCTAAATTATATCAAAGTTGGCGTTCTCACTTTGGATAATGATGTTTATGCGACCTCTAATTGGGTCTCTGACATATATAATCAAGGTACCTTTATCTTCCCATGTGGTAGTAAGTATGACAAGCATGGAGATTCAGAAGTGCCATATGATTTTAAGATTATCAGTTCACCTATCGTGATTTTCCAAAACCCTGATAGTGTAGAGCTTTATCGAGATACGATTCCTTGTGATGTAGTGCCTGTCTATCGAGGGGTTGACCCACCTTATTGGAAGGATGGTTATGAGTTCACTGGTTGGGATAAGGAACTGACAGTACATCCTGAACCTGATACTTTTTACTATACTGCAACTTATCGAGAGTTGGGACCTCTTAATCTTGACAATATACTTTGCTTTACGGCGGAAGAGTCCAACTCAACTGTACAATATTTTGATTTAGGTGATTATGGTCCTAATGTAGAATTTTCTACCGATAGTGGAAAAACGTGGAATGCCTTGGAATCAGGAGTGGAAGTGCTATTAGAAAACAAAGGAGATAAAGCATACTTTAGAGGAAATAATCCAAATGGTTTTTCTTTAAGTAATGAGGAATATACTGAGTTTGATTTTAGGGGTCGTATATCAGCTTCTGGAAGTGTGATGAGTCTGATTGATCAGAAGGGGGAAACGACAGAGATTCCGAATGATTATTGTTTCAATCGATTATTCATAGGTCAAACAAGCCTTGTTCAAGCACCAGAATTGCCTGCGACAAAACTGACAGGACATTGTTACGAAGATATGTTCTTTAATTGTTCCAATTTAATAAATGGACCGAAAATTATACCAGCCACCAAAATGGAGGAAGCTTCATGTAATGGTATGTTCGAAAAATGTAGCAGTCTTCGAGAAGCACCTGAGTTGCCAGCCACAACGCTTGCTCATAGTTGTTACTATCGCATGTTTTATGGTTGTGAAAGTTTGATAGTTGCTCCAATATTGCCAGCATTGAAAATGACGCCATTCTGTTACAAGGAAATGTTTTATGATTGCAAATTTGAGGAAGCTCCCGTACTGCCAGCCACCTTGTTGGCACTAGATTGCTATGCAGGTATGTTCTCTAATTCTATGATAGAATCCATCGAGTTGCCTGCAACGAAGTTAGAGGAGGAGTGTTATCGTGAAATGTTCCAAAACTGTGAACGTCTCAACTATATCAAAGTGGGTGTTATGACCCTGGACAATGATTTCAATGCAACGAGTGATTGGGTTGATGGAGTGGAAGAAAATGGTGTTTTCGTTTTCCCATGCGGCAGCAAATATGATAAGCATGGAGTATCAGAAGTGCCTGATAACTTTGTAATAGTTGCTTCTCCAATTGTGGTATTCCAGAATCCTGAAGGAGAGGAACTTTATCGCGACACGATTGGTTGTGATGTGGTGGCAGAGTATATAGGAGAAACACCTACCATGGGAGATGGTTCTATCTTCAAAGGATGGGATAAGGAACTGACGATACATGAGGTGCCGGGCACATACTATTATACTGCTGAGTATGAAGAGACCCAGCCAGTTTCTGGTAATTGGCTTTGCTTTACGGCAGAGAAGACTAATTCTATAATTTCTTATCGAAACGCAGGGGGAAATTCTCCAGATGTTCAATACTCTGCAGATGAAGGAAAAACATGGCAAACATGGGCTGAGAATGAAGCTTTGATCTTAAAGAATGTAGGTGATAAAATTTATGTAAGAGGAAATAATCCAGATGGCTTCTCTCACATGGCGAATTTACAAAAATCGGACGGTGAGGAAACAGGTCAGTATACAAATTTTAAAATGTCGGGAGAAATAGCGGCCAGTGGTAGTGTGATGAGTCTGATTGATGGAAAGGGAGAATCTCTCGTCATACCTTGTGATTTCTGCTTTGCTCATTTGTTTGATGGACAAAGAAATTCTCAGATGCAAGAGGATATTATGACAACTGCGCTTACAAAAGCACCGGAACTGCCAGCTACCACGTTGACCAAGGGATGTTATTTAGATATGTTTGGTACTTGTAGCTTGTTGAAGGAAGCTCCTGTCTTACCAGCCACGGAGTTGGCTTCTGCATGTTATCTCTCTATGTTCAATAATTGTAACAGTTTGGAAGTTGCTCCAGCATTGCCATCAACGAAACTGTCGGAGCAATGCTACGAAGGAATGTTCGCTAATAGTGGTGTTTCTGTAGCTCCAGAATTGCCGGCAACGGAATTGGCGGATTCTTGCTATTGGGGTATGTTCCTTTTCTGTAAGAATCTGGAATCGGCTCCCGAACTGCTTGCCACAGAGTTGAAACCAGGATGCTATTATAGAATGTTCGTAGGATGTAGTAACCTGAATTACATCAAGGTGGGAGTTATGACGTTGGATAATGATTTTGATGCTACGAAAAATTGGGTTGCTGGAGTGAATGGTCCGGGTACCTTCATCTTCCCTTGTGGTAGCAAATATGATAAACATGGAAGCTCGGAAGTGCCGGAGAATTTTAAAATCATCAGTTCGCCAGTTGTCGTATTCCAAAATCCAAATGGAGAGGAGTTGTATCGTGACACGATAGCATGTGATGTGGTAGCAGAATATAAGGGTGAAACACCAACTTATGGAGAAGGACTTGTCTTCAAAGGATGGGATAAGGAACTGACGGTACATCCAGAACCGGATACGTTCTATTATACGGCAGTGTATGAAGAAGAACAAGCACCTATTACGGATGTTAGCAAATGTCTATGCTTTACGGCTGAGGAAGCAGAGTCTGAAGTGATTGTGGGGATTGGAAGTTTAAAACCGGATGTGCAGTATTCTGTTGACGAAGGTAAAACGTGGCAGATATTGTCGGGAAATGAAATGGTGCTGCTTTCGAATGTGGGAGACAAGGTCTATTTTAGAGGATTCAATCCTAATGGCTTCTCGGGTGTTGATGGCATTCCTTCTCATTTTATAATGAAAGGCTCTATTGCGGCCAGCGGTAGCGTGATGAGTCTGATTGATGGAGTAGGGGAATCGACAGTCATTCCGAATGATGAGTGCTTTAGTCTTTTGTTTGCAGGGTGTAGTTCTCTCACGAGGGCACCTGAATTAACCGCTACAGTTTTGAGTAAAAATTGTTATTCTGCTATGTTCTCAGACTGTGTCAATTTGACACAGGCACCCAAATTGCCAGCGACAACTATGATGGAAGGTTGTTATAGTGAAATGTTTCTAAGATGTACAGGATTGACACAGGCACCCGAATTACCATCTACAACTTTAGCAGAATATTGTTATTGGTGTATGTTTAATGGATGTGCAAATTTGGTAGTTGCACCAAAATTGCCAGCAACTGTGTTGAAGGAAAATTGTTATGGCTCTATGTTTATGAGTTGTACAAGTTTGACACAGGCACCTGAGTTGCCAGCTAAGACTATGGCGAAAAATTGTTATCGAAGCATGTTTGTATCATGTACTAGTTTGACGAAAGCCCCCGATTTGCCAGCGACTGAATTGGCTGAAGGATGTTATATGCGGATGTTTGCAGCATGTGACAATTTGAATTATATCAAAGTGGGTGTGATGACTCTGGATAATGATTTTGATGCTACGAAGGAGTGGTTTCTTAGGGTGAATGGTCCGGGTACCTTTATCTTCCCTTGCGGTAGTAAATACGACAAACATGGAGAGTCTGAAGTGCCAATGAACTTTAAGATTATCAGTTCTCCGATTGTTATCTTCCAAAATCCGGACGGAGAAGAATTGTATCGAGACACAATCGGTTGTGATGTCGTTCCAGAGTACAGAGGTGAGACTCCAAATAAGGAAGGTTATTATTTTAGAGGATGGGACAAAGAACTGACCGTCCATGAATTACCTGATGTTTATTACTATACTGCAGTATATGAGGAGAAAGAAAATGAACTGCTCCATTTGACAGTGAACGATGAACTTTACCTTGTTTTGCCTGGCGGAAGTGAGAACATCGGTTATGAACTATTGGAGGGCGGAGGCTCTCGCTACGAGATATGGTACAATGGAATGATAATCACCGAGGGTGCAGTGCCAAATGATAGCATCGTTCTGCTGAATTGCCCTGCAGAACTTTCTCCGGGCTCCTATGAGGCAACCTTGGTGATGTATGATGAGAATGACGGACATGCGTCCAGCGATTTTGAATTTAACGTCATGTTGCCAGATGATAAGGAAAACAGTTACTATGTGAAGGCGTGGAACGATGTGGTGATTTGTCGCAACGGCGATGGCATCTTCCAATCATACATGTGGTATAAGGATAGAAAGAAACAAGAAAACAGTTCTTACCAGTATTACAATGATAAAACACTTTTGAACGGCGAATACATGGTTTATGTATGTGATGTTTATGGCAAGTGTTACTTCATAGAACCAACCTCATTCCAGATAGAAGAGGCAGAATATGCGGTTTCTGCATATCCAAATGTTGTGGATAGAGGTACAGACTTCATTATCACAGTGTCGGGTGTGGATGAGTCTCACTTGAATGATGCTCGTATCGTAATCTATCGCTCAGATGGTGTGGTGGCGCGCATCATAGATGAGGTGGAGATGGAGAATGAGATGCATTTAGGTTTGGGTGAATATGTAATCGTATTGACCGTGAGTGATGGTAAGAATGCGAATTGTAAGGTATTGATAAAATAGAGGGAAAAATTATGAATAGATTATTTAAACGTTTGATGTGGACTGCCGTGGCACTGTTGCCACAATTGGCTCCAGCACAGGACAAATTGTTCAACATCTCTCTTGGTGGGGGAATGGAGATATTGAGTTATACACCGGAGATAGGTAAACCAAAGCCTGGTGGAGGTGTATTGTTCGAATGGCAGTATCAGCAGTTCTTTTTGAAGAATCTTGGATATGGAGTAGGTGTTGGTTTATCTTATTTTACAGCCAACTACTATATCAACGAGACGATAGAGAAACAGATCGTAGATGAGACGGATGCGGGTATCCCTTATACACTCCGCACCATCTTCAATGATTTCAATGAGAAGCAACAGACCTTCCAATTGGAGGTTCCTGTGGGACTCTACGGAAAGTTCGAAATGAATTCCCGTACGCATTTCATCATTGGCGCAGGTCCCAAAGTGGCATTTCCTCTCGTCTCCAAATATAAATATTCGAGAGGTTCGGTAGAGACCAGAGCCTATTTCGGTGGAGATATCGATGCAGAACTTTCGGAGATACCACATCATGGACTACATAAACAGGATGCCAATGGACGAAATGATATAGATCGGAATATAGTGCTGCTCTCCATCTTCGGAGATATGATGTGGACCTACAGCATCAATAATTCATGCTTGTTGCACATGGGACTCTATTTCTCGTATGGCATCACCGATATGGTGTCGCACCATGAAGCTACCATGGGTATCAGTCAGAAAAGTATCTTGAATAGCAGTTTGACAGAGAAAATTGTTCCTATCTGCATAGGAGCTAAGGTGGGTGTTTCCCTCCCATTGAAGAAGGGTGGTAAACGATTCGCTTCAGACGGATGGTGATGAAATGATATAAGGGGAAATAAAAATATTTAGTTATTTGTGATGAGTTCTATTATTCCAAAATTCCATGAAATGAATTTATAGACTTCATCTTGATAAGGGATTGTAAATTTAGAATGAAAATGAAAAACATTTGTAGAATAAACACACTATTGCTATTCCTTTTTCTCTTTTGTTATGGGGGAATGGCAGCTAATTATTTGTGTTTCACGGCAGAAGAGGACAATTCTGGTGTGTGGTATGTGAATGGAGTGGGGAATAAACCTAATGTGCAATACTCTTTAAATGGTGTGGATTGGACTGATTGGTCTGCAGATACACCTGTGACGTTAGCGAATATAGGTGATAAAGTCTATGTCCGTGGTGATAATCCAGATGGCTTTTCTCATGATAATTCATCTAATGATGCGAATGGACCAGGAACGACCAACTCTCGCTTCAAAATGTCGGGTCGTATTGCAGCCAGCGGTAGTGTGATGAGTTTGATAGATGGAGTGGGTACCTCTACCAAAATACCATGTGCCTACTGTTTCTCTGATTTGTTCCGTGACTGTGTTTCCCTCACGAAAGCACCAGAGTTGCCTGCCACTGAGTTGGCGCCGAATTGCTATGCGTTGATGTTCCAGAAATGTACCAACTTGACCAACGCACCCGAACTGCCTGCTACAGAGTTGGCTGCTAGATGTTATATAAGCATGTTCCTCAATTGCTCAAGTTTGACAGATGTACCAGCATCGTTGCCTGCCACTAAGATGGAGACAGGTAGCTGTTGGGGTATGTTTGCGTACTGTTCAAAATTGATTAAATCGCCAGAGTTGTCAGCTACAGAATTGGCACCGAGATGTTATAATTCTATGTTCATAGGTTGCGAAAGTCTAGCTGAAGCTCCGAAATTGGTTGCTACAGAGTTGGCAGACTCTTGTTATTACAAAATGTTCAGTGGCTGTACCAGTTTGGTTAAGGCTCCTGAGTTGCCAGCTGATTCGTGGAAGAAAGGATGTTATTCGGAAATGTTCAGTGGCTGTACTAGTTTGAATTATATCAAGGTGAATGTCTTGACGTTGGATAATGATTTGGATGCAACAAAAAAATGGGTCGACGGTATAGATGGAGAGGGAGTCTTTATCTTCCTTTGCGGTAGTAAATATGACAAGCATGGTGCGTCGGAAGTGCCAACAAACTTTACAATTGTCAGTTCTCCAATTGTTGTTTTCCAAAATTCAGATGGAGAGGAATTGTATCGTGATACGATTGGTTGTGATGTGATGCCTGAGTATAAAGGTGAGCCACCAACCAATGGAGAGGGTCAAGTTTTCAAAGGATGGAATCCTGAGTTGACAATTCATGAAACTCCAGACATCTACTATTATACGGCTGTTTATGATGATGTAACTTCGGTGGAGGGTAAATGGCTATGCTTCACAGCAGAAGAGGCTGGCTCTACAATATCGTACAGGAACGTAGGTAACGATCCTGATGTGCAATACTCTTCTGATGGAACTACTTGGTTACCATTGAAGGAAGGGGAGACGATAAGGCTGGAGAAAGAGAACGACAAGGTCTATATTAAAGGAGTTAACCCAAATGGATTTTCGAAGAATGCCAATAGTTATACACGTTTTGTTATGACCGGAACAATTGCAGCATCTGGTAGTGTGATGAGTTTGATTGATGGTGAAGGTCTCGTTTCTAAAATTCCATCCACTTGCTGTTTCTTGGATTTGTTCTTGTATTGTAATTCCCTTACAAAAGCACCGGAATTAACAGCTACAGTGTTGAATGATAGCTGTTATTGGTCTATGTTCGATAATTGTACGAACTTGAAGGAGGCTCCTATCTTGCCTGTCACGGATTTGACGCCATATTGTTATGCGAAGATGTTCTATAAATGTACGAGTATAACAACTGCACCTGAATTGCCTGCCACGGCGATAACGGAAGGTTGTTATAGAAATATGTTCTATCAATGTACGAATTTGACGGAGGCTCCTGAATTACCAGCCACTAGATTGGCTAAAAAATGTTATGCCCACATGTTCGGTTTGTGTGAAAAGTTAGAGAAGGCACCAGAACTTCTTGCCGATGAATTGAAGGAAGAATGCTATATTGGCATGTTTGAAAAATGTTCAAAGGTGAATTACATGAAGGTGGGTGTCATGACGTTGGATAATAATTTTGATGCGACCAAAGATTGGGTTGCCGGCATCGATGGAAAGGGCGTCTTTGTCTTCCCTTGTGGTAGCAAGTATGACAAACATGGAGTCTCTGAAGTACCAGAGAACTTTACCATCATCAGTTCTCCAATCGTAGTGTTCCAAAATCCAGACGGAGAGGAGTTGTATCGTGACACGATCGGTTGCGATGTGTTGCCTGAGTATAAGGGTGAGACTCCAACCTATGGTGAAGGACTTGTATTCAAAGATTGGGATCCTGCATTAACAATTCATGATACCCCAGGCACATATTATTATACGGCTGTTTACGAAGAAAAGCCTGTCGCAAAGAACAATTGGCTTTGCTTTACAGCTGAAGAGGCTGGTTCTACGGTAGGACTTTTTAACGTGAACAATGAACCAGATATCCATTACTCTTTGGATAGCGGACAGACATGGGTGCCATGGGCAGAAACGGATGTTGTGACTTTGAAAAATGTAGGAGACAAGGTCTATGTGAAGGGTGTCAATCCAGATGGGTTCTCTCATACTATTGGACTAGTAGCACTTCTGCAAAGTAATCCGTCATCCGTTCATAATACTAGCTTCCGTCTGACAGGACGCATTGCTGCTTCCGGTAGCTTGATGAGTCTAATTGACGGAGTAGGTGAAGCGAAGGAGATACCTTGTGAGCATTGTTTCTCTTATCTGTTTTCTAACCAGACTGCACTTGTGTCAGCACCTGAATTGACGGCAACTACAATGAAGAGATATTGTTATGTGAGTATGTTTAGGAGCTGTTCCAACCTAATTCAAGCACCTGAATTGCCAGCTACGCAACTGGCATTGGGATGCTATTCGGGCATGTTCATTTTCTGTGACGGTTTGACAAAAGCATCGGCGTTGCCTGCAACGCAATTAACGTCTCAGTGCTATAATTGTATGTTCTATGGTTGTAGCAGTTTGACAGAAGTTCCTGATTTGCCGGCAACTACATTACGAGATAGTTGTTATATAAAAATGTTTGGTGAGTGTACTAGCTTGACCAAAGCTCCAGAATTGTTAGCTACCACATGGGCGAAAGATTGTTATTTGGAAATGTTCAAAGGCTGTACTAGTTTGAATTATATCAAGGTGAATGTCTTGACGTTAGATAATAATTTCAATGCGACAAAAAATTGGGTTGACGGCATAGATGGAGATGGTGTCTTTGTATTCCCATGCGGCAGCAAGTATGATAAACATGGAATTTCTGAAGTGCCAGAGAACTTTACGATTATCAGTTCTCCAATCGTAGTCTTCCAAAACCCAGATGGAGAGGAACTGTATCGTGACACGATCGGTTGCGATGTGATGCCTGAGTATAAGGGTGAGCCACCAACCTATGGAGAGGGTCAAGTTTTCAAAGGATGGGACCCTGAGTTGACAATTCATGAAACTCCAGACACCTACTATTATACGGCTGTTTATGATGAGACAACTCCAGAAGTAGGCGATTGGCTTTGCTTTACGGCTGAGAAGGAAAAGTCAACTGTGAAATTCTATAATATAGGAAATAATAGAGTTAATGTGGAATTTTCCATTGATGGTGGTAGAACATGGAATACTTTGAATTCTGGAGTCGATGTGATGTTAGAAAACATAGGGGATAAAGTATATATAAGAGGAAACAATCCAAATGGTTTTTCGTCCAGTGAATCAGAATATAGTGTGTTTGATTTGACAGGTAGTGTTGCGGCCTCTGGTAGTGTGATGAGTTTAATTGACCAAAAAGGAGAGACAACAGAGATTCCGAATGAATATTGTTTCTGTCGATTATTCTTAGGTGAATCGAGTCTTGTGCAAGCACCAGAAGTGCCTGCGACAAAATTGAAAGGACATTGTTATGAATCTATGTTTTATAATTGTACCAATTTGGTAAAAGCACCGAAAATCATACCTGCCACCACATTGGAAGAATCTTGTTGTGAGAGTATGTTCGGTTTATGTGAAAATCTTCTTGATGCACCTGAGTTGCCAGCCACAACACTTGCTGAAAATTGTTACAATAACATGTTTTATTATTGTAGCAGTTTGGAAAAAGCACCAGAATTGCCAGCTCTTGCATTAGAGAAATCATGTTACAATGGAATGTTTGGCGCTTGTGAAAGTTTAATTCAAGCACCAGAATTGCCAGCTACCACCTTGGCAGAATCGTGTTATCGTGGCATGTTTTATGACTGTTGGAATTTATCAGAAACACCAAAATTGCCAGCAACGAAGTTAGCAAAATCTTGCTACGAAGAAATGTTTTTAAAATGTTTATCGTTAGATGAAATTTCAGAATTGCCAGCTACAGAGTTGGCCCCGTCTTGTTATGAGAGAATGTTTTCCAATTGTGGTAGTATAGAAGAAACCCCTATATTACCAGCTACAACTTTGGCAAGTAGATGTTATGCCTATATGTTCGAAAAAACTTCATTGAGTGAATTTCCTAAATTACCTGCGACGGAGTTGGTTGACTATTGCTATGCAGGAATGTTCAAAGATGGAGTTGCTTCTATGAAGTCATCTGTCGAGTTACCTGCTACAGAGTTGGTGCAAGGTTGTTATGAGGAGATGTTTGAAAACTTTCGCTCCTTGGATACCATCAAAGTGGGTGTTCTATCTTTGGATAATATTTTCGATGCAACAACGAACTGGGTGGATGGCATTAATAATGAGGGTACTTTCATCTTTCCATGCGGTAGTAAGTATGATAAACACGGCGCATCTGAAGTGCCAGAGAACTTTACCATCATCAGTTCTCCAATCGTAGTGTTCCAAAATCCAGATGGAGAGGAACTGTATCGTGACACGATTGGTTGCGATGTGTTGCCTGAGTATAAGGGTGATACACCAACCTATGGAGAAGGACAAGTCTTCAAAGGATGGGAGCCGGAGTTGACAGCTCATGACACACCAGACACCTACTATTATATGGCTGTTTATGATGAGACGACTCCGGAAGTGGGCAATTGGCTTTGTTTTACGGCTGATGAGGCAAACACCGTAGTGCAATATCTAAATGTTGGAAGCAATAACCCGAATGTGATGTACTCTATAGATGGAGGGAAAACATGGGAGACATTACAAGAAAGTGTTGAAGTGAAATTGGAAAAAATAGGAGATAAGGTTTATTTAAAAGGTAATAATCCAACAGGTTTCTCGCAAGGAAAAATTGATTATACTCATATTAAGACGACAGGAAGAGTCTTTGTGTCAGGAAGTGTTATGAGTCTGATTGATGAAGAGGGCGTTTCTACTGAGATACCTAATGATTATTGTTTTTATCATTTGTTTGCCGATTCACCTGCATTGATTAAAGCACCAGAATTGCCGGCTACGGAGTTAAAGAAATCTTGTTATGAAGGAATGTTCCAAGAGTGTACTTCTTTAGAAAGTGTCCCTGTACTACCTGCGACTACGCTGGCTGATCGGTGTTATAAAAATATGTTTTTGTCTTGTCACATGATAAAAGAAACGCCTGAGTTGCCTGCTACTACATTGGCAAAAGAGTGTTACTCTCACATGTTTTCATCTTGTAAAGAGGTGAAAAAAGCACCTCTGTTGCCTGCAACTGTAATGGCAGATTCTTGCTATTCGGGCATGTTTATTGGTTGCTATGGTCTGTCTGTAGCACCTACATTGCCTGCAGTTCATTTGGCGAAGGGTTGTTATAATGGTATGTTTGAGGGTTGTTGGAATTTAGAGGAAGCTCCAGCATTACCAGCTACCGAGTTGGCGGTGTCTTGTTATGAGGAAATGTTTAAAGGATGTGGAAGTTTGACGAAGGCTCCGGTATTGCCAGCTACTGTTATGAAAGATTATTGTTATGCTTCTATGTTCTCAGACTGTATAAGTTTACTTGAAGCGCCAGAATTACCAGCCACTATATTGGCAGATGCTTGTTACGAAGAAATGTTTATAGGATGTGAAAAGTTGACGGAAGCACCAGAATTGCCAGCTACTTCTTTGGTACGTGAGTGTTATATGGATATGTTTGCTAGTTGTATTAACATAACATATATCAAAGTGGGTGTTCTATCTTTGGATAATTTTTTCGAAGCAACAACAAACTGGGTGGAGGGCATTGATAATGAGGGTACTTTCATTTTCCCATGCGGTAGTAAATATGATAAACATGGAGTTTCTGAAGTGCCAGAGAATTTTAAAATCATCAGTTCTCCAATCGTAGTGTTCCAAAATCCTGATGGAGAGGAATTGTATCGAGATACGATTGGTTGCGATGTGTTACCTGTGTATAAAGGTGAGACGCCAACTTACGGAGAAGACCAAGTCTTCAAAGGGTGGGAGCCAGAGTTGACTATTCATGAGATTCCGGACACTTACTACTATACGGCAGTGTATGAAGAACAGATGCCTATCTCGGATGTTAGCAAGTGCCTTTGCTTTACGGCAGAGGAAGCAGGATCTGAGATTTGGTATGCGATTTGGGGTCAAGATAATCCGAATTTGCAATATTCTGTTGATGAGGGAAGGACATGGCAGACTCAGGAATTGTCTGATTATAAGAAAGTAGTCCTTGAGAATGTTGGAGATAAGATCTATTTCAGAGGATTCAATCCAGATGGCCTTCCGGGTAAGTTTCGCTTTCATACGGATGGGACTATAAAAGCCAGTGGAAGTGTAATGAGTTTGATTGATGGCATAGGTGTTACTAAAACGATTCCTAATAAAGGTTGTTTTGCGGGTTTGTTTTCTGACTGTAATGGTCTGATACAAGCCCCCGAATTGCCTGCTACAACTTTGACAGATAGTTGTTATTCGGGCATGTTCCGCAATTGTGATAGACTGACAGTGGCACCAGAATTGCCTGCGACAGAATTGGCTAATAAATGTTATTTACACATGTTCGATGACTGTGATAAACTGACTGAGGCACCCAAATTACCTGCCATGGAATTAGCAGATAATTGTTATTCATATATGTTTAGAGGATGTACAAGTCTGACTAAGGCACCCGAATTGCCAGCGACAAAATTGGCTGATGCATGTTATTCTTATATGTTTCAGAAATGTACGAATTTGATACAAGCCCCTGAATTGCCAGCTACAGTTATGAAGGACTTTTGTTATGATGGTATGTTTTATGGATGTGAAAGCTTGACTGTTGCCCCTGAATTGCCAGCTACAGAATTAGCTTATGTGTGTTACATAAATATGTTTAATGAATGTACGAATTTGATTCAAGCTCCCGAATTGCCAGCCACAGAATTAAAGAGTGGCTGCTATTATAGTATGTTTGAAAAATGTAAATCACTTGAAAAGGCACCAGAATTACCTGCTACAGAATTGGTCGGTAAATGTTATTACAACATGTTCCGCGAATGCTCGAATTTAAATTATATTAAAGTGGGTGTTATGTCTTTGGATACTTCAACAAACAACTGGGTTAATGGTGTGAATAAAGAAGGCGTCTTCATCTTCCCATGCGGTAGCAAGTATGATAAACATGGAGTTTCGGAAGTGCCAGAGAATTTTAAAATCATCAGTTCGCCAGTTGTCGTATTCCAAAATCCAGACGGAGAGGAATTGTATCGCGACACGATAGCATGTGATGTGGTGGCTGAATACAAAGGTGAAACACCAACCTATGGAGGAGGATATGTCTTCAAAGGATGGGATAAGGAATTGACGGTACATCCAGAACCCGACACGTTCTATTATACGGCAGTGTATGAAGAACTAGTGCCTATTACGGATATTAGCAAATGTCTATGTTTTACGGCTGAAGAAGCTGGCTCTGAAGTGTGGTATGAGAATAATTTAGATAATGTTCCTGATGTACAATACTCTGTAGATGGAGGACGTACATGGAATCCGCTAGCTCCATTAGAACATGTGGTTTTGAATTCTGTCGGAGATAAGGTTTATGTTCGAGGTTATAACTCATTTGGATTTTCTCATGAACAGGACTATACAATGATAGACGTGCTTATCCCTGGCAATTATTCATTTTTTGGAATGACGGGTACGATTGCTGCCTCTGGTAGTGTGATGAGTCTGATTGATGGAGTGGGAGAGACGACAGTCATCCCTAATGAAAATTGCTTTTATAAATTATTTGAAAATTGTTCATCTTTGATTCAAGCTCCAGAATTGCCAGCCACCGATTTGAAAGAAAGTTGTTATGAACATATGTTCTCTAAGTGCACATCTTTATCTAAAGCCCCTGAACTGCCTGCCATTACGTTGGCAAAAAACTGTTATGATGGTATGTTTGCATCTTGTGCTAATCTTACTATAGCTCCTCAACTCCCTGCCACGAGTTTGGCAGATGGTTGTTATAGTCATATGTTCGAAGGTTGTAGTAGTTTGGTAGCTGCACCAGAATTGCCAGCGACTGAATTGGCAGAGGCTTGTTATTTTATGATGTTTACAGCTTGTACAAGTCTTACTGAAGCACCGAAATTAATGGCAACTTCGTTAGCGAATGAGTGTTATACACGGATGTTTTATGAATGTACAAGTTTGATAAAAGCTCCAGAACTACCGGCGACAACTTTGGCATATAAATGTTATGCGGGAATGTTCTCTGAATGTTCATCCCTGATGGAGGCACCAGAACTGCCTGCAACGACTTTGGTAAAGGATTGTTATGATGATATGTTCTATGGTTGTACGAGTCTGACCACTGCACCTGAATTGCCAGCTACAGAGTTGGTGGAAGGATGCTATAATGGAATGTTTGAAGAATGCAGTAGTCTGAATTATATCAAGGTGGGTGTGATGACATTGGATACTGATTTTGAAATTAGTGCAACGAGAAATTGGGTTTCCGGAGTAGATGGTCCAGGTATCTTCATCTTCCCTTGTGGTAGTACGTACGACAAGCATGGAGTGTCTGAAGTGCCAAATAACTTTGAAATTTTGAGAGGTCCGGTGACGGTCATCTTCCAAAATCCAGACAGTACGGTGTTGTGGAAAGATACAATCAATTGTGATGAAGTTCCAGAATACAAGGGTGAGACTCCATCCATGGGTGATGGCTATTTCTTCATCGGTTGGGATAAAGACCTTACGGTGGTGGGTGATGTGTCTGTATATTACATTACGGCCATGTATGAAGATCTTAGCAACTATGCCACCCTCCATTTGACGGTGGACGATGAACTTTACCTCGTTTTGCCTGGCGGAAGCGAGAACATAGGCTATGAGCTATTGGAAGGCGGAGGATCACGCTACGAGATATGGTACGATGGAGCAATAATTACTGATGGAGCAGTGCCAAATGACAGCATCGTTCTGCTGAATTGTCCTGCGGAACTTGCACCTGGCTCCTATGTGGCAACCTTGGTGATGTATGATGAGAATGACGGACGCGCATCCTGCGATTTTGAATTCAACGTCATGTTGCCAGACAATAAGGAGAACAGCTATTATGTGAAAGTGTGGAACGATGTGGTGATTTGTCGTAACGGCGATGGCATCTTCCAATCATATATGTGGTATAAGGACAGAAAGAAGCAAGAGAATGGCTCACACCAGTATTACAACGATATAACCCTTTTGAATGGTGAATATATGGTTTATGTTTGTGATATCTACGGCAAGTGTTACTTCATAGAACCAACTTCGTTCCAGATAGAAGAAGCTGTATATTCGGTTTCTGCACATCCGAACATTGTGGATAGAGGAACAAACTTCATAATCTCCGTGTCTGGCGTTGATGAGTCACATTTGAAAGATGCTCGTATCGTGATTTATCGTTCAGATGGTGTGGTGGCACGTATCATAGATGATGTGGAGATGGAGAATGAGATGCATTTAGGTTTGGGTGAATATGTGATTGTATTGACCGTGAATGATGGTAAGAATGCGAATTGTAAGGTGTTAGTGAAATAGTGAAATTAATGAAGTGTGTGTTGTTTAAGGCCCTATGGGTTCTACTGACATTTACACCGCAGTTTTTATGGGCACAAGATAAGTTGTTTCATGTCTCTGTGGGTGGTGGATTTGATGTGTTGAATTATACACAGGAAATAGGAAGATCATTCCCTGGTGGAAGCGTGATGATAGAGGGTCTGTATCAGCATTTCTTCTTGGAAAAGCTTGGATATGCAGTGGGGGTACAGCTCTCTTATCTTACGGCCGGCTATAATCTAAAAGAAGAAGATGAAAGGATAAGTGAGGAAGAATCTGTTGTGTTTTTTGATGGAGTTACTGAAAAACAAAGGTTTTTTCAGGTTGATGTACCCGTAGGCCTTTATCTTCGTCTTGATATAAGTCGTCATTCCCAGTTCTTCGTTGGTGCAGGTCCAAAGATTTCCTTTCCTCTTATATCCAGATATGAATATTTATCAGGATCTGTTTTTTGGGGAGAAGATACAAATGAGGATTTGTCGGATGTTCAAAAAGCCAAAGGGAAAAATAGTATAGATACAGAATGGCTCCTCTATTCACTATATATTGATATGATGTGGAGTTTTGTCCTCAATAATTCGAGTGCATTGCACATTGGAACTTATTTTTCGTATGGACTAAACGATTTGGTGTCTAATCACGATGCACAGTTGGGAATAGACAAGAAAAGCATCTTGAATACTACCCTTACAAGTAGGGTGCTTCCTATCTGTTTCGGATTGAAGGTGGGTGTCTCTGTTCCTCTTCAAAAAAGAGTCAGAATACCAGCGTTTGACGGCTTTTAGCAGAGTTTCTATAGATTCTATTTTGTGGCAAATGAAACGAATGGAGAAATGTCTTGTGATTGGTTAGTAAGAAGAAATTTGCCTATATTAATTTTTTTATTGAAAAAAATTAATATATCTTTGTTATTAGAGTAACTAACCATGAAAAACGCAATGATATGAAAAGGATGAAATGGATGTGGTTTGTTATCCCTCTATTATTCGCATGCGTTTCGAAAAATGACAGGGGTGAACGATATTCTGATCTGGAGAAGATCATAATGTCGGACACATTGCGTGTTGTTACACTCTCTCGGTCTACCTCATATTTTGACTACAAAGGTATGGAGATGGGCTATGAATTCGAATTGGCGCAGCAGTTGGCTCGTTCGCTGGATGTGAATCTGAAAGTGGTTACGGCGAGAGACGAAAATCAGATGGTGGAAATGTTGAATAAGGAAGAGGTGGATGTAATTGCCTATCCTGTTACAATATCACCAGAGATGAAGGAACACATAGAATTTATTCCACACGAATATCGTACGAAGCAGGTCTTGGTACAACGAAAAGAAAAGAAAAAATCAGTCATTCAGGATGCTCTGGATTTGATTGGTAAGGAGATTTATGTGGTGGAAAACTCCAAGTATCATAAACATCTACTTCAGGTGGATGATGAGATAGGAGGAGGAATCCTGATTCAAACCGTCTCGAATGAAGAAGATGAGGAGTCGTTGATAGAGAAGGTCTCGAATGGAGAGATACCTTACACTATATCAGACGATAACATAGCGGCTGTCAATAAAACCTATTATAGTAATATTGACGTGAGGATGGGAATGAGTCATCCGCAACGCTCTGCATGGGCGGTACGTAAGGGTTCAGCCGATTTGAGGGATACCATCAATAGTTGGTTTACGGAAATTCAGGGAGATTTCACGTATCAGTATTTACACAACAAGTATTTTGAAAAGAACAAAAAGAGATATGCGAAGGATGTGCCTAAATACATCAATTCAAAAAAGATCTCTGCATACGATGCATTGTTCAAAAAATATGCAAGTACGGTTCGTTGGGATTGGAAGATGTTAGCTTCCATCGCTTATCAGGAGTCGCGTTTCAACCCCGAAGCTAAATCATGGGCGGGTGCCGTAGGAATCATGCAATTGATGCCTAACACTGCGAAACGATTCGGTGTGGATAGTGCGGCTATCTTGAATCCAGAACAGAACATAAAGGCTGCCGTCAAGTATTTGAATAATGTCGATGGATTATTTAAATACATAGAGAATGAAGAGGAACGAACAAAATTCGTTCTCGCTAGCTATAATGCGGGTGTAGGTCATGTGAGAGACGCTATGGCTCTTGCTGAGAAACATGGTAAGAGTCCGGAGAAATGGAGCGATGTGCGCGTCTTTATGTTGATGAAAGCCAAACCAGAATTTTTCAACGACCCTGTCGTGCGTCACGGATATCTGCGTGGCGAGGAAACTGATAATTTTGTGGCTGAAATTATCCTGCGTTACAAAGAATATAATGATGTAATCGTCGATTAATTACCTATCTTTCATACAAATTTATTATTTTTGCCGTGCAAACTTCAGATTTGTACTGCTTCGGTAGGTCTTGGTTTGTGACAGAAAGTTGAAGAAATGGGTGATTTCGTTTTTTATAGCATGGCGAGCGGTCGCAGCGGCAATAGTTACTATATTGGCAATGGTCAGTATGGTTTCTTGATAGACGCAGGTATTAGTGGACGTGCTATTGTTAAACATTTGAAGGCGATTAACGTGGACTTGACTCAGGTTCGCGCTTTGTTCATTACTCATATTCATAAGGATCATACCCAGTCGATGAGCATCTTCGGTAACCGATGGAACATACCCGTTTATACAACCCGAAAAGTACATGAGATGATTGATGGGGCCAACTACATTCATAAGAAGGTCTCAAAAGTCAATCGCCGATACATCGAACATGAGGATCGAATACAGTTGGGTGATTTCTATATCACCTCCTTCTTTGTGCCTCATGATGCTGTTGATAATTCAGGTTATATTATCGAATATAAGAATACTAAACTGGTGCTTGCCACCGATGTGGGTCATGCCACACCGCACTTGATTCAGGCGGTTAAAGAGGCGGATTACCTGATTGTGGAGTCTAATCATGACCGTCAAATGCTGGAGAATGGAAGCTATCCCATGGAACTGAAGAAACGCGTGGCGAGTGACGTTGGTCACATGTGTAACGAAGATGCGGCTCAACTGGTGGCTACTTATCGTAAAGACTCCCTTCGCCATGTCTTCCTTTGTCATCTTAGTATGGAGAACAATACTCCTGAATTGGCCGTCGCAACAATGCGCAACGCATTGGACGACAAGGTGCCCGTTGATGCGTTGAATCGTAATGTTCCACAACTATTTATACTATCTTGAAACGAAATAATTAGATATTGATCGTATGTTAACGTTGTTAAAAAAAGAATTCTGTAACTTCTTCGCCTCTGCTATGGGGTATATCGTGATAGGTGTCTTCCTGGTGATAACAGGATTATTCTTGTGGGTTTTCCCTGGTGAATATAATGTGATGAATGCTGGGTATGCCAATTTGGACGGACTCTTCTATTTCGCTCCTTGGCTATATCTTTTTTTAGTGCCTGCTGTTACCATGCGTTTATTCGCGGAGGAGAAAAAAACAGGTACAATGGAGTTGCTTCTGACGCATCCGATTACTGTTCAAAACATCGTTCTATCCAAATATTTGGCAGGCTTGCTGTTGGTCATCTTCTCATTGATTCCAACGCTTGTCTATTTCCTTTCTGTTTGGTTCTTGGGCGAGCAACAAGGTAATATCGACACTGGTGGCTTTTGGGGCTCTTATATAGGTTTGATCTTCTTGGCTGCCATTTATGTTGCTATAGGACTGTTCGCCTCTTCGTTGACGGACAATCAAATCATCTCTTTTATTATTGCCGCTGTGGCTTGCTTCTTCCTATATGCTGGATTTGACATCATGTCAGGAATGGCTTCCAATGGTGGAACGGAAAGTTTCATCGCCTCCATCGGTATTGATGCTCATTATAAGTCGATGAGCCGCGGCGTTATTGATAGTCGTGACGTTATCTACTTCTTGGTGGTGACTGCTACCTTCCTCTTCTTGACAAGAGAAATTTTAGCTCGTAAAAAATAGTTATGCTGTTATTGGAGCAAACATTCGACGATGATGTCCGTTTGGCTGTTTGGCAGATGGATGAAACAGAGGAGGAACTTTGGTCCTCTTTCCACGAACAGAAAGAACAATACGAAGAGGAACTCCGTTCTGTCTCAAATAAACATAGACGTTTGGAATTGCTCACTGTCCGCCTGCTGTTGTTGCATTTAATCCATCAAGAACCTATTATTGAACATGATAAAGAGGGTAGACCCTTTTTGAAAGATTGTCCGCTGAAAATCAGTATCTCCCACACCAATCGCTACGTGGCAGTGATTGTGAGTGAAAGACATGATGTGGGTATTGATATTGAAATGAAAAAAGAAAAGATTTTTCGCGTAAAGCATAAGATACTCTCCCCATTGGAGGTAATTGATGTGAACAGAACTTTAGATTCTCTTTTGCTCCATTGGTGTGCCAAGGAGACCATCTTTAAATTGTCAGACATATCACTGCCAGAGTTTTCGGAAGATATTATAGTTGAGCCATTTAAGGTGAATGATGAAGGCACCTTTCAAGCCTATGAAACCAAACAAAATGGTTCGTTTCTGTTACATTACCGTGTGATGGAGGATTGTGTTTTGGTATATGCTGTCCGTTAAGCCAATTGGCATGTTATATTATAGATTAAACACACATATGCATTTATGTTGATAAAAAAGATATTATATCCGTGTTGGAAATTGAGCGACGAGAAGCTGCATTCAAAGTTCGAAAACAAACGAGTGCTGATTACTGGTGCTTCTCATGGTATCGGTAGGGAACTTGCATGTCGACTTATGTCGTGTCAGGCTAAATTGCTGTTGGTGGCCCGTGATATAAATGAACTTCAAGCTCTGTGTGAAAAAGCAGCTTCTATGGGTTGTGAGGCGGAGTACAGATCAGTTGACCTTCGTGACAGAACTGCATTGGATGCCTTGTGCGAAGAACTTCGTCAGCAAAACACACCAATCGACTATTATTTCGCTAATGCTGGAAAATCTATTCATAGAGAGATTACGAACTCATTAGATCGCCTTCATGATTATGATCGTACCATGGATGTCAATTATCGAGCAATGGTTGCCCTTGCTTTGACTTGTATCCCTTTGATGAAGCCAGTGAAGGGTATAATGGTCTATACATCATCTGTCAGTTCCCTCTATCCTCCAGCTCCTGGATGGTCGGCTTATCATGCATCTAAATGTGCAGGTAACACATGGTGCGAAACAGCCAATGCGGAATTGAGTAGACAAGGCGTACATGTAAAGATAGCCTATATGCCACTTGTGCATACTCAGATGTCTGATGTTAATGCTACATATAAAAAGATGCCAGCCTACACGGCAGCGGAAGCGGCGGAACTGTTGATTCGTCTCGCTGTGGGATGTCGTGAAACGTACAAACCTTGGTGGACACGAATCACCTCTCCATTGGCTACTTTATTGTCACCAATTATTCATTTTGTCTATAAACATATCTCATGACAAAGAAATCATCCATATTAAAAGCTCTTTTCAAACTTCATCTAATCACACCAAGAGGATTGTTTCGATTGGCATGTTGCTTCATAAAAGAGGGAGTGACATTGATGGCAGTGTTGCGTTTCGCTTCAAGATACTATCCTGATTGTTGTGCTCTCGTGTCGGAAGGTGAACGGTTTACGTATAAACAATTATATGATTATGCCTTGCAGGTGACGGATGTGTTATATTCGGAATATCATGTTCGACCTCATGATTATGTAGGCATATTATGTAGAAATCATTCTGCGTCAGTTGCCTTGTTCACTGCACTATCTCGATTAGGTGTGAATATCAGACTGTTGAATAGTGATATGGGTTCTGAGAAAATAGAGGTTTTCCTGCAAAAGTGGCACTTGAATGCTATTGTATATGACGAAGAGTTGCAGCAACGATGTCTGCCTGCTGAAATGCCATGCGAAAGTTTCACCATAGAGTCTGTCTGTGAAAAAGTGCAAGGAGGTCTTGCAGGAAAAATGAAACGACCAAGAATAACTAGAGGCGGACAAATTTCGGTCTTCACAGGTGGATCCAGTGGAAAATACAAAGAGGCTTCACGTAAGACAGGTGTGTTGCAGTTCCTTCCTCCATTTTTAGCATTGTTGAAAGATATTTGCATTCAAAATTATAAAAGCGTATATCTCTCACTCCCTTTTTATCATGGTTTCGGTTTGGGTACACTTGTCATTTCGATGGCGATGGGTAAGAAGATATGTCTGGCGAGAAGGTTCAAAGAAGAGAATGCATTGGAGATGATTGCGGATGAACAGATTGAGGTGATGCCAACCGTACCAGCTATGCTTGCCCGAATTTGGCAAACAGAGGGATCGGAAGAAAAGATGAAAAGTGTGAAATGCGTGATTAGTGGAGGAGACCGTTTGAGTAAAAAATTATTAGACACTACCCGTGAGAAACTGGGAGATGTCTTGTTCAACCTATATGGAACGTCGGAAGCTGGTTTCTTTATGATGGCTACACCGCAAGACCTTTCGTGCAAGAATGAGGTGACATTAGGAAGACCAATAACGGGTGTGGAGTGTGAAGTGCGTGATATGGATGAAAAAGGCGTTGGAACACTATGGGTACGATCAAAATGGGCAATGATTGGACAACAAAACATATGGCAGAGTACGGGAGATAGAGTACGCTGTGATGGTGATGGATATTTCTTTCATGAGAATGCGGGAAAAATGGTCGTATGCGGTGGTGAGAATGTCTATCCGGAGAATGTCGAACAGGTAATTGCACAATATCCAGAAGTGGTCAATACAAAAGTCTATCCTGTGGCAGATGAGACGTTCGGTTTTGTACTGAAAGCACAAGTGGAGTTGGCGAAAGATTGCCATCTTACAGTCGATGAACTGAAAACATGGCTTAAACCCAAACTGGCCAGAGCCGAAATGCCACATGAAATAGTCTTTCAGCCGATAGAGATTCTTTCCACAGGTAAACGAGGAGTAGGGTGATGAAAAATGGATGAATTGAGATTATTGATGATTAATTTTATAATTTTTTAGTTTGTTATGACGTCTCTTTTCAGTAGATTTGCGGAGAGTTTTTATCTTATAAAGAATGAAAAATAAAATTAAGCGAATATGAAACTAACTTCAAAGATTAAACACATTGCCATGTATGCAACATTGGGTGTGGCAACATGTACATTTACCTCGTGTGATGAGGAGACATTACAAAGTTTTACAACAGATGATACCGTTCTTGCATTGAAAGAGGCTTTGTCCATTGGAGCACAAACGGCATCTGAAAATTTAGGACAAGAGGGTGGTTATTTGAATGATCTTGCCGTTCGAATTGAAGCTCCTGAAGAGGTGCAAACTATCATGAAACTATGTAGCTCAGAAAAGGGTAAAGCAGTCCTTTCTGCTATTGGTGCCGAAGCTTTTGATGAGGAAAATCTTGTTACATTGATGAATCAAGCAGCTGAAACTGCAGCTCCAGAAGCAGCAGGAATCTTTAAAACGGCTATTACTGGTATGTCTATTTCAGATGGTGAGGCTATTTTGTTCGGTTCTGAACATGCCGCTACTGAGTATTTGCAAGAGAAGACATCTGCAAGTTTGACGAAGACTTTTGGTAAAGTGGTGACTGGTACTTTTGATCAAGTAAAGGTGAGCGGACGCTCTTTGAATGATGCTTGGTCAGGTTTCACTCAGTATTACAATAAAATTCCAAATTTGATTCAATCTGCACGAAATGGAGGTACAGTTAAAAGAATTGCAGTGGAAACTGCATTCGCTGCACTTAAGATATATGATGAAAATTTGTATAACAATGTAAATTCAATTCAACAAGTGAATACTAACTTAGGAGAGTATGTTACAGAAAAAGCGTTGGATGGATTGTTTGTGAAGGTGGCTGATAAGGAGTCTGGTATCCGTCATAACGTAGCAGAGCGTACCTCTGATTTGTTGAAAAAAGTGTTTGGTAGATTGGATACGAACAATTAATATTTTACCATATAAAAGAACGAAAGGCAGCTGTTGAGGCTGCCTTTTTTGATGTCTTTGACAGATTCTTTCACTCCTTTTGAAAGGACTTTTCTTTAATGAAGATTTTATAGAACTCACCCATAATATTTGCCATTACAACTTTTTACGCTTGAAATTGTGTTAATTAACATTATTTTACTATTTTTGTTCAACTTTTACGAAAATTAAGTTTATGGTAAAAAAATATGAGTCCGATTATGTCGGTATAGAAGAGGTATCTGACGTGTGGAGAGTGTTGACTCAGGAGCAGTTGACTTATCTCAATCGTAACTGTATGATCCGTAAGTTTAAGAAGAATGAGATGGTATATTGCGAGGGAGAAGTTCCTACGCATGTGTTGTGTGTTGCACAAGGCAAACTGAAGATTTTCCGTACTGGTGTAGGCGGAAGAAGCCAGATTGTCCGAGTGGTAAAGCCGGGAGAGATGTTGGCTTATCGTGCAATGTTTGCCATGGAGAATTTTGTGACGAATGCGTGTGCTTTCGAACCTGTGGTGATATACATGATACCGAGAGATGTAATCAAGAACTTATTGATGCAGAATAGCGAATTGTCATGGTATTTTATTCATAAACTATCTGTCGATTTAGGTATAGCGGACAAACGAGCTGTTTCGTTGACGCAGAAACATGTGAGAGGCCGATTGGCAGAATCACTCATTTTCTTAAGAGATAATTTCGGATTAGAGGAAGATGGAGCTACATTGGATGTGAGTTTGTCTCGCGAAGATATCGCCAGTCTTTCTAATATGACAACATCAAATGCAATACGCACACTCTCATGGATGGCTCATGAGAATATAATTCAGATAGACGGCCGTAAAATCAAGATTATTGATGAGAACTACTTGTCGTTCTTGAGTAGAAACGGATAAACACTCATATCGTGTTGACGTTGCTGAAAAGATATGATTTTATAAAATTGATTATTATTTGTAAAAAATGACAATAGGAATTATAGGATTAGGATTAATCGGTGGCTCAATGGCCATCGATTTACGTAGAAATAAGTTTGCAGACCATTTTCTAGGATGTGATAATGTGGAGTTGAATGCGTTGACTGCACAACGTATCGGATTGGTGGATGAAATCGTTCCAATGGATGAACTGATTGCTAAGAGTGATTTGATTTTACTTTCAGTGCCTGTTAGTGCTGCCATTCGTATGCTTTCAGATATATTGGATAAGATATCCGACAATCAATATGTGGTGGATGTATGTTCCACCAAGGAGAAGTTGAACGATTCAGTTCATTATCATCCACGTCGTAAGAACTATGTAGCATCGCACCCAATGGCAGGTACGGAGTTTAATGGTCCGTGGGCTGCTATTCCTAATCTGTTTGCTGGTCGTGCGGGAATCATCTGTAATGCAGAGGATTCAGATAGCAAAGCAGTTGAATTGGTTCGCAGAATGTATGATAGCCTTAATATGCGTATCATCTATATGCGTGCGGCTCATCATGATGTGCATGTGGCCTATGTTTCCCATATCTCGCATGTGATTTCGTTTGCATTGGCATTGACCGTTTTGGATAAAGAGAAGAATGAGAAAAACATCTTCGATTTGGCTTCCGGAGGTTTCGCTTCAACTGCTCGTTTGTCTAAGAGTAATGCAGACATGTGGGTGCCAATCTTCTTGCAAAACAAGGAGAATGTGCTTTCCGTCCTCGATGCTTATATGGATAAACTAAATCAATTCAAGGTGGCTATGGAAGAAAATGATGAGGCAGCATTACGCCATTTGATTGATGAGGCAAATCGTATCAAACGTATTTTACGTTAATCAGAGATAGAATACAAATTGTTTTAACGAATAAAGGGTGTGTCGAACTTGCGTTTTGACACACCCTTTTGCTTAATATTGTTTGTCGTTAGAAAGACTCTCCTTAATTCTGCACACTCAGTAGTGTGGATTGAATTCCGTTGGATGTATAGAGTTTCACTACATAGATGCCAGTAGGAAGGTCATCAACCTCTATTTTGGCTTGTCTGGCGTTGCATGACATGCTTTTACAGAGTGTACCAACAGTGTTGTATAACTCTATGTTGTTAATGATGAAGTCGCTCGACACATTAGCCACCTCTGTTGCAGGGTTAGGGTAGAGGGTTGGCTTTGTTTCTGTCAATGTGTTGTTGACACTGGTCTCTCCGTTGCCTAATATCACTGCTGTGATGGAATAAGCAGGTAATGTCATGCCGAGGGTGTTGCCAGTTAGTTCAATTGTACCTGTTCCCAAAGCGTTGTTTGTGTGTGAATTGAATGTCTTGGATTCAGGAAGATTCTGAAGCGTGTAAGTGGTGTAGGCACCATCTTGGAATTTTGTGTGTAACACTTGTGTCAATGCATTTTGAACCTTTTCGCTTCGGTTGACGAAAATGACAGTGACAGAGTCGCCTTTGCTGTTTTTAGAAGTGTAGGCGGATACGTTCTTTTCGTCGCTTGAAACAGCACCCACGTTGATTTCTTTCGCACAACTACTAAAGAGGTGAACTACTTCCCACATGCTGTCATACCAAGTCCATGGCGTGAAGTATTCCATGCCGTGACGAGAACCTTCACCAATACAAGAAGCGTAGGAGAGGGCTTGTGTCATTTGAGTAGCCGTGCTTTTGATGTTGTATTCACCCACACCAAAAGTGATTCCGTTGTCAGAACCGAAGTATTTGATGATCCAATCTTTGCATCGTTCGAAAATATACTCTTTAGTTTGTGTGTTATCCCAACCACCATTGATCTTTTTGACGCCATTAGCTCCAGGGTAGTTGTAATTTTTATCGTAAAACATTCTGTGAGTTTGTAGCATTTGAGCTTCTGTGGATACATCTGGGTAGTTGTGAAGGTCTAAGACGTCAATCATTCGTACACCTGATGCTTTCTCCTCTTGAGCGCAGCGCATGATGAAATATTCTAACCATGAGTAGGTCTTCCCGTCGACAGTAGGTTGCGTGTTACCACAGCCATTGAACCAGGTCCATTCGGAAGCGGCGGCAGGACCACAAAGTTTCACGTTAGGATTAATCTTACGGATAGCCTTTGCTACTGCAAAATATTTCTGCATAATCTCCTCATACGTGTCATTTGTATAAACGTCCGTTATAACGTCGCTGTGAGTTCCACCCCAGATCTCCATCTCATTGTCCATGTTCCAATATTCGAATTGGTCCATGTTGAGGTTCAAATCATTTTTCCAGTGGTTGTAGATGCCTACGGTAGAGTCGGCAGGCCAATCCTGAAGGAATAGACTCGTGTCGCCTAATTGAACAACGTTTCCATTTTCGTCAAAGGAACCACCTCCGCACATCTTTTTAGAGCATCCGCTCCACCATTTTGATTGGTTGTATCCCCAGTCATTAAAGTTATAATCTTTGCTTTTGGCTACCTTCCCCAATAGTTGGAAGGCGAACATACCTTTTAGGTTAGGTAAATTTTCTTGGAAATCTTTTGCGCGTTTGTCCCAATCGCAGTCATATACGTTATTGTACCAGTCGGGGTGACAAGTCAGTTTCTTTCTCCAGTTGTATTTTGTACAATTATTACCGTCGTTCATACGTTCGAATCGTATTCCCGCCTCTTTTATCAATGAAAATTCAGAGGAGGTGGAAGGAGCGCCGTTTCTACCATACATATAAGGAGAGATGGCGATGTTGTCGCTTTCTGTATCGATGGTGATGGATATAGGACTTTGTTGAGCATACAAGTTGAATGAAAGTCCAAGGAGTACTGATGTTAATAGTTTGTGTTTCATTTTTATTGGAATTTTTATGGTTTTGATTAGACAAATTTATACAAAATTTTTTAAAGAGAATAGCTTTTTGAAAACTATTCGGAGTTAGATAACAAAGGATTTGGAGCGGATGATTCACAAGGAACCGAGTATGATAAAATTTTCTTAAATTAAGTTTTATTTGTGAATTTTTATAGTATATTTGCAAATAGTTTATGTGTATTTTGAAATCTTGTAAGGAAACAATTAAAGTTAAATATAATAGAAATTCTTAAACAATGAAGAAAGTTTTCTTAGCAGCATGTGCAGCATTGGCATCTATGTCATTATTTGCACAAACAGAGGATACACCTTGGTCTATTGGTGTATACGGCAATAAAATTGAGGCTGCCAACGATTGGGGAAACAAGTTTTTCCACATTGCAGATGGTTTTTATGGCGGTGCCTCTTTTACAGTGTCTCACTATTTGAATAAGTATTTTGATGCAGAGTTGCAAGCTTTGTGGGGTCGTTATGGAACAAAAGGTGGCGACTTCAATGCAACAGACCCTGATTTCAAGGCTGGAATGGGCTATGTAGACCTATCTGGAAAGTATAAGTTCATTCATTCTGATACAACACGTCTTAGTCCGTATGTATTTTTGAGCTTAGGCGCAAGAGCAATCTATGGATTGGGTGAAAGCAGTGATTTCCAAACTACACAACCTGATAACGAAGGATTCAATTTCGTTATTGGTGGTGGTGCTGGTGTTGATTTCAGAGTTTCTGATAAATGGGGTCTTCGTTACTTCTTCAAATATGGTTATCCTATCGGTGGTACAGCTGATGCAAACGATAATCGTGAATGTGGAAAGTTCAACGACCAACATTTGATTCATAGCTTGGGAGTATACTTCAACATCGCATTCAACAAGGATAAAGATGGTGATGGTGTGCCTAACAAGTTGGATAAGTGTCCTAACACATTGCCTGAGGCTATTAAATTTGTAGACGAGAAGGGTTGTGATAAGGATTCTGATGGTGATGGTGTTTTTGACTATTTGGATGAATGTCCTAACACTCCAGCTGGTATCAAGGTTAACGAGAAAGGTTGTCCTGTTGATACAGATGGTGATGGTGTTACAGATGACATCGATTTGTGTCCTGATACTCCAGAAGCAGCAAGAGGCTTTGTAGATGCAAATGGTTGCCCATTGGATTCAGATGGCGATGGTGTATTTGATTATCTTGATCAATGTCCAGGTACTCCAGCTGAAGCTAAAGGATTTGTAGACGAGAAGGGTTGCCCAACAGATAAAGATGGTGATGGCATTTTCGATTACGAGGATGTTTGCCCTGATCAACCAGGTGTAAAGGCTAACAATGGTTGCCCTGAAATCAAGGCTGAGGTTAAACAAATCTTCGAAAAAGCTTTGAATGGTATCCAATTCGAAACAGGTTCTGCTAAAATCAAGAAATCTTCTAACGGTATCTTGGATCAAGTTGTTACTGTTATGAAAGAGAACCCAAGTTGGAAGTTGTCTATCAACGGTCACACTGATAACTCAGGTAAACCAGACAAAAACCAAAAATTGTCTGAGGATCGTGCTGCAGCTGTTAAGGCTTATTTGGTAAACAAGGGTATCGAAGATAGCCGTTTGACTTCTGCTGGATTTGGTCAAGACAAACCTGTTGCTTCTAACAAGACTGCTGCTGGTAAGGCTAAAAACCGCCGTGTAGAGTTTATCGTAAGATTCGAGAAATAAGAATTGAATCCTATATATAGAGAGAGGGAGCTTTGAGGCTCCCTCTTTTTTTGTTGGATACTAGATTTATAACCTGAACGTATAATCTTTTTCTCGTCTGAATATTGAATTTGTTTCTTTGCTTTTTTGGTCTTAATGGTATAAATTTTTTCTTTTTTTTGACAATTATTTTTTATCTTTACAGAATACTAAAATGGATGCTATATGGAAATGTTGAAACTGATAAAAAATGACCCATGGTTGAAACCCTATCAGGAGGCAATCGTAGGTAGATATAAATACTATAATAAAAGAAAAAAAGAGATAGAACTAAAACAAGGATCCTTGTCGGATTTCGCAACGGGTTATCTCTATTTTGGCTTACATAAGATTGCTAAACATTGGGTGTTGAGAGAATGGGCTCCCAATGCAACTTCCATCTGTGTCATCGGTACATTTAACGATTGGAAGGAGACGGAGCAGTATCAGATGAAACCATTGCCTAATGGTGTGTGGGAACTGGAATTGCCAGAATCTGCCATGAACCATTTAGACTTGTATAAACTTAAAGTCTATTGGAATGGCGGTTGTGGTGAAAGAATTCCGGCTTGGTGTCGCCGCGTCGTTCAGGATGACTATACAAAGGTGTTCTGCGCTCAAGTGTGGGCTCCTCAACAACCGTATAAGTTCTCAATAAAGAAATTCAAACCAACTGTATCTCCTCTCCTTATCTATGAAGCTCATATTGGTATGGCTGGAGAGGAGGAGAAGGTCTCCACATATACAGAATTTAAAGATAATGTTCTGCCAAGAATTGTGCAGGATGGCTATAACTGCGTTCAGTTGATGGCAATTCAAGAGCATCCTTATTATGGTTCTTTTGGTTATCACGTGTCCAGTTTCTTTGCCCCTTCTTCTCGTTTCGGTACGCCAGAAGAGTTGAAGGCTCTGATCGATCGTGCTCACGAACTGGGCTTGGCTGTTATCATGGACTTGGTTCATTCTCATGCGGTGAAAAATGAGAACGAGGGACTTGGACTCTTCGATGGAACTCGGTATCAATATTTTCATGATGGAGAGCGTGGTGAACATCATCAGTGGGATTCGTATTGCTTCAACTATGGTAAAAATGAGGTAATTCATTTCCTTCTTTCTAATTGTAAATATTGGTTGGATGAATTTAAGTTTGACGGCTTCCGTTTCGACGGTGTCACCTCCATGATCTATTTGGACCATGGAATGGGTTCTTCTTTCGGCTCTTATTCAGATTATTATAGTCCTAATCAAGATGGAGATGCCATTTGTTATTTGACAATGGCTAATGAATTGATTCATGAAGTGAATCCGAAGGCTATTACCATTGCTGAAGATGTTAGTGGAATGCCTGGCTTGGCTGCCAAAATAAAAGATGGTGGTATGGGCTTTGATTATCGTTTGGCAATGGGTATTCCTGATTTCTGGATTAAGATAATTAAAGAGTGTAGGGATGAGGATTGGAAGCCAGGACATATTCTATATACCTTGACAAATCATCGCGCGGATGAAAAGGTAATCAGTTATGCAGAAAGCCATGATCAGGCTTTGGTGGGTGATAAAACCTTGATGTTCCGTTTGGCGGATGCCGATATGTATTGGCACATGTCTCGTCTATTCCCATCTTCTTATATGGTTGACCGTGCCATTGCGTTGCATAAAATCATACGGTTGATTACCATCTCTACGATTAATGGTGGTTATTTGAACTTTATGGGTAACGAGTTTGGTCATCCTGAGTGGATCGATTTCCCTCGTGAAGGAAATGGTTGGTCGTATAAACATGCTCGTAGACAGTGGCATTTGGTGGACGACCAAGACTTGAAATATAAGTATTTAGGTGATTTTGATAAGGCAATGCTTAATTTGGTGAAGTCGGTGACTAAATTCAATGAAACCCCTATCTATCAGTTGTGGGATAAATCGGACGATCAAGTGCTTGCTTATCAAAGAGGTGATTTGGTTTTTGTCTATAATTTTCATCCATATAAATCATTTGAAGGATATGGTATCTTAGCAGAGGAAGGCGCATACGAAATGGTTCTGAACACGGATGACTCATGTTATGGAGGTTTTGGATTGGTGGATGACAACCAAAAACATTTCACCATAGAGGATGTGAATAAAACAGCTGTAGGAAAGGGCTGGTTGCAATTATACCTTCCTTCACGTACTGCGTTTGTCTTCCGTAAGGTGGATTAATCTAAAATTTGATAAAAGGATATTTTTTTTCTAATTCGGTTATTCTGTTTTGAGTCTGCTCCTGAAAGGTTTTGTAGGAGTGACTCTCAGGATTGAAAGGTCTGTGGTGGAGGGCTTGGTTCAAGCTTTCCACCTCTTTGTTGATAGCCTTGGTCTCTTCCGAGAAATAACAATTAGAGAATCTTTCCCATATATATTTTAAAGCAAATTCGCTTGGATGAAGCATATCGTCTGCATAGAAACGATAATCGCGAAGCTCGTCCATCAAAATCTCGTAAGATGGGAAATAAGAACAATTAGAATACATGTCACATATCTTGTCGATGGCAAGCAGTAGGGTTGCTTTGCTTAGTTGGTTGCCATGAGCACCATCTTTCCAATGACGGATGGGACTGACTGTAAATATGAAGTTGACGTGTTCATTCACTTTGTGAATTTTCTCGATTGTACTGAGAATGGCGTCGCAACATTCGGCTGTGGATACTCTTCGCCTATTGAATCTGGTGCTTGCGACTTTATGGCAATTGGCAACAATCTCGTTTGTCTCTGTGTCTTCGTAGATCCATGCGGTTCCTAATGTGATGAAGAGAAAGTCGCACGATTTGATGAACTGATGCGACGCATCAATGATAGGGTTGATGTTTGCCAAGTATTCTGAGACTGATAATTGTGCGAATTGGCTATGGAAGGAGAATGAGTTCCACACCCCTTCGTGTTCGAACAACTCTTGTTCAGTCACTTTCTTGTTGTCGACAATTCTGTTGATTGTTTGTAGAATGGAGATGGGATTAAAAAGAATCCCTAATGGGTTGCAGGATACAGAGAATTTGTGGTCAATCAGTTTTTGACCAATGTTCTCTGTAAAACAAGAACCGAACATCATCACCTTGTTTGAATGGTTGATGTCCAGTTCTTTTTGTATGGGAATAATCGTTCGGAATGAATCCATCTCTGATCTATTTCTTTTCGAGCATAGCCTCCATTAGTTCGTCGAGATTTGGACTAAGAATGATTTCCGTACGTCTATTTTTGCTACGAGATTCGGAAGTTAGGTTGTCATTGATAGGGCAAAACTCAGCGCGACCAGTGGCAGATATTCTGGCAGGGTCTACATTCGGATTTTGTAGTAGGATACGAACGATTGCAGTGGCACGTTTGGTACTTAGATCCCAGTTGTCAAGGATGTATCCGTTTCCTCTGTAAGCGAGGCTATCCGTGTGTCCTTCCACTACGACATTGATGTCTTTGTTTTCGGCTAAGAAGTTGGAAAGAGTACTAAGAGCGTTTCCTCCCTTTTCATCCACTTCCCATTTACCTGATTTGAACATTAGTTTCTCATCAAGACTCACATAAACCTTACCGTTTTTGTTTACCACTTCAATACCTTTTCCTTTGAAGTTGGCAAAAGCAGCAGCAATTTTGTTCCTTAGGTCTTTCAAGACGCTGTCTTGCTTACTGATGATATTGCTCAGTTCGTTTACCTTTTTCTCTTTCTCAGCCAATTGTTTTTCAGATGCTTTCAAATCATCCTCTCTTTTTTGAAGCTTTTCTTGTGTTTTTTGCAAGTCGGCCAATAGAGCCTTTACTTCAGCAGAATTTGTTGCGGAAGTGATTCTGTCGGACAACTGTTTGTTAGCCGCTTTCAAATCGCGCACTTCCATTTCAGCTTGGTGAAGTGTTTTTGATTGAGAAATAGAATCAGCCATCAACTTGTGAATGGTTTTTTGAGCAGCCGCTGAGTCGTATTGAAGTTGAGTAATATGTTTCTTCATATCATTGATGTCAACACGTTGAGCTTCGCGTGTGGTTTGGCAATCTTGAAGCTTTGAATTAGCTGTGGTTAACTCTTTTTTACTAACACAGGATGTGGCAAGTGCGCCTATTAGAAGAATGGTTGTGAGTTTTTTCATTGAAAATACAATTTATTTCGAGAAAATTGAAATTATCTTTAGGTGGCTTCTGTAAACTCATTTTGTGGAATTTTATAGAGCTCACCTTTGCTTATGCAAACTTACATAAATTCTACGAGATGAAAGATGAATGAAGAATATTTTTGTCAAAAAATGTTACATTTCACATAGCTAACTTTTTTTTTTGTATCTTCGTGCGAATTTATGAAAAACTCCGTTTTTTATAAAACGAAGAAATTGACGGTGAGTTCTATAAAATCCTACGAAAAGATTTTATAGCGCTCATATTGAAAATGTTAATAAGAGGATAATCCTCAAAATTAAGGAATAAATAGAGAAGACGATGTCGGATACTGTTGGAGCATTATTGCAGAAGGTTGAATATCCATCAGACTTAAAGAAGCTGAAGGAGGAGGAGTTGCCTCAATTTTGCCAAGAATTACGTCAGTTTATTATTGATGAATTGTCGCATAATCCAGGACATTTAGGTGCTAGTTTGGGAGTTGTGGAATTGACCGTGGCTCTTCACTATGTGTATGATATGCCTAGTGACAATATCGTATGGGATGTGGGACATCAGGCTTATGGACATAAGATTATAACGGGACGAAGAACTTTGTTTCACACCAACCGTCAGTTAGGTGGCTTGTGTGGTTTCCCGAATCCTGCGGAGAGTGAATATGACTCTTTCATTGCAGGTCATGCATCTAATTCCATTTCAGCGGCATTGGGACTTGATATAGCATCAGCTAAATTAAAAGAAAATAAACATACAGTGGCGGTGATTGGTGACGCGGCTATCAGTGGCGGATTGGCTTTTGAAGGATTGAATAACACCTCCTTCTACAAAAATAATCTGCTGATTGTCTTGAATGATAATCACATGGCTATTGACACGCCCGTTGGTGGTTTGAGCGACTATCTTGTTCGCTTGACTACCTCCAAGACCTACAATAAATGGCGTTATCGCTTTTCTCAATTGATGCAGAAATGGGGATTGATCAATGAGAAGAAAAAAGGACTGATGATTCGTCGTAACAACTCCTTAAAGGCTGCTATTACGAATCAACATAATATTTTCGAAGGATTAAACATCCGTTATTTCGGACCTGTTGATGGACATGATGTTCAGCAATTGGTGAAGATCCTTCGTGAGATAAAAGAGTATGAGGGACCTAAGGTTCTTCATATAAAAACAACAAAAGGAAAAGGATTTAAACCAGCAGAAGAGTCTGCTGCCGAGTGGCACGCTCCTGGTAAATTTAATAAGGAGACGGGCGAACGTATTATTCCGCCAATCACAAAGGATACACCACCTTTGTTTCAGGATGTGTTTGGTCATACATTGTTGGAGTTGGCTCGTGAAAACGAGAAAATTATCGGAATCACACCGGCTATGCCTTCTGGTTGCTCCATGTCATTCATGATGCATGAGATGCCAGACCGCGTCTATGACGTAGGTATATCGGAGGGCCATGCAGTGACCTTCTCTGCAGGATTGGCCAAGGAGGGAATGATGCCATTCTGCAATATCTACTCATCCTTTATGCAACGTGCCTTTGATAATGTGATCCATGATGTCGCTTTGCAGAATCTGGATATGGTCTTATGCTTGGACCGTGCTGGTTTGGTGGGTGCGGATGGCGCTACTCACCATGGTGCATTTGATTTGGCTGCATTCCGTTGCGTTCCGAATCTGACAATTGCGTCACCTATGAATGTCATAGAACTGAGAAACTTGATGTATACGGCTTCTCAGCCAGGACACGGACCTTTTATGATTCGTTATCCTAGAGGAAAGGGCGTCTTACTTGATTGGCATCTGCCATTCCAAACTATGGAGGTGGGTAAAGGATACTGCGTAACGGAAGGAGATGATGTTGCTGTATTGTCTCTCGGACCGTTGGGTTATACTGTACAAAAGGCCATTTCAAAGGCTAAAGAATTGGGATTGTCGGTTGCTCACTACAACATGCTCTTCTTAAAACCGTTGGATGAGACGTTGCTGCATGATGTGGCTAAGAAGTTCAAGAAGATTGTGACAGTGGAAGATGGTGTTATAAAAGGAGGTTTCGGTTCCGCCGTGTTGGAATTCCTTGCAGACAATGGCTATACGGGTCACGTAGTGTCTCGTGTTGGTTTGCCAGATCAATTTGCAACACATGGTACGCCAGATGAATTGTATCATCTTTACGGAATGGATGCGGATGGTGTCTTGAAGGTTATACAAGAGATAAACAGGAAGATTCCTTGAATCTGATTTTTAGGACTCACTAAAAGAAATAACAAAAATTTAATTTTACACGACTATGAGTGGAACAAAAATTATTGCGATTGTAGCTGGTGCCTTATTGGCTATTTTCTTGTTATTGAATTTTGTTTTTACTGAGACTCTCGAATATTATGAAGCAGTGTGGGATAATACAGTACCTGCGTACGTCTCATTCCGAGATAGGTATCCGGAAGGGAAATATATCAATGAGACGAATAAGAGAAAATCTTTGCTGGAAGATGATTATTTTGCACAAAAACGTAAGAAGGATGATCTTCGTGCGTATGAAGAGTTCTTGCATGCCTTCCCTGCAGATAAATATACTGCAGAGGCGACAAGATTGAGAGACTCTTTGTTGCAAATACAAAGTGATATCGAAAAATATGGAAACAACTCCTTGTCAAATGGAGAATTTCCATATCAAGCCTTTTTTGGTGAAAATGCAAAATCAAACAAGAAATTCAATACAGACGTTGTTGTAGTTGCACCTGTGGCATTTGATATGATTGCAGTAATCAAAGAGAATGATGAAAATGGAAAGGTGGTGGCTCATGCATATGTGGCAGCAGACAGTACGTATACGTTCAATATCGATAATGGAAAATATCAGATGTTCTTCTACATAGGTAATGGATGGAACCCTAATAAGCAGATGGAAGATGGCGTGTTAGGAGGATTCGTGCGGAATGAAACCTATTCGAAAGATGATCCTGTGTCGTTGGCTAATGAGGTGATTACATATCGCTTGAGTATGAGACAACGTAAGAATTCATATAAGTCAAGTTCGAGGTTTGAAGTCTTCCATAGAAAATAAACTTTTTATAATACCCACCTAAAGTTTGATGAAATGGCTATACAATTACCACCCGAATGGATTCCTCAGTGTTGTGTCATGCTGACATGGCCTCATGAGAATACGGATTGGAATTATATATTAGAGGATGTCACTCGTTGCTATATCAACATAGCACATGAGATTGCAAAACGTGAACGATTACTGATTGTTTGTCAGGATGAGGAAAAGGTTCGTTCTCTATTGTCTGATATAGAAGACCGAATCTTGTTCTGTCAAATGAATACGAATGATACTTGGGCGCGAGACCACGGACCAATAACTGTCTATGTGGATGGGCAACCTTGTTTGTACGATTTCCAATTCAATGGATGGGGACTCAAATTTGCTGCTAATTTGGATAATCAGATTACGCGTAATTTGTATGCCTCAGACCTTTTCCCTGCACATACGGGTTATTTTAACTTCCTGCACTATGTGTTGGAAGGGGGCAGTATCGAGTCGGATGGGTGTGGAACACTTTTGACGACAAAGGAGTGCCTATTGTCGAAAAACAGAAACGAACATCTACAGCAAAATGAGATAGAGGATTTCCTAAAAGATATATTTGGATTAAAACGTATCCTGTGGCTTAATCATGGTTGGTTGGCTGGAGATGATACAGACAGTCATATTGACACCTTGGCACGTTTCTGTGGCAAGGATGCTATTGCGTATGTACAGTGTACAGATAAAAATGATGAGCACTACGAGGAGTTAAAGGCGATGGAAGAGGAATTGAAATCATTCACTATGGAAGATGGAAATCCCTATTTCTTAGTGCCACTTCCTATGCCAGATGCTCAATATGAGGATGATTTTCGTTTGCCTGCAACATATGCTAATTTCTTAATTATCAATGGAGCCGTTCTTGTGCCGACTTATCAGTGTAAGCAAGATATGGTGGCATTAGGAAGGTTACAGAAGGCCTTCCCGAATCACGAGGTGGTCGGGATCGATTGTTCTACATTGATACGTCAGCATGGCTCTTTGCATTGCGTGACAATGCAGTTGCCACTGGGCGTTTTATAGTTAGTTAGGTTCTACACATAAAATTTACGTTCTATGAAGGTAGGTTTGATTCAACAACATAACACGTCTGATGTTAAAGATAACATTCAGCGTTTGGTTCAAAAAGTGAGAGAGTGTGCTGCACAAGGTGCAGAACTGGTTGTAATGCAGGAGTTGCACAATGCCCTCTATTTCTGTCAGGAAGAGGATGTCAATCAGTTTGATTTGGCAGAGACGATACCAGGTCCGTCGACCGACACATTCTCAGCTTTGGCTAAAGAACTGAAGGTGGTGATTGTCCTTTCCTTGTTTGAGAAGAGGGCAGTCGGACTCTATCATAATACAGCAGTGGTGATTGAGAAAGATGGAACCATTGCAGGCAAATACCGTAAGATGCACATACCAGATGATCCAGCCTATTACGAGAAGTTCTATTTCACACCAGGTGATTTAGGTTTCAATCCGATAAAAACATCAGTAGGTACATTAGGTGTGTTGGTTTGTTGGGATCAATGGTATCCAGAAGCAGCCCGTCTAATGGCGTTGGCAGGTGCCGATCTTCTTATCTATCCAACAGCTATAGGATGGGAGAGTACCGATCCGCAAGATGAGAAAGACAGACAATTAGATGCGTGGATTATCTCTCAAAGAGGTCATGCGGTTGCAAATGGTTTGCCAGTTGTCTCTGTCAATCGAGTAGGATATGAGTCAGACCCATCGGGTGTTACCAATGGCATCACCTTCTGGGGTGATAGTTTTGTGGCAGGTCCGCAAGGAGAGTTTCTCGCTCGTTTATCCAATACAGAAGAACAGATTGCCGTTGTGGAGGTCTCTTTGAAACGTTCCGAGGATGTGCGTCGTATATGGCCGTTCCTTCGAGATCGTCGTATTGATTCTTATACGGAGATCTTGAGACGCTATCGGGACTAATTAACAAAAGGAGGATAGTTATTAACAAAAAAAGGTTGAAAACTATTTCATGGATAGCAAAATCAGGACTTTAAGCAAAATAAAAACGAAAGAGACCACTTGACATTCTTTTCTATAGTCAAAAAATATTTTATCTTTGCGCTAACAATTAAAAAGATACTTTTGTATGGGAAAGATAATATCATTAGCAAATCAGAAGGGTGGCGTGGGTAAAACAACCACGACAGTCAATCTAGCGGCATCCTTAGCTGTCTTAGAGAAAAAGGTGTTGATTGTGGATGCAGATCCGCAGGCGAATGCCTCCTCTACGTTTGGATATGATGTTCGTAGATTGGCACATCCAGATAAGACTGTTTATGAGTGTTTGTTAGGGTCGATAGATCCGCACGATGCAGTTTTAGATACCGAATTGGATAATTTGAAGATTATCCCTTCTCATATAAATCTTGTTGGAGCTGAGGTTGAATTGGTATCGATGGAGAATCGTGAAATGTATATGAGAAATACATTGGGCAAGTTGAAAGACGAATACGACTATATTTTCATAGATTGTTCTCCATCATTAGGATTGATTACATTGAATGCTCTAACGGCAACGGATTCAGTGATTATACCTGTACAATGTGAGTTTTTTGCGTTGGAAGGAATTTCTAAGTTGCTGAATACGATTAAGTTGGTTAAGAGTAAGTTGAATCCTGACTTGGAAATCGAAGGATTTGTGCTGACAATGTATGATCCACGTACCAGACTTAACAACCAAGTGGTTGAGGATGTACGTTCTCATTTCGATGATATGGTGTTTAAGACCATCATTCAACGTAACATTAAGTTGAGTGAGGCTCCTAGTTTCCACAAACCAGTTATCACGTATGATGCAGAGTCGAAAGGCGCACAGTGTTATATGCAGTTGGCTCAGGAGTTGTTGGAACGTAATAAGGTAAATAATTAATCGTAGATGATATGGCAAAGAAATTAGGTGGTTTAAGTAGTGGTTTGGATGATATGGACATCGACACCTCTTCTCTGAGAAAAGGTGGCGGTGTGAATGCTCTTTTCGGAGATACCAATGTGAAGGTGGATGGAGCGTCTTCCATCAACGAAATAGACATTGCTGATATCGAAGCCAATCCAGACCAACCTCGTCGCGAGTTTGATGAAGAGGCATTAGAAGAATTGGCAGATTCTATCAAGCAAATGGGTGTCATACAACCTATCACTTTGCGTAAATTAGCTGATCACAAATACCAAATTATTGCTGGTGAGCGTCGTTTCCGCGCTTCACAGAAGGCTGGACTGAAAAAGATTCCAGCTTATGTTCGTGAAGTGTCTGACGAACAAGTAATGGAGATGGCTCTGATTGAAAATATTCAGCGTGAAGACCTGAATGCCATCGAAATCGCACTCTCATACCAGAATTTGATGGATAAGTGTGACTATACGCAGGATCAACTGAGCGATCGTGTTGGTAAGAAACGTGCGACAGTATCCAATTACGTTCGTTTGCTTCGTTTGCCTGCTGAGATTCAAATGGGCATCAAGGATAAAAAAATCGATATGGGTCACGCCAGAGCATTGCTCGGTGCAGAGAACTCTGTCGATCAATTGTCCATTTATAATGAAATATTAAAAAACGGACTCTCTGTCAGAAAAGTGGAGGAGATGATTCGAAACATTGGTAAAAAATCTACAAAAACCAGTAAGGAAAGTAAGAGTTTACCAGAAGAATATGATTCTCTAAAGTCTCGTCTCTCTTCTTTGTTCGAATCAAAGATCGATTTATCATGCGATTCAAAAGGAAAAGGGAAAATCACCATTCCTTTCAAAAATGATGATGAGTTCGCTAAAATCATGGAAATTTTTGATTCCATACAAAAATGATTGTTTTTTGTTGAAGAATATTCGCATATTATTTGTTTTTCTTTTTTCACTGCACTGTGGTTTCAGTTATGCGGTGGATGGTGTCTCACCTTCTGCTGCCGATTCCATTTTGACTGATACCGTTGAGGCTGTCATTCCTGAATTCTTTGTTGTTGAGGATAATGCGGGTGATTCCATAAAAAATGTGCAAGCAAAAACGAAAAAAAAGATTGAAGATCAACATATAATGAAGGATTACTTCAAACCTGATCCTAAAAGAGCAACGTGGTATGCTATTGTGTGTCCGGGATTAGGACAAATCTACAATCGTAGTTACTGGAAATTGCCGATACTTTATGGCGGAATGTTGACGTTCACATACTTGATTCGTTGGAATGGAGGTATGTATAACGATTATCATAATGCTTATCATGATATTTTGGACTCCGACCCGACAACTCAGAGTTATTTGTCGTTAGTACCAGAGTATGATGGCTCGCAGACATGGTTGCAATCCACTTTGAAATCGAAGACGGAACGCTACCGCCGTGCTCGTGATTTGAGTACGTTTGGTATGGTGGCTTTGTATCTTGTTAGCGTTGTCGATGCGTTCGTAGATGCTCACCTTTACGATTTCACTGTGACGGATGACCTCACAATGAGACTGGAACCTGTCTTTAATACAAATGGCTTTGGCGGTTCTATGTATGATAATCAATCAATGTACGTCGGACTTCAATGTAGTTTTAGTTTTAAATAATATATAATGAAACGCGCGCTTTTAATTTTTTCTCTTGGTTTTTCTTTTTCTTTGCATGCAGTAGAGAAGTCTGATACTTTGTCTCTTGAGGAAGTTTTCACTGAAGATGCTTTGGCTGCCGATTCCCTTTTGTCTTCTACACCTGATTCTGTCGTTAATCAGATGGAAAAAGACTACCCAGAATCGTTGGAATCTAATCTAAATGCTCTTTTAAGCATTTATCCTAATACAGTACTCTCTTCAAATTGTGTCTCTGATAGCGTGGGACCACAAATTGATGATTCGCTGACTATGGCGAGATTGCAGAAGATTCCTGCTCTCTTCGAGTTGGTTTACAATCCGATTGTGAAAAAGTACATTGAGTTGTATACCATCCGTCGTCGGAAACAGATGGAGTATATGTTGGGCGTAGGCAACTACTATTTCCCTATTTTTGAACAAGCATTGGATGCTGCCGAACTGCCGATTGAATTAAAATATCTTCCAGTGATAGAATCGGCTTTGAATCCTCGTGCTTTCTCTGTTGCTGGTGCTTCTGGTCTATGGCAGTTTATGTATGGTACGGGTAAGTTGTATGGCTTGCAAGGAAATAGCTTGATTGATGAACGTAGAGACCCTATAAAGGCAACTGCAGCAGCTGTTCGCTATTTGAAAGACCTATATCGTATCTACAACGATTGGGCTCTCGTTATTGCTGCATACAACTGTGGGCCTGGTAATGTGAACAAAGCCATCAGACGTTCTAATGGTAAAAAAGATTATTGGGCTATCTACCCTTATCTTCCTAAGGAGACAAGAGGTTATGTGCCAGCTTTTATCGCTGCTACTTATGCAATGACCTATTACAAGGAACATAAGATTTGTCCGGCTCGTGTGGAATTGCCTTTCATCTGTGATACTATCCGTTTGAACGATCGACTTCATTTGGCTCAAATATCAGAGGTGATGGGTATCAATTTGGAGGTGCTGAGAAATCTTAACCCTCAGTATAGAAAAGATATTATTCCAGGTAATGGAGAAACGTACACATTATGTTTGCCTCAGCGTAAAGTGAATGATTTTATTAATCTGAAAGATTCCATCATTGCTTATAAGGCAGATTCTTTTAATGTCATCACGCGCGTTCAGGTTTTGCCTGCTGCAGCCGATCCTTACTTTAGAGCTCCTGGTGGAGGTGGAAAGGGTACGTATGTTGTTCGTAAAGGTGATACGCTGTATTCTATTGCCAAAAAGAAGAAAGTACCTGTAAGTAAGATTAAGAAATGGAATAACCTACGTTCCGACCATATCTACATCGGCCAAAAACTGAAGATATATTAATGATTATAGATACTAAAAATGAAAGGGGAATGCTCGGTTGAACATTCCCCTTTTTCGTTTATATTTTGTCTTTAATTTGGACTCTGTAGGGACGTGGCGTGCCTCGTCTGTTGTACTTGTTTTAAGCCAACTCTTTTACAATCTCCTTTGCAAAATCGGAGAGTGTAGTGTCTCTTGCTCCCATAATTAAGATGACGTCACCGCTTTTGGCATTTTTCTGTAAAAACGGAATCATCTCTTTTCTGTCAGGGAAGTAGATAATCTGTTGACTCTTCTTTTCAATCTCTTTCACTACATCAGCGGTTGTCACTTCTCTTGTGACTGTTCCACCTGCATAATAGACGTCAGACAAAATCAGTGTGTCAGTAGGTCGTAGAGCTGCGATGGTCTCTGTTTCCAACTCTTTGTGCATAAATTTCAACGGACCAAATCCGTGAGGTTGAAACCATGCGAAGACTCTTTCTCCAACGGTCTGACATGCTTTGATTGCACATACAATCTCAGCTGGATTATGGGCGAAGTCATCTATCACAGTTATGCCCTTTGCCGTGCCAGCTAATTGTGTGCGGCGGTAGATACCTCTGTACTGACTTAATGCTTTGGCACAATCGGCAATGCTGACGCCAATCGAATGACAACAAGCTATGGCAGCCAATGCATTCTCCATGTTATGCTTTCCGATAACTGGTATGGTCACCTTCTCTCCATTGCATTTGAATGAGATGGAAAACCCTTCCTGCTTAAAATCTGTTCCGTTAAATCCGCATGAAACATCGACACCGAAATCATATTGTTTGTCGACTGACAACTCTTTACTTTTTGGGTGACTTTGGTTGACGATGAAACGTTGGGTGGTATGGTCGCGGAAGGTCTTAAACAAGGCTGTCAGTTCGTCATACTCCTTGTGGTCGCGGTCCATATTGAGTAAAAGAGCAATTTCAGAGGTGTAGTTGACGATGGATCCGTCTGATTCATCAGCCTCAATCACCAGCCAATCACTTTTGCCCACCCATGCATTGCCAGGCAACCATTTCTCTTGTAGAGAGGTGAGTCCTGCACCACTCATGATAGAAGGGGAGACACCATTTTCTTCCAAGATGTGAAAGATCATAGCAGTAGTGGTGGATTTTCCAGATGTTCCACCCACTGCGATTGTTCGCTTTGTCCTTGAAATGGAGGCCAACAATTCAGATCTTTTTATGATGGGAATATTTAATTCTTTTGCTTTCTGATATTCAATGTTTGTCTCTTCTATGGCAGTGGATACAACCAGTACGTCAACGTCTGGTGTGACACCCGACGCATCTTGAAAATAACATTGAATACCTTGTTGTTCGAATTGCTCTTGAATGAGCATTTTATTTTCTTTGTTGAAGAGTCTGTCACTTCCAGAGACCTTCTTTCCAGTGCCTCTCAGATATTGAGCGATGGCACTCATGCCTGTACCAGCAATGCCCACGAAGAAGAAATGTTGGTGGACTTGGTAATCATATTGATTCGTCATTGTCGTTTACTTTTGTTGTGTCTTTGTTGATAATGGGTAATATCAATGTACATAGGAAACCGAATACACAGAAGAATACGATTTCTATGACGTGTGCGATTGCTGCGAAGGTACCAGCTTGTGATTGTGTGATGCCATACAGCATAAGTGCTTGTATGGTCATGTACTCATAGGCGCCGATACCACCTTGAGTAGGGACGATCATACCCAGTGCTCCAAACACGTATGTCACCAATCCAGCTTCCATAGATAGGTCTTTGGAGAAGTCGAACAACCAGAAGGTGGTGTAGAGCATTAGATAATACATGAAAAAGATGAGAAAACTATAGAGTAGGAACAATCCCTTCTTTTTTATCTTGGTGAATGATTTGAGTCCGTTCCAGATTCCCACGCCCACACCTTTGAATTTTTGAAAGAATTTCAATTGCGCAATTTTCTTTCTGAAGAAGATGAAGATGATGGCACACAAAAGAATTACACCCCATAGATAGGGATTGGTAACGAAATTGACAAGTTTGTCTAACAAATTAACGTTGGCTAAAAAGTCAACCATGACATCATATTCAAACAAAGCAGCAAGGAAGACGATAGAGAAGGTGATGATAAGGTCGAAGGCGCGTTCTGTTATGACAGTTCCTACCAATTCACTCATTGGAATTCCTTCGTATTTAGTTAGGATGCCACAACGAGCAATTTCGCCACCCCTTGGAATAAGGTGGTTGACGAAATATCCGATCATCACAGCCACAAGTGTATTCTTTGTTTTTGGAACTTTAGCGACAGGTTCTATTAGCATATTCCAACGCAAAGCACGAAACCAAGTGCTGAGGAAGCAGATGATGATGGGAAAGATGATAAATCCCCAGTGTGCATTTTTTAGATTTTCCTTTACATCATTGAGGTCTATTTGTTTGTAGACTAAATAAAAAATCAAAATACCTAAGCCTAATGATATGATTATCTGTATCGCGTTTTTTAGTTTCTTATTCATCATTATAATTTTTTATGGGTGGGTTCTATAAATGCAAAAGCACCAAAAAGTTTATCGATTCATAATTCATACTTTTTAATTCAAATTGGTGAATTTATCGAACTTACCTATGGAACACACCTTATATGTTATTGCAAAGATACTTTTTTTTCTTTCCATTTGAAAATAAAGAGTTCTTGATGGCATTTTTTTTACATAAAATGGCTCGGTTTTAAACCTTTTTTTTACCTTTGCGTAATTATAAATGTGTCAACTTTAGATAATCAATGGAAGATGATAGTTACGCCCAAGAAATTCTTAGGGCAACATTTTTTGAAAGATCTGAATATTGCCCAGAATATTGCTGATAGTCTGGCTATAACGGGACCAACGAATGTACTTGAAGTAGGTCCTGGAATGGGCGTTTTGACACAATTCTTATTAAAAAATCCACAAATCAATTTAAAGGTTGTCGAGTTAGATCGGGAGTCTGTCGTTTATCTAAACGAAAATTTCCCTGATCTGAAGGGACGTATTTTGGCAGAAGATTTTCTGAAATTAGATATTTCCAATTTGTTTGGAGGAGAATCATTCTGTGTGATTGGTAATTATCCGTACAATATTTCCAGTCAGATATTTTTCAAGGTGTTGGAGCATCGTGATTTGGTGCCTATATGTTCTGGAATGATACAGAAAGAGGTGGCAGAGCGGATTGCAGCCAAACCGAATAGTAAAGCTTATGGTATATTAAGCGTGCTGTTGCAGGCTTTTTATGATATAGAATATTTGTTTACCGTACACGAACATGTTTTCGACCCACCTCCGAAGGTGAAATCGGCTGTGATTCGAATGCGTCGGAATGGTGTTCAACGGTTGGACTGTGATGAGTCGTTGTTCATAAAGGTGGTCAAGACCTCGTTCAATCAAAGACGTAAGATGCTTCGAAACTCAATATCGCCGTTGGTTCCAAAGGATTCCTTGCTATTGCAAGACCCAATTGCCACGAAAAGACCGGAGCAATTAAGTGTGCAGGAATTTGTCTCTTTGACGAACCGAATAGAGAAAGAAATGAAATAAAAAAATTGTGGTACTGACTATGTAGTTGTCGAATGACGGCACAGACAAAATAAAAAGTAAGGTATGCAACAAAATATACAACAAGTCAGATTGTTTTACTTTGATAATAACAGATTGAAGATAGCAAAGGATATTGACATCTTAAAAGAGATTCCTTTGAGTAATTTTGTATGGATTGACTTGAATAATGTTGCCCCGGAAACTGAGTCGGAATTGGAGCAGTTCCTGAAAATCTACATTCAGGAGGAAGAGGAGATCGAAGAGATTGAGATGTCTTCTCGTTACATTGAGACGGAAGATACGATGGTGGCAAACTCCAATTTCTTGTTAGATTCTTATGAGAAAGAGCCAGTCTCTTTCATCTTGAAAAATGGAATCCTCGTTTCCGTACGTGATAATTCAAACTTGAAGTCGTTTAATGAAACCGTAAAGAAGTTGTTTGCGAATCCGCGTAACTATCCAACAGGCTATCATATCTTTGTGGCATTGATGGAGACGCGAGTGGAGTATGATGCGGATATGATCGAGGATGCAACGAGAGACATCACCAAGCTAAGTAAGTCGATGACGGTAGCAGAGGATGTGGATGAAGACGTATTGCTCGCTATCAAAAACATGCAGGAACGTGTCATGCACCTTCGTGAGAACATCATCGATAAGCAGCGTGTGGTTTCCAATGTCTTGAAAAGTGCATTGATACCTGAAGACTTGAAACCTCGCCTGAGCATGGTTATCAAAGATATCAATTCCCTTATCGAACACACGAAATTCGGTTTTGATCGATTGGACTACTTGCAAGATACCTTCCTCGGTTTGGTTAACATCGAACAGAATAAGATCATCAAGATATTTACCGTGGTGTCAGTTATCTTCTTGCCACCAACCTTGATTGCCAGTATGTATGGTATGAACTTCGATTTCATGCCTGAACTACATTGGCGCTTCGGTTACTTGTTCTCAATCATTCTGATGATTGTTGCTTCTGGATTAACATTGTTGTTCTTCAAAAAGAAGAATTGGTTGTAACTTTTTAGTATGTGATAGATATGGCGGAGACGAATTTTGTTGATTATGTAAAGATATATTGCCGTTCAGGTAAGGGTGGAGCTGGTTCTGCTCACCTTCATCGTGAGAAATTTACGCCTAAGGGTGGTCCTGACGGTGGTGATGGTGGTCGTGGCGGTCATATCATCCTTCGTGGCAATAAGAATTATTGGACATTGATCCACTTGAAATATGAAAAACATGTCCTTGCAGGAAATGGTGAGAGTGGTGGTCATAGTCGAAGCTTTGGTGCTGATGGTGAGGACAAAATCATAGAGGTGCCTTGTGGTACCGTTGTATATGATGCCGAGACGGGTGAGTTCTTGTGCGATGTGACAGAGGATAAACAAGAGGTGATCCTTTTGAAAGGTGGTAGAGGAGGATTGGGTAATTGGCACTTCAAATCTGCTACGAATCAAACTCCTCGTTATGCACAGCCAGGCGAACCTGCCATCGAAAAGACGGTCGTAATGGAATTGAAAGTTTTGGCTGATGTCGGCTTGGTTGGTTTCCCTAATGCGGGTAAGTCAACGTTGCTCTCCGTAGTTTCGGCAGCTAAACCAAAAATCGCAAACTATCCATTCACCACGTTGGAACCTAATTTGGGTATTGTCGCTTATCGTGACCAAAAGTCTTTTGCCATGGCAGACATCCCTGGTATCATCGAAGGTGCTTCGGAAGGAAAAGGTATCGGTCTGCGCTTCTTGCGTCATATTGAACGTAATGCCATCTTGTTGTTCTTGATACCAGCCGATTCGGATGATATCATGAAAGAATATAATATATTACTCAACGAGTTGGAACAATATAATGATGAACTGTTGAAGAAACAGAGAATCTTAGCTATATCTAAATCGGATATGTTGGATGAGGAATTGATCCAAGAGATAAAAAAAACACTTCCAACGGATATCCCGACAACATTCTTCTCTTCTGTGACAGGTGATGGTTTGATGGAGTTGAAAGACCTCATTTGGGCGGAACTAAGTAAGGATGTGGATCGACACATGACACTAACTCATAGACCAATGGAGGTCGATGATGATGAGTCTGATGAAGATTTTGATGTCGAAATGGATGATGCTGATGATATAGAAATAGATTGGGACGACGAGGAGGTGAAATAATCTCCTCATCTTTTTCGCTGTCGTTCTGCCTCTGACGACTGTTGTGAGTGGTTGAATTTGTATTATTTACATCATAAAAAACCATGAAATGAAACACGCTTTTGGTATTATTTTGAGACGTATTGTAGTCTCTGTGACACTCGCATTCTTATGTGTGCCTCTCTTTTCAGAAGAGAACTATTCAGCATATTTGTTTGCCTATTTCAAGGGTGAAGGCTTGGCTCAAGGTGAACAAATCTATTTTGCGATTAGTCAGGATGGATTGCATTGGACAGATCTGAACGAGGGAAATCCTGTTTTGACATCCTCGCTGGGTGAAAAGGGACTTCGAGATCCTTTTATTATGCGCTCGGCTGATGGTAGTAAATTTTATGTGATTGCTACCGATTTGAAGATTTATGGGAATGGAAATTGGACTGCAGCACAAACGACAGGAAGTAAATCCATTATGGTATGGGAATCAAACGATTTGATTCATTGGTCAGACCAACGTATGTGTCAGGTGGCACCTCAGGGTGCGGGTTGCACTTGGGCTCCAGAAGCTATTTATAATGATGAGACAGGTGAATACATTGTCTTTTGGTCTTCCAAAATACCATCATCTCAGAATGTGGCTAATAACGATAATACCCACCGCGTCTATTATTGTACTACAAAAGATTTTGTTCGATTCAGTGAAGCAAAGGTCTGGATGGAACTGAAGAATCAAAGCGGAAGAACCATCAGTGTGATTGATGCAACGGCTATTAAAGTAGGCAACACCTACTATCGATTTAAGAAAAATGAGGCGACAGAAGCTCATAAATCGGGTATGCCTTCTTCAGGTAAATATATCATAATGGAGAAGTCCAACTCTTTGTTAGGACAGTGGACAGAAATCAGTTCTGATATGAGTCAGATTTCGGGTGTGGAAGGTCCGACTTGTTTCAAAATGAACAATGAAGATAAATGGTGCTTGTTTTTGGATGATTTCGGAGGAAAAGGTTATTATCCGTTGATAACAAGCGACTTGTCTTCTGGTAAATTTACACAGTTGAGTTCCAATCAGTATTCCTTACCATCGGTGATGCGACATGGATCGGTCATCAATCTGACAGAATCGGAATACTATGGATTGTTGGCACAATATGATCCTAGTCGAATGACAACTGCCTGCATCAATCCTGCACAACGTCAGCAAACGTTGGAAGGTTGGGGTGTCTCACTCTGTTGGTGGGCCAATATGTGCGGTAAATGGGATGACAGTAAGTTGGATGATATCATTCAATTGTTAACGTCTGAGGATGGATTGAATTATAATATATTCCGATATAACATCGGAGGTGGTGACGATCCATCACATTACAACGGACACATGTGTAATGGCAAAGGTAAACGTGCAGAGATGGAGGGCTTTAAGGCAGGAGAGAATACAGGTTATGACTGGACAAAGGATGCTGGACAACGTAAGGTGTTGCAAAAGATTAAGGCAGCAAGACCCGATGCCATATTTGAGGCATTCTCCAATTCGGCTCCTTATTGGATGACCTACAGCGGATGTTCTTCAGGTAATTCCGATGCAGGAAAGGATAATCTGAAACCTGCTTATTACAATCAATTCTGCGATTATCTGATTGAGGTCTGCAAACACTTTAAAGACGAGTACGGAGTTGAATTTAAAACATTAGATCCGTTTAATGAGCCCAACACCAATTATTGGGGTGCTAACGGAGGTCAGGAGGGTTGTCATTTTGATCCTTCTTCTCAAGTTAGTTTGTTACGCGTGTTGTATCCAAAATTAAAACAATCGGGTCTGAAGACCGTCATCTCGGCATGTGATGAGACAAGTGTCACTACTGCCATTGATGAGTTGAAACTCTATATCAAAGAGGGTGATATCGTACCGATGTTAGGTCAGTTCAATGTGCATACCTATGGAGGTAATGTGATGGATAAGTCCAATCTTCGTGATCTGATCTTCGAAACAAAACTGCCGTTCTGGATGTCGGAAACAGGTGCAGGAGGCACAGGTATAGCAGGTAACCTTTCGTTGGCACAACGTATGTTTGATGATATGAATTATCTCTTGCCACAGGCCTGGGTTGATTGGCAGTATGTGGAGGAGGGTAATGATCAATGGTGTTTGATAAAAGGTGATTTCAGCAGACAGAGCTACTCCATTGTGAAGAATTGTTATGTGCGTATGCAGGTGACTCGGTTCATCAAGCAGGGATATACATTGCTTTCAACAGGTAAGAGTGATTTGCTGGCAGCCATCAGTCCGGATGGAACAGAATTGGTGGTAGTGATGTTGAATACGAACACATCGGATAAGTTGATCAACCTTGATTTGTCTATGTTGAAGAATCTTTCTTCAACCGCCTCCTTGTATGTCACAAACTCAAAATATGACTGCAAGAAGATGTCAGACATCGAGATAGAAAACCATCAGTTGAACTATTTGATGGGACCACAGGAGATTTCAACGGTAATCATAAAGATGGATAAGAGTGATGGTGTGGAACTCTTCAAGGAGGATGTGCCATACATGATGGTGCCTCGCTCTGCCACATCAGTAGTGAAAGCCGTGGGAGATGGATTGAAACTATCCCTCTTCTCAGCAGAAGACACCTTGCAAAGATGGTATTTCCATCCATTGAGTAATGGTAATTATTGCATCTACACGAAACATGATGGACAGAAATTAGCGATTACTGACGATGGTACTTATTATTTGAAACTCTCCTCATACAATGAAAACAATAAACAACAACAATTTAAAATAGAAGCGTTGGATGATTGTTGTTTCAAGGTGATATCTGCCTCAAATGGCAAGCTGTTTGATCTGGAAGGCGTTAATACTACATCAGGTACAAGTGTTGGTGTTTGGGAAGCCGGTGCGACAGGTGAGAATGCCCATCGCGAATGGCGCGTGTTGGCATTTCCATACACATATAAGTCAACAGGTGAGGAGTCTGTTGTGACAGAGCATAATATGGATGCTATGCCTTATGTTTTTGGTGAGAAAAACAACATAAAAATCTATAATTTAGCAGAAAACAGCATGGATATCTGCGTGTATGACGTGAATGGCGTATGCGTACATCGCATGACAAACGAGAAAAGATCTATTCTCTCTCTTCCATGCAAACAAGGTGTTTATGTAGTAAAACTATTGGTGAACGGACAAGAGAAGACAGACAAAGTGATTGTAAAATAATCCTTTCTTTCATAAATTTTGGTGGGTTCTATAAAAAGTTCATCAAGCCATATTCATGCTATTTATTTAAAAATGGTGAATTTATAGAACTTACCTTATGTTTTATGAGAAAAAAAAACTAATTTTGTGCCCAATTTGTCAGTGGTTAAAAGCGGAGAAATTAAATAAATAATATAAAAATAGATATGGCTTCTCAAGAAGATGTTTTTAAACAATTAGTGTCTCACTGTAAAGAGTATGGTTTTGTATTCCCTTCAAGTGAGATCTATGGTGGTTTAGGCGCTGTATATGACTATGGTCAGAATGGTGTCGAGTTGAAGAATAATATAAAGAAATTTTGGTGGGATAGTATGACGCTGTTGCACCAAAACATTGTTGGAATTGATGCAGCAATTTTCATGGATCCTACTACATGGAAGGCATCTGGACACGTAGATGCATTTAATGATCCATTGATTGATAATCGTGATTCAAAGAAACGTTATCGTGCTGACGTGTTGATTGAAGATCAAATTGCTAAGTATGATGATAAGATCAACAAAGAGGTAGAGAAAGCTGCTAAGAAGTTTGGAGACGCATTTGATGAGGAGAAGTTCAAAAGCACCAACCCTCGTGTGTTGGAACACATTGAGAAACGTGATGCACTTCATGCTCGTTTTGCAAAAGCATTGAACGATAATAACTTGGATGAACTAAAACAGATCATCTTGGATGAGGATATCGTATGTCCTATTAGTGGAACAAAGAACTGGACAGATGTTAAGCAATTTAACTTGATGTTTAAGACGGAAGTTGGTTCGACTGCAGATAGCACTACTACCATCTACCTTCGTCCAGAGACTTGTCAGGGTATCTTTACTAACTTCTTGAACGTACAAAAAACGGGTCGTATGAAGATTCCTTTTGGTATCGCTCAGATTGGTAAGGCTTTCCGTAATGAGATCGTTGCTCGTCAGTTCATCTTCCGTATGCGTGAGTTTGAGCAAATGGAGATGCAGTTCTTCTGCAAACCTGGTACAGAAATGGAGTGGTTCAAGCATTGGAAAGAGTTCCGTATGAAATGGCATAAGTCATTAGGCTTGGGCGACCAGAAATATCGTTACCACGATCATGATAAATTGGCTCACTATGCTAATGCAGCTACAGATATCGAGTTCCAAATGCCATTCGGATTCAAAGAGGTGGAGGGTATTCACTCTCGTACTAATTGGGATTTGTCTCGTCACGGAGAATTCTCTAAGAAGAAATTGGAATACTTCGATCCAGAAGAGAATAAATCTTACATCCCTTACGTAATCGAGACTTCCATCGGTGTGGACCGTATGTTCCTCTCTGTTATGGCTGGTTCTTACAAGGAAGAGGCTCTAGAAGGTGGCGACAAACGTGTTGTCTTGACATTGCCTCCTGCATTGGCTCCTGTTAAGTGTGCTATCCTTCCATTGTTGAAGAAAGATGGTCTTCCAGAGAAGGCTACTGAGATCATGAACGAGTTGAAGTTTGATTATAAGTGTGCTTACGAGGAGAAAGACACTATTGGAAAACGTTATCGTCGTCAGGATGCTATCGGAACTCCATTCTGTGTGACTGTGGATCATCAGACTTTAACTGATAACACTGTAACATTGCGTTATCGTGATACAATGGAGCAAGACCGTGTGAAAATCGAAGATTTGCACAAGATTATCGGTGATGCGGTTAACATGCGCAATTTGTATAAGAAGATTGTTGGTTAATCCAATCCAATACCAATAAAGCAAAGAGGACTCTGCTATAGCTGGGTCCTCTTTTTTGAAATTAAAAATATTATCAATCCATCGGACAGTTACCCTCATGCAAATGTACATCGACGTCATATTACCATTGGCTTTGGCAAACACCTATACGTATAGGATGCCAGAAGAACTACAGTCGGATGCCAAGGTGGGTGCGCGTGTGATTGTGCCATTTCAGAAAAGTAAATTCTATACGGCATTGATCTACAATGTTCATTTCACAGAACCACAAGGTTTTGAGGTAAAAGAGGTTATCGCTCTTTTGGATTCTCAAAGCATTGTTCGTCCACAGCAACTAAAACTATGGGAGTGGATAGCCAAGTACTATCAATGCACGTTGGGTGAAGTGTTCAAGGCGGCGTTGCCGTCCGGACTTAAGATGGAGAGTGAAACAATCATATCGGCTGTGCCTGATTTTGAGGCCTCTTCACCCTTGAAAGATAGAGAACAACACTTGTTGGACTTGTTGGGTAATAAGTCGGTCTCCATTAGCGAACTGAACAAGGCAATGGATATGAAGAATGTCCTGCCTCTCGTAAAACGTATGATGGAGATGGGTGCGGTTGAAATTACGGAATCCATTGAGGAAAAATATAAACCTAAAATGGATTTCTTTGTACGTCTTTCTGAATTCTATCATAAAGAGGATCAACTCTCTGCTCTCATCGATTCTTTGGCTAAATATCCTAAGCAGGAGCAGATGATAATGACCTATCTGCAACTTTCACAATTCCTACAGAAAAGAGCTGTGCAAGAGGTCTCCAAAAGAGAGCTGCTGAAACGATGCGATTCTGTTTCGGCGCTTGGCACACTTGAGAAGAAAGGTGTGCTTGAGGTATATAAGAAAGAGGTCGGACGATTGAATGCCAAGGTGAATGAGGTGAATCCTCTATCTCCATTATCAGAAGTTCAACAACGGGTGTATGAAAGTATTCTGCAACAGTTCGCAGAGAAACAAACCGTTCTGTTACATGGTGTCACATCATCAGGTAAAACAGAAATCTATCTTCATCTGATACAACACATGATGGAGCAAGGTAAGCAGGTGTTGTTCCTGTTGCCAGAGATTGCTCTGACCACTCAGATTACCAACCGATTGCGTCGTGTGTTAGGAAACAGTCTGTTGGTCTACCATTCAAAGTTCTCCGATGCAGAACGAGTGGAGGTGTGGAAACGCCTGTTGGATGATAATTCAGATGTGAAGGTGATATTAGGTGTTCGTTCATCCGTCTTTTTACCGTTCAAAGATTTAGGATTGGTGATTGTGGATGAGGAACATGAAAACTCCTATAAACAATTTGACCCAGCACCGCGCTATCATGCAGGCAATGCCGCTATCGTATTGGGACATATCATGCATGGAAATGTGTTGTTAGGATCGGCAACCCCTTCTATCGAAACCTATACAAATGCGCAGAAAGGCAAGTATGGCTTTGTGGAGTTGATGGAGCGCTACGAAGGCATTGAGATGCCAGAGATCCTTGTGGCAGACGTAAAAGAAGCAAGACGCAAGAAGGAGATGGTGATGCATTTCACCCCATTGCTGTTGACGCAAATGAGAAAGGCTTTGGAACGAAAGGAACAGGTCATCTTGTTTCAAAACAGACGAGGTTATTCTCCCTATATGGAGTGCCGTACCTGTTCAGCCACACCACGATGCATGAATTGTGATATCAGCCTTTCGTATCATAAGAATACCAATCAGTTGGTCTGTCACTATTGTGGCTATTCGATACCTGTTCCCTATACCTGTCCGGCATGTGGAATGCCCACGTTGTCGCCTGTAGGTTTAGGTACAGAACAGATAGAAGCAGAGGTGGAACAGCTGTTTCCAGAGGCGAAGGTGGCACGCCTGGATTTGGATGTCGCTAAATCGCGTAAAAGCTACGAAGGAATCATCTCCCAATTTGAACAGGGTGAAATCGATATCCTTGTGGGAACACAGATGATTTCCAAAGGATTGGACTTTGAAAGAGTTCGCTTGGTGGGAATTATGAATGCGGATTCAACCCTGAACTTCCCTGATTTTCGGTCGTTTGAGCGATCATTCCAAATGTTCTCGCAGGTGGCGGGACGAGCAGGTCGTAAGAACAATCGAGGCATCGTAGTGCTTCAGACGGGGGCACCCGACCATCCCGTTGTGCAAATGGTTCGACAGAATGATTATCAAGGAATGTTTCGTCAGCAGATGATAGAACGCTATGAGTATAAATATCCACCTTACTATCGCTTGATTTTTGTCTATTTGAAATCAAAAGACCCGTTAGTATTGGATAGTGCAGCCAATTGCCTTGCCGATGGAATGAGAAAGGTCTTTGCAGATAGAGTATATGGACCAGACAAACCATTAGTGGCTCGAATACAGACGTTTTACCTAAAAAAAATAATGTTGAAGGTGGAGGCCCAAGCATCCTTCGATAAAGCAAAAGAGCTATTGAGAGAATTGACGAATGAGTTATTGGCACAGAAGGCATACAAAAACGTAGTTGTCAATGTCGATGTGGATCCAATGTAGTTTTCTTCCAATATTTTTCGTAATTTTGCACCGCATGGTCGAATTACATTCGCCGTGTGTTGGTGCTCATTTCATGTAGGGGCGAATAGCATTCGCCTATATTGAATAAAGAAATAACTTTTTGAAAAAATATGAAGTTTGATGAATTGAATTTAGAGCAAAGTCTGATGGAAGGACTTTCCGCAATGAATTTTCAAGATATGACGCCTGTGCAAGAACAGGCAATCCCTTTGATTTTAGACGGTAAAGATATTATAGCATGTGCTCAGACGGGTACAGGAAAAACGGCAGCCTATCTGTTGCCGTTGTTAAATAAGATGTTGACGGAAAAACATGATGAGGATGCGGTGAATGCCATTATTATGGCACCTACTCGAGAGTTGGCACAGCAGATAGATCAGCAGTTGGAAGGGTTTTCTTATTTTTTACCTGTTAGTTCCGTTGCAGTTTACGGAGGAAATGATGCCGGAGCATGGGACCAGCAGAAGAGAGCCCTGAAGATGGGTGCCGATTTCGTAATCGCTACGCCAGGACGTTTGATTTCACACATTTCGTTGGATAATGTAGACTTTTCGAAAGTGAGTTATTTCGTTTTAGATGAAGCCGACCGTATGTTGGATATGGGCTTTTACGATGATATAATTCAGATTGTGAAGAAGTTGCCTGAGAAACGTCAGACTATTATGTTTTCTGCTACGATGCCACCTAAAATACGTAAATTGGCAGAAACCATCTTGCACGAGCCAGCTATGGTGAATATCGCCATCTCCAAACCAGCCGATGGCATAGAACAAGGAGCCTATGTATGTTATGAAGCGCAGAAATTACGCCTGCTCACATCCATATTGAAAAACGATGAAACGTTAAAAACCATTGTCTTTTCCTCTTCAAAATTGAAAGTGAAGGAGATGACCCGACAGTTGCGTCGCCAAGGAGTACAAGTGGCTGAGATTCATTCAGATTTGGATCAAGAAGAACGAGATGCCGCTTTGTTGGATTTCAAAAATGGGAAGGTGAAGGTGCTTGTTGCCACTGATATTGTTTCGAGAGGTATTGATATTGATGATATTGAGTTGGTCATCAATTATGATGTGCCACGAGATGTAGAAGATTATATCCACAGAATTGGTCGTACGGCTCGAGCTAATCGAAAGGGTAGAGGTCTCACCTTTATTTCGGAGGAAGATCAGGAGAGATTCTATAAAGTAGAACGCTTTTTGAATAAGGTGATTGATAAGTTGCCTATTCCGGAGGATTTGGGCGACGGACCAGAGTACGCTCCAAAGCCAAAGAGTAAGGGCCCTCGAAGAGGTAGAGGAGGTCATCGCAATCGCAGAGGAGACCACTCATCGTCTCTGCCACATAGAAATGTGAGGAGAGGGAATCCACAAGAGAAACCTGTAAACGAGCATAAAGAGAACGAGAGACGAGAAGGAGAGGGAAAGACATCATCTCAGCATCGAAGAAGACCTTTCCACAGAAATAAGAAGAGAGAAGAGAATGGAAACACACAAAGAAGATCAGATGGAGCAAAAGAAGTATAACATATTATTTGTATGTCTAGGAAATATTTGTCGTTCAGCAGCGGCAGAGGCCGTGATGAAGTCTATTTTGAAGAAGCATAACGACGAACGATTTTATGTAGATTCAGCAGGTATCCTTAGTTATCATCAAGGAGAACCAGCAGATTCGAGGATGCGCTATTTCGCTGGGCAACGAGGTTATGATGTAACATCCATATCCAGACCAGTGAAAGGGTATGACTTTGAACAATTTGATATAATTATTGGTATGGATGATTCCAATGTGGAGGATTTGAAGGAACGAGCAACAACGATCGAGCAGGAGAGTAAGATTCATAAGATGACGGAGTTTACCACACGGACATCAGCCACGAGTGTGCCAGATCCCTATTATGGTGGAAATGAAGGGTTTGAGCGTGTGATGGATTTGTTGGAGGAGACCTGTGAGGGGTTGTATCAGTATTTGATCCGTACGATTTATGCATAAAATCGTATAAATATACATCTGTCAAAAAGATAGTATAAGAGGTAAAAAAGGGTGACAGAGGCTTGAAAAAGGGTGGTTTCGTGTCGGTAAATAAGAGAAGAATAGATGCCAGGCGTGATATTGGGGGCAAGAAGTGACAAAATGATTTTATTTAAAGGTTTTCTCTGACAAAAATTTTTTATAAATTTTGAATAATAAACTTTTTGCTAAAAAAAACTGAAAAAAAATTTTTTATGTAAGTGAATAAGTTTGTATATTTGCATTGTTTTTGAATAAAAACGGTAAGATAAGATTGATTCGGAAAAAGAATACTAGTAATTTAAATTTTAAATAGAATACAAAATGGATGCAAAAGTAAAAGAATTCATGGACAAGGTGATCGCTAAGAATCCAGGCGAGGCACCATTCCACCAAGCAGTTCAGGAGGTTGTAGAGTCTTTGATGCCATTTATCGAGGCTAACCCTAAGTACAAAGAGGCTAAGATTCTTGAAAGAATGTGTGAGCCTGAGAGAGTAATCATCTTCCGTGTTCCTTGGATTGACGATAAAGGAGAGTTCCAAATCAATCGTGGTTTCCGTGTACAAATGAACAGTGCTATCGGTCCTTACAAAGGAGGTATCCGTTTGCACCCTTCAGTAAACTTGGGTCTTTTGAAATTCTTGGCTTTTGAGCAAGTTTTGAAGAACTCTTTGACTACTCTTCCAATGGGTGGTGGTAAAGGTGGTTCTGACTTCGACCCTAAGGGTAAATCAGACAATGAGGTTATGCGTTTCTGCCAAAGCTTCATGACTGAGTTGTTCCGTCACATTGGTGCTGACACTGACGTTCCTGCTGGTGATATAGGAACTGGTGCACGTGAGGTTGGTTTCATGTTCGGACAATATAAGAGATTGAGAAACGAATTCGTAGGTGTTTTGACTGGTAAGGGTCTTTCATTCGGTGGATCATTGATCCGTCCTGAGGCTACTGGTTACGGAACAACTTACTTCGCACAATATATGTTGGAGACTAAGGGTGATACTTTGAAAGGTAAAACTGTTGCTATCTCTGGTTCTGGTAACGTTGCTCAATATGCAGTTGAGAAATGTACTCAATTAGGTGCTAAGGTTCTTACAGTATCTGACTCTAACGGTTCTATCTACGATCCAGACGGAATCTCTAAAGAGAAGTTGGATTTCATCTTCGAATTGAAGAATGTAAAACGTGGCCGTATCAAAGAATATGCAGCTAAATATCCATCTGCTAAATATTTCGAGAACCAACGTCCTTGGCAAATCGCTGACATCAAGTCTCTTGATGTAGCTATGCCATGTGCAACTCAAAACGAGCTTGACGGTGATGATGCAAAGGCACTTCTTGCTAAAGGTGTTAAGGTAGTTGCTGAGGGTGCTAACATGCCTTCTACTATCGATGCTGTTAACGCATTCATCGCTGCTAAGATCCTTTACTCTCCAGGTAAAGCTTCTAACGCTGGTGGTGTTGCAACTTCAGGTTTGGAGATGTGCCAAAACTCTGGTCGTATCTCTTGGACAGCTGAGGAAGTTGACAACAAGTTGAAGGGTATCATGAAGAATATCCACGACAACTGCGTTAAGTATGGTAAGGAAGCTGACGGTACTGTTAACTATGTTAAGGGTGCTAACATTGCAGGTTTCGTAAAAGTTGCTGATGCAATGCTTGCTCAAGGATTAGTATAATAAAATCCGATACGATAAAAATCCCCGTCGTGTTCTCGCTTCGGGGATTTTTTATTAAAACTTATAAATAAATATTACAATGGGAAAACTAAGAGTTGCTGTTGTCGGTTATGGCAACATCGGACGTTTCAGTGTTGAAGCGATCCAAGCAGCACCTGATATGGAATTGGCGGGCGTCGTTCGTCGTGACCCATCTTGCAAACCAGCTGAATTGGCTGACGTGAAGGTGGTTGCCAACATCGATGAACTTGGCAAGGTGGATGTAGCCATCCTTTGCACACCAACCAGAAACATTCCTGAGGTGGCAAAATCTATTTTGGAAAAAGGTATCTATACGGTAGATAGTTTCGACATCCACGGACAAGTATGGGAGCTTCACCAATCATTGGATGCAGTTGCTAAACAACATAATGTGGCAGCTATCATTTCAGCAGGTTGGGATCCAGGAACCGATTCAGTTGTTCGTACTTTGTTGATGGCTATGGCTCCAAAAGGATTAACATATACAAACTTTGGTCCTGGTATGAGTATGGGTCACTCAGTGGTAGCTCGTGGTAAGAAGGGTGTTAAGAACGCTCTTTCTATGACTATCCCTAAGGGTCAAAGCATTCACAGCCGTATGGTTTATGTAGAGTTGGAACCAGGTTATACTGCAGAACAAGTCTACGCTGAATTGAAGGCTGACGACTACTTCGCTCATGATGAATTGCACGTTATCCCTGTTAATAGTGTAGATGACTGCAAAGATATGGGTCATGGCGTATTAATCGAACGCAAAGGTGTATCTGGTAAGACTCAAAATCAATTGTTTGAGTTCCGTATGCACATCAACAACCCAGCACTTACTGCTCAAGTCTTGACTTCTTGTGCACGTGCAGTTGTAAAACAACGTCCTGGTTGTTACGCATTACCTGAAATCGCTCCAATGGATTTGTTGGCTGGCGACAAAGAAACGTTGATTAAGAGTTTGGTATAATAAATACTTTCATAGATGAATTAAGCCCCCTGCTTTGCTGGGGGCTTTTTTCTAAACAGCGCACCCGAGCGGTCTTCGAGTTTTTGATAACGAACAAAATGTATGATTTGGTTTTCGATTTTTGCTAAAAAATTATAGACACCGCCTAAATAAATAGTATATGAAAAAACTTATTATCACATTATTCGCACTATCAGTAATGTCCGTGGTTTCATCGGCTTCACTGACAAAAGAACAAACAGAGTCTTTGAACGAGAAAATCAAGGGGTATGATTATGTGGGAAGCTTTAGTGGAAACAGAGCCCTTGTAATAAAAGACAATAAGGCTGGATTCATCAATAAGTCTGGCGATGTGGTTATTCCATTACAATATGAAAATATAGCTTATAAAAGATCTTTCAGAAATGGATTATGGTGTGATGAGTCGGTGGGTGTTATCGACAGCATGGGCAATCGATTGGTGCCAGAAGGAAAAGTGAAAAGAATTCTCCAAGTCCCCCAAGGACCTTTCAGGGAGATTAATAAATTTCCTGGATATAAATCGTTAGATATTGTGCAAATTGAAACTGAGCCAGGTAAGACTATTACCTATTGCTTTGAATTCGGGAAGCTTCTCTTTACTATGGATAATGATTGGCCAGTGGTGAATTATTATACGGGGAAAATTCTTTCTACTACCCAAAAGAAAAAGAAAAAATATTTAGGAGAAGAGGATCTGAAGAAACTTGGATTTCAAGATGTCAGCAATGTATATCATTGTGGTTCTTTTGGATATACAACTGGAGAATGTTTGATATTGAAGAAAAATGACAAGTTTGGAATTGTTGACATGAATTTTAATGAAGTCTATCCTTTTATTAATGACTGCGGAATTATGGAATATATTGAAGGCTCGGTGTTGTTTAAAGATTGTCTCATCTCAAAGTCTGAGTTTGGTGAGCAGGTCTATCCTGTGACTGCGACCATTTACAAAAACAAAAAGGTTTTAACTGAAAAACTATATGAAGCAGCACGTAGATATGGGAACTATCTATTTTTCAATGGTGGACCGAATGATGGCTTGTCATCTTTAGAGGAGTCCTTTGGCGTTAAAATACCTGAGTCGGCAAAAAAAATAAAATTATACACCTTGGATGGTAAAGAGGTGGAATCTATAGCTTTTGGTCAGAATAGATTTAGACTTGTTGATAAAGAAGGTGTGTCGTCTTGGATATATGAGGATGCAAAAGGAAATGCCATTATAAAAGAGCCTGTAGAACTCGTGTCTGATAAATTTGGAGAAAAGGTAATCGCTATACAATCTGCATCAAGTTTACAAAATGGACTTGAAATTTTTATTGATGTTGCTACGGGGGATACTGCATGGGTCCCTGAATATTGTGGAATAATATTCCCATTTCACTATCTGGAAGCAGGACTGATAAAAGTGTCGGATTTGCCAAAATACGATTTTAAATACATGCCGCTTACTGTTTATTATGTCACTTCATCCAGAAGAGATAATGAATTAAATTTGAAATTTATGCGAAGAGAAGAGTATGATGGATCTACTCGTAAAAGCCTCTATAAATTAAAAAATACAGAAACAAACAAACTCATTGGAAAAGAGTTCCAACAAATAGATTCCTTCTCAGACGAACTACTATTGGTGAGGTTCAATAATAGATGGTATTTCTTGAATGACGAGGGGGAAGGAATTAAATAAAGAAAATCACGGAGAGTCTCGAGCTGGTGCATCCTTGAAAAATGAATAACTTAATTAATACAATATGGAAAATAAAGAAATTGGATTCGTTCGCGTTGCCAGTGCAATTCCAGTGGTGGAGATTGCTAATCCTAAGGTGAATGCAGACAGAATCATATCGCTGATAGAAAAAGCAGCACAAGAGAATGTTAAAATTGTATGTTTCCCAGAACTTTGTCTTACGGGTTATACTTGTTCCGATCTTTTTTATCAACGCACTTTGATTGAAGAGACGCAAAGACAACTCATTAGAATAAATGAGGCGGCTGGTCAACATGGACTCTATGCCATTGTGGGTGCGCCCTACTATCGTGATGGTAAATTGTATAATGCGGCTTTCGTGGCAGGTACGGGCGACCGTTTCTTCCATACGGAGGTGGATAAACAATACTTGCCAAGCAATAATGAGTTTTACGAGAAACGTTGGTTCACCCCTGGATTCGGTGAAAAGAGACAGATCTTTGAGGTCGATGGACTAAAATTCGGCATTGAGATCTGCGAAGACTTATGGATGCCGGCATCTCCAAGTGACGAGATGTGTCTGGCGGGCGCAGAAATCATCTTCAATCTCTCTGCCAGTGATGAACTGATTGGCAAGGAGGCCTATCGTCGTCAATTGGTGAAGCAGAAGTCTGCCACGAATGTGTGTGCCTACATCTATACGGGTTCAGGTTTTGGAGAGAGTAGCACCGACCTCGTTTTCTCTGGCACTGCCATTATCGCAGAAAACGGTAGTCTGTTGGCAACGTCGGAACGATTCTCTTTCAAAGAACAGCTTACCGTTGCTGATGTTGACGTACAACGATTGCAGGCAGATCGTTTACGCAACTCTGCTTTTATCATTGGCAATCAGAACCCAAACAAGAATAACGAGATTGAAATCACTCGTCTTGAGTCAATCGAGATATATGCCAATCCGTCGGATGTGACTCGCACATTTGCACCACATCCATTTGTTCCGCCAGAGGACGAGATGAGGACTCGTTGCAACGAGATCTTCTCTATTCAAGTGGGTGGATTGGCAACACGCTTGTATCACACAGGTATCCAGAAAGCGGTTGTGGGTATAAGTGGAGGACTCGACTCTACACTCGCACTGCTTGTGATGGTGAAGACATTCGACAAACTGGGTCTTCCTCGTAAAAATATCGTTGGAATCACAATGCCAGGATTCGGTACCACCGGTCGTACCTATCATAATTCACTCAATATGATGAAGAGTCTGGGTATTTCTATCAAGGAGGTGGACATTAAGCCAGCTTGCTTGCAACACTTGAAAGATCTTGATCATGACCTTTCCGTCCTTGATGTCACCTATGAGAACACGCAGGCACGCGAGAGAACTCAAATCTTGATGGATTATGCCAATAAGATCGGAGGATTGGTGGTTGGAACAGGCGATTTGTCTGAGTTGGTGTTGGGTTGGGCAACCTACAACGGCGACCACATGAGTATGTATGCTGTCAATACGTCGATTCCAAAGACCTTGGTGAGATACTTGGTGAAATATGCAGCTCTTTACGAGATGGATGAGGCTGCAAAAGAGACATTGTTGGATGTCTGCGATACTCCTGTCAGTCCGGAACTCCTTCCTGCCGACGATAAAGGAGAGATTGCACAAAAGACAGAGGATTTGGTGGGACCTTATGAACTCCACGATTTCTTCATCTACTACACCCTTCGTTTCGGATTGTCACCTACAAAGATTTACTTTATGGCTCGTAAAGCGTTTGAGGGTAAATATGATGATGCCACGATATTGAAGTGGATGCGCACGTTCTATTGGCGTTTCTTCGCACAACAGTTTAAGAGAAGCTGTATGCCAGATGGTCCGAAGGTAGGTAGTGTCAACCTCTCACCACGTGGAGATTGGAGAATGCCGAGCGATGCATCCAGCAAGATATGGATAGAAGAGGTGGAACGGTTGACGAAAAATAAATAATCATACACAAGATCAGGAAGTTGGTTTATGAATTATAAAATACGTTCGTTTGTGAAATATTTTATTCTTGTATTTATCTTAATTCTAATTAGCCTGGGTATCTTTCCGATGAGGTTGTTCAAATCATTGAAATGATAGAGAAGGAAATCGATACTGCTAAAATGCTTAGGGTGAGAACCAAAGATGGAAAGGTGGAATATCCTCGCCAAATATATGCATTTACAGTTTAATTTTGCGTTTGTGCAATAGTTTAGAATAGGTGTAAGAAATTTTGCGAAAGCTCTCTATTTTATTATTTTTGTAAATGTACCATTTCCAAGAGGCAGCTTATGTATTGCTCCTTAAAAATGGAGATGTGCGAAACCAATAAAACTAATATATGAAATACCCAATCGGCGTAGAGACATTTGATAAAGTCATCAGCAGGAACTATTTTTACGTTGATGAGACGTCACTTGTGTATATGTTAGAAAGAGGGTGAAGATAGTTATGAAAGAGATAATCAAATTTTTGCGTGATTTGCAAAAAAACAACAATACGGAATGGTTCCATGCTCACAGAAAAGAGTATGAGGCAGCGCGTGATCAATTCGGACAGTTTGCTATGAAACTGATAGCTGGTGTGGCTCAGTTTGATAAAAGTACGGAAGGCTTGGAACTGAAAGACTGTACGTATCGTATTAATCGTGATATTCGCTTCTCGGCAGATAAGTCTCCTTATAAAACACATTTCGGCGTTTTTATCTCTCCTGGTGGTAAGAAGTCGGGACATGCTGGCTACTATTTCCACCTTTCCGTGGGTGGTACAGGTTATCCTGATGAGAGTATGATTGCCATTGGTCATTATTGTTATGATAAAAAAGTGGTGGAGATTGTTCGAGAGGATTTGCAAGATGATGGAAAAAGATTTGATAAGTATATACAGACTGCAGCAAAGGACGGACTTCGCTTGGATTATACCGATGCCTTGAAGAAGGTGCCGAAAGATCTGACAGACTTTCCATATAAGGATTATTGGCGTCTGAAGACATATTGTTTGGATAAACCGTTGGATGACTCTTTTGTGTGTGATGAACATTTGTTGGAACATCTACTGGATATCTTCAAAAGAAATCAACCATTCATTGCTTATTTAAATCAGGTGATAGATTACACCAAGGAGGAAGATTAGATGTCTGCGAAGAAAAACCCTATTCGTAAAGGAATCTTTTTTGCGGTGTTAGCCGCTGTTCTATATGCGATAAATGCTCCGTTTTCAAAGATTGTATTGGAACACATGCCACCTATTCTGATGGCAGGGTTCCTCTATATCGGTTCTGCTTTGGCAATGCTAATGGTGGGCGGAATGCGTATGTTGCATGGTCGTATCGGACTCGAGAAGAGTCTGGAAGAGAAGGAGTGGCCCTACATAGTGGCCATGATTCTACTGGATGTGATTTCCCCTGTCTGCTTGATGATGGGCTTGAAGATGACAACCGCTGAAAACGCTTCACTACTTAGCAATTTTGAAGTGGTTGTGACAGCTTTGCTTGCCTTGCTCTTTTTTAAAGAGAAAATTAGCCGACGTTTGTGGGTGGGCATTCTCTTTGTGACAGTCTCGTGTTGTGTCCTCTCTTTCGAGGATATGGATAGTCTCCGCTTCTCGAATGGTTCCCTCCTTGTTGTCCTTTCCGCCTTCTGTTGGGGATTGGATAATAATTGCACGAAGATGATTTCGGATAAGGACCCGTTACAAATTGTTTTGCTGAAGGGACTCTTCTCTGGTACTATCGCTTTGGTGGTTGGCTTTTATATGGGAGAGACGATTGAATCGATATGGATGGTAGTCGCAGCCTTGGTGGTGGGCTTGATTTCATACGGTATGAGTGTCTATGTGGATATCTATGCACAACGCTATTTGGGAGCTGCTCGTACCAGTGCTTATTATGCCATTTCACCTTTTATTGCTACCGGTCTTTCGTTGCTAATCTTTCAACAGATGCCACCCAAAGTCTATTGGATTGGTTTGGTTTTGATGGCTATCGGAGCATGGCTATGCTCGCGTGACACACCTCTTATCAATATCAATCCTAATCGTTCGATGGAGAAAAAATAATGTTTTTTCTTATAAACCCACCAATTAAGTAGGTTTATAAATTTTTTAAGGGGGCTTTTGATTGAAATTTTATTCTAATTTTTGTTTTTGTTTTAGAATTATATTTTGTTTGTGTTTGTTTACTGTGGCTTAAATAGTGAAATTATTCAAATTTAATAGAATATTTGTCTGCTAATTGTGTTCGGTCTATATTTGCAAGAAAAAAATAATATTGTAAATAATAGATATGAAACAAATCAAGACAAATGTATTGGGGCTTCCCAGAATGGGACAAAACAGAGAGTTGAAAAAAGCCCTTGAAAGTTTTTGGTCGGGCAAAATTTCCGAGTCCGATTTGAAGTCGTGTGGCAAGACTATTAAGAGTTATAATTGGAAGAGACTATCTGACGCTGGGGTTTCTCTGATTCCGTCTAATGATTTCTCTTACTACGACCATGTGTTGGACTTGTCGTTAACCTTAGGTGTTATTCCTTCAAGATATAACGGACTTAAGAATGACATCACAAACCTCTATTTTGCCATGGCTCATGGTATTCAGAAAGAGGGACAGGATGTGATTGCGATGGAGATGACCAAGTGGTTCGACACAAACTATCACTATATTGTACCTGAGTTTGCCAAGAATCAACATTTTAGCTTGTTCTATAACAAACCTTTACAGGAGTTCAATGAGGCATTAGCGCTTGGTTATAAGACTAAACCAGTGGTGCTTGGACCTATCTCTTATTTATTGCTTGGTAAATTTGAGCATCAACATAGTGAAGAATCAGCTTGTTCATGTGGCTGTGGTGGTTCTCACAAGCATACCAATCGAGATGAAAACTTAGATTTGTTATCCAATCTGTTGCCTGCATACATTGAGTTATTGCAATCGTTGGAGAAGGGTGGAGCAGAGTACGTTCAGATTGACGAGCCATATCTTGCATTGGATATTACGGAGAAAACATCTAAGGCTTATCAAGAAGCTTATAAGAAAATAGCGGAGAGTACAACACTTAAAACAATCATCACTACCTATTTTGAAGGATTGGGTGACAATTTGGATTTGGCTGTTTCTTTGCCTGGTTATGCATTGCATGTAGATCTTGTCAGTGATGAGAAACAGGTAGATGCTTTGTTAAAGAAACTACCTGCGGATAAGGTGCTCTCTTTGGGATTGGTAGAGGGACGAAATATTTGGATTAACGATTTGGAGAACTCAGCCAACATCGTGAAGAAAGCAATCAATTCTTTGGGTGCAGATCGTGTGATTTTGGGTGCTTCTTGTTCCTTCTTGCATGTACCATGTGATTTAGCGCAGGAGACCAATGAAAATAGTTTGCCATCGGAAGTGAAATCATGGCTTGCCTTTGCATGGCAGAAAGTGAATGAACTTGAGGTGGTAGCAGAGTTGGCAAGTGCTCATCCTGATGCGAAGGCGATTGAATATTTAGAAGCAAATAAGAGTGCATTGTCAGCTAGAAAGTTCTCCTCCCTTATTCACAATCAGCATGTGAAAAAGAGATTGTCAGAATTGAAACCAGAGGATGAAAGAAGAGTATCAGAATACAGTAAACGTGCCGTTCTTCAACATAAAAGACTAAACTTACCTCTATATCCGACCACAACCATCGGGTCTTTCCCTCAAACGAAGGAGGTTAGAGCATGGCGTTCTTTGCATAAGAAGGGACAGATGTCGGATGCTGAATACAAGTCTAATTTGCAAAAAGCTATCAAGGATTGTATCGAATGGCAAGAAGAAATCGGTCTTGATTGTTTGGTTCATGGAGAGTTTGAACGTAATGACATGGTGGAGTATTTCGGAGAACAATTAGCAGGATTTGCCTTTACACAGAATGGTTGGGTTCAGAGCTATGGTTCCCGTTGCGTGAAACCACCCGTTATCTTTGGTGATGTGAGTCGTCCGTTCCCAATGACAGTAGAGTGGAGTAGTTATGCTCAGAGTCTGACGAAGAAGCATGTAAAAGGAATGTTGACGGGACCTGTCACGATTTTGAAGTGGTCGTTTGTTAGAAATGACCAACCACTGTCAGAGACATGCAAGCAGATAGCTTTGGCTATCAGAGATGAGGTGTCCGACCTCGAAAAGGCTGGTATAGCTATCATACAGATTGATGAGCCTGCCATCAGGGAGGCGTTGCCATTGCGTCATGCAAAATGGGATGAATATTTGAAATGGGCGGTTAGTAGTTTCCGTATCTCCTCTTCTTCCGTTTCTGATGCCACACAGATACACACTCACATGTGCTATTCTGAGTTCAATGATATCATTCGTGAGATTGCGGATATGGATGCCGATGTGATTACGATAGAGTGTTCACGTTCTCAAATGGAACTTTTGGATGTCTTCCATGAGTTTGAATATCCAAATGAGATTGGACCTGGTGTGTATGATATCCACTCTGCACGTGTGCCATCTGTTGAGGAGATTGTGAATCTGATGGAGAAGGCTAAGAAGTTGATACCGGCAGAACGTCTTTGGGTCAACCCGGATTGTGGATTAAAGACAAGAGGATGGGAAGAAACACGTCTCTCTTTGATTAACATGGTGAAGGCTGCTGTGTTGTTAAGAAAATAGATAAAAAAAAGGGCGTATCAAAAATTGAATTTTGATACACCCTCCGGTTCCTTCATCGTACGATCACCTTAGCCCCGCACAAAATGTACACCCCTTTCTGTAGACCGTCCACTGAGGTGATGCCCTCCGCATAGGCGACGCTTGCGACTGCCTTGCCGTGGATGTCGTAGAGGGTGGCTTTCCCTGCGTGAGCCGAGTGGATGTAAATGGTCCTCTCTACCGCATAGACGGAGATGCCCTCAGGTGTGGTTGGTTGCTCTTTCGTGGAGACGGATGAAGAGTCGGCCGGTTGTAGCTTCGGGTATCCGTCCACCTCGTCGCGCACCCAACGGGCGAAGACGATCTCAGACTGTGCGGCGTTCATGGAGTCCACCCAAGCGTTCATGTCCGCCAGGAAGGCATCCGATTTGATGTAGTCCGTCGAGGTTTTTGTCACGCCTTCCCTCTCATTATCATAATTGCATATCACAGAATCTGTGAAACAACGGACACATCGTTCGACTTGGCAGAAAGGACCGGTTTCTTCATTTCCAGATCTGTAATTCAATGTTATGATGGCGGAGGAATAACAGTTCACTAATTCCGGATTGCCATAGGCATGGCAGGCAATAGCAGCAGCCTGAAACTCGCTTCCCACCACTCCGAGGTTGTAGCAATTTATGACTTTTGTGTTTCTTTCCATAATTGCACACATTGATGCCGCCCCATGATCGGAGTAGCCGTACAGTTCCGCTTCACTTCCGCAGTTCACGATGGTTGTATTCTCGGCCGAGGCCACAATGGCGGAAACGCAAAAACCAGTGATACGGGAATTCTTCACCACGACATTCTGTATGGTGGCATTTTTTGTATTTCCGAACAATCCTCTATACCAATGGGTGGACTCCCCTTGATATGGTGAATCTGTTATGTTATATAAATGCTCGATTGAATGCCCGGCACCATCAAAAACTCCTTCGAAAGCTATATAATCTTTCCCGTTTTTATTGACTCCGATAGGAATCCAAACGCTATCCTTACACTCTTCGCTGAGGTCGATATCGTTCGCGAGACGTCCGTTGATGGTGGTTGCTCCGTCGTTCACCACATCGCGGAAGAGGGCCAACTCATGCCCGTTGTGGATGAGATAGTATTCGTCCTTGTCTCTTTCTAGGAAGTTAGGATTCAGTATCTTTGCCACTGTGACGGTGGTGTCGCTCACAATGTTCTTTCCATCAAAGTCATTTGCGAAAATATAGGTGTATTCGTCTGGGCTGACAGGCAAGGCGATTGTGCCATCCCTTGAGACCTCGATGTCGTTCACCTCACCTGTGAAGCGTACGGCGTAGCCCTGGGTCGGTTGCAAGTCCACCCCTTCGAAGCGAGGGAATCCGTCCTCACCCTGCACCCAGGGTAGCAATGGAATGGAATCCTTAAGGATCCACCCGGCATATGTCTTCGGATTTTGTGCGACATACTTGTTCAGCGAATCGGTCACCGCACCTGAAAGGAATGCGCTGGAATCCAATTGTTGGATGTTGTCCTCATCATTCAGGCTGATGCCTTCTATCTTTAGGTTGAATAAATTCGTACAATCATCCTTCTTATTTTGGGAGTATATAGAATAAACATCTCTTCCCGCAATAATAGCTCCAGCATTATAGCAATTATTATTACTATATTCAAGACCATTTGCGATTATATCACCAATGATTCTGCCTCTGTTGTAGCAATTGAGTATGTCGCCGCCCGCTACTCCGTATGAGTATTGGGACGAAACGATTAGGCCATAATTGCTGCAGTTATATGCGTGGCATCTCAACTCACCTACACCTCTTGTGTGGTATCCCATTCCAATGACAATCCCTTCGAAATGGCAGTTAAGAAAGTCAGGGCCGACAGATCCAGATGCTATACCTGCCACATAATCCTTCCCCTTCACGTATGCATTCGTTACTTTTAGGTTCTTAATAATGCCATAATTGCCACCATAGAATAATCCCATATTACTCTTGTCTGGTTGATTGATATAGAGGTTGGAGACGGTATGGTTTCCACCATCGAACGTGGCATTGCCGAGGTATATAGGCTCCCAACTGATTGACTCTCCGTTGATGACGCCGCAGACTGGACTGAGGTCGATGTCGGCGTCAAGCCTTCCGTTCGGGTGGCATTCTTTGTTGTTTATATCCCTATATGTCAAGAATTCTTGCAGGTTGTGGATGATATAGAAATCTTTGATGATGAGGATGGTGTCAGTTCCCATCAGATAACATACAGTGTCAATACCACTAAATGCATCTGTTCCGATTTTGGTAACTGAATTTGGAACAATCAACGATGATAGGCTTGTGCAATTCTTGAATGTTGCAACTCCGATGACGGAGACAGAGTCCGAGAAGGTAACGGCGGTTATTTTTGTGTTTCCGTAGAATGCGCTGTCACCGATGGTTTTCACTTGCTTAGGAATAACAACAACAGAGTCCATCCCCGCATATGCGATTAATTTCGTTTTCCCTTCATCCGCGTAGATGAAGTCTCCATCGACAAGACCTCTTTTATGCCGTTTTGCGCCCCATGGACTACCCGTGGCCGTTCCTGCGTAATAGATCGTCTCAATTCCTGAGAAAGTGTTCGCATCAATGGAGGTGACGGAGTTAGGAATGACGACAACAGAAGCAGTGCCTACGTATGCTATTATATTTGTTCTTCCTTCGTCCGCATAGACGATGCCTCCATCTATAAAGATTTCTTTAAGATAGCGTTTTGCGCCCCATGAAGCACCTACAGCATTTCCCCCATAACAGAGTATATCCGTTCCACGGAATGCGTAGGTTCCGATAGTATTGACGGTGTTTGGAACGATGACGAGAGACAGATGATCACATCCATCAAACGCATAGTTTTTGATGGTGGTAAGAGAATCCGGGAAGATGACATTACTTAGTTTTGTTTTGTTATAGAAAGCATATTCATCGATAACTTTCACTTGATCGGGAATAGTAACAACACTGTCGTTGCCAAGGTATGCATCCAATATTGTCTTTTGTTCGTCAGAATAGACGAAGTCTCCATCATAAACTACTCCTTTGATGTGTCGTCTCGCCCCCCAAGGGCTACCTGTGGCGTTTCCTCCATAAAAGAGGGTGTCCGTACCACGAAATGCGTAAGTTCCGATGGCATTGACGTCATTTGGAACAGAGACGGAAGACAGAAGTACACAATTATCAAACGCATAGTCTTTGATGGATGTGAGAGAATCTGGGAAGATGACATTACTTAGTTTTGTTTTGTTATAGAAAGCATATTCATCGACAACTTTCACTTGATCTGGAATAGTAACAACACTGTCGTTGCCAAGGTATGCATCCAATATTGTCTTTTGTTTATCAGAATAGACGAAGTCTCCATCATAAACTACTCCTTTGATGTGTCGTCTCGCCCCCCAAGGGCTACCTGTGGCGTTTCCTCCATAATAGAGGGTGTCCGCACCACGAAATGCGTAAGTTCCGATGGCATTGACGTCATTTGGAACGGAGACGGAGGATAGAAGTACACAATTATCAAACGCATAGTTTTTGATGGAAGTGAGAGAATCCGGGAAAATGACATTGCTTAGTTTTTTATTGTTATGGAAAGCATATTCATCGATGACTTTCACTTGGTCGGAGATAATTACAACTGAATCGTTTCCTCTGTAGAAGACTAAATTTTCCTTTTGTTCATCGGAATAGACGAAATCGCCATCGATAACAGTTCCCCGAACCCATAACTTCGCTCCCCATGGACTACCAGTGACACTCCCTGCGAAATAGAGAGTATCTATACTACGGAATGCATAGGATCCAATAGAAGCAAGAGGATTCGGCACTATAACAGAAGAGATTCCTTTACAGGCATCAAATGCACATTCTTCTATGGTAGTAACAGATTCTGGAATAGTAACAGATGTTAGTTTTTTATTGTTGAAGAATGCGTATGTTCCGATTGATGTTATAGAATCAGATAAGGCGACGTAAGTCAGTTTGGGACATTCCCTAAATGCTTCTTCTTCTATGGAAACAACCGAATTTGACATGTTGACGGAGTATAAATTTTGATTCTGCAGAAATGCCCCAATCCCAATTGTTTTCACTTGATTAGGGATATCGACAATGGAATCCAATCCAATATACCCGGCTAGTATTGTTTTTTGTTCGTCAGCATAAACAAAGTCTCCATCGAAAACATTTCCACGAATGTGCCATATCGCTCCCCATGGACTTCCTGTGGCTGCGCCTCCGTAGTAGATGCGTTTTACACTATAGAATGCCTCATAGCCGATTGTAGAGATAGAGTCTGGAATAACGATGGATTTTAGTCCAGTACAATAATAAAATGCCTGCTTTTCAATAGATGTAACGGATTCTGGAATGACAACAGATGTCAGTCCTGTACTGTAGTAGAATGCTTTCTCTGCAATAGTTTTCACATTGTCAGGAATGGTAATCACAGAGTCTGACCCTTCATAAGCAACTAATTTTGTCTTCTGCTTGTCGGCATATATAAAATCACCATCGAAAACAGAACCTCGTACATAAAAGTGCGCCCCCCAAGGACTTCCTGTCGCAGCGCCTCCGTAGTAGATGCGTTTTACACTATAGAATGCCTCATCGCCGATTGTAGAGACAGAGTCTGGAATAACGATGGATTTTAGTCCAGTACATCCATAAAATGCCTGCTTTTCAATAGATGTAACGGATTCTGGAATGACAACAGATGTCAGTCCTGTATTATTGTAGAATATTTTCTCTGCAATAGTTTTCACATTGTCAGGAATGGTAATCACAGAGTCTGCCCCTTCATAAGCAACTAATTTTGTCTTCTGCTTGTCGGCATATACAAAATCGCCGTCAATAACACTTCCCCGAATGAGTGTCTTCGCCCCCCACGGGCTTCCTATAGCATTTCCGCCATAATAAACTGTGCACGATGTGCTGGAAAATGCACTCTCCCCGATTGTGGCGACTCTGTCTGGGATAATAAGTTCAGGCAAGTTTTTGCAATTATGAAAAGCGCCTTGACCGATGGAAGATACAGAATCTGGAATTTCGATAGAGGCTAATTGTGAACAGTCATAGAATGTATAAGATCCAATAACGGTGACAGATTTAGGAATAACAACAGAGGTCAAACTTATACAACCATAAAATGTTCTATCGATAGAGGTGACGGAATTAGGAATTTCGATGGAGGTCAAACTTGAACAACCATAAAACGCATATTCCATAGAGGTGACGTTGTTAGGAATTTCGATGGAGGTCAAACTTGTACAACCATAAAATGTGCCATCAATAGAGGTGACGGAGTTAGGAATAGTAACGTTAGTCAGTTTTGCACAGTCACAAAAAGCATACGTCATAGAGGTGACAGAATTGGGAATGGTAACGTTAGTCAGTTCTGTACAGCCTCGAAACGCGTTGTTAATATTAGTTACAGAATTGGGGATACTAACAGAGGTCAACCCCGTACAATCTTTAAACGCCATTTCGATAGAGGTGACGGAGTTGGGAATGGTAATGCTAGTCAGTTTCGTACACCCTTCAAATGTTCCATCCATAGAAGTGACGGAATTAGGGATGACCACAGAGGTCAGTCCCGTACAACCACGAAACGTTCCATTCATAGAAGTGACGGAATTGGGAATAGTGACGGATGTCAGTCCAGTACAATCCACGAATGTGTGGTTAAGAATAGTGACGGTGTTGGAAATAGTGACAGAGGTCAGTCCAGTACAATTTGTAAACGCATGGTTTCCAAGGGAAGTGACAGAGTTAGGAATGATGACAGATGTCAGTTGTTTACAGCTCTCAAATGCCCAAGCACCAATCGTGGTAACAGAGTTGGGAATGGTAAGCGACTTCAAGCTACTGCAAATTGAAAAAGCATAACTATCTATGGTAACGACGGAGTTAGGGATAGTGACGGATGTCAGCTTTCTACAAAAATAGAATGCATTATTTCCAATATAGGTGACAGTGTTGGGGATAGTAACAGAAATAAGCTCTTCAGAATAATTAAACGCATATTCATCGAGGGCTGTGACCTTATATTCCACCCCATCGTATTCTACTTTAGCTGGAATACTAACATTCCCAGTTATATTTCGGGGTTGTTTTGCTTTCAAGGAGACTGTGTGTCTCACGGAGTCTGTCACCGTGTAGATATACTCTCCCTTTTCAAATGCGTTCGCCAATGTTGGTAGCATTGTAAATGCAAGACACATTAGCCATCGGAATAGGTGGCGCATTGTAGTTCTTGTCATTATATCCTTCCTATCGAACCATGTAATCGTGAAAAAATGTCTCATACCATTCGTTTTTTGACAGGCCCTGAATTTTTATCCTTCCCGGCAATCGCAGGAACCCACATGCCCATTGCCGAAATTCGTCCATATATTGAACCGATTCGGCAAATGTATCATTATTTCAATATGATTGCAAAAATATGGTGTATAAATTTCACCTTACGGGGTAATTGTTGATTGTTGATAATTATATTTTGGGGTGAAAAGGTTGTCGCTTGTGTCGCCCCGATTAAAAGAAAACCCCGGGGTAGGAGATGTGCGTGTTTGGCGCAAAAAGCCCCAACTTTCACAAACTGGGGCTTTGCTATTTCAGAAAGATTTTGTATCTTTCTAACATGTCTGTCCGATGGGCCAACACATGACGCGCATCGAGATTGTCAGGTCAAAGACGGAGACAGGTTTTATCACGGAATCAGTGCGCTACCAGGCGCAACGCTGCGAGGGGTGTCCGCTCAGGGGATGCTGTTTCAAGGGCAAGGGGAACAGGACGATCGAAGTTAACTACAGGATGAAAAGGTACAGGGAACAGGCTCGTGAAAGACTTCTTTCCGAAGAGGGGGTGAAACACCGAGGGCGACGATGCATTGAGCCAGAGGCGGTCTTCGGTCAGATGAAATACGACATGGCTTACAAACGATTCCGCCATTTTGGAATGGACAAGGTTAAAATGGACTTTGCCTTTTTTGCCATTGCCTTCAATATGAAGAAAATGTGCAAAATTGCCGAAAAACAGAGGCAAAACCGCATAAAAAAGGCTTCTCATGTCATATTTTTTCATGTTTTGCGCATTTCCACTTCGTGAGAATCGAATATTTGACTGGAAAAATCCAAAAATGCATTTCTATGAATTCCGTTGAATTCTCAGAAGGTTAAAAAGGGCGTATCAAAAATTGAATTTTGATACACCCTCGAAAAATGAAAAAGAGATAGATATATTCGGAATAAATTACTACCTTTGTGAAAAGGTGTACAAAAAATGAACAATACAGAGTATGTGGGTAATCGAGCACATATTACAAGATGAAATGTTTTTTGTACTAATATTAATTCCGAATATTTCTATATATGAATACAAAATCAAAATATTCTCTACGTTTCTGTGCAATTATTGGATTTCTCGTTTTAATGGAAATTCTTTTTTGCGCATTCGTTATATTCGGTGAGAAGCAACATCTTTTGTTTTTAATACTGATTGTGCCGTTTTTTCTAGTTGCTAAATGGATATTGAAATTCTATAAAGTATTTCCTTCTGTTACGATAACTAATGATGAAATTGTACTTGACTATTTGATGGGGAGCAAACGTATCTCAATCGATGATGTTTGCGAATTTCAGTTGACAGATAGTTTCCCTATATCCAAATGGGTTAATCCGCAGGAAACGAATGGATTTTCTATAAGTACAAAGGAAGAAGAACAATATATATTCTATGAAAAATATTACAAGAATCCACATGAGCTAAGAGCTAGATTTGCACAAATTACAAACATGAACTTTGTGCCTAGAGATTCTGCGATTGATAATCCTTTGACTTCATTTTCAGGTCCGATATCGTTTAAGTTCGAAATAATAAACATTGCTATAGGTTTGATATTGTTTTTTGTGTCGTTGCTGTTCGATTTGCCATATGGAACAGGAGTATTATTCGTTATTTCTATTGTCTGTATATGTGTTGGTTGTTCTATGATATTTGATAACATACGTGATTTCTTAACAATAGAGGTGGAAGGTGAGGAAATCCGTTTCAAACGCTTGTTGTCCGGTAAGGTGATTACAGCAAACCTTAATGATATCATCACCTGCAATCTCTCTTTCTTGAGTACCAGAGTATACTCAGGCATTGTTTTTAGTTATATTACACCCGATTATAGACGGAATGTTATAAAAGGATCAAATCTGAAAGATGAAGTGTGGAATGAACTTGTAGAGATACTAGAAAAAAATGGTGTGCCAGTCACTGGTGTTACTTTTGATGGTTGAATCACAAAAAATATAGATATGTATAATCCATTCCCTTATGCCAAGCATTGTAGCTTTTCTTTTCGAGTATTATTTATACTCCCTTCTTATTTGTGATGAGGAGTTGTAGTCATACAAGTGTAAAAAGAATACTGAATAACATGAATACAAAATCAAAATATACTCTACGTTTCTGTGCAATTATTGGAATGATCCTTTTCTTGGAAATTCTTTTATGCGCACTTCTTTTATTCTTGTTAAGTAATAATCATTATCAGTTGTCTTTAATACTGATTGTGTCGATTTTTCTAGTTGGTTGGTGGATGCAGAAATACTTTAAAGTAGTTCCACCTGTCACGATAACTAACACAGAGATTATCATCGGCTATTGGGTGTGGTCTAAACGGATCTCAATCGATGATGTTAGCGAATTTCAATTGACAGATAGTTTCCCTATATCAAAATGGATTTCGGGAGATCGTGAGACGAATGGTTTTTCAATAAGAACAAAGGCGGATGAGGAATATGTATTCTATGAAAGATTTTACAAAAATCCACATGAATTAAGAGCTAGATTTGCACAGATTACAAACATGAACTTTGTACCTAGAGATTCTGCGATCGATAATTCTTTTACTTCGCTTACTTCTCCTTTGTCATTTAAAATCGAGATAATATTATTCTGGGTGTCCATTGTTCTAGCCATACTCTTTTTTTTCTTAGCTAAATCACCTGGATATGAATACTTGTTTTTTCTCTCTTTTCTTTTTATTTTATTTGCTTTTGTTATTGTTGGTTCGATATATGAAGACAAACGAAACTTCATAACAATTGTTGAAGTGGAAGGTAAAGAGATTCGTTTCAAATACAATTTTCCATCCAGTAGAGTAATAACAGTAAACATTAATGATATCATCACCTGCAATTTCATTGTCTTGAATGATTTAGAAATTGGTTTTGTTTATATTACACCTGATTTTAGACGAGTTGTTATAAAAGGATCAAATCCTGTGTGGACTGAGCTTATAGTGATACTAGAAAAAAATGGTGTGCCAGTCACTGATGTTCCTTGGATGATGGTATTAAATATTTTAAATAATTGAATTTGTCTGTCGGTTACCGTAGAGACGCACGGCCGTGCGTCTCTACACAAAAAAATGACGTATGTCGATCTACGACATACGTCATTTATAGGAGGTATGATAACCTTACTTAATAATCTCCATTCCTTTTTTCAAGGCAGCCTCATTCATTGGGATGAGGTGGTGGTGACGTTCAGGAAGGGTTTTCTTCAAACCTTTCAATACATTTTCCAACTCTACGATAGGTCTGATTTTCAAGAATCCACCTAATAGAATCATGTTGAAGGATTTAGCTGCGTTCATTTCGATGCAGGCATCCATTGCATTGATTTTGTGGATGTTGATATCTTTTCTGGTTGGTTCTGTAGTGATTCCGTATGGATCGTAGATCAATGTTCCACCAGGCTTAACAGACTTTTCAAACTTGTCCAATGATTGTTGGTTCAAGATGATAGCCGTGTCGTATGAATTTAATATTGGGGAACTGATTTTCTCGTCACTTAAGATAACGGTTACGTTAGCGGTACCACCACGTTGTTCAGGACCGTATGCAGGCATCCAAGTAACTTCTTTGCCTTGCATCAAACCAGAGTAAGCAAGAATCTTACCCATAGAGAGAACTCCTTGTCCTCCGAATCCAGCTATGATGATTTCTTCTTTCATATCTTCTGATTTTATTTGTTAGCGTCTTTGTCAATTAAATCTCCGAGTGGATATTCAGGGAACATGTTTTCCTCCATCCATTTGTTGGCTTTCTCTGGTGATAATTTCCATCCAGATGAGCATGTAGAGACTACCTCTACGACGCTTGCACCACCTTTACCGTCCATGCAGTTTTCGAATGCTTTACGTATTGCTTTCTTTGCTTTACGAACAGCAGCAGCTGTTTGTACACTCTGACGGGTTACATAGCGGATTCCATCCAAATCTTTCAATTGGTTGGTGATTTTCAGTGGGTAACCATTTAGTTTATAGTCACGACCGTAAGGACAAGTGGCTGTTTTCATACCTTCAATGGTAGTTGGTGCCATCTGACCTCCTGTCATACCGTAGATACCGTTGTTGATGAAGATGATAGCGATGCTCTCACCTCTGTTGCAAGCGTGGATTGTCTCTGCTGTACCAATGGCAGCTAAGTCACCATCACCTTGATAAGTGAAGACAAGTTTGTTAGGACGAAGACGTTTGATGGCTGTAGCCAAAGCTGGTGCACGACCGTGAGCTGCCTCTTCCCAATCGATGTCGATGTAGTTGTAGGCAAATACTGCACAACCTACAGGAGTTACACCGATGGTGTCTTCTACTAAGCCCATCTCTTCAATTACTTCTGCAACTAATTTATGAACGACACCGTGACTGCATCCTGGGCAGTAGTGCATTGGATTGTCATTCATGATATCTGGTTTCTTGTATACCAGATTCTCGGGTTTTATTATATCTTCTAATGCCATTTTCTTTTCCGATTAAGTGAAATTACATTAATTTAGTCTTCACTGCATTGACAATCTCGTCTGGTGTGAATACGATACCACCTAAACGTCCGTAATGCTCTACTGGAACTTTTCCGTTGACAGCCAAACGTACATCTTCAACCATCTGACCTGCGTTCAACTCAACAGATAACATTGCTTTTACTTTGTTAGCATAGCCTGCAATCGCTTTCGTTGGGAATGGCCATAGTGTGATTGGACGAAGTAGTCCTAACTTGATTCCTTCTGCGCGTGCTATCTCACATGCTTTCTGACAGATACGTGCGGAACATCCGAATGCTACCAATAGATACTCTGCATCGTCGCATAAAATCTCTTCGTAACGTACCTCGTTCTCTTCGATCTGTTTGTATTTGGCTTGGAAACGAAGGTTGTTTTGCTCCATTACCTCTGGCTTCAACTCCAATGAGGTGATGATGTTGTTCTTACGAGACATCTTTCTTCCGGTAGCAGCCCAAGGACATTGCTTTTCAACCTCCTCGTCGGTACGTCTTGGTTTGAAATCAGGAAGAACCACCTTCTCCATCATCTGTCCGATAACTCCATCTGCCAAAATGATAGCTGGATTTCTATATTTGAATGCTAAGTCGAAAGCAAGACCTACAAAGTCTGCCATCTCTTGCACAGAAGCTGGCGCTAATGCAATTAGTCGATAATCACCATGTCCTCCACCTTTCGTGGTTTGGAAATAATCAGACTGACTTGGCTGAATTGTTCCTAATCCAGGACCTCCACGCATTACGTTGACAATCAAGGCTGGCAACTCAGCTCCTGCCAAATAAGAGATACCCTCTTGCATCAAGGATACACCCGGACTTGAAGAGGATGTCATTACTTTTTTACCTGTGGCAGCTCCACCATACACCATGTTGATGGATGAAACTTCACTTTCTGCTTGCAATACTACCATTCCTGTTGTCTTCCAAGGCTCTACTTCCATTAAGGTCTCCATCACCTCAGACTGCGGAGTGATAGGGTAACCAAAATAACCATCGCACCCACAACGAATAGCTGCATGGGCGATCGCTTCGTTACCTTTCATTAACTTTACTTCTTCGCTCATCTTATCTTAATCTATTTTCGTTTTATACACTGAAATACATCCGTCAGGACATACAATACCACAACTTGCGCAACCTACGCACGCATCTTCATTTGCCATGATGGCGTAATTGTAACCTTTCGCATTTACTTGCTTGGACATTGCCAATACATTTGCGGGACATGCAACGACACATAACTGACAGCCCTTGCACCTATCCTTGTTAACAACAACAGCACCTTTGATTTTAGCCATATTACTATTTTTAAATATCGATATAAATTATCTGCAAAGTTATAATTTTTTTCCTAATGGTGAGTTCTATAAGTTCAACGTTTTTAAAATAAAAAATTTGAATTGCGGGTTGATAAACTTTTGTTTATTTGCGAGAGCTCTTTTTCCCCCTTTTTCTCTCTGCTTTATTGGCATCTCGATTGCCCGTTTCTTGGATGAATCTGACATTCACTCTTTTTACATCTTCTGCCACAGTTAGCACTATCGCCTCTACATCTTCCTGCCTCTCCGTTGCTACACTGTCTTCATATTGCTTCTCAATCTCCCAAATGCCTTTGCTCCCTTCTATGGAGAATCGCAATTCTCTGTTCTTGTAATATTTCCCTTTGAATGATTGGGTGACAAGTGGTATGTCATTCATTCTGAATGTCTTCTGCGTTTGTGCCTGACATTGAAAGGTGACAGCTAGTGTGTCTCCTAACTGAAAGAATTGCTGCATGTCGTAGGGTAAATAATCCAATCTTCCATTGATCCACTCTTTCGTTTTCTGAATCTCCACTTCCCAACTGTGATTGGGCTCTGGAAGGTTGGGGTAAAGAGCTTTCATATAGGGATACTCATATTTGATGAGACCGACGAAACTGTCGGTTTCCGTACAGATTCTCTCTGCTGTATAGAAATCACCTAGATATATGGTAGTCCGGTCAATAAACTCATTTCTGAATTTCTCGTTGCTCATCATCACTTGAAATAACTTCACTTGGTTCTCTTTGTTCGACCATAGTTCGATGAATGGATCCTTCCGTAGTGCATGATGAAGGTAGGCATCTCTTTTATATACCCAATCTCTGTATGCATAACCTAATCCGTAGTCCAAATCTTTGGCTATCCATTTCCATTTGGCACCCGTACTGTCTTGCTCTTTCCAAAGTATACTGTTGTTGCCTGGAAAATCTACGTTTATGTGGATATAATTCAAAATCTGAAGGTTGATGTATTCCTCCATCTGAATGAGCTTGTATAGGGTGTCATAATTGATGGGCTCCGTGTTGTATAACGCTACTAAGCGGTCAAACTCCTCTTTGTTGCCAGCATGAACATTTTTCCAATTGCTGATTTGATCAAACTTCTTTTGTGGATGATGATTGGCCCTCACAAAATCACCATTGCTTCGTTCTCGTATGTTTAACACGCCCTGATACTGCCCATTGATATAGCAGATGCATGGTTGACATGCACTGTAATCCAGATTGACATACGGACAGAAGGTGTGCAGACAAACTGCATCTCTAAAGTGCGTATACATACAGTCTTGTCCGCTATTCCTTAATTGAATGGATTTGCTATGACGTACATTGGGTTTCTCTTTCCAGAATGGATAGTTGAAATCGTTTTTTGAGAATCGTTTATTGGCATATAGATTCAGTGATTTCAATGCTTTGAACCTTGAACCGTTGCCTCCTACGCGAAGTTCAATCATCTGGTTGATAGCGCTGGTAGAGTCTTTTTTTGGAAAATATTCCACATTGCATGGTCGACGGAATGCGGCAGACCAATCTTCACTGTAATCGAATGCTAATACGCCTTCTCTGGTTGGAGTGGTGTCGTATAACATTAGACTGTCCGTTACAAGTGATATGACGGGAAGTGTGATTTCTCTGTTGTGAAAAATGTACGAATGCGTTTTTGAAATGGGGGAGTGCCATCCATCGGCAAATTGTTTGGCTCTGATGATGGTGGTCTTCTCGATTCGAATGGAGTCGGGTACTATCGGACTTGACTCGTCGGGTTCGCTGCCATTCGTTGTGTATCGTATAATAGTCCCTTGGGGAGCCGTTTTGCTAGGTTGGATTTTTAAGTAGAAAGGTTGCTTGAATAGTCCACCCTTTGTCGAGAATTTAGGATTACCTAAAAGACTGTCGCTAAAGGCAAAGTCGTTTGCTCGTAGGGGAGTTGAACGCATTAGAAAATGCCAGCCCTTAGATGCGTCATCCATTCTCCCGTATGAGATATCAGGTGCAAGCATGGAAGGAACCTTCACATGGTCAGTCATCTGATTGTCGGCATTGAAGAGAAATAGTTCACTTTCACCATCCGATTTGATTCGAAAGTCGGTATGATTGCCTGTTTTTTTCTTGTCGCAATAGATTAGATGAAATCCATGAGGGGGGATTTTGACAGAGTCGGTCAGAGTATATGCAAGAGAGACATTAGACGTCGTTCCAATCTTCCATCCAATGGTGGATAGCGTATCATTGCTGGGATTGTACAACTCTACCCAAGAGTCGGGAAACTCGTTCAGATCGTCCATTATGCCATGGACGTTAGAGTGCATGATCTCTGTCATGATGAGTGTATGGGCATTTAGGCACATGCTCATCAATGAGAAGGTAAGCAATAATACCAATTGGATGATAATCTGTCTAATGTCTCTCATGTTAATGCCTTCTATAAGGAAGCGTTTAAAGCTATTGTGTAAATGTTTTCAATATCTTTTTTGTTAAGATGAACGAAACCGCCGGTTTCACCTTCTCCGATACCGAAACTTTTCACCAATTTAGGTATGTCTTCGCCTCTTGCTCCCAATTCTTTGAAATTGATTGGCATTCCGATGCTGGAAAGGAATCGTCTGAATGCGATGATACCTTCTTTGGCAGTCACTTCCGGATGTTGGAAGTTCATCTGACAACCCCAAACGCGGGTAGCCACTTGCGCGAAACGCATCACGTCATGTTGCATCACATATTCCATCCATGCAGGCATGATGACAGCCAATCCTGCTCCATGTGCGCAGTCGTATAGTGCGGATAGTTCGTGCTCGATGCCATGACTGTTCCAGTCTTGCTCGCGACCCACACCCGTAATGTTGTTGTGACAAACCATGCCTGTCCACATAATGTTGGCGCGTGCCTCATAGTTGTTAGGATCTTGTATGACGCGAGGAGTCTCTTTAATCATTGTCAGTAAGATGGCTTCGCAAAGACGGTCGGTGATTTCCACCTCCTGTGTGTTGGTGAAGTATCTTTCGAATGTATGAGCCATGATGTCTGTCGCTCCACATGCTGTTTGATATGCAGGAAGTGTGCAGGTAAGTTGAGGATTCAAGATAGAAAATTTAGGTCGAATGCAGTCGCCGCTGGCACCTCTCTTCAACATGCCATCCTCTTTGGTGATGACAGAATCGCCAGAACCTTCACTACCAGCAGCAGCTATAGTGAGGACAGTTCCAATAGGAAGGGCTGTAGTAGGCTTTTTGCCACTATAGAAATCCCAAAAATCACCGTTGTAAGGAACACCCATGGCAATGGCTTTAGCGGAGTCGATTACAGAACCACCACCTACGGCCAGGATGAAATCGATTTTCTCTTTTCTGCAGATTTCAATTCCTTTGTATACAAGAGAATCGTGCGGGTTCGGTTGAACACCACCCAATTCCACGTAAGCGATGCCTTCTTTCTCCAAGGATTTTTTTACACGGTCTAACAAACCAGATTTCTTAGCTGAGTTGGAACCAAAATGTAACAGGATTTTAGAACCGCCATGCTTTTTGACGTATTGTCCACATTCATTTTCTCTTTCTTTACCGAAAATAAATTCGGTCGGACTGTAAAAATTAAAGTTCTTCATGTTTATATAATTTCGTTCTTGATTTCTACAAAGATACTCTTTTTTATGTGTTGATAGTTGTTTTTTTTTAGAATTTTAGAATGAAGGTTTCGGGGTCGCAATAAAAAAGGTGGATTTTTACAAACCCACCTTTGATAAGATATTATCATGTTTTATTTATTTCAAAGCAGCCAATGCGTTTTTGATGCGAGAGAAAGCTTCTTTTAAGTTTTCCTCTGAAGTTGCGTATGACATACGAATGCAGTCAGGGTCGCCGAATGATTCACCGCCTACACAAGCCACATGGCCTTCCACCAATAGATACATAGCCAAATCAGAAGCGGAGTTGATTACATCACCCTTTGGAGTTTTCTTTCCGAAGAAAGATTTACACTCAGGGAATACGTAGAATGCACCATCTGGTTTGTGGCTCATATTCAAGTTTGGTATGTCTTTAATCATGTCAACAACAAGATCGCGTCTGCGTTCGAATGCTTTTCTCATCTCTTCCACGCAACTTTGGTCGCCAGTGTAAGCAGCTTCAGCCGCTTTTTGAGTGATAGAGCAGCATCCAGAAGTATATTGACCTTGGAGTTTGTTGCATGCTTTAGCAATCCATTCAGGAGCAGCGATCCAACCAAGACGCCAACCAGTCATTGCATATCCTTTAGATACACCGTTGACAATGATTACACGATCTTTGATTTCAGGGAATTGAGCGATGCTTTCGTGCTTTCCGATGTAATTGATGTGTTCATAAATCTCATCGGCCAAGATGTATACATTAGGATGCTTAGCTAATACATCAGCAAGAGCCTTCAATTCGCTTTTAGAATAGACGCTACCAGTTGGATTAGAAGGAGAGCAAAGAATTAACAATTTTGTCTTAGGTGTAATGGCAGCCTCTAATTGAGCAGGAGTCATTTTGAAGTTTTGGTCCATGCCAGCCTTAACGATGACACAAGAACCTTCAGCCAATTTCACCATTTCAATGTAGCTAACCCAATAAGGAGCAGGTATGATTACTTCGTCACCTTTGTTTACCAAACAAAGAACTGCATTACAAACCGACTGTTTAGCACCTCCTGATACGATAATCTGACTAGCTTCATAGTCCAAACCGTTCTCTTTTTTTAACTTCTCAACAATGGCTTTTCTTAAAGGCATAAAACCTGGCACAGGAGAATAGAAAGAGAAATTGTCGCTGATAGCTTTTTGTGCAGCTGCTTTGATGTGATCAGGTGTATTGAAATCTGGTTCACCTACACTTAAATTAATTACATCAATGCCTTGAGCTTTTAACTCTTGACTTTTTTGCGACATAGCCAACGTTGCAGATGGAGCAAGTGCGGCTATACGATCTGATACTTGATTCATTTTTTTAATTGATAATTATGTTTACTTTCGGTTTAAAATACTGAAAAACAATATTTTAACTTTTGTTTTCTTCCTTTTTTTTCAATTTGCAAATTTATAAAAAAATATTATTCGTACAAAAAGATTGTAAAGAAACTATTTTGCTTACTTTTTGTCTGATTTTTTTCTTACCTTTGCAAAGAACGAAGTACTTTCTGTTGTATATTTCCAAATTTGACATGGGAAGGTCCTTTGGAGAATTAATTATGGTTGAAGTTAAACAAGTTTAAAGATTATAGAAAAATGAAGACCGATATAATACTGTCAGGTGTAGGTGGACAAGGAATCTTGTCTATTGCTGCTGTCATAGGTGAAGCAGCTGTAAAAAACAATTTATATATGAAGCAAGCAGAGGTTCACGGAATGAGTCAACGTGGTGGCGACGTGCAATCAAACTTGCGTATTTCAGACCAACCTATTGCATCTGATTTGATTGCTAAGGGGGCTGCCGATTTGATTATCTCATTGGAACCAATGGAGGCTCTTCGTTATTTGCCTTATTTGAAGGAGGATGGTTGTGTAGTGACCAACAGTGCTCCGCTTATCAATATACCTGATTACCCTTCTATTGATGAGGTGCTCGCTGAAGTTAAAAAGGTGAAGAATCATGTGATTATTGATGTTGATTCTATTGCAAAAGAGGTAGGTTCACCTCGTGTATCAAACATCGTTATGTTGGGTGCTTCCCTTCCTTTCTTGGGTATTCCTTCTGAGATGGTAGAGGAGGGTATTCGCTCTATATTTGCTCGTAAGGGTGAGGATATCGTTAATATGAATTTAAAAGCATTGGCAGCAGGAAAGTCTGCTTCTGGTAAATAATAGAATAATTGGTCTACTGATATGTTACAGCGTATTCAAACATTGTACATTGCGATTGCTTTTGCTTTGACATTTCTTTTGTTGTATGTTCCCATGGCTGATTTGGATGTGACAGGTCTTACATCTGCAGCGGGAACCGTTTTGGCTGAAAAATATTCATATACGGCTGTCGGTGTGAAACAATATCTTACAGATCCTAATTTTAGTGGTGCTGTAAGTGGTTATTATAGTCATTCTGTTGCGTTGTTGATTCTTGTTATTCTTATTCTGTTGATCGATGTGCTCATCGTGGTACTCTATAAGAAAAGAATTCTTCAGATGAGAATCTGCATCTTCAATATTATGATGAACTTGGGTGTATATGCTCTATTCTTCTTATTTGTGATGACTACATCCAATGAGATTACTTCCTCCTTGGGTGTCTCTACTCCGATGAACTATCATCTGCCTCTCACTTTTCCAGTGATTAATTGTGTTCTCATTTATCTGGCCTTCCGTGCCATTCAAAAAGATGAGGCATTGGTTCGTTCACTTGATAGAATACGCTAATGAATTTTGTAGGAGAAATAGTAACACTTCGTGCCGTTGAACCATCTGATGTGGATCTGCTCTACAAGTGGGAGAATGATGCTACATTATGGGGAGAGGGAAGTGCTATCGCTCCTTATTCCAAATATCATTTACAATCGTATGTGGATACCGCTGGCGATATCTTCTCATTACGCCAAATGCGATTGATGATTGTTTCTAATCAAGAACAGGCTACCGTTGGTTGTGTCGATCTCATCGACTTTGAACCTCGCTTTGCAAGAGCAGAAGTGGCTGTCTTGGTTGATACTCCTTATCAAAATAAACGTTATGCAACGGAGGCTTTGAGACTGATGAAAAATTATGCTTTTCGTTTCCTCTGCCTGCATCAGTTGTATGCGTATGTTGGAGAATTTAACAATGCATCTTTGCGTCTTTTTACCTCTGCGGGCTTTCAGAAAACAGTCTTGCTTAAAGAGTGGTATCGTGATGAGGATTGGAAAAATTGTTGGTTGATGCAATTGATTAATGAATAAAAAATATAGATATGTTAGATAAGAATGTGGTAAAATCGGTGATTGATAGTCTCAATTTGCCAGATTTTAGTAAGGCTACAATTCGTGAAATTGTAACAATTGCCAATAAGGTGGAAGCCTTGACGGGAGAGAAATATGTTCGTATGGAGATGGGTGTTCCCGGTTTCGCTCCAGATAAGATTGGTACAAAGGCTGAAATAGAAGCTCTTCAGGCGGGTGTCGCATCTAAGTATCCTATGTTGGATGGTCATCCTGAATTGAAAAAACAGGCTTCTCGTTTTGTGAAGGCTTTTATTGATGTGGATGTTAATCCAGAAGGTTGTGTCCCTGTTTCTGGCTCTATGCAAGGTACTTACGCCTCTTTCTTGGTTTCTGGTCAATGTGATAAAAAGAAAGATACGGTCTTGTTTATCGACCCTGGTTTCCCTGTTCAAAAGACTCAGTTGTTGGTTTTGGGTATGAAATATGAATCCTTCGATATGTTCCAATACAGAGGTAAGGAGCTAATCGATAAGGTGGAGAGCTATTTGCAAAAAGGAAACATCTGTAACATTATCTATTCTAATCCGAACAATCCTTCTTGGTTCTGCTTGACAGAGGAAGAGTTGAAAGGTATCGGTGAATTGGCTACAAAATATGATGTGATTGTGATGGAAGATTTGGCTTACTTCGCTATGGATTTCCGTAAGGATTTAAGTCAACCTTATAAAGCTCCTTTCCAACCAACGGTGGCTAAGTATACCGATAATTATATCTTATTAATATCCGGCTCGAAGGCATTCAGCTACGCTGGTCAACGTATCGGTGTGACTGCTATCTCAAATAAGATTTTCCATCGTTTCTACCAAGGTTTGGCTGACCGCTATACAATTGGTGAGTTTGGTATGATTTTCGTCAACAGAATTCTTTATGTTCTCTCCTCTGGTACTTCCCATTCAGCTCAATATGCCTTGGCGGCTATGTTTAAGGCTGCTTGTGATGGTGAATACAACTTCTTGGAGACCGTTCGCGAATACGGAAACCGTGCTGCTAAAATGAAAAAGATATTTATCGATAATGGTTTCCATATCGTTTATGATAAGGATATCGACCAAAATATCGGTGATGGTTTCTATTTCACAGTTGGTTATAAGGATATGAAGGGTGGCGATTTGATGTATAAATTGCTTTTCTACGGAATCAGTGCCATTAGTTTGGATACTACCGGTAGTAAGCAACAAGGATTACGCGTTTGCACATCCTTTATTAAAGATAACCAATACGAAGATCTACAAAATCGATTGGCTGAATTCGCTAAAGAAAACTAATTTGTTTTTACCTATATTCGAAAAGGCTGTCCATATTGTTGGATGGCCTTTTTTGCTTTCTCGAAAGTTTCTTCCTGTATTATTTGCAAGGAATGGAAATTTTATTACTTTTGCATTATTATAAAATAATAATTTATAGTGTATGCAGTCTAATCCGTTCATAATCAGTGGTTACGTCTCTTCTGAATATTTCTGTGATAGGGAAGCAGAGACGGAACGTCTATTGCATGAGGTTGAAAATGGCAATAACGTGGCAATCATAGCTACCCGTAGGATGGGAAAGAGTGGTTTGATCAGACATACCTTTCAGCGAAAGGAAGTCTCGTCGAACTATTATACTTTCTTTGTGGATATCTATTCGACAAGATCGTTACGAGAATTTGTTTTTATGTTGAGTCGAGAGATACTAGAGAAGTTGAAACCGTATGGAATGAAGGCAATCCAAGGATTTTGGAACAGTGTTAAGTCGTTGCAGACTGGTATCTCTTTTAGTCCGATGGGGGAGCCATCCTTTAATTTTCAGTTGGGTGATTTACGTCAATCGGAGAATACGTTGGATGAGATATTCAGCTATTTGAAACATGCGGACCGTCCATGTCTGGTGGCCATCGATGAGTTTCAACAGATTGCCACTTATCCAGAGAAGAATGTGGAGGCTTTGTTGCGATCATACGTACAACAATGTGCCAATGCAAGGTTTATCTTCTCAGGCAGTCAGCGTCATACGATGGGCGTGATGTTTTCTAGTCCAGCGAGACCATTCTTCCAAAGTGTTTCTATGATGCATCTGGAGGCGATTGACGAAGAGAAATATAAAGTCTTTGCCTGCAATCATTTCGAAAAAAATGGTAAGAAGTTGCAACCTGAAGTTGTTTCGGAAGTGTTTCGTATTGCACAGGGAATCACATGGTATGTTCAGAAACTTTTTAATACGCTATATGCTAAGACGACGAAAGGGGAGACTTGTACGAAAGAGATGGTACAATCATCATTGGATGAGATCCTTTCAACTATGGATTATACCTATCGGGAGACATTGTTTCGTATGCCAGAAAAGCAGAAAGAGGTGTTTATTGCCATTGCCAAAGAGGGGCATGCTAAATCAATTACATCAGGGGCCTTTATACATAAGTATCGATTGCCATCCTCCAGTATGGTTCAGTCGGCAGTGAAGGGATTGCTAGAGCGCGATTATCTTACCTATGAGCAAGGAGAGTATTCGGTGTATGATCTTTTTTTGACATATTGGATTCAAAAGAATTATTAATATCAACCTATTGTTACTCTAACTCTATTGATAAAATATGGGTAATCTCGTTTGCTTTTGGCGGTTATCATGGTTAATTTTAGTGACAAATGCGTTTCGTTTTTAAAAAAAGAGTGTGCCAAAATTGAATTTCGACACACTCTTTTTCAGTTAGTATGAGTTGAGGCTATACCTTGCATTGTATAGCTTTTTTCTCTTCGTCGTAATCGATGGTGATGGTGTCACCTTGTTTGATTTTGTTTGCTAACAAGACCTCAGCCACTTCATCCTCAACATATTTTTGAATGGCACGTTTCAATGGTCTGGCACCGAATTGAATATCGTATCCTTTTTCGGAGATAAAGTCTTTTGCCTTTTCTGTTAGCGACAGATGATAGCCCATTTTCTCAATTCTCTCGTAGACATTCTTCAATTCCAAATCGATGATTTTGAAGATTGACTCTTTCTGAAGTTGATCGAACATGATGATGTCATCAATACGGTTCAAGAATTCAGGAGAGAATGTCTTATTCAAAGCCTTTTGAATGACGCTATGAGCGAATTGTTTGTCTTCCAAGTTTACTGTCATGGAGAAACCAACACCCTTTCCGAAGTCCTTCAACTGACGTGTTCCCACGTTGGAAGTCATGATGATAATTGTGTTTTTGAAGTCTACCTGACGACCTAAACTATCAGTCAAGCGACCCTCGTCGAGGACTTGAAGTAATAGATTGAAGACATCGGCGTGAGCTTTCTCAATCTCATCAAGTAGGATGATGGAGTAGGGTTTACGTCTGACACGTTCTGTTAGTTGTCCACCCTCTTCATAACCGACATATCCTGGAGGTGCTCCAATCAGTCTTGAAACGGAGAATTTCTCCATGTATTCACTCATATCGATGCGGATAAGAGCGTCGGTGGAGTTGAACATCTCTTTTGCCAACATTTTTGCCAAATAGGTTTTACCGACACCCGTTGGACCCACGAAGATAAAGGATCCGATAGGACGGTTAGGGTCTTTCAATCCGATTCGACTACGTTGGATGGATTTGACGATTTTAGTGACAGCATCGTCTTGTCCGATGACTTGTCCGATGAGTTTTTCACTCATGTGACGAAGTTTCTCGCTCTCTTCTTGAGCAATATTTTGGATAGGAACGCCTGACATCATGGAGATGACCATTTTCACCTGTTCTTCATCCACGTTTTGGCGTTCATTTTTCATTTCATTTTGCCATTCAATCTTAGCATCTTCAATGGCTTGAGTGCATTGTTTCTCTTGGTCGCGATAGTTAGCCGCCAATTCAAAATCTTGATCGGAGACAGCCTTTTCTTTAAGTTCTTTGAATTGTTGTCTTTTCTTCTCAAGGTCAGTGATTGAGTTAGGCATTGTCACGTTAGAGATGTGAGTGCGGGCACCCGCTTCATCGAGAGCATCAATAGCCTTGTCTGGGAAGGAACGGTCTGTGATGTATCGTTCCGTATATTTAACGCAAGCTTTAAGTGCCTCTTCCGTGTAGGTTACGTAGTGGTGGTCTTCATAACGTTCTTTGATGTTATGAAGGATTTGTAGGGTTTCCTCTGCGGTAGTAGGTTCCACCAGCACTTTTTGGAAGCGACGTTCCAATGCACCATCCTTCTCGATGTGTTCACGATATTCGTTAAGCGTGGTAGCACCGATGCATTGAATATCGCCTCTAGCCAAAGCTGGTTTCAGAATGTTGGCAGCATCTAGAGAACCAGGGGACGAACCAGCACCAACGATTGTATGAATCTCGTCGATGAATAAGATGACATCTGGATTCTTTTTCAGTTCGTTGATGATGGATTTGATTCTTTCCTCGAATTGTCCGCGGTATTTTGTGCCAGCTACAACCGAAGCCATATCCAAAGAGATGATTTTCTTGTTGAATAGAACGTGAGAAGTCTTACGATCGACAATTCGTTGAGCGAGTCCCTCAACGATAGCCGACTTACCAACGCCAGGTTCACCAATGAGCACAGGGTTGTTTTTCTTCCTTCTGCTCAATATTTGGCATACACGTTCGATCTCTTTTTCTCTGCCCACAACGGGGTCGAGCAGACCATTCTCAGCAGATTTGGTCAGATTGCTACCGAAACTGTCTAAAACTGGGGTAGAAGAGCCGATTTTGTTTTCTTCCGTTGGATTACTAGTAGCTTTGCCAGAAGCATTGTTGTTCTCTTCCGGTTTGGAGTCACTTTCGTCCACGAACATATTTTTCACGTTTCCGTTGGTCAAATAGTTCTGAATACTTTTGTAAGTGACATTTTCGCTGAGTAGCACCTGAGCAGCTACGTTTGTATTATCTTTCATAATAGCCAAGAGAAGGTGTACGGTCTCTTGCACTTGACTTTTGTACAAGCGAGATTCCAGCGCCATCAGTTTGAGTATTTTTTCTGCTGATTTGATGAGAGGTATTTCGTTTGATTCAGAAACTTCTGTTTCAGAGCGAAGTTTATCATCCAATGTCTCTTTCACATATTTCAAATCAACTTGCAAGTATTTCAATATATCGACGGCGAGGCCTTCACCACTTCGTAAAATTCCCAGTAGGAGATGTTCTGGCCCGATGAAGTTATTGCCCAAACGAATGGCTTCATCACGGCTATACATAAGCACCTCTTTTACACCTTGTGAATAACTTGTCGTGTCCATAACTATAATTGTATGCTTGTTGTTATCTACATTTTTTTGCAAATATATAATAATCTTATGCCAATAAGTGCTTTTTTCGGGCGTTAATCTGCAAATTGTTGAAAACTAATTTAGAATGAATCCTCTGTTCCTGTTGAGTATTTGATGCGATAATTTTGATGTTTCTGAAAGTAATGAAACGTCAATTGAAAAGAGGGTGAAAAATTGTTGAAAATATAAGTGTTTAAGGGTTAGAACAAAAGGGGTTATATTTCATATAATGTTAAAAATTTTTTTGTCCCTATTAGATTTTTTTTGTAATTTTATGCGTTTTTAGTAACGAGTAATTATATTATAAAAATAGATAATGGAAGATCAAGACAGAATTATCAAAATTGATATTGATGAAGAGATGAGATCCTCGTACATCGACTATTCGATGTCAGTAATTGTCTCGCGTGCCTTGCCTGATGTGCGTGATGGTTTTAAGCCTGTGCACCGTCGTGTGTTGTTTGGTATGAATGAGTTGGGTTTGACCTTTAATAAGCCAACAAAAAAATCAGCGAGAATCGTAGGAGAGGTGTTAGGAAAGTATCACCCACATGGAGATTCATCCGTTTATGGTACGTTGGTCCGTATGGCGCAAGATTGGACGTTACGTTATCCGCTTGTGTTCGGACAAGGAAACTTTGGTTCCATAGATGGTGATTCTGCAGCGGCTATGCGTTATACTGAGGCAAAGCTCAGTCGCATATCTGAGGATATAATGATCGATCTTGATAAAGAAACTGTTGATTTTCAAGACAATTTTGATGGGGAGCATCAGGAACCGACTGTTATGCCTACCCGTATTCCTCAATTGTTGGTAAATGGTGCGTCTGGTATCGCTGTTGGTATGGCTACCAATATGGCGCCACACAATTTATCCGACACGATTGATGCCATTGTCGCATATGTTGACAATAAAGATGTTGACATTGAGGATTTGATAAAACTGATAAAAGCACCTGATTTCCCTACAGGTGGTATCATCTATGGATATTCTGGCGTGCGTGATTCTTATTTGACGGGTCGTGGACGTGTAGTTATTCGTGCTAAATGTGAAATTGAGACAGACGAGTCACACGATAAGATCGTTGTTCGTGAGATACCTTATCAAATTAATAGAAGTGAGTTGATTACTTCTATAGCAGATATGGTGAATGAAAAACGTATCGAGGGTATTTCAAACATCAATGATGAGTCAGACCACGAAGGTATGCGTATCGTTATCGATGTGAAGAGAGATGCCAATAGTCAGGTTGTCTTAAATAAATTATATAAGTATTCCGCTTTGCAGTCATCATTCAGTGTTAACAACATTGCATTGGTGCACGGTCGTCCGAAATTGTTAAACTTGAAGGATTTGATTGCGGAGTTTGTTGCTCATCGTATGGATGTGGTGACGCGTCGTACTTTGTTCGAATTGCGTGAGGCAGAGAAACGTGCTCATATCTTGGAGGCGTTGATCGTAGCTGTGGATAATTTGGATGAGGTGATTCAGATTATTCGTTCATCTAAGACGGTAGAGGAGTCAAGACAACGTTTGATGGATCGTTTCAACTTCGATTTGGAACAAGCTAAGGCCATCGTTGAGATGCGTTTGCGTCAGTTGGTTGCTTTGGCTATCGAGGAACTTCGTGCTGAGTATGCAGAGTTGATGAAGTTAATTGATCACTTGAAGGCTGTTTTGGCAAGCGAAGAGATGAGAATGCAGATCATTAAGGATGAATTGCTTGAGGTGAAAGAGAAATATGGAGATGAGCGTAGAACTCAGATCATGTTTACTGCTGAAGAGTTCAATCCTGAAGATTTCTATTCAGATGATGAGATGGTTTTGACTGTTTCTCATTTGGGTTATATCAAGAGAACTCCATTGGCAGAGTTCAAATCACAAAACAGAGGTGGTGTAGGTTCGAAGGGAAGTGCTGCGCGTGATGCAGACTTCATTGAATATATCTATTCTGCTTCTATGCATAATACCTTATTGTTCTTTACTCAGAAGGGTCGTTGCTATTGGCAGAAAGTTTATGAGATTCCTGAAGGTGCTAAGAATGCTAAGGGACGTGCAATTCAGAATTTGTTGAACATTGATTCCGATGATAAGATCAATGCTCTAATCTGTGTGAAGACGTTGAATGATGAAGAGTTTAATAAGAGTCATAACATTATCTTCTGTACGAAAAATGGAGTTGTTAAGAAGACATCATTGGAGGCTTATTCAAGACCTCGTGCAAATGGTGTGAATGCAATCTTGATTCGTGAGGATGACAAGGTGATCGATGTATGTTTGACTGATGGTAATTCAGAAATCATTTTGGCTAATAAACATGGAAAGGCTATTAGATTCAACGAGTCTAAGGTTCGTCAGATGGGTCGTGTTTCTACAGGTGTTAAAGGTATGACATTGGATGGACCTGATGATGAGGTGATAGGAATGATTGTCATAGAGGATCCTCAGAAGGAGACTATCTTGGTAGTTTCTGATCAAGGTTATGGAAAACGTTCTGACATCGAGGATTACAGAATCACTAATCGTGGAGGTAAGGGTGTTAAGACATTGAACATTACCGATAAGACAGGACAGTTGATTGCTATTAAGAGCGTTACAGATGAGAATGATTTGATGATCATTAACAAATCGGGTATCACTATCCGTCTATGCATGTCTGAGGTGAGAGTACAAGGACGTGCTACACAAGGCGTTCGCTTGATCAATTTGACCAAGAAGAATGACCAAATAGCTTCTGTATGTAAGGTGATTCATTCGGATGAGGAAGAGGAGAATGAAGAAGATGTGATTGATAAGGTGGATGATAAAGGAGAGAATGAAGAATCCGTAAATAATGATAACAAGTAATAATAACAATTAATACAATTTTAAAATGAAAAAAATTGCGATTACAGTATTCGCTTTGGCACTTGCAACATGTGGTTTTGCACAAAAAAAGAATGTAAGTAATGCAGAGGCGAAACTTTATGATCCAGTTGACTATGCTGGAGCAAAAAAATTGATTGAGGCAGCAATGGAAGATCCTACAACTTCTAACCAAGCAAAGACTTATTGGGTTGCTTCTCAAGTTTATTTTGGCTTGTTCTCAGAACAAGGTACTAAGAAAGATATGAATCAAGAGTATGACATTGATGATATGTCAAACAACTTGATTAAGGCTGTTGATGCATATAAGAAGGTGGCTGAATTAGACGCTATGCCTAATGAAAAAGGTCAGGTTAAACCTAAATATGCAAAACAAATCACTCAGAAGTTAAATGTTGGTGCTGATTGCTTGTTCAATACAGCTGCAGATAACTATTTTAAACAGAAATATGGTCAAGCAGTAGCTTTGTGGAGCAAATATATTGATTTGGCTGATAGCCCAGCTGCAGAAAAATTGAATTTGAAGTCTGATACAACGTATAACCAAGTAAAATCATACATTATCGATGCCTCAGTAAAGAAAAATGATGGAGAATTCGATGCAATAGCTCTTAAATATATGGAAGACTTGAAGGCTGATCCTAAATATTCAAGAGCTATGTATGAGTGGAGTTATCAAGCTTATTCTAAGAAGGGTGATTCTGAGAAGACTATCAATACATTGAAGGAAGCTATCAAGAAATTCCCTAACGATAATTCTTACTTCGTTGGTTCCTTGATCAACTATTATCGTGAAAACAATAAGGATGCTGAGGCTTTGTCTTACCTTGATGAGGCAATTGCTAGCAATCCAAAAGAGACTCAATATTACTTGATTAAAGCTCAAATCTTCTTGAGAAAAGAGAACTTCGACAAAGCTATCGAATGCTCAAAACAAGCTATCGGAATTCAAGCAGACAACTTCAACGCTAATTATTTCTGTGGTTATTCTTACATCAGAAAAGGCGAAACTGCTATGGATGCTGCAGGCAAAATCAAGGATAATACTAAGTACAAAAAAGCGAAAGACCTTGCTCTTGAACAGTTTAAAACTGCTGTTACTTACTTAGAGAAAGCAAGATCTATCGATGCTAAAGATGTTGATAATCTCAATTTGTTGAAAAACGCATACTATCGTCTTGGTAATGGTACTAAGTATAACGAAATTGACGATCAAATAAAGAAATTGAAGTAATAATATCTGGGTCTGTCTTCCGCTTTTTTGCATGGAAGACAGACCTATTTGTTTTGACATGACTTCTCCTTAAAGATTATGAAAACGAAATTAACCATAATTATTATTGGCCATAATTCATGGCATTTCTTACAGAAGAATTTAGCCTCTCTGGAATTCGTGAAGGATGATCCGGAGATGGAGATTCTTTATGTGGATAATGCATCAACAGATGAAACACGTGCCGCTATTACCTACTCTTATCCTTATGTGAAAATGATTAGTTGTGGTATGAATAGAGGTATCGCTGCGGCTCGTAATATTGGTATGGTTAATTCTGCAAGTGAATATCTTCTCTTCCTGGATAGTGACACAATTGTGAATAAGGAGGCTCTTGATGAGATGATGAGATACATGGAAGAGCATGAGGAGGTGGGCTTGTGTAGTTGTAAATTAATTGGACAGGATGGATTGCCTCAGGCTAGCTGTAAACATTATCCAACAAGATTGGGTGTGATTAAGAGTGGATTGCATAATATTGGTGTGAAATTTGGATTAAACTTATTCCCTAATGCTTATGCGAGAACTTTGTATGATACGTCCGGTTCTGAACCTATGGAGGTGGATTTTGTAGTGGGTGCATGTCAATTGATTCGTAAAAAAGCACAAATTAAAGTAGGCTTCCTCGATGAGAGAATTTTCTACGGACCAGAAGATGCGGATTTCTGCAGACGATTGAAGAAAAAAGGGTATAAAATCATTTATCTCCCTTATATCTCTATTATTCATGACTATCAACGACCAATCACACAGAAATTCATGTCGCTTCAAACCTTGAAACAAATCAAAGGTTATAGCTACTACTTTAGGAAAATTGTAGAAGAAAAAATGAGAGGAATCTAACGTATGACTCTACCTATACATCCTTCTATTTCTGCTATTATTCCTACTTATAATGCGGAGCCATATCTGGACAAGTTATTGGCTCAGTTGCATAATCAGTCGATAAAGCTATCTGAAATCATCATTGTTGATTCCCAATCGTCCGATCAAACAGAGTCTATCGCTCGTCGATGGAACACTCGTTTTTTCTCCATTGCCAAGTCGGATTTCGATCATGGGGGAACCCGTAATTGGGCTGTGAAAAATAGTTCGTCGAACTATATCTTGTTTCTTACTCAAGATGCATTGCCTGCTGATGGTCATCTTGTCGAAAATCTCTATACAGTATTGGCTGCAGACTCCTCTGTTGCTGTTTCGTTTGCCAAACAGATACCATATGAGTCGGCTTCTCCAGTGGAGAAGTTTACACGACATTTCAACTATCCAGATAATAGTTGGATTCGCTCGATTCATGATGTAGATAAGTATGGTATTAAGACGTTCTTTTTGTCGGATGTATGTGCACTCTATTCTCGGACAATCTTTGATGAGATGGGTGGTTTTACATCTCCGATTCTTACCAATGAGGATATGATGATGGCTTCGTCGTTGTTACGTAGAGGGTATAAAACTGCCTATCAAGCATCGGCAATTGTTTACCATTCGCATAATTATACGCTTAAACAACAATATAAGAGAAACTTTGATATTGGTGTCTTTTTAGCTATGCATCATGATAAATTCCCAGTAAAAGATGAGGTGGGAGAGGGACTGAAAATGGTTAAGGCAGGAGTCTGTTACTTTTTGTCTCGTTTTAGGTTGATTTCGCTTTTTCAACTATTATTATCTTCATTTGTCAAGTATTTAGGAAATCGGGCGGGACATCATTATCAGGATTATTCATTGAGGGAAAAATTAAAACGAACTAATTATCCAATGTTTTGGAATCGTTTTTATGAGGAATATGGCAAACAAGAGAAATCTCATTCATAATGCCTTATTCTAACCTCTATACCTTCCTTCTTCAGACGGTCGGGTAGGTCGCTGAGGTCGGTGTTGCTATAGTGGTAAGGAAAGAGCACTTTGGGACGGATAATCTTTGCTGCTCGTACCAATTGATCAACAGTCATCGTATATGGTTGATTGCAGGGTAGGAATGCGATGTCGATGTCTTTGATCTCGGACATTTCAGGTATGTCTTCCGTATCTCCTGCGATGTAGATTTTTAGTCCGTCGATAGTCAGAATGTAACCGTTGTCCCTTCCTTTTGGGTGGAATTGCTGATGCCCCTCTGTGGTGTTGTAGGCAGGAACCGCTTCGACCTTGATGTCGACTGAGATTTGAGAAGAGTCTCCGTTGTTCATCACAATTCCCTTCCCAAGCATTTCTGCGCATCGTTGGTTGGTGATGAGTTGAGTCTTATCTCCGGAGAGTTGAGCAATAGCCTCCTTGTCAAAGTGATCAAAGTGCTCATGGGTTACGAAGATATAATCCGCTTTGGGCATTGTAGTATAGTCGATTGTCTTGTCGCCCAGTTTTGTGACGGGGTCGATTTCAATCTCTTTCCCATCGTATTGAATTCGGATACTGGCATGTACGAGTGCGTGAAAAGAGATGGCTTTGCCACTCTTTGTTTGGAATACATCCACATTTTCAGACTCCTGTTGACTGCAGGCTGATGTCATTCCTAAGGCAGTCAATATGTATGTAATGATTCTTTTCATGGTGTAATAGTATACTAATAAAGTAAATTAGTGTTTAATCTTTTGTTTTACAGATTGGATTAGTTATTTCTCTTTTCGCACAATCGAATACATGATGATTTAGTTCATTGTCATGAAACTTAGTGAATTTTTTGAACTTTGAAATCAGACAAAGTTAGAAATTATTTTTGAGTAAAGAAGCTTTGAAGCAGACCATTGTTATGGAAATGAGTTGTTGAATATGAATTACCGACAACCTCTAACCCATAAATCTTTTCGACCATCTTCTGATTTATGATTATTTTTTACATTTGCAAGTGTGTGCAAACATACAGTCCAACAAGATATTGAGCGGACAAAAAATTATGACGCAAGAGAACAAAGAAAGAATGATTCAATTACTCGGCAAGCATCATAATCTATCTCCAAACATCTCAATCGTATGCACGCAGAAGGTATAGTCCGTCGCATAGGTCCGGACAAGAGTGGACATTGGAATGTGGGCTATAACACAAATGGATAAACAATAAAAAATACAATCAACGTCTTCGTAAGAAGGCTAAGATCCATGAGAAAGAAGGTATGAATACAGCTGAATTTTTCGGAATATTATTTGGTGTTGTCTTGACTATCTTTTTTATTATTATCTCTATTACAATAGCTATGGTTCGACGAGAACAACGTCGGCAAGCTGATAGGGAACGAAAATGGATGGAAGATAAGAAGGCTGAAATTAATCAAATAGTTAAGGAAAGAGAGAAAAGGTTGGCTACAGAAAAAGAAAAGCCATTCAATTATGAAGATTTGTCTCCGAACGAAAAAGCACTCTATATTTTGAGACAATTGGGATGTGAGATAAACGTTATTGATTCTGTTGATTCTCATAAATTAACTCAGATCTATGAGGTGGATCAAAATAAAAAACTGAAAAGAGGACGTATCTCCATTGTGGTTGCATTGGATGATTTGTTTGTTGACAATCTGCTAATTGAGTATGAACCTTACCTTGGGAAAGAGTTACAGCCCTACCTTCAAAGCAAATTAGCAATGCCACTTCTTGATGCGGAGGATATTCTTAATAGTAGATTAGAATTGATCCAAGAGAATTATGCAGATGTGGATTGGGATGATGTGTTTGTCAAAAGGAAATGCGATACGGTGTGCGAACTGAACAATATCCCTATGAATGATCATTCAGAGGATACGCTTGCAATTATCTCTCTTCCGATAGATTCGCTCTCAAAAGTGTATGATGTCTTTTGTTATATTCCGTTTGGCGGTGCAGGTAGTCCTGAAGCAATGGAACATCGTAGTATCGTTAAGTATTGGATGGATAAGTTTGCCATTGTTCCAGTGTTCTTTTCTGGCAGTGAAACAGTTTATCAGGTAGATGTTGATAAAACAAGACAAATTGCAAAAGAACTCTCTTTGCAACATTTGGCGTATTGTGAAGACATAATCACGCAAAGTGATATGAGTCTTGAGGATATTGAACTTTACATCGAAAGATCTCGTTTCTGGTATTTCTGGTGGGATTAATCAGGGAAATATAGTCAGAAACACTTGTTGCTAAAGCAATAGTTATCGGAGGAAACGTTATTTAGACTTCTTTTCTCCTTTTTGCTCTGGTTGATTTTCTATTTTGACCGTTCTGCCATATGTGTAGCTGTATCGTTCGCTTTCTACAATTGAACAAACCATTTGCTTTAATTCCGTCATGAAAGCGCCCGTTTCGAATGTGCTCTTTTCAATCATTCTAAGCTTTTTCTCCCATTGACCAGTCAATTCTGCTGATTTTAGCAGTTCATTTTGTATGGTGTTAATCAGACTAATTCCTGTTTCTGTTGCCTCTATGCTTTTCCCTTTTTTACGCATATAGTTTCGTTTGTACAGGGTTTCAATGATATTGGCACGTGTAGAAGGACGTCCAATGCCATTCTCTTTTAGCAAATCACGCAATTCTTCATCGTCTATTTGTTTGCCCGCTGTTTCCATTGCACGTAGTAACGTCGCTTCTGTATAGGGCTTGGGTGGTGTTGTCTCTTTTTCGGTGAGATCGGGTACGTGAGGACCACTCTCTCCAACAGTGAAGATTGGCAAAGTCTTTTCCTCATCATCTTTATTCTCCTCGTCGGTTGCACTTTTTTCAAAGACGGTACGCCAACCGGGAACTAAAATCTGTTTGCCATTCACTTTAAACTCAATATCTTTCACCTTTCCTAAGACAGTTGTGGTGGAAGTCTCACAAACGGGATAGAAATTGGCAATGAACCTTCTGGCAACTAAGTCAAATACCTTTTGTTCTTCTTGTGTTAGGTTAGTTGGGTTGATACCAGTTGGTATGATGGCATGGTGGTCGGTTACTTTTGAGTTGTCGAACACCTTTTTTGACTTAGGTATTTTGGTCTTTAACACGGGCTCCGTCAGTGTAGCATAACTCTTCAGTCCTTGCATGATAGGCCCAATCTTTGGATAGATGTCTTCACTCAAGAATGTGGTGTCCACACGTGGATAGGTGGTGACTTTCTTTTCATAGAGTGATTGAATTAATTTGAGCGTATCTTCTGCGGAAAATCCATATTTCTTGTTACACTCCACTTGTAAGGATGTCAGATCGAACAATCTAGGAGCAAACTCTTTTCCTTCTTTGGCTGATATGTCTGTTACTGTGAAATCATCACTTTTTACTGTTTCGAGGAAGTTGAGTCCCTCTTCTTTCGAGGTGAATTTACCTTTACTTGCAGAAAAGGTGGTGTCACGATAGACAGTCTTTAATTCCCAGTATTTTTCAGGTTTGAAGTTCACTATCTCAAAATGTCGTTTGACAACCAGGGCCAGTGTTGGAGTTTGTACTCTACCAATGGAGAGAACTTGTTTGTTCTGTCCATATCGTAAGGTGTACAATCGGGTGGCATTCATTCCCAATAACCAATCACCGATGGCACGCATGGCTCCTGCTTCGTATAGCTTGTTGAAGTCGGATTGAGGTCGTAGGTTTTGAAATCCCTCTCGAATGGACTCCTCTGTTAATGAAGATATCCACAGACGTTTGACAGGACATTTGCATTCTGCCTTCTGCATCACCCATCGTTGAATGAGTTCTCCTTCTTGTCCGGCATCCCCGCAGTTGATCACTTCATCAGCATTCTTAATTAAGTTTTCAATGATGTGAAATTGCTTTATGGACCCATCGTTTTCAATGAGTTTAATACCAAACCGTTGGGGGATTAAAGGCAGGTCGGCAATAGACCATCGTTTCCACTTCTCTTGGTATTCATGAGGTTCCTTTAGTGTGCAGAGATGTCCGAACACCCAAGTTACTTGGTATCCATTTCCTTCTATGTACCCATCTCTTTTGTTACGGGCACCTAAGATAGCGGCAATTTCCCTTGCCACACTTGGTTTCTCTGCTATGCAAACGATCATTTTTTAGTGATGTTAGATAATCTCTGGTTAGTGCAAATTTACAAAATCTTTCCTGCCTAACAAAGTATGTTAGACAATCTGTTCGTACAATTTTCAGGGCGGATTTTCACAATGCTTTCTGCTTATTCATTAGTGGCTTGTGCATTTGTAGAATACTTTTCCAGTTGGATTCGAACAGAATCTTCGATGGTGAGCATGGCATCTTTTGCTCTTTTAAGTGTGATGGTATCCATTTCCCCATCGTGTTTTATGGCATAGGTGTAGACCCATGTACCTGTCATTAAAATTCTTTTGCTTTCTTGCTCTTCTTCTTTTATCGGTAAAGAACCTTGCAGAAGACTGTCCACCAATGCAATGGATGTACTGTCAAAGAGTTGTTTGCTGCAATTTAGCGTGAGACTAGTATCTTTAAATTGCATTTTATGCAATTGGATAGTCAAACTGTCCTTTTGGTTTATTAGTTCAAATTCAATGTTGCCACCACCTTGTCTGACGAAATAAACACCTTTGTAAAGGGATGTGTCTGCTACGGAATCTATCGCGATAGAGGCGATGATTTGATTGGATGAGGTGTTCTCAACAGGTTTCTTGTTACTACAACATGTGAGGAGAACTGAAGAGAAAAGAAGTGTGTAAAGAATTTTTTTCATGGGCATGTGAATAGGTTTCGTAAAAGCAGAAAAAGTCCGATAGCTGTTACTACCGGACTTTCAAATTCATTTATTAAATCATATCGAAACTTCTCTTGATGAATTCACTTAGAGCTTCACCCTTCAACAGATTGTTGGAAAGAAGTGTTAAATCAACTAATTGTTTCACCTCTTTGCTGTTTTTAGAGAACTCTTCAAAGATTGCTTTCTTTGATTTGTTATTAGCGGTTAACTCATCATCAATCTTCTTGATTTCATCTTTGATAGCTTCTGCCAAGTCAGATTCACTTTTATCGCCTTTTAAGTCGGCTCTTTTCTTATTCAACTCGGCAATCTTCTCTAAGATAGGAGCTGCTTTTGCTTGGCAAGCTTCGTTTTCATCCTTCAAAATTCTTTGAATCAATGGATGTGCAGCATTTACTACCATGTTGTAAGAGTCTGGCATTTCACCATAGAAGTTCATGCCTCCTTGTGTTGCAGCCATCTCTTTCATACGACGCATAAATTCGTTTTGCGTAATATATGCAGGTTGTCCGTTAGAAGATAGATTCTCGAATGTGACGATGAAACTGCTCTTGTCATTGCTTGGCAATTGTGTGTTGAAGATGATGGAAAGTGCATCTTGGTCGTTGGCTGACAAATCCACTTTTTGAGTATCTTCCTTTTGAATCAATTTTTCAATCACATCAGAATCGACACGAACGAATCGACACTTGCCCTCGCTTTTTTGTTCTAGTTTGCTAATGAAGTGAACATCCAATTGTCCATCCAAGAACAATACGTCGTATCCTTTCTCTTTGGCAGCATTGATATAAGTATATTGTTCATCCTTGTTAGTGGCATAAAGATAAATGATGTTTTTATCTTTATCAGTTTGATTCGCCTCTATCAATGTTTTGTATTCATCTAACGTGAAATATTTGCCATCAACATTCTTCAAAAGTGCGAATTTCTCAGCTCTCTCAGCGAATTTCTCATCTGTCAAAATACCATACTCGATGAATATTTTTAGATTGTCCCATTTCTCTTCAAAATCAGAACGTTGTTGATTGAAGATCTCCTGTAGTCTGTCTGCCACCTTCTTGGTGATGTGGTTGGATATCTTCTTCACGTTGCTATCGCTTTGCAAGTAGCTTCTTGATACGTTCAATGGAATGTCTGGAGAGTCGATTACACCATGAAGCAATGTTAGGAATTCAGGAACGATACCTTCTACAGAGTCAGTAACAAATACTTGGTTGCAGTAGAGTTGGATTTTGTTCTTTTGAATCTCTATGTTGTTTTTAATCTTAGGGAAGTAAAGAATACCTGTCAGATTGAAAGGGTAGTCAACGTTCAAATGAATGTTGAACAAAGGATCATCAGCGTAAGGATATAGCTCATGGTAGAACTTCTTGTAATCCTCATCAGTTAAATCTGCAGGTTTCTGTGTCCATGCAGGTTTGGTGTTGTTGATGATGTTGTCTTCTGCAGTCTCCACTTGTTTGCCATCTTTCCACTCTTTCTTTTTACCGAAAGCAACTGGTATAGCAAGGAATTTGCAGTATTTGTTCAATAGTTCAGTGATCTTTGCGTCCTCAAGGAACTCCTTGTTTTCGTCTTCAATGTAAAGAACGATGTCGGTACCTCTCTCAGCCTTATCAATCTCTTCGATGGTGTATTCTGGACTTCCATCGCAACTCCACTTAACGGCTTTTGAACCCTCTTTATATGATTTAGTGATGATTTCCACTTTTTTAGAAACCATGAATGAAGAGTAGAATCCAAGTCCGAAGTGACCAATGATGGCATTTGCATCGTTTTTATATTTCTCAAGGAACTCTTCAGCGCCAGAGAAGGCAATTTGATTGATGTATTTGTCGATTTCCTCTTCTGTCATTCCGATACCGTGGTCGGAGATGGTGAGTGTGCCAGCATCTTTATCTGCTTTTACTTGTACGGTAAGGTCGCCCATATCGCCTTTGTATTCATTGACAGAAGCCAAGGTCTTTAGCTTTTGTGTGGCATCTACGGCGTTAGAGACTAACTCACGAAGGAATATTTCGTGGTCACTATAAAGAAATTTTTTGATGACGGGGAAGATGTTATCGGTCGTTACCCCAATGTTACCTTTTTGCATATCTTTATATTTATTATTTTGTTTTTGTCGAATATTCAATTCAACCTAATCTTATCAAAGAATATGCCATAGGAGAAAAGGTGACAATATGTCAGTCTCTTGCCGTTTGTGTCTGTCAATTTGGATTTTTACAGAAGGGGAGTAGTCCGCATTCTTGGCATTTGGGGTTTCGTGCGGTGCAAGTATATCGTCCGTGGAGGAGTAGCCAGTGATGTGCTTTTGAGAGCAGATGGGTAGGAATGTGTTTTCTTAGTTTGGTTTCTGTCTCAAGAGGCGTTTTGGAATTGGAGGTGAGTCCCAAGCGGTTGGCTACGCGAAAGACATGAGTGTCGACGGGCATGGCAGCTTGATGGAAAGCAACGGCACAGACCACGTTGGCGGTTTTTCTGCCCACACCAGGTAAGGTTTGTAATAGATCCATATCATCAGGAACGACACCACCGAAGTCATTCGTCAGTTTCTTTGCCATGTCCAACAAGTGTTGCGCTTTGGCATTAGGGTAGGAGATACTTTTGATGTAAGAAAGAATCTCTTCGAAGTTGCTTCCCGCCATTGCTTGAGGCGTTGGGAATCGTTGGAAAAGGGCTGGCGTGACCATGTTGACACGTTTGTCGGTGCATTGAGCAGAGAGCATGACGGCCACGACAGTTTCGAAGGGGTTGGAAAAGTGTAGTTCACTCTCAGCCTCAGGTCTGTTTTCTTGAAACCAATTGAAGATGGCATCGTATCGTTCTTTAGTCGTCATGCATATTGCTGTTTGTCAGTTGGTCATCTATAAATGGAAACCGAAATTAATTCAAAAATCCACAAAAAAATAGGGACGAATGATTGTTCGTCCCATTATGTTTTTTTAAAAAGGAAGGTCACTTGAAGTGTCACTTGTTTGTTGTGTAGGTGACGGATCAAAAGGATCAGGAGTCTTCATACCAGAAGGCATTGCAGGTGCATCGATAGGAGCCACTTGTTGAGGTTGTTGTTGCGTATTTTGTGGAGACATAACACGCCATGCACGAATGTTATTAAACCATTTTCCATTCCATTCACGAGCATCAACATCTACACTAATGGTATATTCTTGTCCCTCTTGGATGGCAAACTTGTCGATATTGTCACCGAACACGTTAAATACCATTTTACGACTATATTGAGATCCTTGCTCGTAATATTCAACGACATAGTCTTGCGATTTCCATGTTCCATTTGCACTTTCGCCTGTTTTAACTGGACATACGACTATGATTTTTCCTGTTACTTCCATTGTTTTATTAATAAGTTCATATTTCTCACAAAAGTACATTGTTGGTTTGGATGTTGCAAAAAAACTTATTAACAATCGGATTAAGAGTTAAGAATTAAGAATTAAGAATTAAGAGTTGAGGGGGGATGGAGAGGAGGGGGAAATCGTATCTTCCTATAGACTATGTTTTTTTATTTGATACTGTTGTCTGTTTTTGTGTAATGATATATATTTGCACAAAAATTGAAATGTTTATTATATGAGAAGAGCGGTATTGTCCATCGCATTAGGAATATTAAGTGGATATGCGTGGGCACAGGATTCATTAGTAGTAAAAGAAGGAGAGGTAGAGAAGAAAGCTGTATTAGCTACACCGATTGAGTTAAATACCAAAGCGGTTAAGTTTGTTCCATATGGTTTTATTCGTAACGACTTTTATTATGATTCCAGAGAGAATTTTGAAACGGCATCTGGCTTGTTCTATATTATCCCAAAGGATAATGACTACAATGCGTTGGGTGAAGATGTTAATGAGGTGTCCTCTTCTCGATTTTTAAGCATTGCTGCCCGTTTAGGACTTAAGGTGTATGCCCAACAACCGATTCTTGGTGCGCAGATGATGGCGCAATTAGAGACTGACTTTGCTGGTTTTAATGGTAGCACGACGATGTTCCGTATTCGTCAGGCCTTTGCTCGTATGTCTTGGAAAAAAGCAGATGTGACGGCAGGTCAGACTTGGCATCCAATGTTTGGTGATGTGGTGCCTAATATTCAGAGTTTGGCTACGGGTAGCCCGTTCCAGCCATTTAATCGTAGCCCACAAATCCGCTTGGATTGGAGACCGTCCAACTTACGTATGTATGTGGCAGGACTTTATCAATTGCAATATACAACATGGGGACCTAATGGTGCTTCTACTGAATATCAAACCAATAGCAAGGTTCCTGAAGTATATTTCGGATTGGATTGGAAATACAATGGTTGGATTGTAGGTGCTGGTGCAGACTTCTTACGCATACGTCCGAGAGTGAAGGTGGTGCAAAAAATTGATGAAGAATCTCAATTGACTCATAAGGTGGATGAGTCACTGAACTCTTTCTCTTTGTGTGCATTCACGCAATATACTACACCAAACAAAAAACTCTCAGTGAAGGCGAAAACCATCTATGGTGAGAATATGGCTCACCTTCTTCTCCTCAGTGGATATGGTGTTTCTAAAGAGTTGGAAGATGGCTCGTATGAATATACTAACATTAAAAATTCTACTTCATGGTTTAATATCACTTATGGTGATGTATGGCAAGTTGGGTTCTTCGCTGGTTATATGAAGAATTTAGGATCGGATGATCGTTTGCTTAGTGATAAAACCACGTATATCTTCGGATATAATAATTTGGATTATGTATACCGCTTGTCTCCAATGGTTTGCTATAATATCAAACGTTGGTCATTTGGTGTGGAATATGAAATGACTGCCGCTGGATATGGCGATTTGAATTTGGAAACAGGAAGAGTGGAGAATACTCATCAGGTGAATAACCATAGAGTTGTTGCTGTGATGATGTTCAATTTCTAATTTAAAGAATACAGAGAGTTTTCCTTTCCTGTGCGGGAGAGGAAAACTTTTTTTTAGTATAGCGAATGTTTTTACATCGAACCCAAATAAGAAAACTGCAATTCTTCATGACCGATCGTCATGGAGGTGTCAGTTGTGATTCCTATTCAACACTGAACTTGGGATTCTATTCGGGTGATGAACCTGACAATGTGATGGAAAACAGACGCTTGTTGTGCGAATCATTGGGTATTGAACCTTCTCACTTATTCGTTCCTAAGGAGGTTCATGGTATAGATTTGAAATGGATAACTGAAGATGCGTTGAAGACGGTAGATGGTTCTCAATCATTAGATTTTGAATGTGATGCGTTGGTGACAACACTTTCTGGTGTCTGTGTTGGAGTGACAACGGCCGATTGCGTACCCGTTTTAGTGTATGATGACGATGAAAGAGTGGTAGCTGCGGTTCATGCAGGATGGAAGGGTGTTGTACGAGGAATCTTACCTAAAACAATAGAAGCTATTCAATCGAAGATGGGTATAAAACCGACTTATTTGAATGTAAAGATATATCCTTGTATCTCGTTGGAACATTTTGAGGTGGGAGAGGAGGTCGTACAGGCTTTTGAAGAATGCTTTTCAGATGAAGAGTGTGCGAAGATAATCGATCGAGACCATTATGTTAAAGCTCATATTGATTTACGCCAGGCCGTAAAGTGTCAAGCTCTGTCGGCAGGATTGTCTGCAGATAAGATTGAAGTTTCGGAGATTTGTACGTATCAGAATGAAGATTGTTTTTCTGCAAGAAGAGATGGCTTCGCTTCCGGACGCATGGTGACAGGTATTATGATTACAAAATAGGAAGTGGGGATATGTGAAATCATATATTCCGAGAGTATATTCGATTTAAAATTACAAATAAAAAAATAAAAGAAGATGGAAGCAAAAGAACAAGTATTACAAGCAATGTGCAAAGCAGGTGAGCCTGTTAATGCAGGAAAGGTGGTAGAATTGACTGGCCTTGACAGAAAAGTAGTAGACAAAGCAATGGCTGATTTGAAGAAAGAAGGAGCAATCGTTTCTCCAGTCCGTTGCAAGTGGGAACCAGCCGTAAAGTAATCCTACGAAATGAATTTTATAGGACTCGTCAAGTTCTATTTTATCACAATAATACGAAATACAAAAGATGAAAGAAATTAATAGTAAAGAGATGAAGTTTAATCCGTTCAATCTTATCGGTGATGAATGGATGCTTATCAGTGCAGGGAATGAGAAGACGGGATGCAATACAATGACTGCCTCATGGGGACATCTAGGCAGTATATGGGGAAGTAATGACCCTACGGCAGTTGTTTACATACGTCAATCGCGATACACCAAGAAATTTGTTGATGCGGAGACTCATTTCACACTATGTGTGATGGATAAGTCCTTCAAGAAACAGATGGGTTATTTAGGTAGTGTGTCAGGACGTGATGAGGATAAGATTGCTAAGGCAGGATTGACTCCAGTGTATTCCGATCAATCAGTTTATTTTAAAGAGGCTAAATTGGTCTTAATCTGCAAGAAAGTGTATGTTCAAGATTTGCAGGAGAGTGGCTTTGTTGAGAAAGCAACTTTGGATAAATTCTATGCCAATGGCGATATGCACACTATGTATATTGGTAAGATAGAGAAAGTGCTTGTCAGAGATGATGAGTATTTAGGTTAAAAATAGAAACCTTTTCTTGCGATTGACGAATGGTCGTCGTGAGAAAAGGCTTTGTTTGCTGGTGTGGATTTATAGAACTCACTTTATTTTTTGTATTTTTGCAAGCGAATTAATTAAGAATTTATGCTAAGGAAGACTATACAAATTATTAGTGGAATATCATTTGCTCTTTTATTCCTCTCATGCTCGGAAAAGCAGTCGAATTATTATACTATAAAAGGGGAGGTGCATGGGACCTATTATACAATCACTTATGGAGCTGAGACAGACTGTTTGGTACGAGAGTCGTTGGATTCTGTTTTCCATGCGTTTGATGCCTCGTTGTCGACGTTTGTTCCTACATCCATTATATCGCGTGTAAATGTGAATGATTCGACAGTGAAGTTGGACAGTCTTTTCATCACAGTGTTTGAAAAAGGACAGTATGTGTCAAGGGAGACGAACGGAGCTTTTGATATGACGGTAGCTCCATTGGTAAATGTATGGGGATTTGGATTTAAGAAGAGTGATAGTGTGACGCCGGAGATGATTGATTCGCTAAAGCAATATACAGGCTATCAGAAGGTGAAATTGGTGGATGGTAAGGTGCTCAAAGAGCATCCCAACATTATGTTAGATGGTTCTGCCATTGCAAAAGGATATTCGTGTGATATTGTGGCACGTTATCTAAGGTCTATCGGATTATCCAACTATATGATAGAGATTGGAGGTGAAATAGTGACCTCTGGAGTAAATAGTAAGGGGACTCTGTGGCATATAGGCATTACCCGTCCGGATGAGAACAACTCGTTTGTTCAGCCAGATATTCAAACTGTCATTTCATTGTCTAATTGTGGTTTGGCCACATCAGGTAATTATCGTCAGTTCTATTATAAAGATGGGAAGAGATATTCGCACACAGTCAATCCAGCAACAGGATATCCTGTGGAGCACAATTTATTGAGTGCATCTGTGGTGGCACCTGACTGTATGACGGCTGATGCTTTTGCTACAGCCTTTATGGTGATGGGATTGGATAGTGCATACGCGTATGCTTCCACTCATCCAGAATTGGCGGCTCTCTTTATCTATTCGGATGATAATGGACAGATGCAAGTGAAGTATACAGATTCATTTGCAAAATATATTCAGTGATTTTATGAATAACGGATCTTTCAATTATGGAGGATTCTATAACCTCATTTTTTAGAGGTTTTCGTAACCTCCGGAGGTAGTCCATTCCCATCTCTATTCACATAGTACCATCGACCATTGATTCGGACGGCAATTTGCAAGCATTTCGCAGGAAATCAGGTAAATGAGAGGGATAAGTGACACACTACGGGGTGATACCAACCTACTGGTGAAAAAACAAGTCTTCCCCCAAAAAAAGTTAAATATAATTCTTTGTTGAGATAGAAAAAAATCGATAAAATGGTTGAAAAGAAAATATTTTTTGTATCTTTGCATGCGATTTAAAACAGCATAACGTAGCTTAGTATTAACAATAAAATTGGGTAATTTAGTATGTTTTCAGAAAAGGGAAAAGAAGATGTTCGTCTGTATGAGGACAATATAGATGAGTATTGGAATGTATGGAATGAAGATGGCATTATAGATCCAGATAAGGGTTATGTCGTCAATATGAACACCACGAAGAGAGGTCTAATCAATCTTACATTGATTTCACTTTTTTTACTAATGGTTACTGGCATCTCCATTAAGTATGATTTCTTGTTCATCACTATGATTTCAGTTGTCACATTTGGTGTAGTCTTGATTACGTTGATTAAGGAAATATATTTTACATCAGCAACACTTTGCGTGACAAAAGATTCATTTGTGTTTGATAGACCAGGACAACATAAAGAAATCAAGTTCTCTGATGTGAAATGTTACAAAGAGCATCCGGGAAATGTATATGGCCGTTGCTTCATCTATTCAAACAATCAAGGAAAGATTTGGTTTGCCAATAATATTGAGGCATCATCTTATTTGCTTCCATTCATCAAATCGTCTTTTCCAAATAAGTAAGGGTATTTTCTTTATTTTTTATATATTTGCATAATGATGGGATTTCTTTTAGATTTCCCATCTGATTTTTTATGCAAAAGATTTCCATTTTAAAAATTGTTCTCTTTGCATAAGGAAGAATTGTGATTGATTATTGTAAATCGTCGCTTGACGATTGAGGAAAAGAAAACAAATGAGGTTGAAACTCTTTATATTGGTCACTCTGCTCTTCTCTTGTATTGCTGTAGGAGCTCAGATGTCGTCGTTGAGCAATCACCAGACGAATGGGGATCAACTTTCTTCTTATTATAGTTATTATACTGTACAAGACGGTCTTGCACAAAACACAGTGATGGATATGTGTAAAGAGCCTAATGGCTTTTTGTGGATTGTTTCAAAGGATGGATTGAGTCGTTTTGACGGATATGATTTCAAGAATTTCAAGGCAAGTTCGAAAGAGTTGCAAAGAAGTGTCAGTAATCAGTTTCTTTCAGTTAAGAGGGATGCATGTGGTTGCCTGTGGATTTTGAATGATATCGGACAAGTACTTCGTTTTGACCCAAAAATGGAATCATTCTCTTTGTTCCCTTCTGCCGATGAGAATCGCGGAGAGGATTATTTTTCCACCTCTGTATTGCTACAATTAAAGGACAATGAGATATGGTTGTTGGGCGCTAATACATCGGGTGCCATTCGTATAACGGTTGATTCACTTTCCTCTGTACGATTGGATCGGTTTTGTTCAAAAACCAATGCTGATTTGGGCGAAGTGGTTCATTCTGTATTCTTGGACCGAACCGAAAAACGATGGCTGATGACCAATAAGGGGCTTTTTTCACTTCAGGACTTAGATACGACACTAACAGCGTTTCCTATTAACGCTTCTCATCCGTCGGTTTTCAGTATGATTGAAAGTCCGAACGAACTGCTGATTGCATCTACCTCAGGATTTATTCATAAATACGAGAAGGCAAAGCGTCGAATGACAGATGTGCAACTGCCCACCCAACAAACAATCATCGCACTTTATCTGATCGGAGATTCCCATTGTGGCGCTTTAACACAACAAGGTGAGCTCTTCGTGTTCCGTTTGTTGGATAATCAGATTGCCTTTTCGAAGAAGATGGATAGTCCATTTGAGAAACATTGGCAAGATGAACAAGGTGATATCTTGTTTTCTGTGGTGAATGAAACGAATGTCTATATGTTGGATGCCCACACGTTATCTTTGCATAAAAGTTATTTAAATGATTATGATGAACAGGTCTCCATTGCAGATACAATGGGTGTCATTTGGTCGGCAAAAGAAAATACGGGCGTTATCAAAACCGTATTCTTTAATGAGTCGTTCCAGCATGTGTCGGATCTTCAAAACTCTCGCAATAAGAAAAATATGGATGTCACAGCTTTGCTGGAAGACAACCTGAAACGACTCTGGGTGGCTTCAAAAGATGGTTCATTGAGTTTGTATGATGGTCAGTCCAATCGCATAGGATATTTGAATAGTCAAGGTGATTTGCAAAATACAGCGACCAATTTCGCCATCGTTTCATCTATGTATCAAGATAGGGAAGGAAAGGTGTGGATTGCAACCAATCATTCATTGCTTTGTTTAACCAAGCAAACAGATGCGAAGTATCAGGTGATGAAATGTGAAGCCGACTCGGATGCGTATGCTCCGCTATCGTATGAGATAAACGATATTTTGGAAGATTCAAAAGGTCATCTGTGGCTTGCAACAAGGAATGGTGGTTTGCACCTCTTGCAACAGAAAGGAAAAAACTGGCGTTTCATCCACAAGGAGAATCTGTTTAAAAATAGTTATCCGCCTACGGTGGAGCAGTCGCATGCTCTAATGGAAGACTTGCAAGGGAATATTTGGTTGGGCTCCAGTGAGGGATTGACATTGTTCTCTTCTGATTTTGACTCTCCAGAGTATATCCGTTTCTTTTTCTACAACACAGAAAATACGAATCTGACCAACAGTTGTATATACGATATCTTTCAGGATCAGAAAAGTAATGTATGGTTGGCTTCATACGGAGGAGGTTTGTTCCGTTTGTCAAACGAGTTTGTGTTGTTCCAAACACCTGAGTTTGTCTCTTTTAACCGACAAAATAGTATGTTCCCATCTGATTTGTTGTTGGATATTCAAGAAGATCAGCAGGGACATTTATGGGTTCTTTCGGAGGAGTCCATCATAAAATTTGATGATCAGAACCGTTCGTTTGAGTCGTTTGGTCAGTTTAGGGGATTCCGTACAGACCGCTTCTCAGGACGTAGTTTGGTACGTCGTTATTCGGGTGATTTGGTTGCTAGTACGGACGATGGTTTTTATACGTTCAAACCTTCGGAAATCACTACAACAGAATATGTTCCGCCGATTGTGTTCACTCGATTCTTGTTGTTTAATAAGGAACAAGACATTCGACAAAAGGATTCGCCTATTCATCAAGATGTAGCATCATTGTCGAGCATAACACTAAGACATGATCAGTCGGTCTTTTCCATTGGTTATGCAGCATTGGATTATCGTTTCCCTGAGCATATACAATATGCCTATAAATTAGAACCATTTGAGACGGAATGGAACTATGTGGGAACACAACGTTTGGCCACCTATACGAATCTACCTAAAGGATCGTATCGTTTTATGGTCAAGGCAACCAATAGTGAGGGTACCTGGTATGATAATGTTCAAGTGATGAATATCGAGGTGCTTCCATCTTTTTGGGAGAGTGGATGGGCATATTTTCTTTATGCAATTTTGTTCCTCTGCTTGTTGGCAATCGTAGCTTTTGTTTATCGATTGCGAACAAATATGAAGATGGAGCAGGAGATATCGGATTCGAAACTACAGTTCTTTACAGATATCTCTCACGAGTTGCGTACGCCACTCACTTTGATTAATGCACCTTTGGAGAATGTGTTGGAAAATGGCTCCATCAATGATGAAGACCGAAAGCAGTTGGAGGTGGTTCGTACGAATGCTAATCGTATGCTTCGTATGATGAATCAGATTTTGGATTTCCGTAAGATTCAGAGTAATAAAATGCGTTTGAAGGTGGAGAAGACTAATTTCGGTCAGTTTGTCTCCTCGTGCAGTGCAAATTTCCTTCGCTTGGCGGAGAATCGCATGATTCAATTTGATATTGAAGATGAAACCAATGGGGCTACCTATTGGGTGGATAAGGATAAATTGGACACTATCATGTTCAATCTGCTTTCCAATGCCTTCAAGTTTACACCGGAAGGAAAGCGGGTCTCTGTGAAGGTGAAAGTAGAGGATGGAAAGGGCGTTATCATCGTTTCCGATGAAGGATGTGGTATGCCAAAGGATAAACTGTCGATTATCTTCGATCGTTATACGACACTGCAAGATTACTCGTTGACCAAGCAGAGTGGTACAGGCATTGGTTTGTCGCTGGTGAAGGAAATCGTCGATTTGCATAAGGCTACCATTCAGGTGAAAAGTGAGGAAAATAAGGGTTCTACCTTTACGTTGAGCTTCTTGCCAGGAGTGGATCATTTTGACAATACAACAGATATAATTGTAAAAGAAGAGAGTATACAGGAAAATGAAGTAGATGTGGTGGAGAACACATCCCACGAAGAACATCTGACATTGCTGATTGTGGAGGATAATGATCAGATGCGTGAGTTCCTGAAGAGTGTTTTGCAGAAACAGTTTGTAGTGATAGAGGCGGCAAATGGTAAGTTGGGATATGAAACGGCCGTAAGAGAAATGCCTAACTTTATTATCACGGATATCATGATGCCAGAGATGGATGGTATTGAGATGACACGTAAGATTCGAAAGAATGAACAGACTTCACATATTCCGATTGTCTTGTTGACAGCCAAGACCGATTTGCAAAGTAAGATAGAATGTATGAACATTGGTGCGAATGATTACATTACGAAACCATTCAATATGCCTTATTTGGAAGCTCGTATTAAAAACATTTTGGAAGAGAGACGTTTGTGGCAGGAGAAGTATAGAGAAGGACTGATTCAGAATGTAAAATACACAACAACGGAAGAGGTAGGAGAGAAGGAGGAACAGAATGAAACAATCGCTGTTCAGGATGCTCCATTGTCTGTAAAGGATGATGAATTGATGCATCGTTTCATAGAGGTGATTGAATCGAATATGGATAATGTAACCTTCTCGGTGGAAGATGCGCAAGATGCACTGAAGGTGAGTCGATGGCATTTGTTATCGAAGGTGAAGTCGTTGGTGGGTCAGACGCCGATGGAGTTCATTCGTGAAACACGCTTGACACATGCGGCTAAACTGATAGAGGAGGGTGATTATTCCATGACGCAGATAGCCTATATGATTGGTATGTCTGATTCTCGTTATTTCAGTCGCTGCTTTAAGCAAAAATATGGCATGACGCCAACAGAATACAAAGAGTCAAAAATGAAAAAATGACGTTTGTGTTAGTGTGAGTCTACTATTTTTTGTTTAAACAGTGAATTTATAGAACTTGCCTTTATTATCTTCGTTTAAAAATTTATCTTTGCATAAGAATTAAGGCGAGTCTTAATTTGCCGATTTAGATAAAATGTATGAAATATGGGTTGATAAACTTTTTATGGGACCCATCCTAAAATGAGATAAAAAATGAATATTTACGATGTCTTGTCTTTTGGAGCTTTTCTTTTGATAATCTCCTTTTTGTTGGCCTTGGATTTAGGTGTGTTTCACAAGGATGATCATGTGGTAAGTTTTAAGGAGTCTATGATGTGGACCATCATATGGGTCTCTGTAGCTTTTGTGTTTGGCGGTGTCATCTATTTCTTTGGTGAATATATTCATGGTGTTGATTCGCTGGAAGAGTTGGCTGTCATTAATTCGAAACACGGACATGGGCTCTCCATTGATCCGTTGCTGGGGTTAGAAGAAAACTTGCAGCATTATCGCAAAGCCATGACGTTGGAATATTTTACTGGCTATCTGATTGAAGAGGCTCTCTCTATCGATAATATATTTGTCATGATTATGATTTTCATGAGCTTCGGTATCGAACAAAAATATTATCATAGAGTCTTGTTTTGGGGTATCATTGGTGCCATCGTGTTACGTTTCACCTTTATTTTCCTAAGCGCAGCATTGATTCAACGCTTTGCATGGATATTGGCAGTCTTTGGTGCTATTTTGATAGTCTCTGGAGGTAAGATGTTATTTGAGAAAAATAAAGAGGAGAAAATAGATACAGATAACCACCCTGTTGTTCGTTTTGCTTCCAAGCATTTTAGATTGTTGAAAGGGTGGACTGGACATGATTTCTTTGTAAAACAAGATGGAAAGCGTTACATCACAACTCTTTTCTTGGTTTTGTTGGTGATAGAATTCTCTGATATCTTATTTGCAGTGGATTCCATTCCTGCAATCTTCTCTGTGACACAAGATCCATACATCGTATTCTTCTCGAATATATTTGCTATTATGGGACTACGTTCACTCTTCTTTATGTTGAGTAATGTGATGAATATGTTCAGTCGATTGAAGACCGGATTAGGTGTCTTGTTGATCTTTATTGGTTTGAAAATGTTGTTGCATACATTCTTTGATATTGAGATTGGAACAGGAGCTTCATTGTTGGTTATTGTCGGTATCATAGGATTGAGCATTTTAGCCTCTATTTTATTCCCAGTGAAAGAACAGAAGGCATAGTTCAGTTTGAAATAAATGTTTGTGATATGATAATTAAGGATAGAGAATTTCAGGAGATATTATCGGCAGAGGAACTTCAGAATACGGTTAAGCGCCTTGCTGATTCTGTCATGGATGATTATCGGGATAAGAACCCTTATTTCTTGGTGATGATGAATGGTGCATTTGTTTTCGCCTCTGATTTTCTTAGAAATATCGGACATCCAGTAAAGGTGGGATTTGTAAAGTATACCTCATATGTGGGTATGCATTCAACGGGTAAGGTGACTCCCGTGTTGCCTATTCCTCAGGATGTAGAGGGTAGGGATGTTGTTTTGTTGGAAGACATGACGGACACCGGTTGCACCATGCATTTCTTCTTGGAAGAATTGAAGAAATTCCGCCCTAAATCCATTGCAATTGTGAGTCTGTTCTGCAAACCAGAATCCTTGCAGTATGATTTGAAAATTGATTATATCGGTGTAAAACTACCTAACCAGTTTGTGGCTGGTTATGGTTTGGATTATGATGGAGAAGGAAGAAACTTACCGACTCTTTATTACACGAAAAATGATGAATGATATTGAAGGGGTGTAACACTGATGTGATACACCCTTATTTCTTTTCGGTATGTTCAGCATAGCCGATGACTTGTCCGGAAACAATGCTGTCACTCCATACAAACTCTTGATTTGTGTTGATTACCTTACAGCAGAAGATGTTGGTAAATTTACCTGATTTGCGCAAATCCAATAAGAACACGCTAGCTGTATTGTCTTGAGAATGCTCTCTTCCGTAACGTGAAGGAAGTCCTATGTAGGCAGTATCCTTTACGACTGTTGCGTAATCGATATACTGTAATGCTGCCGCATTCTGAATGAAGGCGCGAGCTTCTTTTTCTACCAATTCAGGATCTTTAGAAGAGACTGTCTCATTCTCCTTGTTTTTGTCTCTTACTTTAAATTGTGAACATGAGCAGATGAATGCTAACATGCCAATCACGATAATCGCCTTTTTCATGTTGAATATTGTACTAGTGGTTATTGTTTATTATCGTAACACTAACTTATGGGAGAGTGTAAAACTCTTCTCTCAACCATTTTTTTTTCATTTTGCAAAGATAGTGTTTCTCTGAAAGATTTTGTAAATTTGTGACTCTAATTTTTAGAGAAGTATGTTGAAGTACATCAGATTATTTTGGGGCATGATAGTTTTTGATGATTGAATTATAAATAGGACGAATTTTCAAACTTGTGTCTGTTGTATGATGATGTAAAAATATAATAGATATGTTGGCGATAATGATTGTATTGTTCCTATTAGGCTATTTGGTTATTGCGTTGGAACATCAAATAAGTGTTAATAAAGCTGCTACTGCTTTGGTTCTGTGTGGACTGTTATGGACGCTCTATATAGTGGAATCTCCATCCATCTTATCAAACTCATCAGAATTTGCAGAATATTGGAAGAATACGCCCGATGATATAATTCCTTTTGGAGAAAAAGTGATTAGTTATGTGACAGGGGTCGAGATAATCGAACATATTGGTGACGTGGCTGAAATCCTCTTTTTCTTGATGGGAGCTATGACTATTGTTGAGCTGATTGATATTCATGGAGGCTTTTCTATTATCACTAACAGAATTCGTCTGAAGAATAAACGTAAATTATTGTGTGCGATAGTGATTGTTACTTTCTTCATGTCGGCTATTTTGGATAATTTAACCACCACGATTGTGATATTGATGATGCTTCGTAAGCTGATACAAGATCAGAAGGAACGATGGTTGTTCGCCGGACTTGTAATTATTGCAGCAAATAGCGGTGGCGCATTTTCGCCGATAGGAGATGTTACGACCATCATGCTTTGGGTAAGGGGAAATGTCTCTGCGGGTTCTATTATTCCGTCGTTGATATTACCATCTATTATTTCCGTTTTGATTCCATTGTTTTTTGCTAGTAGAATGCTACATGAAAGTGAGGATAATGTAGTGCCAGTCGTGGAAAATAAGAATCAGAAATCCTATGCTACTATGTCGTATATCTCTTCTAAAGAACAAAAGATTATTTTCTTCTTGGGAGTGGGTAGCTTGATTTTCGTGCCTATATTTAAGAGTCTGACACACCTTCCACCTTTCTTGGGTGTATTGTTAGGATTGAGTGTGCTATGGTTCTATACGGAGATAATGTATCAGAAGAAGGATATACCTTCAGGCTCTAGGGTGACAATCCCTTATGCGTTGTCGCGCATTGATATGACAACAATTCTATTCTTTTTAGGAATATTGATGTCGGTGGCAGCATTGCAGTGTGCTGGCATTCTAACAAGTTTGTCGGAGACATTAGACGATGTCTTTAATAAGAATGTATATGCCATTAATATAGTGATAGGCTTTTTGTCATCCATTGTAGATAATGTACCGTTGGTGGCAGGTGCAATGGGAATGTATGAAGCGGAATCGGTTGGTGCCTTTGCACCAGATGGCGTCTTTTGGCTAATGCTTGCTTATTGTGCAGGTGTAGGTGGTAGTATGTTGATTGTGGGTTCCGCTGCAGGTGTTGTCGCTATGGGATTGGAGAAAATTACTTTTGGCTGGTATTTGAAACACATTTCATGGATGGCTGTTTTAGGTTATTTAGCTGGTGCTGTAGTGTTTGTTCTGATGCATTAATCCATACTACAGATGATTCTGTTTGACGTTGTTTCTTTATGAAATAATAACAGTATTTCACCTTGTTGTAAAAACAGTAGAGACGGTATTATGGAACGATACAGACGATGTTATAGAAATAATTAGAGACGATATTAAAAACAATAGAGACGATGTATGACATCGTCTCTATTGTTATCTATTTATGAATTTTTTGTTCTTTATATGATTTCCAAATCCTTTTCTTCGATCCAGCCAATGTTGCCGTCGGAGATTTGGATTTCCACCCAACCATTTAATTTACTTCTTACTTTTACTTTCGTACCTTCATGTAGTAAGAATAGGTCAGTTCCGGCTTTATCAGGTGATCCTTTTCCTGTTACAGATGGTGCAAATATGATGGCTGTGTCATGGGTCTGAAGTATATCCTTTTGTTTGCTTGCATAGTAGATTGATGTTATGCATATCAATAGAGTGGCAATACTTGCAAAGAAGGATGTTTTTTTGATGCTGGAGCTCGTTCCAAAGAAATATAAAGCGATACCAGCTAAGGTGATTAGAAAGGCGATGATGGACAAAATAGCCCAACCATTGGAACTAAATAAGTTTTGAATTGATTTGCTCCATTCTGTAAAGAGGAAGTTGTCTAATTGGTCAATCTTATCCTTTGTCTGAAGTTTAGCCATCTCCAAGTTGAATAGGACGTCTTCGTTGTTCGGATCCAACTTCAAAGCTCTTTCGTAGTTTAGAATGGCTGGAGCGATCTCTCCTTGTTTGTATTTTGCATTACCTAAGTTATAGTATAATGCAGCAGATGCGCCTTCTTCTTCTAACACCAATTGGTAGAGACTATCCGCAGCTTTGTAATTCTCTTTCTGATATAGATTATTCGCTTCAATCAACCTTTGTGATTCTGCTGAATAACAGAGAAGTGAACTGATGAATAATAGACTTAATAAAATATTTCGTTTCATATCCTTATTTTTTTATCTGTTCTTCCAATTGACCAATTAGGTCGACTGCTTTGTTGTATAATTGATCCATCGCTTCATGACCACCAGAAGGGGCGAACCGAGCAAACTCACAAGTCTGCAAAATATTCATAAAGTCTGCTATGGTATTTGTGTCAACATTATGATCAGTCAATCTTGCTTCGATTGTATCCTTATCTAGTTCAGCCATTGGAATATTCAGTTTGTCGCTTGTATATCCCCAAAGAGCTTTGAGCACCTCTTCGTAGAATGGCTCTTTCTCGTTGGCTTGTAGATGGATGTTGGCTTGTTTTAGACGTTTGGTTGCTTGTTTGTTGGCTCTTTTGTTCTTGACAAGCACAATGTTGGAGTTTTCCTTCAATTGCTTTCTGTAAAGAATGAATAACATGATAAACAAGCAAGAAGGAATGATAAACCATAAATAGTAGCCAGTCGAACCAAACAAAGGTTTACTGCTTTTCTTAATGCTTGTATCTTTTGTGTTAATGAAGTGAATGTCCTTGCCTAAGTATTTAACATCCTCTTTTGTTCCAAAATTAGAGACAACCGTTGTGTTTCCTCCATTGTCATTAGCACCTTTCTCAACCTGAAGTGTATAGGCTTCCGTCTTTAATGTTTTGTAGCTCTTTGTCTTTAAATCGAAATAAGAGAAAGTTGCAGCTGGTATCTCGTAGGTACCTGCATAACGAGGTATAGTTAAATATTCGATAGTTTTATGACCTGATACTTCGTCTCCTTTTGTATTAACTTTCGATTCTACTGTAGGATCGTAGATTTCAAAATCGTTAGGAAATTTGATTTCTGGATTTTTCAGATATTTAATGTTACCAGTACCTGATATTTTTATTTTTAGGTTGACTGGATCGTTCGTTTTCACTGTTGTTGAATTGATAGAAGATTCCATCTTGAAAGAAGTTCCAACAGCACCGTTAAAGTCAGATGGCTTGTTTTCTTGCGGCAAAGCCATGACTTCTATTTTTGATCCTTTGATGACGAGGTCCTTCTTCACAGTTTGTGTGGTGTTGAAGAAATCGTCTATATCCCAAAAACTACGTCTTCTGTTTGATCTTCTTTGAATCTGAGCAATGACGGTTGCCTTTCCATTTTCAATCTCAATTGTTCCTGGTCTTTGAGGGAAAAGGATTGATTTTTTTATAATGTAGGTGTAATAGCGATCACCATTGTAAGTCGCGATTCCAGAATCTCTCTCTTTGTCGGTTAGGTTGATTTCCTGTTGGATAAATCCATTGAATTCGGGAAGTTTGACGTCTTCAAATCCTCTTACGTTTCCTTTGTGGTATAGTTTGATGGTGGCAACTAATTGCTCTCCTTCATACACTTTCCTTTTAGAGCATTCAACTAGGCAGAAAACATCTTTGTCAGACAATCCCACTTCTTCTTGGTAAACTTGATTGCCATTTCCTCCTGCAGCGTTTTGTTGAGGTGCAGACTTGTCCACTTTAATAGTTAAAGCGTTTGACATGATTGTTTTGTCGTTATGCGTGAAGCGGGCAGGGGAGATAGTGAATGTTCCCTCTTTTTTAGGTGTTAAAATGTATGTGAATGTCGTGTTTTGCGTCCTTGTCATGTTACCATTGATGACAGTTACGGAATTGGCAACTGACTTGTTTGGTCCTGAAATAACATCGAATGCAGATAAATCAGGGAATTGTAAATCGCTGGGCTGAACATTGCTTATATGAAATTCCAATGTGAATTTATGCCCCATTGCCACAACATTAGGAGCTGCTGCTCTAAAGGTAACATTCTCATCTGCTAATGCTGAAAAAACAGCAATGATGAGTGATAAAATGGTAAATAAAAATCTTTTCATTTTTCCTTCTCTTCAAATCTCTGCAAAATTACATATAAACGACGTACAAATAAAATGGAATGGCATGAAATTACCAATCTTTTTCGATTGTCAAGGTGCCTTTCTTTTCAACTCTGATCTTTTTGATATTGTCTTTTTCGTTTTCTTCCAAAGCTTTCAATATCTGCTCAGCATTCTCCTTCGACATTTGATTTTGTTTCTCTTGTTGATCCTGCTGATCTTGTTGATCTTGTTGCTGCTGTTGTTGCTGTTGCTGTTGGTCTTTTTGGTCGTCTTTCTTATCGTCTTTGTTATTTTGATTTTGATTTTGATTTTGATTGTTCTGACTTGGAGGATTCATTGTCAAGAGTATCTCTAACAACTTCTTCTGATAATCTTGTGCCATAGCAAGATTGAAACGGGTACTATCGTCAGCTGGATCTTTGCGCAAAGACTCTTTGTAGTCATTGATGGGCGCATTGACCTTCTTCAGATTTTCTTGCAATGAGTTATAAAACACTTGCTTAAATTCATTGACGTTTCGTCCTTGTGCTTCTGCCTGTTGAATCATCTCATTGTTTGTGAGAATAGAATCCAATGGCGTCAGTTTTTTCATTACTGAATTTCCTTTGTTGTGTAATATTTCGTCGGCAAGGTCCTTGAACTCTTGTGGTGCATCGCTTCTCTTTGTGGATTTGACAGCTTGCTCATACATCATATCAGACAGTCCGGGGTCCGTTCCGTTTTTTTCAGCTAATTTATAATATGTATTAGCGCCATTATATAACGCAGCGGTATTCATGGAGTCTATAGTGGCAGCTGATGTATATTGAATGATTGCATTGTCGTATTTCTCGTCTTCAAAATAACTATTTCCTCTGTTGATGTAATCATTCGTTTGAAAGAATGAGAGTTGGGAACGATTACTGATCAATAAGATTAGTAGGACAATGATTACGGTTGCAATAATGCTTATTATGATGATCTCTTTTTTATTCATAATCGTATTAATCAAATAGTTTAAAGTCTCTGAATAATCCGTTTTTACGTTCCAAAATGATAACCTCAATGATGAGCAACACTAAGATAACCCATACAATAGGAGGAAATTGTTCGTCATATTCTGAGTATACTTTTTCGTTAACTTCATCAGTTGTGAATTTATCTAGTTCTTTTTGCAATGCTTTGACTGCATCGTTTGTATTATCTGCATGGATATAAACGCCATCACCTGCTTCAGCAATCTCTCTACACATGTTCTCATTTAGTTTGGTGATGATGGTGTTTCCTTCTTTATCCTTCTTCATACTGTTGGTTCCCGCAATAGGAATTGGTGCACCATTAGGGTCTCCGATACCAATGACGTTGACATGAATTCCTTTTTCAGCCAACTCTTTTGCGGTCTGCACTGCATCGTCTTCGTGGTTCTCTCCATCTGTGATGATGATGACAGCCTGACCTTTATTCTTTTCCTCATTCTCTGAGAAAGAACGAGCGGCTAGATTTAAAGCTGCACCAATAGCGGTTCCTTGCTGACGAATAGCACCTGGCTGAATGGAAGAGATAAACATCTTGGCAGCCTGATAGTCTGTCGTGATAGGTAGTTGCGTGAAAGGTTTTCCAGCAAATATAATCACCCCAAACTTATCGTTGTTTAGATCGTCAAGCATTTTGTATAGCATCTGCTTAGATTTCTCCAATCTGTTGGGACGAATATCCTCAGCCAGCATGGAGTTGGATATGTCTAATGCCACCATTACTTCTAAACCTTTCTTTTTGACGGTCTCCAATTTGGAACCAAATTGTGGTCGAGCAATCACGAAGATGATACCCGCCATTGCAAGCATTAGAATACAAAATTTTAGAATTTGTCTGAATTGAGAAGCCCCCGGCATTAGGTTTTTCAATAATTCAAGGTCGCCGAACTTCTCCAAATTCTTTCTCCTTTGTATTCTTGTATAGATATATCCACCTATTAAAATCGGTATAATAATTAGTAGATATAAATATTGTTGATTTGCAAATCTAAATATAAATAGCATAATAATCTCCTTTCTTCATTTATGGGATGTGACGCAAAACGGTGTTACGAAGGATCACTTCGAGAAGAAGCAATAATAGTGCGCAAATTGCGTATGGAAGAAACTCTTCTTGCTTCTTCGTATACTCTGTCACTTGTATTTTTGTCTTTTCCATTTGATCTATCTCCGCATAGATAGCTTTCAACGTTTTGTTGTCTGTAGCACGGAAGTATTTACCGTTTGTTTTGTCTGCAATTGCTTGTAGCGTTTTCTCATCAATGTCTACCTTCATGTTCTGTCTTTGTATACCAAAGACTGTTCTTACAGGGTAGGGAGCTAGTCCTTTAGTTCCCACACCAATAGTGTAGACGCGTATGTTGTACGTTTTTGCTAAGTCGGCAGCGGTTAACGGATCAACCTCTCCTCTGTTGTTGGAACCATCCGTCAACAAGATGATCACTCTGGATTTCGCCTGACTGTCTTTGATTCTGTTCACAGCATTCGCCAATCCCATTCCGATGGCAGTACCATCAGCATCGATCATTTCGTCGGACACATTGTTCATTAAACTGACAAGAGAAGCTTTGTCTGTTGTCATCGGACTCAAGGTGAAACTCTCACCAGCAAAGACGACAATACCAATGTTGTCGTTTGGACGAGAGGAGATGAAATCCACTCCCACAGACTTGGCAGCCTCCAGACGGTTGGGTTTCAAGTCTTCCGCAATCATACTTCCTGAAATATCCATCGCCATGACGATGTCTATACCTTCTACATCTTTATCCGACCAGTTGTTTGAGGATTGGGGACGAGCCAAGACGATGATGAGTAAGGCAATAACCCCCATTCGAAGTACAAATGGAAGATGGAGCAGGTAATATTTGTAGCTTTTGCCAACATCCATAAATGCTTCTGTCGTAGATATCTGCAGATTGGCTGTGGTACGCTTTCTTCTGAAGAAATACCATGCTGCCAAAGGAATCAGAATCAGAAGTAAATAGAGTAATTTAGGATGTGCAAATTCTATAGACGAACTAACTTGTTCACCAGTATCGTGAAACAATGCATCTTTTAAGCTCGAAAATACACCTGAGTCAATCAGAATCTTTATAAGCACTGCAACAACAGCACCTGCGAATATTCCAATCCAGACGGATATTCCATTGAATAGTTTATTCAGTTTCATGTTCAACCTCCTTTACTTCATCATTTGGTTTTCTTTGTCGCATAAGATGATTCTTCCATCTTTTTCAACAAATCATTAGTTACATCTTTACCTGTAAACGCTATTTTTATGGATTGGATGGTATAGAGTGGTCCCCATGGAATTCCCCACCATCCTAAGAATAGACTAATCAACAGATACTTGTATCCATATTTGATTGCAGATTCATTTGTTTTCAAAAAGTATAATTTACTATTGAGCTTAAATGTCATTACCACAATGGATATTGTATATTGGAAGTGTATAAACTTACCACCTAGTTCAAGTTCTTTGTTAATCTCCTCGTCAGTCAACCCTTCTTCTATTCCTTTTATATTCCTCTTTATATTATTTATAGGAGAGCTTGCTTTTACCTTCTTTCCTGCATTATTAGGTGTTCCCTCAATGTCATCTATTTCTTCTTTTGGCGGAATATAGATGGTTTCATTGATGATTCGATATGCATTTAAAATAGATAATTCATTCTCCTCGAGTGTTGGTTCTTGCTTAGCAAACTTAACCATGTCGGAGGTTGAAAATATCTGTTTCATATTGTCGATAACAGGAGCAGCATCGTTGTTGCGTTGCAGAGAGTCAATGATTTCTGAGGATGTCATCTCCATGGCAGAGATCTTGAATCTCTTGACGAAATATTCACGCAAAGTGTCTGTGATACTTGTATAATACTGCTTGGTTTGACCTTGTTTCCATACTTTTTCTTCCTTGATTACGTTTAGCTCCTCAAGGGCGATTTCGTGTGGTAAGCGAGGATCTACCTTTTTCACTTTTTGCCTAACTTCTGCATCTTTCAATCGTAGGTAATATTGATATACAATGAAACCAATAAAAGCTAGACCAACTATTATGGCAAAAATGGATATGTACAAGAAAATTCGCTTCCAATTGATTCCTGGATCGTAATTGTCTTTTAAGCCTTTGATTTGAGCATGAACGAAGTCTTCTTCGATGGTCGTAACATTCAAGAAAAGCTTCTCCGTCTCATATTTTTTCACTTTGCTTTCAAAGACGAATGCAGGAATTGCATAACTTCCAGAATCAAAAGATGTTATAATGATTTCTTGTGAAACTTTTATGTTTCCACCCTCTTTTGTTGTATCCAATTTTGAAATGCTCAGAATTTCAATTCCTGGAATGAGCGTATCGCTAGAAATAATGGGGAAAAGTACACTTGCACTTTGAGGTTGTGTTATCTCAAGTTGTATTTTACTTTGTTCTCCAATTTTCATTTCAGAAGGGGAGAGTGTCGCTGCAACTTCTATGGCGTCACCCATTGCTGAACAACCCAAAAGGATACCAATGAAAAGAAATATGGATCGTTTAATTGAATTCATGATAATTGCATTTTATTTCAAACTCTTTGTTTGAACAACTTCATAAGTGCCTTTACATAATCTTCGTCCGTTGCAATGGAAGTGAAATCAATGCCACTCTGATTGAAGTATTGCTTCAATTGGATTTCTTTGTTATCCCAATACTGACGATAACATTTGCGTAATTTCTTATCTGATGTGTCAATCCACATATCCTCTCCAGACTCTGCATCTTTCACTTTCAATAATCCTACAGAAGGAAGCTCCATTTCTCTTCGGTCATAGACTCGCAAAGCCACTACATCATGTTTCCTGTTGGCGATTGTAAGTGACTGGGAGAAGTCATAATTGTTGGAATTCAATGTCTTTGAATTTGAAAAGAAGTTTTTCTTATCTGTAAGTGAAATGTTACTATTGATAAAGTCGGAAATGACAAATGCCGTACATCTCTTCTTGATAGCATTGGTTAAGTATTGTAATGCACCTTGAATATCCGTCTTTTTGCTCTTTGGCTCAAAACCAAGCAATTCGCGGATGATGTAAAGTACGTGTTTCTTACCTTTTTGAGGAGGTATGAATTTCTCAATTTGGTCGGTGAAAAGGATGACTCCAATTTTATCATTGTTTTGAATGGCTGAAAAAGCGATTGTTGCAGCTAATTCAGTCATCATGTCTCTTTTGATTTGATTGGTTGTACCAAATTCACCACTGCCGGAAACATCTACCAATAACATCATAGTCATCTCACGCTCTTCTTCAAAAACCTTTATGTAAGGTCTGTTGAAACGAGCGGTAACGTTCCAGTCGATGTTTCTCACATCGTCGCCATATTGGTATTCACGGACTTCAGAGAAGGTCATACCACGTCCCTTGAAGGCGGTATGATACTCTCCTGCAAAAATGTTTTTGGAGAGTCCCTTCGTCTTAATCTCTATTTTACGTACTTTCTTTAATATTTCGTTTGTATCTTTCATCGCTTATAAATTTTATAGGATCAGTCCTGAAAGAAAAAACGATTAAGGCACCTCGACAGCGTTCAGTATTACGTTGACAACATCTTCGGAAGTCATGTTGTTGGCCTCTGCCTCGTAGCTGAGTCCGATACGATGACGAAGTACATCCATGGCAATGGCACGCACGTCTTCTGGAATGACATAACCTCTACGTTTGATAAATGCATACGCACGTGCAGCTAATGCTAGATTGATGGATGCACGAGGTGAACCTCCGAAGGATATCATCTCTTTCAAATCCTTTAGATTGTATGTCTCTGGATAACGTGTTGCATTGACAATGTCAACAATGTATTTTTCTATTTTCTCATCCAAATAGACTTCTTGAACAACTTTTCTAGCTGCTATGATGTCTTCTGGTTTAAGAATAGGTTTGATTTCTGTTTTCTCCTTTTTAATATTTTGGCGGATAATCAATTTCTCCTCCTCTGGTTTAGGATAGGTAATGTGTACCTTCAACATGAAACGGTCTACTTGAGCCTCTGGCAACGGATATGTACCTTCTTGCTCAATAGGGTTTTGAGTAGCCAATACTAAGAATGGCTTTGGCAATTGGAACGTCTCTTCTCCAATGGTTACCTGACGCTCTTGCATTGCCTCTAGTAACGCACTTTGTACCTTTGCTGGAGCACGGTTAATCTCATCTGCAAGTACTAGATTTGCAAAGATAGGACCCTTTTTGATGTTAAACTCCTCTGATTTCTGACTATAGATCATTGTTCCTACAACGTCGGCAGGCAACAAGTCTGGAGTAAACTGAATACGACTGTATTTAGCATCAATCAATTCACCCAAAGTTTTTATTGCTAATGTCTTAGCTAGTCCTGGTACACCTTCCAATAAAACGTGACCGTCTGCCAATAGTCCAATTAACAATGATTCAACCAAATGCTTTTGTCCGACAATGGTTTTATCCATTCCCATTATAAGCATATCAACGAAAGAACTTTGTTTTTCAATCTTCTCGTTCAATGTTCTAATATCAATCTGGTCCATTTTACAAAAATATTTTTATTGTTTTATTTTGTTTCTAACTTCAAAACTCATCTTCATTTTATATATTGTTTCGCTTAGACCGTTCTTAACAATATTTAATGGGGATGAGCCTTATTTAACCTTTATTTGAATTTAAGCGCTAAATCATTGATTTCGTCAGCCAATGCTTTGCACTTGGATGATTTAGTATTTCCAAATTCATTTCCTAAATCAGGAATCTTCAAGGTCATACCTGATCTCACTTCACTTGGACTTGACAATACATCTGTATTGAAGAAATAGATATATCCCCAGAAGTTCATCACATTATCAAAATTGTTTCTTGATATCTGTGCTAATCGACTTCCTTCTTTCACAACATATTCTTCTCTTATCTTCATCTTGGAAGGGAATTTGATTTCTGGATGCTCCTTCTTCATATAATCAATCAGTCTTTGATCGAATGTATGCGTGTCAGCATCTGAAGAGAATGCGGAATTGTCATCGATGGCACTTTCCTGATTCTCCTCTTGAGAGGTAAGGTTATCCTCATTTTCTGTAGTTGCAGCAGAACTGCTCGTTTCATCAACACTGTCGATGTTTTCGCTTGTTGCTGCAGTTGCCTTTTCTCCTTCATTGGAAGTTGGCGTGTTGGCTACAGGAGCTTCTGTTTTCTGCTCTTTAGCGGAATTGTCTAATATGTTGTGATCCATTGCATATTTTATTCCAAACAGAAGCGCCAAAACAATGGCTAATCCGATGAACATCCATTTAATCCATTTGCGACTCTTGGCGTTCATCTCTTCTCTCTCTTTCTGTCTCTTCAATTTTTTCTGTCTCTTCTCTTCTTTGAGTCTTTCTGCTTTTGTTTTTGGTGCAGGAGCGGCAGTTTCTTTATTCTCTTTTCCTTGAGCATCAGCAGTTTCAGCTTTTGTCTCAGCAGGTTCCTCTTTTTTCTCTTGTGTGTTTTCTGCACTTTGAGTTTGTGGTTCCTCGCTTGTAGGTTGTTGTGCAGGTGCTTCTGGCGTTGTCTCTACCACGTTTGGCTCTTGTGTTTCTGTGGTACTTGAGATGTTGTCTGTCTGACTTGCACTCGGAATCTCCTCTTGTATGTTGTTGGAGGATTCTCCACCGATTGTCTGGTTATAGTTATTTGTTTGAGTCTCTGTTGTAGGCTCAACAATAGGATTATTCACTACTGGTTCGACTGACGAACTATTGATAACTGTTTCAACTGGTTCGTTGGAAGGAACCTCAGGTTGATTTGAAACAATTGGATCACTCTGTGGAATTGGATTTTCCACAATATCGGATTTTGTTTCATTACTTCCCAACTCGTTGGTTGGATTCGTATTCGATTCAATGTTGTTTTGTAGTGTGTTTTCGTCAGCCATATTAGAAGAGAGGTTAGAATTGTTGGTATTCAGTGGAATCTCCTGTATGTATGATGCATATTTGTCATCAATTGCAGAAGAATTTGTGTTTTCTTGGTATGGTGTATTTATGTGCTCTTCCACTTTGAGCTCTCTTTCTTCTTGAACAGGAGTGTTGCTTGACTCTTGAGTAGGAGTGTAGATAGGCTCTTGTGTAGAAGTATTTATTGGCTCTTGTACAGGAGCGGTGACAGGCTCTTGTATAGGAGTGTTGATAATGTCTTGAGAAGGAACCTCTGTAGATACATTGTTGACGAAAACAGTAGAAGAGGAAGAACTGATAGGAGTTTCATCTTCTGATTCATCATCGAAATCGTCATCTGTGTCTGTATCTACAGGTCCGTCATCTTTCAAAACGTAAGTTTCCAAATGAGCATAAGGTTTGTTGATTTCTTCTTTCAAATTTTTTTCAGGAACGAACGAGACTTTTTTGTGTGCAGGAATAATCATTTCGCTACCATCCTGAACGTTTACGCTTTTACGTTCTTCAATGGCGATGATTTTGAATGTGCCTATATTGGGTATTTTTGCGATTCCATCTTTGTTGAGGGCTTCTTCTACTATCTCAAAAAGAGTACGCAAGAAATTTTCGGAGAGTTTTTTTGTTACTCCAGCTTCTTCCGCAATATTTCCTAAAATGTCCTGTAAACTTTTTTTCTCGTTCATAACTTCTAATTGTTAAATTTGTCTTTGAGAATCGCGCTTACCTTAAAAGCTAATGATTGTTTCGGCGGAGAGAGTAGCCTTTGCTTTGTTGTAGGATTGATGGATATTCTCTCTTTTTTTCTTCTAGCCTCAAATATGCCAAAACCCGGTATGGACAACGAATTGCCATTCAACATTTCCTCTTTCAAACAGTTGGTAAATGAAGCAAACAAAGCATCTGCAGTTTCTGCGTCTATCTGCAGACGTTTGCGAATCTCGGATGTTATTTCTTTCGTGTTCAAAATATATGAGTTTTAGGTGGGTTTCGTTAAAAAGTTTATAACCCGCAATTCATACTATTTTTTAATTGGTGAATTTATTGAACTCACCTTTATAAATTTGCTACGAATATAGCAAAAAAATCAGAAAAAAACAAGAACTCTTTTTTACGGATAAATGGTTTAATATTCTTCGTAATATTCTTGAGGTTCATTGTTCCTTGATCGTGGATGCCAATCAAGCGATTCTGTTTCTTTCTTTTTTTCACTTACAAACACTTCACAACTGACTGTCTTGTTTTCGACAGTGGCATAGATAGTGGCTTTGCCGTCTGCTTTTGCTACGATGCTTCCATCGGAAGTGACAGAAACTATGTTGTCGTTAGAAGATGTCCAATTTACTGTTTGGTTGGATGCGTCTTCTGGATAAACAGAGGCTACAAGTTTCTCTTTGTCTCCAATGGCAAGGTCTAGCTTGATCTTGTCTAATGATATGTTCTCAACTTTAATGACGAAACTGTCTACGACAAATTCACTGTTGCCTCTCCATGGAAGGGAATGAAAATACTCTTTGTAATGAACATCGATTTGTCTCCCGCCCATTGTCATTAGCTTTTCTGCCGTTTCTTTGTCTTCAATGGAGAAGATAAACTCGTTGGATTGAATAGCACCGGCTTTTGGGGAACTTTTGAATCCACTCTGAATCATCTTTCCTTCATATGTCTTGAAAACATATCCCTTTTTGACCACATAATTTAATTCTCCACTTTTCACTCCTTCGCCAAATACATAATAGTAACGTATTCCGAAAAAGATACCTCCTCCGATAAGAAGAAGGAGAATCACAATGATGAATATCTTTATTTTCATGACTGTATAAAATTTAGTCTATTTTTTTACCAACTTATACGAAACAGACTTGCCATCGGCTGTTATCTTTACGATGTAGAAACCTGTTGGATAATTGTTTGTATAAACTATAGTTGACATTTGATTTTTCAAATCGTATGTTTGAATTAATTGTCCGTCAATTGTATAGATTTGTGCAATCACCTCCTTTTCATAGGCATGTTCTATCATGTCAATGATGAAATAGTCGTCGAATAGGGTAGGATAGACCATGTATGAGTGGTCGGATAGTATTGTTGGTGCATCTACAAATTCTACAGGGTCTTTTTCTGCCACCAAACTAGCCATGGCAGCCACAAATGGTGCGTTGTAGTCACATCCACCTTCCGTTTCCGTATAACTAGAACCTCCTTCGACAACATTGCCAAATTGACCATAGGAGGAAGGTCCTCCAATCAGACCGCCACTGGCAAACATAAACTCTGCTTTGTTCTTTTCGTCGGTTGGCGGATTGTCATTTCTTCCCATGGCATTACGGTGGTGTATTTTGTGGGTCATATCACCCTTAAATCCATGTAAGAAGGTATGGTTGAATTCATTTTTACCTAATACATAATCAATGATTCTGAGGGTGAAATTTTTCGCCTTTTTGATGTCTTTTGTTGTTGTGATAACACCATCTTCTGCAAGTTTTGCATATAAAGCTGCAGCGACAGCACCTCCAAGTGCTAGCTTGTTGGTACCCCAGTTGCTTTTGTAATATGGGAATCCGTTGCTAGAGCAAGAGGAATCGCTGCTCCTTGGTTCTTGTGGATCTTGTATATGCAATCTATAAACATTTTTTTCTAGGAAACTTAGATATGTTCCTCCTTGTCCATTGTTAGCTGTTGGATCATCCTTTACGATGTAGTAATATGCAAAGTCAGACATTGTGTCCCACGCTAATGGTGAATTGGATTCCCATTTGCCACTTAGGTAGCTTAATGCTTCTGTCTTGTATTGAGTTTCACCTGTCAGTCTGTATAGCAGAATGGCGGCAAGTGCAAACTCATCCGTCCATTCTTGATTAGGATTGGAATAAAAGATAGGAATGCTTGCATGTGCAGACTTGTTTTTCTTTGCAAAATTATATGCTTTGATGGCGTATGTCTTGCACAACTCTTTGTATGACTGGTCTGGATAATTTAGTGACATCAATGCCAATGCGGATGCATAGTTGGCTGCTTGCGGACCTCCTTTGTCGCTCGCTGTCCATACGGGACGTGGGTCACCACCATTTTCTACTTTATCCTTCGATTGTCTGGCAGACGTCTTCCATACATTGTGATCGCCCTCAAAACCTACATAATAGACAAACGTATTGTCGTTTGGAAAGCATTTTATGAAATAGTCGGTTGCATATTTCACTTCATCCAACACATCGGGAATTTGGTTGGGCTCTCCGTAAGCCTCGTCATAATTGTCTTGAAAAGCTTCTGGCCACACATCGTATGCTATAAGCAGAGATACTGCGGCATAACCCATTGTCGTACCCACTTTAATGTGGTCTCCACAGTCATGCCATCCTCCAGTTAAATCGTAGTTGCCATTGCCGCCACCATTGACAGAACCTTTGCCATCTTGGGTGTGACAAGATACTTCATTATTCTTTTGAAGCTCTGAGTTGTTGACCAGCATCCAGTTGTGACTGTCTCCACAACGCTGTCCACCAAAGAACTTCAAGCCCATGTTAATGGCTTCACGATAATCTGAATTACTATAGCCCGCTGAATACGATGAATAATCGTATGCATAAGCCGAAACACTCATTGTTGCGAGTAAAAGTGGTATTAGTTTTTTCTGCATAATCTATATCAACTTAGGTTAATGCAAAAATAACTCTTTTATTGATAACAAACTAAATTTTTTTTTATTTATCTTTGCTTTGCGTTTGTGCGCAATAGGTATATGGAATCATAGTTTTATGGATATGAAGAAAAGACAATTTAAAATTAAATTATTAATTGCATTATTGGGGTTGTTTGGCATTAGTTGCACTTCTTGCAAATGCGAATATGGTGGAGATGAAGATATAGAATGGGAAGAGAGAAACCGACCTCATCATAGTGAAGAAAAGTCTGATGTTGAATCTTATGATTCAACGATAAATGATACGGAGGTTACGGAAGAATCCATCAATTAATCCCGTTGATTTTAATGCTGATTATTGGAGAATTATTGTTCTCCAGTAATCCTTTTCAGATGGCAAAATGCCACCTCGTTGGTCTCTTCGTTTCGTAAATGCAAACCATTTCCTTCACAATGCTTGAAGAATTCACAATCTTTGCAAATGCCTGTCTTTGTCCATGAACGGTCTCTCATCACTTGGTATCTGTTTTGCCATACATCTGCAAAATTATCTTTGTATATATTTCCTTGTATGAAACGACTTCTTAAGTCAGGACATGCTGATATGCTGCCATCTGCTAAAATGGAGGCAACGTTGATGCCTGCACGGCAGAAAAAGAAATGATCTCGTACTTGTGCTTCATATTCGCCTAAGAATCCTTCACAACCATAGCTGACAGTAATCTTGCCTTCTTTTCTCGTTTCGACGATGAAATCGAATACGGCTTTGAACTTCTCATTGGATAATTGTAAGTCGGGATTGTCGGCAGCTCTGCCAACGGGAAATATGGTGAATAATCTCCATTCTTTGATTCCACAGTCAATGAGCAATTGTTTGATTTGTGGTAACTCGTCAAAGTTTCTGTTGTTTACGCAGGTTACGACGTCGTGACGCAAATCTGTGGTAGGCAACATCTTGATGGCATTAATAGCACGATCGAAGGAGAGTTCGTTTTGTCGGAGCCAGTTGTGCGATTCTTTTAGTCCGTCGAGACTGATAGTGCAAGCACGCATACCCGCGTTGAGTAGTGATGTGAGACGCTCTTTCGTCAGTAAAAAGCCATTGCTGACGATGCCCCATGGAAATCCGAGATTGTAGAGTTGTATGCCCGCTTGTTCAATGTCTTTGCGCACAAGTACCTCTCCGCCTGTTAATACAATCATTGTCTTGTGTGGGTCTACAATTGGAATAATCTGCTTGACTGCATTGATGAAGTCTTCCACTGGCATGTCTTTTACTGAAGACATTTGATGACAGTCACTTCCACAATGTAAACAGTTTAATGTGCATCGGAGCGTACTTTCCCAAAAAAGATAGGTCAGCTTGTGCTCTTTTGCTATGTTATGACGGTATGTGTCGAATAATTTTAGTGCAATCTTTTTTCTCAAAGATAATTTCTTCGGATTCTCCATCTCTTTTTATGCTGCGGTTATCACTTTGATTTCTTGTTTTTCTTTTTTGACTCTGAATCATTCTTTTTCTTGCTGTCGGATTCCTCTTTGTTTTGTTGGGATTCAACAGGTTTAAAGTCTGAACTTGGAGCGCCATACAAACAATTGATCTTATCGTTCTTGTTGATTTTCTCTTTTGCTTGACTCCGTGTACAAGTTGCGTCTTTTTTCTCTTTGTGGCATGCGTAGGATGAATAAGAACATCCTAAAAAGCCTATTATCATTAATAAAATTTTGCTGATAAAGTTCCTCATATCTCCATACTTTTGGGGTGAATTTGTAGGACCCACCTTCTGTTTGTGAAACAAAAGTAAAAAATATTTGTGAAACGGAACTCTTTTTGATAGAGTTTCATCTTCACGGGAACAAGAGATGATGCAAAATGTAATAATTTAGGATGAACTTCGTTGCGTTACTTTTCTCCGGTCATTCTTTTTAGATGACAAAAGGCAACTTCGTTGGTCTCTGTGTTTCGAAGATGTAGTCCATTTCCTTCACAATGTTTGAAGAATTTGCAGTCCTTGCAGATGCCTGTTTTGGTCCAAGAACGATCACGCATGATTTGATATCTGTTTTGCCATACGTCGGCAAAGTTGTCTTTGTAGATGTTGCCTTGAATAAAACGGTCTCTCAGATCGGGACAAGCAGAGATGCTTCCATCTACGAGTATGGAGCCCACATTGATTCCTGCGCGACAGAAAAAGAAGTTGTCTCTGACGCGGCTTTCATAATCCCCTAGGAAGCCTTCGCATCCGTAGTTTACTCGTATTTTACCCTCTTCCCTTGTCTCTTCGATGAAATCGAATACGGCTTTGAATTTCTCGTTAGACAGTTGCAATTCGGGATTTTGTGCAGCTCTTCCTATAGGGAAAATGGTCGCTATTCTCCAATTCTTTATGCCATAATCGATTAACATTTGCTTGATTTGTGGAAGTTCATCGAAGTTTCGGTTGTTGACACAAGTCATGACGTCGTATTCAAGATCTGTTTTAGGCAGCATCTTGATGGCATTGATGGCACGGTCGTAAGAGAGTGCGTTTTGTCGTAACCAGTTGTGCGAGTCGCGCAGTCCATCAAGACTTACCGTACAGGCACGCATTCCTGCTTGAAGTAGGGAATTCATTCTCTCTGGGGTCATTAAATAACCATTGGTGACGATTCCCCAAGGGAACCCAAGGTTATAGAGTTCACGTCCGGCTTGTTCCAAATCTTTTCGAACCAGAGCCTCTCCACCAGTGATGACGACAATCGTATGATGGGGGTCGACGATGGGTATGATTTGCTTGATTGCTTTGATAAAGTCTTCGACAGGCATGTCGTTGACCTCAGATGATTGACGACAATCGCTGCCACAATGTAAGCAGTTTAACGAACAACGTAAGGTGCATTCCCAGAAAATATAATTTAACTTATGTTCTTTGGTTACGTTGTGGCGATATATATCGAATAATTTAAATGCAATTCTTTTTTTTAATGGAATTTTTTTGGGATTCTCCATGTGTTATCGTTTGTAGAGTTAAAAGGGTGTATCAAAATCCATATTTTGATACACCCTTTGTGTTAAAATGTTTGCTAATCTTATTTCTTTATGAATTTAGCAACGTATTTTTTGTCGTTGGAAATGACAGTCAATATGTAATTTCCACTCTTAAGATCACCTACATAAAGATTGCTTCCGTTTGAAATGAAGGCGCTCATCACTTTTTCTCCGTTGAAATTATAAATTGCAACATTGGCATCTTCTGCACCGTCCATGTTGAACCACAAATAATTTTCTACAGGGTTTGAGAACAATAGGACTTTTTCAGCATTAGCATCAGTGATGTTTGCTGTGCTGTTGAATATGATTTTTCCTAAATCACCCTTATCGTTTAGAATAATGGTTAAATCTTTGCTATATACGCCATAATTTAACCATATATCGTTTGTTGGTGGAACAATTTCTCTCTCAATATCTTCTTTTGAAATAGAATCATAAGCAGCAGAGAAATCATTCTTTGCAGATATCTTTATGTTGCACCAAGGAACATATGTGTATTCCACTTTGAAGTCTCCGTTTTCGTCAGATGTGGCCTTTGCAATTGCTTCTCCACCGCACATGTCAAATTGAATTTCCACATTGTTTAGTGGATTGCCATGTTTGTCAATAACATGTCCCGTGAATTTGTAGTCAGCGTATGGACAGCCATACAAAACGATTGTTTCGTTTCCATTGAATTCTTTGATTGTGTCACGATCAAAAGGCTCGACAGAATCAATCTTTTTTTCTTCTGCGTGCAACGTGACAAATCCCATTGCTGATAACAATGATGCAATTCCCTTTCTTATAAGAGATCTTGTTTTTACTGAAACTTTTTTCATAATGACAATTTATATTAACTATATCCAATTTAAATTCATTAGATGCCACGAACGAAAAGTGCATTTGCCTATTTGCTATTCTACCCGTTTGTGAATATTCACCATAAAATTATATCACCCAATCATTAACACAAATTACTTGTCGCTATGCCCAAACATCTTCTTAATGGTAAGCAAATCTATGTATTTATTGTGAATTAACCTATAAAAATAAAATTATTTCTAAAAAATAAAAATAATGATGGAAGTGCTTGATTTTTAAGAAGCGCCTCACACCTTTTCTGATATTGATTTCTTTTTCCCGTTATGTTCAGCTAACACGTGGTGCTGTTTTTGTAGGTTATAATCCTTACGCTGTTTCTTTTTCCCGTTATATTCTGTTAACACGTGGTATCGTTCCTGTAGGTTATAATCCCGAGGCTGTTCCTTCTTCCCGTTATATTCTGCTAACACCATTCCGGTTACAATGGCGAATGCACCGATAAGAGCTATCCATGTCACTTGCTCGTCTAATACGATTACTGCGGTGATGATTGTAATCAACGGCATCGAATAGATGTAGTTGGAGGCCAATACAGCTCCGAGTTCCCTTTGTACTAGGTTCCAAACTAAATACCCAAAAAGAGAAGAGAAAAGTGTCAGCAATAGGAAGTTTATGATCACGGAGGGTATTAAGAAATTCTCCCATGGGATGACTGCGTCGTCTAATGGAAGCAAGGGTATTGCTGTCAGACAACTGTAGAAAAAGACTTTTCTTGTGATGAAAAGGGTGGAGTATTTTTTGTGTAATCTCTTCACACTGATGGAGTAGATGACCCATACTAGCGATGCACCTAATGCCAATAAGTCTCCTTTGGGAGATAATTTCAGATAAAAATGACCATTTAATACAACGAGGACCATTCCGAGAAAGGTGAGCAATGAACCAGCCACTTGCCTTTTCTTCAATTTCTCTTTCTTAAAGATTAAACTGACGATGATCAAGATGATCAACGGACTCGTGCACACAAGAAGAGAAACATTTGATGAAGGAGAGTGGGAGAGAGCAGTATTTTCTAACCAGAAATAGAGCGTGCCACCCATCAGTCCGCCTAAAAACAGTTGAAATTCATCTTTCTTGTTCTGCGAGAACATCATGTCGTGCGATAACACCAACAATAAAAAATAGGTGAATATAAACCTTACGACGAAAATAAATATGGATGAAAAACCATAATCGAGCAGAATTTTGGTTGATACAAAACTCGTGCCCCAAAAAATCATTGTAATAATGGCCATCAAATGCCAAAAATTTCTTCCTCTATTGTGCATACCTTTTTAATGTAATTGCCACATAAAATCTCATTATTCAATCACGTCACTCACATACACTCTATCTTGTGTCCAACCACAATACCTCAGCATATTAGTTTTTTTTCTGTATTGTGATGATACAAGATCTTTTTGGATTCGTTAAGCTTATTCAAATTTTATCCCTCGAATAACACAACTTACTTTTCCCTTTTTTGCCAATAAATAATCCTATAGCGAATTGATATTTATAGAACTCGCTTTGTAAAGGTTTGATCAACAATGTGCTGAACAATCTTTGCCGTATCGAAAAAATCACTTAAATCTAGTGCTTTGAATTATAAAAAAGCGATATGCGATAGACGTAACAAAGATACGAATTTATTTTGATTTAAACGTTTTTTGAAAGAATCTTTTTGCCCTCGGTGCGGATTATTTCATAAACACAATTCTATGAATAAATATCATTTTAATCTCATGACTTATAAAATCATTAAAAATCATACGTTTAACCCACTTCTTTTTCGCATGTTTTCCTTTAGATTGGCTGCGTATAGCCATGTGTCTGCGAAATGTAAATTGCCCAATGGAAACGGTTCCTTGATTTTTTCGTTGTAACAGATGGTTGGGTCTACCTCTTTACAGACAAGAAGGTGGTCTTGTATTTGCACACTGGTGAATTCGGGGGTAGTCTTGTAACCTTGTGCCTTTTTATCATATCGAATAATCCCTTTGTGCATAGAAGCTGGTGCTAATGTTTCGTCTGTTTTCCAATTGAGGGGATTGATGCAGACAACTGTGTTGGCAAGTAGGGGAGATTTAGCCTGAACGGAGGTGGCGGAATTAAAGGAAATCACAACACCTTTGTCCAACTCTCCTTGGGCTGGTATTATTCTTTGGGGGAATTTCTGTAAGTCTTTTTCTGTGATTTCAAAGCCTATGAGATAGGCGGCAATCATCTGACTGAATTGTTTGTCTGTCATGCCATGTTTTAAGAGTTCCAAAAGCATTTGAGAACCCTGACTGTGACTTAATAAAATATAGGGACGTCCGTTGTTGAATTCTCGCATATAATATTGAAAAGCGCGTCTGACATCCGACACGGATAATTTGGCACGTTCATTTCTCTCCGTGTGACTCATTTCGAAAACTTTGGTGGTCATCTGACGGTAGTAGGGCGCATAGAAGTTGAAGTCGCCATCAGCATAAACTGATTTAATATAGGATTGGTTCTTTCGTGCGGCATTACGAACTTCTGCTCTTTTGATGTCTGTATAGGAAGGAACACTGCCTCTGTTGCTTAAAGGTTCAGAGTTGATAGTAGGGTAGACGTAGAAGATATCGATGGGTTGACCGATGTTTTGAGAGGCAAAGTCAAACCAATATTTTTCATTTGAGTATTTGGGAGTCATACGAAGTATTTTTATTGAGGATCCCCGAGAAAGAGAATTTTATTAATCGCCGAAAAATGTCTGTAAAAATAAAAAAGGGAACCACCCAGAGAGCAGTTCCCTTATGAATGTCATTGTTTTTATCCTAAGAATTTAATCAAGATACCGGCAGCAACCGCAGAACCGATGACACCAGCCACGTTGGATGACATACAATAGTTGAGCACGTGGTTGCGTGGATCATACTTCAAAGCAATCTCATTGGCAACACGAGAAGCCATAGGAACGGCACTCAAACCCGTTGCACCAATCAATGGATTGATCTGCTTCTTTGAGAATCGGTTCATAATTTTTACAAGTAAGATACCACCGAAAATGGAGAATCCAAATGCGAGGAATCCACCAGCAACGATACCGATTGTTTTTAAATTTAAGAAGGCGTCTACTGTCATAGTGGCACCGACGCAAAGTCCTAAGAAGATGGTTGCTGCATTCATGATACCATTGGAAGCTGCATTGAACAAACGAGAGGTGTTGCTACCAATCTCCTTGAGCAAATTACCGAACATCAACATACCTACCAGTGCTACAGCATCAGGAACGATGATAGCCACAATTGTTGTAACGACAATTGGGAAGAGAATCTTCAATACTCTCATGTTCTTGAATTCCTGTTTGTTAGGGAACAATTTGTCTTGCTCTCTCATGTTGATCTTCAATTCCTTTTCTCTACATGTCAATTTTACTACCAATGGAATAATCACAGGTACCAAAGCCATGTATGAATAAGCGGCAATAGCGATAGGACCTAACATGTGTGGAGCCAATTTCAATGTAGTGAAGATGGCTGTTGGTCCATCAGCACCACCGATGATAGCCAAAGAACCAGCTTCTTCCATTTCAAAGAATTGACTTGCCACCAACAACACAGCAAAGATACCGAATTGGGCGCCTGCACCGAAAATAGCCAACTTCAAGTTACGCAACATTGGTCCGAAGTCTGTCAACGCACCTACACCCATGAAGATGATAGGAGGTAACAAACCAGACTTAATCAATGCGTAATAAAGATAGTTTATGATACCTAAGTCGTGTGCGATTAGAGGTAATCCCACTTCGTAGATGTTGTAAGGAATACCATTTGCATCACACCATAAAGAACCATCAGGGAATGTTATAGCATTATGGTAGAGAACCCCATCGATAGTAGTATCTAAGGCTGCGTATACACCCATACCTCCACCTGGAAAGTTGGCGATCAATACACCAAAAGCAATAGGTACTAAAAGCAATGGCTCATACTCCTTCTTAATACCCAAATAGAGTAGGACGAAGGCCAAAAGAATCATTATGATATATTGAGGATGCTCGACGAAGTTGCCAATCGCCGTCATGCTATATATTTTTTCTAATATTTCTACCATGACTTCTTTTATTTGATTTTCATTAATACATCATCCTCGGATACAGAAGAACCGCTGGTGAAACAAATTTGAGTGATGACACCATCAGCTTCAGCAGAAATAGCGTTGAAGTTTTTCATGGATTCCACGTAACATACAACTTGGCCTTTCTTAACGGTGTCACCTACTTTTACAGGAACCTCTCCTGCATTCTTTATTAAGTAAGCTTTTCCTTCCAATGGTGACAATAAATCGTTTCCTTCTCCAGTGATGGCTGTTGCTCCACCTGCAGGTGCGCTGGCATTCTCTCCGTTGTTTGCTCCAACTGTTACGTTGTACTTCACTCCGTTTACATCAACAACTATGGTTTGAGGCAATTCTACACCACCTTTTACTGCAGCTCTCTTAGCTTTTCTCTCTTCGAGGTCAGCCAAGAAGTCTCTTTTTGCTTTTCCTGATTTATATGCACGATATTGTTGTGGGTGCATAGCCAACTCGAAGAGCTCTTCGTTGTCTTGTCCCAAATCCCAATTCTCTTTCTTCATCTCCTCGCGGAAGGTGTCGAGTGCATCAGGGAAGTTGCTTTGAGGATCTTCAGTATGGAATTCTCTTCCTTGCTCTTTAGCAATAGCTTCCAATTCAGGAGCCAATGGGCCAGGCAATTTTCCTGATTTTCCTAACATCATATCCCAAATCTCGTCTGCAATGATGGTCCAACGCTCTTTGCCCTTTTCCATTTGCATTACGTTCATCAATGCCATGTTCTTCACATATTGAGAGAATGGTGTTACCAAGCAAGGATAACCCATCATAGGCCATACATATTTAACCTCATCGAATAGCTTGATCAACAATTCATCTTGACTCATCTTAGGTTTGCCATTCTTCTCTTTCCATTTGTTGATGGATTCGAGGTTGGTCTCCAAGTCAGTCATCAATGATCCCATCATACCGCCAGGAAGACCTGGACCGATCAATAATGAGTTCATCATACGGTTACGAGGTGGAATGTAATATCCCAAGAAGTCGTCCATCATCTCGATGATGAGAGAACGAGCCTCCATATAAGCACTCATGTTGATCTCTTTCACTTTGAAACCTGCATCTTTCAACATGGCTTGTACGGCGATGACATCTGCATGTCCTGTACCCCATGAAAGAGGTTCCATACCAACGTCTACGTAGTCGCAACCAGCTTTGCAGACTTCCAAAATAGAAGCCATGTTGAAACCAGGTCCTGCGTGACTGTGATATTGAATAGTGATATCTTTGATTGCTTTGATGTTTTTAGTTAATTCTCCTAAGAAAGCAGGACGTCCGATTCCTGCCATATCTTTCAAGCAGATTTCATCACAACCAGCATCAATCAACTCTTTTGCAATGTTTGTATAATATTCAACTGTGTGAATAGGAGAGTAAGTGATGCAAAGACAACATTGAGAAATCATGCCACCATCGTGAGCGTATCCAATAGAAGGAATGATGTTACGGGTATCATTCAATCCACAGAATGTACGAGTGATATCAGTTCCTTGTTTTTTCTTTACTTGATAGAATAGTTTACGTACGTCTGCAGGAACGGGGCTCATGCGAAGTCCGTTCAATGCACGATCTAACATGTGAGTTTGAATGCCAGCATCATGAAATGGTTTCGTCCATTCGCGAACTGCTTTGTTGGGGTTTTCTCCATAGAGAAGGTTGACTTGCTCAAAACCACCTCCGTTTGTTTCTACTCTGTCAAAGCATCCCATCTTAATGATGGCAGGTGCTACTTTCACCAGTTGGTCAACACGCGGTACGTACTTGCCAGCTGCTTGCCACATGTCTCTGAAAACGAGACTAAATTTTACTTCTTTAGCCATTTTATAATTAATTGTTTATGGTGGGGGCGTCCTCTTCTTCCCCGATTAATTATTCTTTTTTTTAAGAGATTTAAGTTATATCTAAATTTTCTTATATCCTTTCAATCTTTGTCGCTTGGGATTTTCCTGCTGTCAGCTGACTGATAGCCATATTGATAGCTTGTGCCACGTTAGGATCTACCACGTTGCTCGCAGATGCGTTATTGGCTACAGCTTTAGGCTTTTCCTCTTCAGGTGCAAATCTGTTCACCAAAGTGATAAGCCCTTTTCCCAAATAAATTACAAGTAGTAACACCGAGAACACGGTCGTTAATCCAATTACCATTAGTTGGAGCGAATCTAAAAGTTTTTCCATACTATTTATTAAGCTTATGTTTTTTGTTAAATTAATTTTCCAAATTTACGTATTTTTTTGCGAAGAATAATTGTTTCGAATGGAAAAAATATTCACAAAATATTAGAAAAAAAATTTTTTTTACCTCTTCTGCCTCGATATACTCTTTGTTTTTAGGACTTTTTTGTGTTTCCTATGGGACTTTTTTGTTCTGAATTTTTATTCAAATTATCTGTTGTGTTTTTTTATTTAAACTTTTGGGTTTGCTGTTTTTTATTATTTTTGCATTCCTTAATTCAGGTGAGTTCTTAGAATTATGAATTTATAACTCCGACCTTTTATGATAATGGTTAAAAAATGATTGAAAATATGAAAACGGCTCTTTTTATTGATAGAGATGGTACTCTTATAGTTGAACCTCCTGTTACCTTTCAAGTGGACCGCTTGGATCAAATGACATTTCTTCCGGGGGTCATGCGTAATTTGTATTTTATTCGTCAGAAACTTTCGCATGAATTGGTGATGGTGTCGAATCAGGATGGATTGGGTACGCCGATTTACCCTCAGGTTAACTTCGATACGGTTCAATCAAAATTATTGGAAACCTTAAAGGGCGAGGGAGTCGAATTTGATAAGATATTTATTGATAAGACATTCTTAGAGGATAACCAGCCTACGCGTAAACCTGGTACGGCTATGCTCACTGAGTATATGGATGGCTCGTATGATATGAGTCGCTCTTTTGTGATTGGTGATCGCCTGACTGATGTGATGTTGGCAAAGAACCTTGGTTGCAAAGCCATCTTGATAGCTCCTTCTATTGAAGAGGGTCGGAAGATGGTGGAAGATGAACAGTTGACTGACGCTTGTGCGAAGGTTGTTGATTGTTGGGATCAAATTGCAGAATTCTTATTTGCAGGAGAACGTGTGGCAACCGTACAACGCACGACGAAGGAAACTGATATCTTTGTTCAAGTGAATTTGGATGGAACAGGCAAATGCGAGATCTCATCAGGACTCGGTTTCTTCGATCACATGTTGGAACAGATTGGCAAACACTCTGGTTGCGATCTAACCATTCGTGTGAAGGGCGATTTGAATGTGGATGAACACCATACCATTGAGGATACGGCTATTGCATTGGGAGAAGCTTTGTTAAAAGCATTGGGTGATAAAAGAGGTATTGAACGCTATGGCTATTGCCTTCCAATGGATGATTGCTTATGCTCTGTGGCATTGGATTTCGGTGGCAGACCATGGTTGGTTTGGAATGCTGAATTTAAACGGGAATATGTGGGCGATATGCCTACGGAGATGTTCCTACATTTCTTTAAGTCATTGAGCGATTCGGCTAAAATGAATCTGAATATTAAGGCTGAAGGTGATAATGAGCATCATAAGATTGAAGGTATCTTTAAAGCTTTGGCCCGTTCCATTAAAATGGCGGTGAAACGAGACATCTATAAATATGAGTTGCCTTCGACTAAAGGGACTCTATAAATAATTAAAATTAGGTGATTATCGCTTCCGGCTGTAGAGACGATGTGCACATCGTCTTTATAAAAGATACTAACGTACATTGCTTCTGTAAAAAAGACGCAAAGCATTGCGTCTCTACAAAAAAGGGAATCGAAATGAATTTATAGTCTCACCATTATGGATTATATTGGCAAATAACAATAATACAATATATTGTAACGATAATGAAAGAAGAAGTAAAAAATTATTTGTTCCTACGTAAGATGTTGGGAATACTTTGTGGTGTATTGGCACCTGCTTGCCTTATATTTGGATTGTTCGGTGCAGAACATAATATGGAAGGTTGGTATATGAGTGTTAGTGCCACGTATTATGCATCGTCCAAGGTGTGGATGATTGGATTGCTGTTCACTGCTTCAGTGTTTTTTATGTGTTATACTGGGTATGACTGGAGGGATCGAGTGATGGCTATTATTCAGTCTTTGTGTTGCCTATTTGTGGTTGTCTTCCCTTGTAGGGTGCCAGGTGCACCTGAGACGGTTGGTATGTTTGACTTGCCAATAAATGTTAGTCATACGATTCACATGGTGGCAGCATCGGTTTTGTTTTTCGCTTTTGCTGTAAATATTTTGTTTCTGTTTACACTCGGAAATGTAAATAATGAGAAGAAAAGGAAAAGAAACGTTGTGTATAGGGTGTGTGGCATTGTGATATTTGTCTTTGCTGTGTGCTTAGCTTTGCACAAAACTCCAGTCTTTGCATGGGTGCCTGCATGGTTCCCTTACACATGGTTCTGTGAATTCATTATGCTGACAGCTTTTTCCGTTGCTTGGTTGGTTAAGTCGGAATCAGTGAAGGCTTTGAATGATGTTGAATAAAAGTAGAATATAAGCAGATGAGACAGGTAGAGTTCTCTTTGTCTGAAAAATCGAGAGGATTTCATTTGATTACCAATGAGGTCCTCTCGCATTTGCCTAGTCCGTTGCCACAAGTGGGAATGCTCCATTTGTTTGTAAAACATACCAGTTGTGGTTTGTCTATCAATGAGAATGCAGACCCTGATGTGAGGTCGGATATGGCGAAAATCTTTGATCGCATGATAAAAGAGGGTGAGACCTATTATGACCATACGCTAGAAGGCTTGGATGATATGCCAGCACATGCCAAATCAACGGTAGTGGGAGTGAGCCTTTCAATACCCATCACCAATGGAAGATTGAATCTAGGTACATGGCAGGGCATCTATTTGTGTGAGTTCCGCAATTATGGAGGTCGAAGAAAACTAGTGGCTACGATCGTAGAATAATCAATTATTTATTGGGGTAATAAAAAATATATTTGAATTTGGCTCGGTTCCATTTTGTGGAGACGCACGGATATATAGAAATGCACGGCCATGTGGAGACGCACGGCCGTGCGTCTCTACTATTTTTTGACAAATTTGCTGGTGATGTTTTTGTTGACGATGATGATATATTCACCTGAAGCCAATGAAGAAACGTTCACACGGTTGTTCTCTGCTTTGCACGTCATAACTTTGCCGTTCAGAGAGACGATTTCTACGCTTTCAATTTTTTCATTGCTATTGAAAAGTATCTCGTTATCTACTGGATTAGGGTAGATGGAAATTGTTTTTCTATCGCTGTTGATGGTCATAAGAGCATTGTTTGCTGAACCATTATAAGAGATCAAGAAATAGTCAACCAAGTAGTTGAGATTTGGTCTTGATCTGAATTCGACTGTTACGCTCTTTGCTCCTGCAGGAATTTCAAATTCTCCAGATGTTTTTGACCAGACATATTGAAAAGCTGTATCTATAAATGCTGCGACGGCATCTTCCGAGTTGTCGAACTTCAGATAGATGGGTATTGGCTTGATGTTAGCTTTCTCCTTTTCTGGTTCACCGTTAAATAATCGAGGATTGATTTTTGCGATACATGATACTTTTATCTTACCTGCCTTTATAACATCTTCAGATAATGGTATATCCTTGAAATATAATGTTTTAGAATCTTCCATTACAGATAAAGAAGAACGTAATTCAGACACGGGATATTTTTTCTCATATTCCAGAACTTTTTCATCATATACGTAACATGTTTCATAGTATATTTGGCAGCTGTCGCAAGTGAGAGCAAGACCATCCTGGAAATATTGTTTTCTCATGTCTAATGTGTCATAGATAATTTTCCCATTTTCATCTTTTACGTAAGTTTTCCCAGTTGAATCAGATGGATCTATTCTTCTTTGTACTCGTGAAATATAACTATTCATGCTCATATTTTCGGTCCATGTGTCATAAGAATCGAATTGACAACCATAAATAGGATGTTCCTCTGTATTGGTTTCAAAGTACAGATTTTTTATTTTAAGGACTCCATCTGTTGGGTAGTGCTCGTATTCGTGCATGTAAGAAACAAAGACAGCCTTCACCTCTTCGTTGTTTCGTGCGTATGTGAATCCCTCGTATTTGTTCCATTCTTTGTCGCACCCTTCTCCTTTGGCATCTATGTAATTAATGCTTATCATGTATGGTTCGACGGTGGTTGGTTGGGAGGCATCATCAGGATTGATGATCTTATATGCGTCTAAGTTGAATTTAGAGTTCTCGTCTGAAACACAGTTTATCATAATAGCAGGATCAAATCTGTTAACGGATTCTTCTTCTCCATAGAGATTTATAGGATCAACAGCATACTCTATAATTAGATTTTTAGTGCCGACATGCAGTCCTTGCATACCTGTGAGTTTTGCGGTTGAAAAAAGGATTGTGTGTTTGACTGTGGCGTAACCATCTCCTTCTGCAAATTCTTGGGAAATCTCAGAAGGTTCGATTGTGGCTCCATTTTGGAGTCGTCCATCTTTGATTAGATAGTATCTGTCATTGGCAAAACCACTAATGTAGCATACGATTGCTAATAATAAGAGTAAACTTGTCTTCTTCATGTTGTATATATTTTTAATGTTGGGTTATGCTTTGCATTTAGTTTATTCATAATGTCTTATTCTAACCTCTATGCCTTCCTTCTTCAGACGGTTGGGTAGGTCGCTGACGTCTGTGTTGCTATAGTGGTAAGAAGACCTACGGCGGCACATAAGAAAACCAATATATAATCGGCTTTTTTTATGAAATCTAAATTAAGTTTTTTCATGTGTTTTAATTTAAAAAGAGAAATAAAAGTATAGTACTCCCTATTGTATAACAATTGGTTATTTTTCCGTTGAAGTCAATTTTCAATCAACGTTAATGCTCCAAAATTATATTTTTTTTATTAAGCAACCTTGCGCATGGGATAAATTTTTAGAGGAGGTATGGGTTGACTGTGTTTTTAATGTTATTTTGAGGAATATAATTATATTATCCTTCTGATTCCTGAATATTTCTTACATTTGCTTTTGTTTGTGTTTTGATGCGCAGATTGTGACTTAGGACGTTTCGCAATATGAGTTTTGTGAAACGAGAAAGAGAAAATAGCAGAATAGTGTAGATTGAACATATTTCTTTTTGTCGATTAGTTAAGAAAAGTATGTCAGACTTCGTTATTATAGATCTGGAGGTGAATCCTCAAGAAAAGAAAGTGTTGGATTTTGGAGCAATAAAATCCAATGGTGTTAAATTACATACATCTCAAAAAAAAGAATTTGAAAATTTCATCGAGGGATTCGAATATATATGTGGACATAACATTTGCCATCATGATGCAAATTATTTTGATGTGTCGACGAATGTTCGTTACATTGATACATTGTATATTTCTCCGCTATTGTTCCCAGAAAGACCTTATCATAATCTCTTAAAAAATGATAAAATACAATCAGATGACTTGTCTAACCCACTTAATGATGCAATTAAAACAAAGGAACTCTTTTATGATGAAATAAATGCGTTGCAACAGCTAGATAAGACATACTTGCAGATATTAGTTAATCTTCTTTATGACAAACCAGAATTCAATGGTTTTTTCAATTATATACAATTTATGGATATAGATTATTATAACTAGCCCCCCAAAAAACGAAGGTGTGTCATTTTGGACACACCTTCGTTTGCTATGATTAATCGATTCATGTTTATTCATTCATATCCACCGCATAGTAAACCACCTTTCCATTAGGTAATATGCCTGATATGAAGAGAGCTTTTTCTTGTTCGCCCTTCAAGGTGCTGATGATGCTTTCAACATCTGTGGTGGAAGTCACCTTCTGATTGTTGATGCGTAAGATGATGTAACCCTTAGGAATACCTGCTTGTTGGAAACGACCACCTTTCTCAACATTTGTCACTTGCAGTCCGTAGTTGATGCCCAAACTACTCTTCTGCTTGTCGGTAAGCGGAGTGAGAGTGGCTCCTAATTGCTTGGTGTCATAGTTCTTCACCACATTTGTGTTACCCATCATGTTTTTCAATGTGACGGAAACTGTCTCTTGTTTGCCATTTCTTAGGATGGTGATTTGAACTTTGTCACCAGGGCGGAAACGACTGATCTTTTCTTGCAATTCAGAAACGGTCTTTACTTTGTTGCCAGAGACGTGTGTGATGATGTCGCCCTCCTTGATGCCTGCGTCGCCAGCAGCACTGTGACTGCCCACGGAAGCAACATAAGCACCTTCCATTGTCTCTAAGTTCTTCTCTTTGGCAAAATCTGCATCAATATCTCTGATTTGAACACCCAACAATGCACGTTGCACTGTTCCGTATTCTTTCAAATCTGCCACCACTTTGCTCATGATAGAGGTAGGTATGGCAAATGCGTAGCCTGTGTATGAACCAGTTTGAGAGGCAATGGCAGCATTGATACCCACCAATTCGCCTCGGGTGTTGACTAATGCACCACCACTGTTACCAGGATTGACAGCTGCATCTGTTTGAATGAAGGACTCAATTTTCATGTCACCAGATAGAATATTAATGTTACGTGCTTTGGCACTAACGATACCAGCCGTGACAGTAGAGGTTAGGTTGAAGGGATTACCAACAGCCAAGACCCATTCACCCACTTTCAAATTGTCTGAGTTACCAATTGGTAGAGTAGGAAGGTCTTCTGCATCCACTTTCAAGAGTGCCAAGTCGGTGGTTGGGTCTGTTCCGACTATCTGAGCTTTGAATTGTCGTTTGTCGTTCAAAACGACGTTCACTTGTGCTGCACCATCCACAACGTGGTTATTGGTGACGATATATCCATCTTTGGATATGATGACACCCGAACCGGATGCTTGCCGTTTCTGTGGAGCCTGTTGAAAATTACGTTCTCCAAAGAAATACTCTAGAAATGGATCACTCATCTGAGATTGTTGAACCTCATAGGTGGTCATGACGTGTACGACCGCATTGACCGATTGATCTGCCGCATAGGTAAAATCAACCGGTTCGCCTCCATGAGTGAGGGATGAATATTGTACAGGAACTTGTTGGCTCTCTTGAATGATTATTTTTTCGTTGTTTCCATAATGTTTAACGTAAAGGCAGGAAACGCCAGCGCTAACAGCTGCTACAGCTACCAATAATCCTAATTCTTTCAAATGTTTCATGTCTTTTCAATTTAAGTTAGTATTGTAGTTTATTTGTTAAATAACGTACAAATAACGTACATAAATTGTTTGACATCTCTTCTGTTTAAAGAAGATTAACCATAAAGAAAAGCTTTTAACAAAGATTAAGCGATTGCTCCGTTTTTTTTAGATTGATTAATGCCATGTTGACAGCGTTTGTCAGTTGACAAAGACAGTATGTCATCTCTCTTGCATCATTCAACCCTTACATTGATTTTACCGGATAAGATGATGCCAACTTTTAATCCGTTTTTAGTGAGGAATATATCTTCCACAGTGATGTGATTAAGCATACCATTCATGTAAACATCTTCCATCAACTCTTTGTTGAAGAGTTCGTTTCGACTGCTCTCCTTGATGAGTGCTATTTCGTCTTTGAGGGAGATGATTAGCTTTTCCTCAATCATTTTTTTCAAGCCTTTTTTATAAAATAGGTTGACGATTTTAGCCAGCACGTTTTTGGTTTTAAGCTTGTATTCCACCTCTTTGATGCGGATAGAGGTGGAGGATTGTTCGAAATAAGGAATACCTTCTAGATAGATGGCGCCGTTGATGAATCCGTGCACGTGAACTCCAATCATCATTTTTTCTTTTTGTCCGAAGATTTCCATGCTATCCACTATGATGGTGTGTCTGCCTTCGCCAAAGGTTTCGTTTTTCATGATATCATTGGCAATGGAATCGATGGTAGTGTATGGAATGTCGGCTAATAAGTTCACTTTTACCTGTTTGTCAGTGTTTGTATACATTTGGAAACGAGGCATTTTTGTCTCTTTTTGACCCGCTTTTGGTGGCACATCCATATATATTTCAGACAAACACTTGACTCCTATGGTGGTGTTAATTTGTCCCTGACTACCTACAATCGGTGTGGTGTACAAATTCTTGGGCGTTATTTTCAACCATGCTTTGTATCCGCTAGTTGAGATGTCGATTGGGTTTTGTATAGATTCCCAAATCTCTTGTATGTAGCTCTGCAGAGGGACATATTGCTTGACCGTTTGATCGACACTCTCGTTCAACAGTTGCTTGTTGTTTTTTAGAATTTTATCAACGATGGATGTGATAGGAATGTCGATAATACCTAGTTTCAAAACAGGTTTTTTTATCCAACTGTATTGAAGCATTTCAGTCTTGGTGATTAGTCCCCAGTCTCTTGAAAAGTTGATGGCCGTTTGCATTTCCATGTTGATGGTGCCTTCAATCTCTTGGTCGGTATGAGTGAAACCGAGGCTGAACCGTTTTTTGATCCATATTTTAATGGGAATTTTATAATTCAGAATGTTTTGGTCGTAAGCAATTTTGAAGTCGTTTTCCTTCCATGCGCGGATCATCAAACTATCGTCTTCGATATTGTCATCCTCGTATAACAATCCGTTGAAATTCTCATTTAGTTTTCTCTCTAACAAAGAGACGTTGATGCTGAGGGGAATATGTAGGACGGATTGCTTGGGCGTGTATACCACCTCTTCATATGTTTCTTCAGGACGTTCCTCGTAGAAGACAGAGTCGGTGGCGACGGTGTCGGTTAATTGAGCAGCTAACTGAGAGTCTTCAATTTTCACCTCTTCCACATTTTTTTTTGCAAGTATTGTTTGAGAAAACAAGATTAATATGAGTAAAAGTCTGATACCTTTCATATAATTCCTTTTTAGGTGGGCCTTGTCGTTTGTCAACCCACAATTCATACTGTTTTTTTTATGGTGAATTTGTAGAACTCGCCGTTAGATTTGAGTACAAAGTTATTGAATAGTTTTTAGATTCTGAATGTGAAAATTGCAAAAAAATAATAATAAAATCGGTAAATTGTGGAAGTTCCCTTAACTTTGCAGTGTTTTATAAGATAGAGACTTATGATGATTCAGATTGACGATACGATTATCTCGATGGATTTGTTTGATAAACAGTTCTGTTGTGATTTGTCTGCATGCAAAGGAGAGTGTTGCATAGAGGGAGATTCAGGGGCTCCGTTGGAGGAGTCGGAGGTGCCCATTTTGGAACAAATATTACCAGTTATATGGGATGATCTTTCTCCAGTGTCGCAAGAAGTGATTAAGAAGCAAGGCGTATCGTATGTTGATATAGAAGGAGATCGTGTCACCTCGATTGTGAATGGAGGTGAGTGTGTGTTTTCATATGTGGATGAACAAGGAGTCTGTAAATGCGCTATAGAAAAGGCTTGTCGAGAAGGAAGGATAGATTTTTACAAGCCGATTTCCTGTTATTTGTATCCTGTTCGATTGGAAAATCTTCGGAATGGAACGGTGGCCATCAATGTCCATCGTTGGAAGGTGTGTCAGGCTGCTTTTGAATTGGGTAAGAAGATGGGACTTCCAGTCTACCAGTTTTTGAAAGAGCCGTTGATTAGAAGATTTGGTGCAGAGTGGTATGAGAAGGTGTGTATAGCAGCTTCGGAAATTGAAAAAATAAAGCGATAGAATGGATTTGTCGAAAGATCTTTCGTTTTGGGAAATGCCCAATGGAATACGTGTTGTTCATTTGTATGATGATTCTCCTGTGGCATATTGTGGTTTTGCCATTAATGTGGGCACGAGAGATGAGTTGCCGGAGGAGTCGGGTATGGCTCATTTTATTGAGCATACACTATTTAAGGGTACGCAAAAGAGAAAATCGTGGCATATTGTCAACAGTTTAGAATCCGTTGGAGGAGAACTAAACGCATACACCACCAAGGAGGAAACATTCGTATATGCCAATTTCTTGTGTGAAGATTATGAAAAGGCCGTGGATATTTGTTCGGATATAGTGTTTCATGCCACATTTCCACAGAAAGAATTGGACAAAGAGGTGGATGTAATCATAGATGAGATCCAGTCGTATAAGGATACTCCGTCGGAACAGATTTATGATGATTTTGAAGAGTTGGTTTTTGCCAATACGCCGTTAGGAAGAAATATTTTGGGAGATGCCAAAAGATTAAAGAAGTATACAACGCAAGATGCCATCAATTTTGTAAGAAGAACCTATTGTACGGATAAGATTGTCTTTTTCTCGTTAGGAAAGATTCCGTTTAGTCGGGTGAAACGATTGGCAGAGAAGTATTTGACTGATGTACAGGAGAAGAGAAGCGTAATTACCAATGTCGTGAGAAGTAGCTATGAACCATTTGAAAAGATGGTTCGAAAACACACTTCGCAGGCGCATGTGATGGTAGGTTGCCCATCATATGATCTTTCAGATGACAGACGTTTGCCGATGAGTTTGTTGAATAATATCATTGGGGGACCTTCGTTGAATAGTAGATTGAATCTATTGTTGCGAGAGAAAAATGGTATGGCATATAACATAGAGTCGACCTACACTTCCTATTCGGATTCAGGTCTGTTGTCCATCTATTTCGGGACAGAGGAACGAAATCGGGAAAAATGCACGGATTTGGTCTATGCTGAGTTGAAACGATTGCGAGAGGTGCCATTTACAAAAATACAGTTGGAGAAATATAAAAAGCAGTTAATAGGTCAGATGACTATTATGCAAGAGAACAGAGAAAACCTCGTTTTGTCGATGGCCAAAAGCATTCTCTATTTCAATAAGTTTGAGACTTTGGAATATGTTTATAATCAGTTGGGTGAGGTAACACCAGCTGTTATTTCAGAGGTTATGAATGACGTCTTGTGTGCAGATCGATTGTCAATGTTGGTATATCAAGGAAAACTGTGATAAAGCAGAATTAATTTGAAAAAATTATAAAAGGGAGCAAGGATCACCTGTGTAAGTTTGTTTCAGATAGGACATGTTTTTTATGTTGTCACAAAAAAAATATAAAAAATATGTAAAAAAAAAGAGATTAAGTTTATGATTGTTCAGATTTAAATGTATCTTTGGAGAATGTTCGTAAGAAGTGTTGAATGTAATGATTAAGAAATAGGGAAAGTAGGACGAGAACGTATATTTTCACTATTTTTTAGTATGAAAATCAATGAAGGAGAGTTGGAAAAATATCCTTGTTTTTACGAAAAAATGTGCAGAAAGAAAGAAGATGAACATAGAGAACTGTAGGTGAGTTCAGTAGATCCACCGTTTAAAAGTAGTATGAATTGTGGGTTGATAGCTGTTACCCACCTATACAAATTCATCGGAAAGATGGAGAGAAAAAAGGTTTGTGTCAATTATAAAATTGGATAACAATGAAGAGAATTTTTATAGGAATATTGATGTCGGTGTGTGCATTCTCGATGAGTACCTTTGCTCAGGACTATTCGATGACGAGCCATAACACGATGCCGTTTGCATTGAATCCCTCTTTGGCAGGAGCAGCAAATTCCATCCGTTTTGGATTAAATTATAGACAGCACTGGCCAGCGTTGGATAATAAATTTCATACGTTACGTGCATCATACGATCAAAACTTTTACAAGCAGATGTGCTCTGCGGGTTTTGCCTACACCTATGATAATCAGGGTGGTGGATCCTATCAAGAACATGAGTTTGATTTGTTGTATTCACATACAATACGATTGAAGGAACATTATTTTATTCGTTTAGGAGTACAAGCTACTTTGTTTGCTTGTTTTTTGGGAGACAATTATGAGTTTGAGGATATGTACAATCCACATTATCGACGCGTAGAAAATCCGACGGCGGAAAATTTGTCAAATGATTCTCGTACATACGTAGATTTCTCTGCGGGAGGTTCGTTTGTGATTGAGAATGTGTTGACTGTTGGTGCTGCTGTATATCACATTGGAGAACCAAAGAATGGTTTCTTGGATAAGCAAGATAATGTATTGGAACGTAAATTAACGATTCATGCTAGTTATTTTAAAGATTTGCAGTCGCAAAATGGATTGTTCGGACGTGCGGATCTTTCTAATAATTATCTGTTTGCTAATGTTTATTACCAAATGCAGGAGCAATTCCAGAACTTTTATGCAGGAGTCGGACTCCTTTATAGTCCGTTGCTGATTGGCGCAGCATTTAAATCTGATTTGGTCGATTTACATACCCCATCTTTCATGGCAGGTTTGCAGTTTGGTAGCTTCCAATTTAGTTATGTATATGATTTGTTTACGTCGTATGCAAAAAAGAATGGATCGTGGTCTCATGAAATTAATTTAATCTATATTATACGTAAGCACGAAAAATATCCATGTCCTGTTGTATATTGGTAATCATTATTTGAAAAATTCTGTATCTTTGCAACCGATATGGATTTGAAGGACGATAATTTGGAAAAATATATTCTGGCTCACATTGACAGTGAGCCAGATTATTTAAAAAAATTAGTGCGAGACACCAATTTACACACATTGAAGCCTCGTATGCTGTCTGGTCATCTTCAGGGTAGAATGTTGAAAATGTTTTGTTCTATGATGTCCGCTAAACGAATCCTTGAAATCGGAACGTTTACGGGCTATTCTGCTTTGTGTATGGCTGAATCCTTACCAGATGATGGCGAATTGCATACGATAGAAATCAACGATGAATTAGAGGACTTCCTGCTTCAGATGTTTGATACTAACGGATTTTCATCGAAAATTCATCTGCATATTGGTGATGCAACTCAAATCATACCAACACTTGATGGCTTGTTTGACGTTGTTTTTATGGATGGTAACAAACGTCATTATGTGGATTATTATCAAGTAGTCTTTCCTAAGTTGCGAGAGGGTGGTCTGATTATTGCTGATAATACATTGTGGGATGGTCACGTGTTGGAGGATTCGAAAGATGCTCAAACTGTTGGAATCCAAAAATTTAATGACCTGATCATGACTGACGATCGCATTGAAAGAGTGATTGTCCCTGTGCGTGATGGTATGACTCTTATTAAGAAAAAAAATAATTAACGAAGTTATGAATAATATAAAGTTTTTCCCCTTGGTGATTGGTGCTATATTCCTTCTTTCTTATGCTTCATGCAAGAAGGAGGATGAGAATAAGACTGATAACATATTGGTTATACAACAGAATAAAGAAAAGGGTGAAGCCTATTTGAGAGATAAAAGTAAGGAGGAAAATGTGAAGACTGATCCTTCTGGATTGCTATATAGAGAGTTGGAGGCTTCTAAAGGAGCGAAACCAGGGCCAAAAGACACGGTCTTTTTCCATTATGATGGTTATATATTGAGCGGAAAACAATTTATTTCGGATAGTTCTCGTTCGGCTATGGAGGATGTGAATGAAGCTTTCCATATTGGACTTCGCCACATGAATGAAGGTTCAAAATACAGATTGTATGTTCCTTATTATTTGATGTATGGTTCATCCTCTAAAATTTTTGTTAATCGTACAGAAAAAGGAAATGATACAATTAAGGTGTTAGAATATTCCGCTTTATATTATGATATAAAATTGGATTCTATTACCTTTGTGGAGTAATTTCATTTTGAATAAAAAAAACAGGTGAATCCAATCCATTCGCCGTTAAGAAATAATATAAATTGTGGATTTGAACGTTCTTTGTTGAATCCACCTATGGTATAAGAAATAATAAAAATGGAAGATTTATGATTCTTCCTTAACAGTATAATTATTGTTGAAGATATGTTGACGTTAAAGGTTATCACCGAAAATCCGGAAGAAGTAATCCGCAAACTGGCAAGAAAGCATTTTGATGCGAAAGAGCCTATTTCAAAAGTGTTAGAATTAGATAAAGTCCGCAGAGCATCGCAATCTTCTTTGGACGCTGTATTGGCTGAAATCAACACCTTGTCGAAAAGTGTCGGACAGTTGATGAAAGAGGGTAAGAAAGATGAAGCTCAGAGTGTGAAAGAAAAAGTCGCTTCGCTGAAGGAGAAGACTACTGACTTGCAAACTTCAATGGATTCTTCACAAGAGGAAATCAACAAAATATTATATACAATTCCTAACATGCCTTATGATGATGTTCCTGATGGAAAGACTGCAGAAGACAATGAGGTGGTGAAGATGGGTAATGAAGTTCCTGCTTTGCCAGAAAACGCATTGCCTCACTGGGAATTGGCAAAAAAATATGACTTGATCGATTTTGAGTTGGGTGTTAAGATTACTGGTGCTGGTTTCCCTGTTTACAAAGGATGGGGTGCAAGATTGCAACGTGCCTTAATCAACTTTTTCCTTGATGAAGCTCGTGCGGCTGGTTATTTGGAAATCATGCCTCCAACTGTAGTGAATCAAGCTTCAGGTTATGGAACAGGTCAGTTGCCTGATAAAGAGGGCCAGATGTATCATTGCGAAGTGGATGATTTGTATTTGATCCCAACCGCTGAGGTTCCGGTTACTAATATTTATCGCGATGTTATCTTGGATGAAAAAGATCTTCCAATTAAGAATTGTGCGTATACACAATGCTTCCGTCGTGAGGCCGGTTCTTATGGAAAGGATGTTCGTGGATTGAACCGTTTGCATGAGTTCTCAAAAATTGAGATCGTACGCATCGATACACCAGAACACTCAAAAGAGTCTCACAAAGAGATGTTGGATCACGTAGAGGGATTGTTAAAGAAATTGGAACTTCCTTATCGTATTCTTCATCTTTGTGGTGGTGATATGAGCTTTACGGCTGCAACTTGTTATGATTTTGAAGTATTCTCTGCTGCACAAAAACGCTGGTTGGAGGTTTCGTCAGTTTCTAATTTCGATTCTTACCAAGCTAATCGTTTGAAATGTAGATTCAAAGGCGCAGATAAGAAGGCTCAGTTGTGTCACACCTTGAATGGTAGTGCATTGGCTTTGCCTAGAATCGTTGCTTCTCTATTGGAAAATAATCAAACACCAGATGGAATTAAGATTCCAAAAGTGTTGGTTCCTTATATGGGATGTGATATGATTCGTTAATACGATTAAGTAAAACATCATTAATTATAGCCAGACTCATGCAATTGCGTTGAGTCTGGTTTCTTTTTATCCAGATTGTCAGTCAATAATGCGGCTGAACAAAACAATGGCCTCTTTTAAATCTTAATAGGTGAGAAGCGTATGATTATTGGTTGTCTGACGAGTAACTTGTATCACCTTCTGCTGCTATTGAGAGAGGTTCTTCTTCTGCAAATGAATATTGGTTTTTCTTTAGTCTAAATCTGTCGAGGTAGGCCTCGTTTAGCCAGTAGGTAATCTCTTCCAATGTTTTTTGTCGTGTCTTGGGCTTAAGTTGGCATTCCCAAATGACCAGGGTGTTCCATCCTAATGCTTTTAATTCGTTTCGTACCTCTATATCACGTTCTTTGTTCCGCTTAAATTTGTTTTGCCAGAAGAGAGGGTTGGTTTGTGGCGTTTTACCTTGCAGACAGCTATGGCCATGCCAAAAACACCCATGTATGAATATGACCGTATGGTATTTTTTCAATACAATATCAGGTTTGCCTGGTAATGAGGCAACGTTTACCCTGTATCGAAATCCATTCGCATACAAGTATCGACGAACCAACAATTCGGGTTTCGTGTTTTTACTACGAATCCTGCTCATTGTCCAACTTCTTTTCTCTGGTGATATCGTATCCATAACAGGGTGCAAAAATAGATTTTACTCGAAATAAATCCAAAAAACAGATGACGTGAATTTGAAATACCTATCTAAATAATTTTTTTTGTTTTTTTGTGATTTGAAGTTTGAAATTAGTTATATTTGCATTATAACCAATATATGTTATTATGGATTCAGGAAATTTGATATATATAATCGCCTTTGTCATTATTATAGGTGTTAACATTATAAAAAACATCAAAAAGTTTAATGAAGAAAAGGAATTGGAACAACAGGAACGTCGGATGTCGGGCAGAACCAGAGATGTTATTTCTCAGTCTGATGACGAGACAGTTGTGATTGAACATAATCCATTGGATACTCTTCGAAAGAAGTTGGAAGATATCATTGAAAGTCAAAATTCACAACCAGTTGTAAAAGAGAATAAAACCTCCAAGAAGAAAAAACAGCAACCATCAACCGCTTTCTTGGCTACTGAGGAGGGTGCATCTGCTATTGTTGATGTACATAAAAGTAGTCGTGTGATGGCTCCAATTGAAGAAGAGAAAATAGCTCCGATAGAATTGAATCTAGATGATTCGGATGAGATTCGTCGTGCATTTATATATGCAGAGATATTTAATCGTAAATATTGATATTGTAGTCAAAGAAGAATATGAAAAAGTTAGTCGTTCTTACAGGAGCAGGCATTAGTGCGGAGAGTGGTATACGTACTTTTCGTGATTCTGATGGATTGTGGAATGAATATAGAGTGGAAGATGTTGCCACACCAGAAGGCTTCGAACGAAATCCTGAATTAGTCTTGAATTTTTACAATGACATGCGTAAAGAGCACCAATTGCATCAGCCTAATTACGGACATGTAGGGTTGAAAGAGTTGGAGGCAGATTTTGATGTGCGCATTGTCACACAAAATATAGATGATTTGCATGAGCGGGCTGGTAGCAAGAGTGTCTTGCATCTTCATGGAGAACTGATGAAGGTTCGCTCTGTTCGTAATCCTAATTTGGTGACTACATTAACGGATGATAATTGTGAGATTCATTTGGGTGATAAAGCTACAGATGGAGCTCAGTTGCGTCCTGATATCGTATGGTTTGGAGAGGCGGTTCCTAATTTTGAACCAGCTGTCGAATTGGCACAACAGGCGGATATATTCCTTATCGTGGGAACCTCTTTGAATGTATATCCTGCTGCTGGTCTGATTAATTATGTGCCTTACGAAACACCTATATACATTATCGATCCGAAACCTGTTCCAGTTCCGTCAACGAGAAAGATTACCATGATTCAAAAGGGTGCTTCAGAAGGAATGAAAGACTTTATCAAGATGGTGAAAGCATGAGAAAACTGGAAGTTACAGAGCTGAATCGTATCTCTACGGAAGATTTTAAAAAAGCAAAGAAACTACCTTTGGTGGTGGTTTTGGATAATGTAAGAAGTTTGTATAATGTGGGCTCCGTATTTCGTACGAGCGATGCATTTTTAGTTGAAAAGATTTGTCTGTGTGGTATCACCTCCACGCCTCCTAATCCTGAAATACATAAGACCGCATTGGGCGCTGAGTTTTCTATGGATTGGCAAGCGTATGCAACGGCTCAAGAGGCTGTGCGTGAACTGCAATCACAAGGATATTATGTATTCACCATTGAACAGGTGGAGGGTAGTATTATGTTGCCAGACCTTCAGTTGGATCCGAATAAGAAATATGCGGTTGTGTTGGGTAATGAAGTGAAAGGTGTTCAACAAGAGGTGGTAGATATGTCTGACGCATGTATTGAAATACCACAATATGGCACAAAACATTCTCTGAATGTGTCGGTCACTGCCGGCATCGTTGTTTGGAGCTTTTTTGAACAATTGAGGAGTTTGTGAGACTATGGAGAATAGGGAAAAAGCTATTGTTAAAGTGACATTGTTAGGAACGATTGTCAATTTGTTTTTAACCGTCATTAAATTGGTGTCTGGCGTAGTCGGACAGAGTGCTGCCATGGTGGCAGATGGAATACACTCATTGTCCGATTTGATCAGTGATGGCATTGTACTATGTTTTGTTCGTATCTCGTCGAAGAAGAATGATCGAAGTCATAGGTATGGACATGGAAAGTTTGAGACGTTAGCCACGTTGATTGTAAGTGTGATATTGCTTATTGTGGCAGTGAAACTTATGACGTCTGGTATCACATCGGTATGCCAGATTTTGGAAGGAGCAGAAACGCCACATCCAAGTTGGATCGCATTTGCAGTAGCAATCATATCTATTGTTTTTAAAGAGTTTTTGTATCAAATCACATGGCGTACAGGACGTAAGGAGGGAAGTCCGGTGGTGATGGCCAATGCATGGCATCATCGTACGGATGCTTTTTCGTCTATTGCTTCTGCAATCGGTATCGGTGGTGCAATCTTATTGGGAGAGAAGTGGACGTTGTTGGACCCGCTTGTAGGATGTGCAATAAGTATCTTTATTATAGTGGTGGCAGTAAAAATGGCTTTGCCTGCTCTTTCAGAATTGTTGGAGGCCTCGTTGCCTGAAGAGGAAGAGAAGAAGATAACGCAGATCATAGAGTCGGTAGAAGGAGTGGAAGATGTTCATGAGTTAAAGACGCGTCGGAATGGACCGCATGTTATTATCGATGTGCATGTTGTGATGGATCCACAAATCACGTTAGTTTGTGCGCACGATATCACCATTCAGGTGGAAGAAGCCTTACGGAAGAACTATGGACAGCTAACACAGATAAGCATACATGCAGAACCTTCTACGGATGCGTTGTAGAAGTGATTGATTGTGATTTTTATCCACGATTTTTTGTTTGAATACAAGTATGAAAAAGAAATATTTTTACATTATTCTTGTTGATACGCTCTTGTTGTTTTTCGGATTTTTGTATTTATATGGAAATCCTGATATAGATATAAAAGAATTAAATGAAAAAATCAAAGAGTATGAATATGTGGGAGCTTTCCAAGAAGATTATGCTGCAGTTATAAAGGATGGAAAAGTTGGATTTATTAATAAGTTAGGCGACTTGGTAATCCCAATGAAATGGGATGTCGATAAAAGTTATAATGTTAATAGATTAGATGCGAGTTATAAGTTTGTCAATGGTCGATGCTATATACCTCCTACAGAATATACAAATGCATACATCATAGACAAAAAAGGCAATGAGTTGTATTCTGGTCGATATATTCGTATTGATAAAACCAGAGATTTTGATGTTATGTATGTTTACAATCAATCTGGTCATAGTGTTTATTTTGTGCAAAAAGATGCAGTTAAAAAGATGGAGTTGTATGAAAACGAACAAGTTGTGGTCGGAAGAAATTGGAATTACTATGATTCTGATTCGTACAAGGATATCTATTTTTCATTGGAAAAACTGTGTTATGGGAACCTCGTAGGAAAGGAAACCTTGGAAACAAAGTATGGCTATATTGTTTCTTCATCTTCGAATTATAGTTTGGATGGCGTTGGCTTAATTACCCTATATAATATTAAGACAAATAAATATGGAATAGTTGATGAGAAAGGTAATGTTGTTGTACCGTTTCAGTATGATAATAATATATGCTTATGTTATGGCTTGTTGATAGAGACCATCTCCGTCAGTTACGATTCAGATATAGGTTTGCAAAAAATACCAGTATGTGTTAATGTTTACAAAGATGGACGTTTGTTGTACGAACATCTTCCATGTGCCTATAGTAACTGCTTTTCAATGGGATTTTTTTTGTTTCGTGCATATGATAATGATATGAATTTTAGTGAAGAAATAGGATGCGATGAAAGTGAAATCCCTGAGATAAATAATGTGACTAAAGAATTGGATATGAATGGAAAGGAAGTTTCTCGATTTCAATTTGGGAAAAATTATCTGCGTTTTGTTGATGGGAAATATTGGCAGTTGGAAGACGAAGGAGGACAACTTGTTTATCCGAATCAATTTGATATCGATGTTCGCTTTCGAAACACGGTTGTAATTAACGACCGTAAAACATACAAAAGTCATCTTCTTAATGATACAGGAGATACTATTCCACCTCAGTATGATAGTTATTTGAAAGCAGGAATTGTTAAAATGACTAATTTGCCCGATGTTAAATTTCTTTGTGAATACAAAAAAAGATTGAGCAAAAAGGACAATTATAACAATTGCCATTTTCGTATAATTGAAAAGTCTTATAAGAAACTAAATGTCGTTGGCTCTAATGGATTAGAACTCTTGCCATTTGATGTGGATGAGGTTAGTTACTTTTCTCAGGGTTTACTTCGGGTAAAATTGGGCAATCGTTATTTCTTCGTGGATGAAAAGGGAAATGGACTGATAGAAGATTAAGATAATTGTTTTCTGTTGATCCCCGCGTAGAGACGACCGTTCGTCTACAGGCCGTTCGTCTCTAAAAAAAATTATTGCTGTCCGTTAAAAAAGTTTTTGCAGAGACACCATTACTATAAATTAAAATTTAGCGTACATAAAGGAGTGTTCTTCGGACAGAAATCATACAAATCTTTACAAATCCGACAAATATGTTTACGAATGGACATGGTAGCAAAGAGATGCGCGGCCGTGCCTCTCTTACAATAATTGTCACTTCTCAACTTTTATCGGACAGCTATGAAAAAAATATAATTTACATTTTTTTTGTATATACCCACAAAAAAATAGGGGTTGTTTCATAAAAAATACCTATTTTTGCAAGGTGAACCCTAAAAAATAGGGGGTATGTAGAAAAAAACTGTAAAAATAAGGTTAGAATGGCAATAATGAGATTTAATGCACTGCGTGAGTTATCTCGCAGACGACCAAGAGAGATTGAAACACCCTCTGACAGATTGTCCGATTACTTTGCAATCAATGTATTTACGAAGGATAAAATGCGTGAGTATCTTTCCAAAGATGCTTTCAATGCTTTTATTGCTGCTGTGGAACAAGGAGTGTTGTTCGATCGAAACATAGCCGATCAGATTGCTACAGGAATGCGTAAATGGGCACGCGAAAGAGGTGCTACTCACTATACACACTGGTTTCAACCCTTGACGGATGGAACAGCCGAGAAACATGATGGTTTTATCGATTTTGATGAGAATGGAGATGTAATCGAACGCTTTTCAGGTAAATTGCTTGTTCAACAGGAACCTGATGCTTCATCATTCCCCAATGGTGGTATTCGTAACACCTTCGAAGCTCGTGGATATACAGCTTGGGATCTCTCTTCGCCAGCTTTCGTGGTCGGCTCTACTTTGTGTATCCCAACTATTTTCATCTCGTATACAGGAGAGGCGTTGGATTATAAAACCCCACTGTTGAAGGCTACTTCTGCTGTTGACAAGGCTGCTGTTGCAGTTTGCCAGTATTTCGATAAGAATGTTACGAAAGTAAATACCAACTTGGGTTGGGAACAAGAATATTTTTTGGTTGATTCGGCTCTTTACAATGCGCGCCCCGACCTCTGTATGACCGGTCGCACGTTGATGGGACATGCTTCGGCAAAAGATCAGCAGTTGGATGACCACTACTTCGGATCTATTCCAGAACGTGTAACTGCCTATATGCGTGATGTGGAGTTCGAAGCACACAAACTGGGTATTCCTTTGAAAACCCGTCATAATGAGGTGGCACCTAATCAATTTGAATTTGCTCCTATTTATGAAGAGGCGAATTTGGCGAATGACCACAATCAGTTGATGATGGATTTGATGAAGCGTATTGCTCGCAAACATCATTTTCAAGTCTTATTGCACGAAAAACCATTCGCAAGTGTGAATGGTTCAGGTAAACATAATAACTGGTCATTGACGACGGATACTGGTATCAATTTATTGTCACCAGCTAAAAATCCGAAGGGAAACATGCTTTTCCTTACGTTTTTAGTGAATGTCATGACTGCTGTTTATAAGCATCAGGATCTGTTGCGTGCCTCTATCATGAGTGCAGGTAACACCTATCGTTTGGGGGCTAACGAAGCACCTCCAGCTATTCTTTCTGTCTTTTTGGGACAGAATCTATCTTCCATGTTGGATAATCTAGCCAATCAGGTAGGAGATAGTAAGATGACTCCAGAGGAGAAGACAGCTTTGAAGTTGGGTATTGCACGTATTCCAGATATTATGTTGGATAATACAGACCGAAACCGTACCTCTCCGTTTGCCTTCACTGGAAATCGTTTTGAGTTCCGTGCAGTAGGTTCTTCTGCCAATTGTGCAGCATCCATTATTGCCTTAGACGCTGCAGTGGCACATCAGTTGAATGAGTTCAGAAAAGAGGTGGATGGCTTGATAGCAAAAGGAAAAGGTAAAGATGAGGCCATCTTCCAAGTTTTAAAGAAACTGATTGTAGAATCCAAGGCAGTACGTTTTGAAGGTGATGGCTATTCAGATGAGTGGAAGAAAGAGGCTGCTAAAAGAGGTTTGACTAATATCACCAGTGCGCCAGAAGCCATTGGAAAGTATTTAGATAAATCATCCAAAGAGGTTTTGATTGGAGAGAAGATATTTAACGAGATTGAGTTGCACGGACGTGTAGAGGTGGAGTATGAAAAGTTCTCTAAAAAGGTTCAGATTGAATCACGTACATTGGGTGATATCGCATTGAATCATATTGTACCAACGGCGGTAGCCTATCAAAACCGATTGATAGAGAATTTGTGTGGTTTGAAGCAACTCTTTTCAGAGGCAGAGTATGATGAATTGTCGGAGGATCGTAAGGATTTGATACGAGAAATTTCATTGCATGTGACTGCCATTAAGAAGCTATTGAAGAGAATGACGGAAGAGCGTAGAACAGCCAACACATCCAATACAGAAGAAGAGAAGGCGATTGTCTACGACAAGGTGGTTCGTCCGACGATGGAGGAAATCAGAACACATATTGATGCATTGGAATTGGTGATAGACGATGATATATGGCCATTGCCTAAATATCGAGAATTGTTATTCGCCAAATAAATGTTTGATGTAGAGACGGTGTGCACACCGTCTCTAACAATCAATAACAAAATAATATAACATGCAAAACACAATTCGTTTCATTTCCCTATTATGCTTCCTCCTCCTCTCCATGATGTGTATGGCGAAGAATACAGCAGCCCCGTTTAGGGTAGTGCGCGATAGTATTACGTATGAGTTAGATCCGAACACACGTACAGCAAAGTTAGTGGATGGAAAAAAGAGTGGATGTCGTGTAGTGGTTCCAAACGTAATCAAGGAAAGAAGACGAAAATATAAGGTGAATGAGATAGGAGATAGCGCTTTCATGGCAAATTCTTTATTGAAAACATTGATAGTCGGCGATAGTGTGAGGCGCATAGGTAATTATGCTTTTTATTATTGTGGCCAATTAGATTCAATTTGTTTTTCTGAAAAGACTAAAATCGATATTGTTTGTGAACATGCCTTGTCAGGTTGTTATAAATTGAAATCAATCTCCTTACCAAAAGATTTTTCGTCGATAGCTTATAGTGATTTCCAAGAAGAACTCCTATATCATTATGATTATAAAGGAACATATCCCGATTGGTTTTTGGATAACTTTAATTATGAATTTTCAGAGTTGGAACACACACAAATTGCTGATTCCATCAACTTTAAACTAGAGTGTCTCTCAGATAAAGAGGATGTTAGTTATTGCTATCCTCATGATTATCAATTTTTTTTTAGTCTATACTATTTGAAAGAACCCGAAGATAATGAACAAGACGAAAATATTAATATCATTATAATCGATTCATTGAACGTTAGTCTGTCTTTCGATGGTAGATATCCAACATTAGAAAAAAAATGGATAGGTAATATTAATGATACTACACAGGTCTTTATGATAAAAATGAATTATGATATCTATTTACCAATAACTAGGCCGAGGGATTCTTATGAAAATTTTACTGATTTATATTTCATAGCGGTGAGTGCCCATTCTTTAAAATTTATATGTAAACATTCATATACTTATGGACGTTCTCATGATACGAGAATAGAAGGAAGAAGTGGTGAGGAATATTATAGCGAAACTAAATGTAAATGTGTATGGAACATTTCAGATAAAATGATCAATGGGTTTTATGTGTTGAATATTATGGATGCTTATCAGAAAAGGTATTATGAACCTCATTATGATGAAAAGAATGGGGAAATAATTCCGGCTCCAGAATATCTAAAAGTAGAACGAAATGAATCCTTTACCTATCAAATCAGGTATGATGGTACAAAATTTGTGAAAGAAGAGATACAAAAGACCAAACGATAGAGACGCACGGCCGTGCGTCTCAACGTGTTATATACCCCCTTGAAAGACATATTCACTTGGGAAGAGGTGTTTCAAGTCAGTCGGTTGGGAGAAGAATCCGTAGACAGAGGATCCAGAGCCCGACATAGATGCATAAATAGCACCATTCTCGTATAGTTTATCTTTGATGGCTTTGACGGAAGGGTGTTGTGGAAAGACGCTATATTCGAAATCATTCACAATCGTATCTTTCCATTGTTCCATTGGTTGTTTGATGCGTTCGCATACAGGTATGGTTGTTTTTTGAGGCTTGATTAAGGAGTAAGCCTCTTTGGTGGAAATATGAACATCAGGTTTAACCAATACCATGAAGACCTGATTCAAGGAAAAGTCTATTTGCGTGAAGATATTTCCAATGCCAGTTGCGAATACCGGTTTGTTTTGAATGAAAAACGGACAATCTGCACCTAATTTAGAAGCATAATTCTCTAATGCTTCGGTAGATAATTGGAGGGAGAACATTTCGTTGAGCATTTTAAGTGTGAAGGCAGCGTCAGATGAGCCACCACCCAAGCCAGCACCAAAAGGGATTTTCTTTTCCAAATAGATGTCTACCGCTGGAATAGAATAGTCGGCAGCAAGTAGTCGATAAGCTTTCATAATGAGGTTATCTTCAGAATTGCCATCAATGGAAATGCCAGAAAGATGTAGACGAGTTTCTTGGTTCGAAGATTCTACGATTTCAAGTATGTCTTTGATGGGGATAGGGTAGAAGAAACTTTCCAGATTATGATAATTATCGGGTCTTTTTTCAGTGATATTTAGTCCAATATTAATTTTCGCATTAGGGAATGAAATCATAATTTTGTTTTAATACATTGAAAATGAATATTTTGCAAATTTTTGAATCAATTCTTTGGAGGAAAAAAAGAAGAATATCATCGAAAATTTGAGCAAAAATAAATAAATAATTCTTCATATGTGAGAAGCTGGAAGAATAAAATTGTTGTCAAAAGATATGATTTTAAAAATTAAATTTCTATATTTGGGAAATATTTACTAAATCTTGGAATTTGATCATAGAAGTAGAAAGGTATTATGGAGGATACGTTAGTAACGGTAGCGATACATACATACGAGAAGGCTCAGATATTGCGGTCTGTGCTTGAGATCCATGGTATTGATGTTTTTATGCAGAATGTTAATCCATTGCTTCCAGCGATGTCGTTAGGGGTTCGGGTTCGTATTCGTCAAAGTGATTTAGATAAAGCGTTGAACATTATAGAGAATATGAAGAATGAGGATGCGGTATCGCAAGCCTTGAATGAAGAGAGGGTTTTGTTGATGCCTGTTGATTTTTCAGATTATTCGATAAAGATATGTGAATTTGGTTTTAGAGTTGCTTCTACATTAGGGTTGAAAGCGATTTTGTTTCATACATATACGGTAGCGAAGACAGTGATGGCTACGATAGGAGATGCGTATGCGACAAAGAAGGATGATGAGAATAAGAAGCAAGCAGAGAAGGAGTCGTCCGAGAAGATGAATCACTTGCGAGAGATGATTAATAATCGGATAACGATGGGAGAGATGCCGAATGTTGAGTATATGTGTGTGATTAGAGAGGGCATACCAGAGGAACAGATATTGGAGTATTCAGATTTGGTACATCCTTTAGCGATAATGATGGGAACAAGAGGATGTAGTCAGAAGGATCTGGATATGATAGGAAGTGTTACTGCAGAGGTGATGGAGAGGGCCAATGTTCCAGTATTTACGATACCGGAGAACACCCATTTCATTACGTTTGATAATGTGAAGCAGATAGCATGTTCGACTAATTTTGATGATGAAGATTTAAAATATTACGAAGATTTTTTAAAGCTAATATGTAAGATGGCGTCATCGGATGTGATGGTTCATTTCATACATTATGATTCGAACGAGGATCCGTGGGCAGATGTGAAACTAAGAGGCTTGAAGGATTATTTTTCTGAGCAATTTCCGACAATCAAAATGAGTTCTCATTTGTTGAAGGGTCCGGATTTGTTGACGGCCTATGATGAATATATAAGAACTAATGAAGTGGATGTCATCTCGTTGACCACCCACAGGAGGAGTTTGTTGACGAGAATGTTTAATCCAAGTATGGCGAGAAAGATAGTCTTTCATACGAATACACCGATGTTGGTGTTCCATGCTAGCTAAGGTATGATATTGAATTTTGAGTGATGAGAAATAAGATGATTTTGTTCGTTTCTGCAGCAGTGGTGTGTATGTTTTTGAATTGTACGAATGCTGAAGAAAAGAAATATCCAGTAAAAGTGTTTGCGGATTCGTTGATGCAGTATAATTTTGCACCACAGATGCCAGATTCTTTTACTATTTTTGGAGAGACGGTTGATTTAACCAACTATTATATGCGGGAGAGATTTGATCGAGAACTGACGAGTTTCAGTTATTGGCATTCTCAGATGTTTCTGATTATAAAACGTGCGAATAAGTTTTTCCCCATTATAGAGCCCATCCTCGCGCGAGAGGGTGTTCCTGATGATTTCAAATATCTAGCATTGATAGAGAGCAATTTGGATCAGAGGGCATTGTCACCAGCCAAGGCTGCTGGTATTTGGCAGATTTTAGCGACGACAGGTCAGGAGAGTGGTTTGATTGTGAATGATGATGTGGATGAGCGTTACAATCTTGAGAAGGCGACCGTCATTGCGTGCCAATATTTGAAACGTACGTATGAGTTGACGCAAAGCTGGTCGTTGGCGGCTGCATCCTATAATTCTGGTAGAGCAAGAGTCTTGAAACAGATGGAGGTGCAACAAACTAACAACTATTTTGACATGCTTTTTGGCGAAGAAACCAACCGCTATGTCTTTCGAATTATGATGGCGAAATTTGTGATGGAAAATCCTCAGCAATTTGGCTTTATGCTTAAAAAAGAGGATTTGTATTATATGGTGGAGTCGGATGTCGTTAAGGTTGATTCAACCATCGAGAATTTGACGGATTTTGCAAAAGGTTATGGTATCTCATACCAGTTGCTCAAAGATGCCAATCCTTGGTTGCGTACGAATAAATTGACGAATAAAAACCAAACAGAGTTCTTTATTCGTATTCCAAAAAAAGAGGACCTGCACTTCTCTAAAGATAGAATAAAGGTCCATAATAAAAATTGGATTATAAATCCTTAATGTTGACTGTAATTATATTATGAATACGATTATTAGATATTTAGTTCTATTGGGACTGTTGTTGGGAGTGACTTCAGTCTCTGCTCAGAATGCGAACTTCCGTTCCTTCCGAGAAACAAAAGGTATGGTGACTTCTAAGTCCAAAGATGTCTATGTGTGGGGCCCTTGGGAACAAAGTTCCACCATTTTTGCTATGAACTTTACGCAAAAATCAATTATCGTTAAGGATCAATTGAACAACAAGGAGACTAAGTATGCTATCTATGACAAGCAGCAAAAATGGACATCGAAAAAGGATTATAAGTACATTAACTTCGAATGTATGGAGTCCTCTACTCTTAATAAGTATTATATTCGTTTGTACGAATATGACTCAGGAGAGTATCGTATAACTATCATGTCTCCTACCAATGCTACTCGTTATTCTGTTGTTTATATGAAAGACGACGAGATGGAGCAGATTAAGTTTGAAGATACAGAAGAGTAATATTGTCTTAAAACTCATATATGGAGGGAATGGGAATAAGGATTAATACCTTGTTTCCCTTCTTTCCCTTTTGACGTTTTTAATGTAGCTGATTTGTTTTTTGATAGAATTCCTTGAAATTCTTTTTTGTCGATTATGGAAATAAATAAAGATAAAATTGTTGCTGTTGTAAAAAAAGTAGTTACCAACAAGTATTTGCTGACATGTATTGTGGCAGTTCTCTGGTTCTTGCTTTTCGACTCTCATACGTTGGTGGATTACTATCAGTTGTCCATCACCCAAAATCGTATTGAAAGAGAAATAGCTTACTATAAAGAACTTAGCATTGATAGCCAAGAGAAGATGCATCAGTTGGAATCTGATATGTCAAGCTTGGAAAAATTCGCTCGTGAACAATTCTTGATGAAAAGAGCGGATGAAGAGATTTTCTTGTTTGAAGAATAAAATAAAACGACATATAACTTATAATTCAATAGTGCATGAATTATAATGAAACGGTCTTACCGAAGTAAAATGGGTAAATCTTAAACACAACCCTTTATTGAACCAATCTATATTTCAATGCTTAGTCCGTCATAAGCTAAATAGATATTGGGTGGCAGAACCTTTTGAGTCTGTTCATGTAAACCTGCAGAGTGACTCATGTGAATGAAATAGGTTCTTTTCGGATTTAATCTCTTGGAGATTGCTATAGCCTCGTCTATACTGGCATGCGAGAAATGTTCCTCCCATCGTAGAGCATCCATTACCAATACATCCAATCCTTTTAGCTTCTCTAATTGATCCTCGTCGATACTCTTATAATCTGTTATGTATGCAAAATTTTTAATTCTATATCCGAATGCGGGTAATTTGTAATGCCAAATCAGAATAGGGGTGATGGTGATCCCATCTATGTCGAACGGTTCTTGTGTGATTACATGAGTCTCTAATTGAGGTATCCCTTTGTAGTCGTTGTTAAAACAATAGGAAAACACTTTGTGAATGGCATCTATCGTCTCTTGGTTAGAATAGATTCGGACGTTTCCATAGGGACGCAAATCATCCAATCCCAACACATGATCCATGTGCTTATGCGTTAGTAATACGGCATCTACCTTTTGTAATCCAACATTCAACGCTTGTTGACGAAAATCGGGTCCGCAATCTAACAATATGTTTTTCCCATTTACCTCTAACAAGGAAGAACAACGAAGTCTCTTGTCTTTGGGGTCTTTCGACATGCATGTCTCACAATTGCAAGTCATATATGGAACGCCAGTGGAAGTGCCTGTGCCTAAAAATGTTAATTTCATATACCTTCTGTCATTTTATTTCGTTCGCGGAACTTTTTATTTCTTTCTCTCGTACAATGAACTAAGAACCGAGTTGGGATAATAATGTTGTAAAATCTCTTTGTAATTATAACCTTCATTTGCCATGACGGCAGCTCCAATCTGACAGAGTCCGACGCCATGTCCCCAACCAGCTCCCTTCAATTGAAAATGAGTGGTGTTGTTTCGAATCTCTTTTCTGACGATGAATGCAGAACTATAGAGATGACTATGAGATAATATTTTCCGTATTTCAAGCTCTTTTCCTATGATCATTGTCTTTTTTTCTCCAACAATCTTCAGTTCAATGATTCGTCCGGATGCTCCTCGTTTGATAGGTATGAGGTCTTGTATTATGCCAAAATCAATGCCAGTCTTTTCTGTTATCAGTTGAGTAAGTTCCTCTTGCGAGTATTCAACCACCCAACGATAGAAATCGGGAGTCTCTTGATCATAGTTGTTCAATACTTGGGATAATATCTTTTTGTCTTTTGTATTGCAATATGCGATGGGTTCAGTCTCAATCCATTCTTCTGCTTGTTTTTCGTTGGTAAGGTCTGGCAGTTGTGTGTTTTTATTGTCGGCAATGGATATGAGATAAGGGTGGTGTACCTCTTCCCAACAGTTTTCAAACAATTCCGTGGCACCACCGCAAGCTTTGTAAAAACGAGCGTCGCATATCTTATCATCGTATGTTAGAACCTGACCATAGGTGGCTTGAATAGCCTCTTGAACGGCTAATGTGCCAGATTTTGTGATACCCTGGTAACGCTGACAGTGGTCGTCGGCACAAACATCGAAAAGCGTATGATCTTGGTGGTCGTACCATCGGATGATTTTATCCTCGCTAATAGTCATCTCGTCTGCGGAACTGGTCGTTTTCTTTCCTTCCAGTTTGTTTAACAACCAACTTCTGGAAATGACTGCATGCGCTTTTAGCAACTCTAATGAAGAGGTGGCACTCATTTCAGAAGAGATGACACTGGTTAAGTATTTCTCCACATGGATTATGTTGATGGCTTGGATTTTGTTGTCGATGATGACAAATTTTAAATCGCCGTTAAATCGTTGGTTTTCTTTTCTTTCCCAGTGAAATTGTATGCCAATTGTCACGTCCATCAGTTCAAAACTGTTCAACTCTTCTTTAGCGATGAAAGATAGGGAGGAGTAAGATTTTCCATGAAACATGATTTCTCCATTCGAGATCTCAATTTCTTGGGGACCTGTCACCTCTGTTCCATTCTCTATCATGAAAGTTCCGTAGAGATTGAATTTAATCTTTTCTTGCAAAAGAATGCCGACATGGATGGTTGGAGCCGCTGTATATTGTTTCATCTTATTAAATTGTTTCTGTAAAGATAGAAATTTTGGGGCTTCTCTCAAATAATTATTGTAAATTTTTTAACTTCTTTATGATTTCAAATACTCAGGTAGATTTGTTTATTTATCAATTTCTATTTAGGCGAATTTATAGAATCCGCCGTTAGATTAAAATTTTTTCTGAAAAGGTTGATTTGAAGTTCGATTTCAGCTTGATTATTCAATACTATGTATTATTTTTGCATAAGAAAAAAGGATGTTAGAAGAGTCCTTGATAATATGTTTGATAATAATAAATTTAAAGAGAAGGTATGCTTCTCAAGACAAAATGAAAATTAAGAGTTGTTTGTTTTTCTTTGTGCCATTTATTTTGATGGGATGTGTAAATGGCGAATCCTCTAAGAAACCGTTGAATGAAGAGGTAGTTGTAACGGATACGGTGGAGAAGATCACATATGATACCACCTGTGTTCGGCAAGATAGTGCAGTTCCATTACAGAAAGATTCGACGAGACGTGTTGTGTCGAAAATCACGCGTCCTGCGCCAATACAAAGAGGATCGTTGCTGATTCCTCAAGTAAAGGTGAAGGGAATCTATGTGACAGGTCCGACGGCAGGTACGAAACGTATGAAAGAGATGGTGGAACTAGTGACATCCACAGAGATGAATACAATCGTATTGGACATAAAAAATGATGGAGGAGACCTCACATATAAGATTCAAGACACTATGGCACAAAAAGTGGGTGCATGTAAGCGATATGTGCGTGATATGCCTGCATTGCTGAAAGAATTGCATGATCAAGGCATATATGTGATAGGAAGAATCGTCTGTTTTAAGGATCCTTATTTAGCCAAGTATGACAAAGATTTGGCTCTCTGTAAGCCAGATGGAACTTCTGTAACAGATGGTAAAGGGTTGCCTTGGGTGAATCCTTATAAGGAAAAGGTTTGGGATTATATCTGTAGTATAGCCGAACAAGCCACTAAAGATGGATTTGATGAGATACAGTTTGATTATGTTCGTTTCCCGATAGGAACCGACGCAAATAAAGCTGATTATGGGGTTGACCTAGCTACATACAGTAAAGAACAGTGTCTGTCTGATTTCTTTGCCTATGTACAAAAGAGATTGCATGCTAAGGGAATCGTATACGGAGCAGATTTGTTTGGAACCGTGATTGGCAGTGACATTGATCGAGGTCGTACCGGACAGAACTATGCAGAATTAGCAACGATGACGGATGCCCTCTGTCCGATGATTTACCCATCGCATTATGGAAAGAAAACTTTCGGCATACCCGTGCCCGATGCAAATCCATATCAAACGATATATAAAGCATGTCTTTTGTCGAAGGAACAATTAAAGATGGCAGATTCAACCGCGATTGCAGTTGTGCGACCATGGTTGCAATGCTTCTCTGCACCGTGGGTGGAGGGACATATCTCTTATGGAAGTAAGCAGATAAAAGACCAGATTCAAGCCGTTTACGATGCAGGATATGATGAATGGATTTTGTGGAATGCATCCAATCACTATTCACAAGTGAAAGCAGCCCTTTCTAACGAACCGGTGAAGTCGGTAGTGCCAGTAAAAAAGGATACAGCCAAGAAGGTGGATACATTGGTACAAAAGATCAAAACTGAGAAGGATACTATTGTAACAAAAGAGAAAGATACAGTCAATAAAGAAAAGAGAGATACACTTGTGCCATAATGAGAAGAACTGAGAGGGTAGAGTAGAAGGCTCCATCCTAAATTAATTTGGCAAATTGTGGAAATACTCGTAAATTTGTAGACTAAAATTTTAGAATATGAATAGAGAAGAGTTGTTTGAAAACATCAAACGCAAGCAGTCTTTTTTGTGTGTGGGATTGGATACGGATGTTAACAAGATTCCAGAGTTCCTTTTCGACCGTGATGGTGATGATTTAGATCCCATTTTTGAGTTTAATAAAAACATCATAGACGCTACAGCCGATTTGTGTGTAGCATATAAGCCTAACGTTGCTTTTTATGAGAGTCTGGGCTTACAAGGATGGGATGTTTTAGAAAGAACCGTAGATTACATTCGTAAAAATTACCCTGATCAATTTATTATTGCAGATGCAAAGCGTGGAGACATAGGTAACACGTCTGCCATGTATGCACGAACATTCTTCGGAGCGTTGGATGTCGATTCAGTTACAGTGGCACCATACATGGGTGAAGATTCAGTATCTCCATTCCTAACGGATGATTACAAAGGAAAGTGGGTGACATTGCTTGCATTAACATCCAATAAAGGCGCATTTGATTTTCAGTTTATGGAAGACAAGGAGAGTGGGGAGCGGCTATTTGAAAAAGTATTAAAAACTTCGTTAAAATGGGGTAATGAAGATAACATGATGTATGTGGTGGGAGCCACAAAGGCTGAGATGTTGTCAGACATTCGTAAGATTATCCCTAATCACTTCTTGTTGGTGCCAGGAATTGGTGCACAAGGAGGAAGTTTAGCGGAAGTTGTGAAGTATGGTATGAATAGCCAATGTGGATTGTTGGTGAATTCATCGAGAGCTATTTTGTATGCTTCTAATGGAGAAGATTATGCAAAGGCTGCTCGTGCAGAAGCTCAAAAAGTACAACAACAGATGTCAGGTTTTTTAAAGAACTTATAAGAGAGTTCTGTAGATTCACCGTTTAAACAAAAAGACGTCTTTGTATTAATGTACAATAAGATAAAAATAGTCAATGATCCGGTTCATGGATTCATTACCATTCCGAGTGAGTTGCATTATGATTTGATACAGCATCCGTATTTTCAGCGGTTAAATCGAATCAAGCAATTGGGAATGAGTTACATGGTATATCCAGGAGCTCAACATACCCGATTTCAACATTCATTAGGTGCTATGCACTTGATGGAGGAGACCATCGCTCAGCTACGTTCCAAAGGAAATGAGATAACAGAAGAAGAGTCTAATGCCGTTTTAGCTGCGATTCTTTTGCATGATATCGGTCATGCACCATTCTCTCATGTTTTGGAGAGTACCATTACGCAGGGAATCTCGCATGAAGAGATATCGTTGTTGATGATGCAACAGATCAACAAAGAGATGGGCGGTGCGTTGGATCTGGCTTTACAAATCTTTCAGAATAAATATCAGAAGAGGTTCCTTCATCAACTGGTTTCCAGTCAGTTGGATATGGACCGATTGGATTATTTAATACGCGACAGTTTCTTCACGGGAGTAGTGGAAGGAGCTGTTGGTGCGGCTCGAATCATCAAGATGCTGAATGTGTGTGATGATGAGTTGGTGGTTGAGTCGAAGGGCGTGTACTCCATTGAAAAGTTCCTAATTGCACGACGTATGATGTATTGGCAGGTATACCTGCATAAGACATCCGTTTCGGCAGAGCAAGTGTTGATCAAGACATTGGAACGTGCGAAGGAGTTGGCAAGAACAGGTAAGTCGCTTTTTGCAGCGCCACAGTTTGATTATTTTCTAAAACAAGATGTGACCAAAGAGGACTTCTTTCAGAAGAGTGAACCATTGAAATATTATGCACTGTTTGATGATTCAGACATCATGAGTGCTATTAAAGTGTGGACGATGAGTGATGATAAGGTGTTGTCTCTTCTGTGTAGAAATCTGATGGATAGACGTCTGTTCAAAATGGAGGTGAGGGAGCATAAACCGCTGAAGCAAGAAGAAACCGAGTTGGCGAAGAAATTTGCGAAAGCGTTGAACGTGTCGGAAAAAGAGGCACGTTATCTGGTGACGTTGCATCCCGTTTCAGCATACACATATCGTCCAAAATCTGATAGAATCAAGGTTTTGTACGGAAATGGAGAGTTGAAAGACATATCAGATGCCTCTGATATTTTGAATTTAACGCTATTGAGTAAACACGAAAAGAAGTATTATTTTGGATATGTCAGGGACAAGGATTTGATCTGAGAAATTCCATTTTCAGGCATGAAAGTGAATTTTAAGTTAAAATTTCTGAAAACAAAGTTTTCTTGCTCACTGATTTTCCTTATTTTTGTATAAAAATTTTTTTATGGAGTTTTCAGCGCAACAAATAGCCGATTACCTAAAAGGTAAGGTGGTTGGAAATCCAGAAATTAAGGTTTCTAATTTTTCCAAAATTGAGGTGGGTGAACCTGGAACGCTAACGTTCTTGTCCAACCCTAAGTACACGGATTATATTTATACAACAAAGGCAAGTGTTGTTTTAGTCAATGATGATTTTGAACCCACAAAAGAGGTTCAGGCTACATTGATCAAGGTGGCTAATTCGTATGATGCGTTAGCCTCTTTGTTGACATTGGTGGATAGTGTGAAGCCAAAGAAGAGTGGCGTTTCATCGTTGGCATGTATATCAGAGAAAGCTACGATAGGGGAGAATCCTTATATCGGAGCATATTCTGTTATCGAGGCAGGAGCCAAGATAGGAAATAATGTACAGATTTATCCACAGGTTTACGTAGGTGATAATGTACAGATTGGAGATAATGTGATATTATATCCAGGTGTGAAAATCTACAAAGAATGTGTCGTTGGAAACAATTGTATAATCCATGCTGGAGCAGTGATTGGTGCAGATGGATTTGGCTTTGCACCTACAGAAGATGGACGATATGACAAGATTCCTCAAATTGGTATTGTGCGTATCATGGATGATGTCGAGGTGGGAGCTAATACGACGATAGATCGTTCTACTATGGGAGCCACTGTTATCGGACAAGGAGTTAAACTCGATAATTTGGTACAGATTGCACATAATGTGGAGGTTGGAGATAACACTGTGATGGCAGCTTTGACAGGTGTGGCAGGATCTTCAAAGATTGGAAAACACTGTATGTTCGGAGGACAAGCAGGTGTTGTTGGACACCTATCCATTGCAGATAATTCAGTGATGGGAGCACGTTGTGCCGTTACAAACAACATCAAAACACCTAACGGATTTTATCATGGATATCCACACATGGATGCACATCAGTATCAAAAAGCAATCGCATGCTTCAGAAACTTCCCTTCCTTCCGTCGTGATTTGATGGATTTGCAAAAACAAGTAAAAGAGTTAGAAGAAAAATTAAACAATATAAAATAACCTAATATGCCTAAACAGAAAACACTTAAAGGATCTTTCTCGCTCACCGGTAAGGGGTTACATACCGGTCTGAACGTGACTGTAACGTTTAATCCAGCGCCTGTTAATACTGGATACAAATTTCAACGCATAGATTTAGAGGGGCAACCAATTATTGATGCAGTTGCAGAAAATGTCGTTGAGACTTCTCGAGGCACTGTTATTGCCAAAGGAGATGTGAAAGTAGGTACGATTGAACATGCAATGGCTGCATTGTATGCTTATGAAATTGATAACTGTATCATCCAAGTGGATCAGCCAGAAGTGCCTATTTTAGATGGCAGTTCATTGCTGTTTGTCAATGAGATTGAAAAGGTTGGCATAGAGGAACAAAATTATGACAAGGAGTATTTCGTTGTTAATAAGAAATTAGAATATAAGGATCCAGATGGAGGATCATCCATTGTAATCTTACCAAGTGACGAATTTAGTGTTATTGTGCATGTTGATTATCCTTCATGTGTATTGTCGAATCAGTTTGCAACATTAGATTCATTGTCAGATTTTCCAAAGGAGATAGCTGGATGTCGTACGTTTGTTTTCGTTCGTGAGATTGAAGCTCTGCTTAAGAATAATTTGATTAAGGGCGGAGATTTGGATAATGCCATTGTTATCTATGACAAACCGATGGAGCAAAACGAGATCGATGGTTTGACAGATTTGATTGGTATGCCACACATTCAAGTATCACAGTTAGGATATTTGCAACGCAAACCATTGATGTTTGAAAACGAACCAGCAAGACATAAGTTGTTGGATGTTATAGGTGATTTGGCTTTGATTGGTAAGCCTATTAAAGGACAGGTGATAGCAACATGTCCAGGACACAAGGTAAATACAGAATTTTCAAAGAAACTATTTAAAACATTAAAGAGACAGGAGATACTTTTCCCTGAATATGATCCGTCAAAGGAGCCTTTAATGGACATTAATCGAATCAAGGAGTTGTTGCCACATCGTTGGCCATTCTTATTGATAGATAAGATTATTGATTTGAAGGAGCGTGGTGTTGTCGGTGTGAAGAATGTGACAGGAAATGAGACATTCTTCTGTGGACATTTCCCAGGAGAGCCTATTATGCCAGGTGTTTTGTTGGTAGAGGCGATGGCTCAGACGGGAGGTATTCTAGTGTTAAGTCGACTAGATGACCCTCAGAATTATTCCACCTATTTCTTGAAGATAGATAATGTTAAGTTTAGAAATAAGGTGAAGCCGGGAGATACGGTCATCTTTAAGTTGGACTTGCTTACAGATATAAGAAGAGGCTGTGCCTATATGAAGGGTTATGCCATAGTTGCCGACAAGATAGTGGCAGAGGCAGAATTCCTTGCACAGGTCAGTAAAAATAAATAATTGTTATGGTACAAGAAATGTCTTTTATCCATCCCGAAGCGAAAATAGGGGCCAATGTTGAGATTGGTCCGTTCGTTTACATTGATAAGAATGTAGAAATAGGAGATGGATGTTTAATTATGGCGCACGCCACTATTTTAAGTGGTGCCAGAATTGGTAAGAATGTGCGTGTATTTCCGAATGCGGTAATATCGGCTATTCCCCAAGATTTGAAATTCAGAGGGGAAGAAACGACAGCTGTAGTTGGTGATAACACAACAGTGCGTGAATGTGTCACGATTAACAGAGGTACGGCATCCAAAGGAACTACAATTGTAGGTTCCAATTGTTTATTAATGGCTTATTCTCATATTGCACATGATTGTAAGTTGGGCAATAATATTATAATAGGTAATGCTACTCAGATTGCAGGCGAGGTGGTTATTGATGATTGGGCTATTCTTTCAGGAGGAATCTTGATTCATCAATTCTCTCGTATTGGAGCGCATGTGATTGTGCAGGGTGGCTCTCGCGTGGGTAAGGATGTGCCTCCGTATGTGACGGCAGGAAGAGACCCATTGAATTATGTGGGGTTGAATATTGTCGGACTACGTCGACGCGGATTTACAAGCGAGCAAATAGATCGTATTCAGAGTATTTATCGTTATGTATATCAGTCTGAATTGAATACGACACAAGCAATAGAAAAAATTACTTCGGAGGTGGAGGATTCTGATGAAAAAAGTATAATTGTTGATTTTATAAAATCTTCACAAAGGGGTATAATCAGAGGCTAATTCGAGTAATTTACAATTAAATAAATATTTATGTCTGAGGTGATTAGAATTAAAAAAGGTCTAGACATCAATTTGAAAGGAAAAGCTCAGGAAGTTTCTGCGAAAGCAGAAGCTTCTGACTTGTTTTCAGTCAGACCTGATGATTTTCACGGCATAAAACCCAAAGTGGTTGTCCATGAGGGAGATGCAGTGAAGGTCGGGACCGTTTTGTTTTATAGCAAAACGAACCCAGAATTAAAATTCGTTTCTCCTGTCAGCGGTGAGGTTCTCGCTGTGAACAGAGGAGACAAACGAAAGGTACTAGACATTCGTTTGAAATCAGATCGTCAGTTCACTTCTGAATCATTTCCAAAGGGTCGTCCTTCTGAAATGACATCAGAGAATGTGAAAGAGACATTGTTGAATGCAGGTTTCTTTGCCTTCATAAAACAACGTCCGTATGATGTAATCGCAGATCCAAATGACTGTCCGAAGGCAATCTTTATCTCTGGATTTGATTCCGCTCCATTGGCACCTAATTACGAATACCTTTTGGTAGGTCGTGAAGAGGATTTCCAATTGGGAATTGATGCGTTGGCCAAATTGACCAAAGGTAAGATTCACGTGGGTATCAATGCTGAGGTTTCATCTAATTTGTATACACATACGAAGGGTATTGAAATCCATCAGTTCTTAGGTCCTCACCCTGCAGGTAATGTTGGTGTACAGATTCATCACATTGACCCAATCAATAAGGGCGATATCGTATGGACTATCAACGCGTTGGATGTAGCTATGATTGGTGCTGCATTTAAGACGGGTCAGATCAGTTTTGCTCGCTCAATTGTATTGAATGGTGCAAGTGTTAAGAATCCTGCTTATTACAAGATGACTGTAGGTGAATGTATCAGTAACATTGTAGCTAACAACATCGTAGGTGACAATGTACGTTACATTAGTGGTAATCCATTGACGGGAACACAAATCCCAGCAGATGGATTCTTGGGCGCTTTTGATGCTCAAATCACAGTTATTCCTGAGGGTGACAAGAATGATGAAATGTTGGGTTGGATCATGCCTCGTTTGAATAAGTTCAGTGTCAGTCGTTCTTACTTCTCATGGTTACTTGGACGTAAGAAAGAGTATAATATAGATACCAATTTGAATGGAGGTCAGCGTGCTTTCATCATGTCTGGTGAGTATGATAAGGTATTCCCAATGGACATCTATCCAGAGTTCTTGGTAAAGGCTATCATTGCAAAAGACATTGATAAGATGGAGCAATTGGGTATCTATGAAGTGGCACCAGAGGATTTTGCTTTGTGTGAATTCGTATGTACTTCAAAGATTGAGACACAACGTATTGTGCGTGAAGGATTAGACTATCTGCGCAAGGAGTTGGCTTAATGAATGTGTAACAAATTAAAATGAAATAAAATTGAAAGCGTTAAGAAATTTTCTCGACAAAGTGAAGCCGTCATTTGAAGAGGGCGGTAAACTTCACGCTTTTCGCTCTGTTTTCGACGGATTTGAGACTTTCTTGTTCGTTCCGAATACAGTTGCGAAACGAGGAAGCCACATTCATGACTGCATCGACTCTAAACGTGCGATGTCTATGGTTGTGATTGCGTTATTACCAGCACTTTTGTTTGGTATGTATAACGTAGGTTTCCAGCATTATTTAGTACATGGGGAAGAAGCCTCTTTCTTGGCTACTTTCTTCTATGGTTTCTTGGCTGTATTGCCAAAGATCGTAGTTTCCTATGTGGTTGGTTTGGGTATCGAGTTTGTTGTAGCTCAATGGAGAGGCGAGGAGATTCAAGAGGGATTCTTGGTTTCCGGTATGTTGATTCCGTTGATTGTTCCTGTTGAATGTCCGTTGTGGATTTTAGCAATTGCAACAGCTTTCGCTGTTATCTTTGCTAAGGAGGTCTTTGGTGGAACAGGTTACAACATCTTCAATGTAGCGTTGATTACGCGTGCATTCTTGTTCTTTGCATATCCATCTAAAATGTCAGGTGAGTCTGTTTGGATTTCACAAGACCCTATCTGTGGTTTAGGTAGTACAAATGCATTGGTTGATGGCTTTACGGGTGCTACTCCGTTGGGTCAAGCTACTGCTACTACTCAGTTGACAGATGCAATTGGTTCTGGTATCTCTCCAATGGATATGATCTTAGGTTTCTATCCAGGTTCAATCGGCGAGACTAGTGTTATCGCTATTGGAATTGGTGCAATCATCTTGTTATGGACAGGTATTGCAAGTTGGAAGATTATGTTCTCTGTTTTCGCCGGCGGTATATGCACAGCATTGTTGTTTAATGCAGTCGGAGCTAATGAGGTGATGAACTTGCCTTGGTACGAGCATATCTTCTTAGGTGGTTTCTGCTTTGGTGCTGTCTTTATGGCTACCGATCCAGTTACTGCTCCAAGAACAGAATGTGGAAAATATATCTATGGATTTATGATTGGATTTGTTGCAATTGTAGTACGTTGCTTGAACCCAGGTTATCCAGAAGGTATGATGTTGGCTATCTTGTTAATGAACGTATTTGCTGCATTGATCGACTATTGTTTCGTACAGCATAACATTAAGAAGAGATTAAATAGAGTTGCAATCAATAAATAATCATTAATATCGAATCGTTATGAATACAAATAGTAATAGCTATACTATAATTTATGCTTCGATAATGGTGGTTATCGTTGCGTTCCTTTTGGCATTCGTCTCCTCTTCATTAAAAGAAAAACAAGACAAGAATGTCGAATTGGATAAGATGAAACAGATCCTTACTTCTTTGAATGTTTCAGAGGCAGAGAAGGCAGATGCAGAGACTGCTTATCGCAAATATGTCGTAGCAGATCAGATTCTTGATTTAAATGGTAATGTAATCGCTCAAAATGGTGGTTTTGCCATTGAATCTAAGAAGATAGACAATCAGCTTCCACTTTATGTGTGCAAGGTGAATGGTGAAACGAAGTATGTTGCTCCTTTGTATGGTGCAGGACTTTGGGGACCAATCTGGGGCTATATCAGTTTTAACAGTGACAAACGTACTGTTTATGGAACCTATTTCTCTCACGAAGGAGAAACTCCAGGTTTGGGTGCTGAAATTGCAACAGAGAAATTCCAAAGCCGTTTCCCTGGCATGGTATTGCAAGAGAATGGAACTGTAAAGATTTCAGTTGTCAAGAACGGTAAGGTGGCTGATTCATCTTGCGAGGTGGATGGTATCTCTGGAGGTACAATCACATCGAAGGGTGTTAACAACATGTTGCACGACTGCTTGTCTAAGTATGCTAACTTTTTTAATAAATAGGAGGATACGGTATGGAATTATTTTCAAAGAAAAATAAAGAGGCATTTATAACCCCACTCTGGTCGAACAACCCAGTTGCAGTTCAGGTGTTGGGTATATGTTCTGCATTGGCCGTTACTTCTAAATTGGAGCCGGCTTTAGTGATGGGACTTTCTGTGACTATCATCGTGGCATTTGCCAATGTTGTTATCTCATTGTTGCGTAATACGATTCCTAATCGAATCCGTATCATTGTGCAATTGGTGGTTGTAGCTGCGTTGGTAACTATTGTTAGTCAGGTTCTAAAGGCTTTTGCATACGATGTTAGCGTTCAATTGTCTGTATATGTTGGTTTGATTATTACCAACTGTATTTTGATGGGACGTTTGGAGGCATTTGCTATGACAAACAAACCATGGGATTCATTCTTGGATGGACTAGGTAGTGGCTTGGGTTATGCATTAATCTTAGTCGTTGTTGGTTTCTTCCGTGAATTGTTGGGATCTGGTACATTGTTGAACTTCCAAATCATTCCACAATGTCTATATGACTGTGGTTATATGAACAATGGTCTGATGGTTTTGCCTCCAATGGCATTGATCATTGTTGCATGTTTTATTTGGTTCCAACGTTCAAAGAATCCAGATTTGCAAGAAAAGAGTAATTAATTCCTAATAAAGTAAAAGAAATGGAGTATTTAAGTTTATTTATAAAGTCCATCTTTGTGGACAATATGATTTTCGCCTACTTTTTAGGAATGTGTTCCTACTTAGCAGTGTCGAAGAATGTTAAGACTGCTGTTGGATTGGGTGCAGCTGTCACTTTCGTATTGTTGGTGACTGTTCCTATCAACTATTTGTTAGAGAACTATGTGTTGGCACCTAACGCTATTGTAGAAGGAGTAGACTTAAGCTTTTTAAGTTTTATCCTCTTTATCGCAGTTATTGCTGGTATTGTACAAATCGTGGAAATGGTGGTGGAGAAGTTCAGTCCTTCGTTGTATGCATCGTTGGGTATCTTCTTGCCATTGATCGCTGTAAACTGTGCTATCATGGGTGCAAGTTTGTTTATGCAACAAAGACACTTTGATGGTATTGGTGAAGCTACCACGTATGCTTTAGGTTCAGGTATTGGATGGTTGATCGCAATTGTAGCATTGGCTGCCATTCGTGAAAAATTATCCTATTCGAATGTTCCTGCCCCTCTCCGTGGTTTAGGTATCACCTTTATCACTGTAGGTTTGATGGCTATGGCATTTATGTGTTTCTCAGGTTTAACCATTTAATAAGGAATATAAATAATGGAATTACCTTTAATTTTAACTAGTATTGCAGTATTCCTTGTCATTATATTGGCGTTGGTTATACTTTTGCTCGTTGCTAAGAAGTATTTGGTTGCTTCTGGTGCGGCTAAGATCACTATCAATGGTGATAATGTTGTAGAGGTTGAGTCTGGATCTTCTTTGTTAAACACATTGGCAGTGAATGGTGTTCATTTACCATCTGCTTGTGGTGGAAAGGGATCTTGCGGACAATGTAAGTGCCAAATCTTAGAGGGTGGAGGAGAAATCCTCGATTCTGAAAAGGGTCACTTCTCTCGTAAGGAACAGATGAATCACTGGCGTTTGGGTTGCCAAGCTAAGGTGAAGGGCGATATGTCAATCAAAGTTCCTGAATCTGTAATGGGTGTTAAAGAGTGGGAGTGTACTGTTATCAGTAATAAGAATGTGGCAAGCTTTATCAAAGAGTTCAAAGTGGCTCTTCCTAAGGGTGAACACATGGATTTCATTCCTGGTTCTTATGCTCAAATTCGTATTCCAGAATATGATATCAATTACAATGATTTCGATCGTAGCTTGATTGGAGACTTGTATGTTCCAACATGGGAGAAGTTCGGTATCTTTGGTCTTCACCAAAAGAATACGGAACCTACTGTCCGTGCATATTCAATGGCTAACTATCCAGATGAGGGTGATATCATCACATTGACTGTTCGTATTGCTACACCTCCATTCAAACCAAAACCAGAGGTTGGCTTCATGGATGTGCCATGTGGTATTGCCTCTACTTATATCTTCAGTTTAAAACCAGGAGATAAGGTAACGATGTCAGGTCCTTACGGTGATTTCCACCCAATCTTTGATTCTAAACGTGAAATGATTTGGGTCGGTGGTGGTGCCGGTATGGCTCCTCTTCGTGCACAGATTATGCACATGTTGAAGACATTGCATACACGCGATCGTGAAATGCATTACTTCTACGGCGCACGTGCAATTGACGAGGTGTTCTTCCTGGAAGACTTTTTGGAGATGGAAAAAGAGTATCCTAACTTCCACTTCCATTTGGCTCTCGACCGTCCAGATCCTAAGGCAGATAGTTTGGGCGTGAAATATACAGCAGGCTTCATTGCTCCAGTTATGGGTGATACCTATTTGAAGCAACACGAGGCTCCAGAGGATGTTGAATACTATTTGTGCGGACCTCCAATGATGGCTAAAACCGTATTGGATTTGCTCCATAGCTTAGGAGTTGAAGATGATATGATTCACTTCGATAACTTCGGTGCGTAAGAGATAGTTCCTATATAAGAAAGAGGATGTATCAAGTAAAAGCTGGTATGTCCTCTTTTTTTGTGTATATTTGCATGCCGAAGAACTGCATCTGTGTGATGATCTTCACGATCAATGAGATTTTTCTTTTATCTTATGAAAAAGATTATACAACAATTTATTAGTAGAAACGAAATAGTACGGCAATATAAATGGGTAAAGCTCTTCCATTTTTTTTATAAGTTGATGGATTTCTGTTTTTCATTATTCTTAAAACTTATTTTTTCTCCTCTCTATTTTATTGCATGGATGTTTCGCAATATCCTTTGGAAATTTGTTTTCGCTTTCTTTGGATGCCTTCTTATTTCTACTCGTCATCCTCCGTTCTTTGGTTTGGCTATGCTTATTGCCATTATTGTTATATCGTTATTATTTAATGCAGACAGTTTTGATTCGACGGAAAAATTTTCCGCCAAGATTTTTAAGAGGTTGAATTTTACGAATATTCATTTCTTTTCTGATTTGTTCACTAAAAATATCATCAAAGGAAAGTATGAAAAGAAATGGGGTATGAAAGTAAATCAAATAGAGGACTTTATTTCTAAAAGATGGAGTCTAGGCAATAATCGAGGCATTCAATTGTATGTGCTGCCTTTAATCAATCAGGTTTGTCGATTGAACGTAGATGCTAAAAATGAACAGATAGCTTTTCTGTCGAATCTATTGAGCGAAGAAGAGATAGAGCTTGTCATTGAGACGGTATATTCAGATGAGCAGATAGAGGTAGCCAATCAGTATTGGCAAGGAAGATATTTTATTGAGCAGAAGTCCATGATGGATCTCCTTTTCCGACTTACTATTGAAAAAGATGGTATTCATAATGATGAGTGGAACTTATTGATGCGGAAATTGACGCTGTTTGGAATTGAAGACGTTATATATTTTATACAACGATATTCCTCTTTGCGTACCGAGTTTGATGATCAATATTATAACAGTAAGAGCTCCACGTCGCAGAATAGGAAATCTGAAGCCAATTTGAGACCTTATTATGCCGTCCTTGGATTGAGGGAAGGTGCCTCTATTGAGGAGATCAAACAAGCCTACCATGAATTGGCTTTGCAACATCATCCCGACCTGCCGAAGAATGCCAGCAGAATCGAGGAATGCGAAGAACTAATGATGAAAATTAATGAGGCGTATGAACGACTACGTCGGTAGAAAATATCTTTTATCTTATGAATAGAAACGAGATTGTTAGACAATATAAAAGAGTAAACATATTAATAGTTTTTTTATCACTACTCATAGATATCCCTATAGGATTGCCATTTGTTATTATTTTGTTAATAACTTTATTGCCGTTGAGTTTTTGTGTTGTCATATTTGGAATTGTTATTAATATTATTACTTTTTTTAAGATTGAACCTCCGATTGGCAAGATTCTCAATATGCTTTGGAACCTTGATTATCCTGTTTGCTCTGATATTATTATTGAAAAGTATGAAAAGAAATGGGGCATGACAATGGAACAAATAAGTGATTTTATTTCTCATAGAAAGCAGTTCGGAGAAAAGAATATTCCGTATCTACTGCCATACATCAATCGATTATGTCAACTGAATAATGGGGCTAGGGAGGAGCAGGAGACATTCTTGTCGGCTCTGCTAAGCGAAGAGGAGATACAGAGTGCCTTTGAGGGTTTTTCGGACTTGCAGATGGAGGAAGCTATTCTATATTGGAGAAGAAAAGAATTGGGTGAGAAAAAAGATCTTGTGAATCTCCTGTTCAAACTGACAGTGGAGCAAGACGGCATCCACAATGATGAATGGAATATGTTGATACAGATGATGGCGCAATTGAGGTTCAACAACCGTTACATCGAATATTTCAAGGACCGATACTTCTCTTTGCGTACTGAGTTTGATGACTATAAAAGGAAGGACACCGCATCGGTCGACTACTCCGTTGACAATCTGAAACCCTATTATGCTGTCCTTGGATTGGCAGAGGATGCCTCTATTGAGGAGATCAAAAAAGCCTATCATGAATTGGCTTTACAACATCATCCCGACCTGCCGAAGAATGCCAGCAGAATCGAGGAATGCGAAAAGTTAATGGTGAAAATTAATGAAGCTTATGAGCAACTCGAAAAGAGGGAATTATAGAACTTTCTGTTATTTATTTCGCCATAAATTGTTTGCCTTCATCTCGACAAATAAGTTGTAATGCCCATTTCCCAGAATGAACAGATGGAGGTATGCCACCTCCAGGGAAGAGCCATTGCCCAGCCAAATAAAAATGATCCAAGTTAGGTATCTTTTGGTTTAATTGGTCAATTACATTTTTGGCCGTAGGAATAAAACCTTCGTACGAGCCTTTCCATGCACCCGTGTACCGGATGGTGGTTAGAGGTGTGGCTATATCACATACTTCAATGTGTTCGGAACTGCCAGGATAATGTTTTTCCAATATTTTTATGGCATCCTCTTCGATTCGCTTTTTCTCCTTGCTATAATCCTCTTCATTCAGTTTTTCCCATAAGTTATATGGACTATCAAAGCGGATGATGATACAAGATTTGCCTTCAGGTGCCATTGTCGGGTCAAAATTATAGTTTAAGATTCTATAACTATGTTTGAGTTCCGTACTTCCGATTTTTTCTCCATGAGCTTGTACTACCTGTATGTTGTAGTCGGTTTGTAACTCCTTGTCGATGCCAAATGATACTTGTACCATGGAGGTGAACAATTTCCAATTGGCGTAGACACGATCTAACTTAGGAGATCTGAACTTGCCTTTCAATAGTTTGTAGAGTGTGGTATAACCATCTGCGGCGCTTACAACGTAGTCGGCGTCTATGACACTACCATCGGTCAATTTCACTCCTTTAGCAGTTCCATTTTCCACAACGATTTCTTCCACCTCTTTTTTGAAAAGAATTTCGCCACCCAATGATTCATATTTCTCCTTCATTCGTTCTGCAACACCTAAAGAACCGCCAATGGGATATCCTGCATTCTTGCGAAAATACCATCCCATAATCAAAAGAAACGCGTAGCAAGCATAATTACCCTCTCCATAAATGTTTAGTAGTTTTTCTTTTAAAACGGGACTTTTGATTTTAAGTGATTCGATATATTGGGTGAAACTTTTTCCTCTGTGACGAATGGCAATGTATAGGGAGGGAAAACAATGAAAGAAGGCTTTGACGTATTTAAGTGACGTACGAAGTGCTGGTGCGATGTCGAACGGACGAAGATGTGAGGCCCGACGAATATCTCTGGCCAGTTTGCTGATTGCTTTTCCATCCTCTGGAGAAATCGTCAATAGATATTTCTTCCATCGATCCAAATCCGTATAGATAATTAAGTCTGATCCATCTTTGGCAATGTTTCGATTGTGAATCTCTGCGTTGATGATTTGCACTTGGTCGTTTAATATGTTTGTTTCGCACATCGTGTCGTGAAAAGCACCTTCTTTTGTTCCTACCAACCATTGAATGCTGTAATCAAAACGATATTTCTTTCGATACCATGCCGTGCAGATTCCTCCGGCTATGCTATGTTTCTCAATAATTTGAGATTCAAAACCATTTATCTGCGCATATATGCCAACAGCCATGCCAGATACGCCTCCGCCTATGATGATAATTTTCTTTTTCTGATCCATTCACTTATAAAAATACGTCTGTAAATTGTTGATGAGAGACGTAAAGCATTGTGTCTCTATGGTGATAGGTCGACAAGCAGTATGATACTGAAAGAATTTATAAATCACCGAAAAATACATCAACCCATTATACATATAATTTGTTTAAAAACGATGAATTTTTAGAACTCACCTTTACAAAGGTATACTCATTTTTTGTGTTATTTATTATAAAATTATGAATTTTATAATGAGAAAACTTTTTGAAATTTTTCGAATGATTATAAGTGGTTGATTTAGTTTTTGTTATCGTAAAAGTTTTTTTTTAACTTGTTGAAAAATAATTTATTGTGATTCGAAAATTTGGTGGTTGATAAATAAGAGTTTTGAAAACCTTGAACTTTTTTTTCGACCATTTTGAGGGAGATTGTATGATGATTTCGAGATGTCCGGCAAGTCTGTTGATCACTCTTTCTCATTGGATATTGATTGGTTGAAAAAAAATAAAAAAATAGTCGGTGAAAAAGTTACGGAGACCATAAATTTGTTTTAATTTTGCATAAAATTTCAGACACGGAAGAATTTCTTAAAAATCATAATAATATCAATGGACAGTCAACATCCTTTTTCAGTTTTTGCCGGATCAAACACAAAATATTTGGCAGAAGAAATATGCAACTGTTTGGGTTGCGAATTAGGTAAAATTAATTTGCAGAAATTTGCAGATGGTGAGTTTGGTGTATCTTACGAAGAGTCAGTTCGTGGTCATTATGTGTTCTTGGTTCAATCTACTGTTCCATCAGCAGATAATTTGATGGAACTCCTTTTGATGATTGATGCTGCAAAGAGAGCCTCTGCTTATAAAATTATTGCCGTTATTCCTTATTTCGGCTGGGCTCGCCAAGATAGAAAAGATAAACCTCGTGTCGCAATTGGTGCAAAATTGGTGGCTGATCTATTGACAGTTGCTGGTATCGACCGTTTGATCACGATGGATTTGCACGCAGATCAAATCCAAGGATTCTTTAATGTTCCTGTTGATCATTTGTATGCTTCAACTGTCTTCTTGCCTTACATTCAATCTATGAAATTAGAGAACCTTGTGATTGCATCTCCTGATGTTGGTGGTTCTAAGAGAGCTAACTCTTACTCTAAATATTTAGGTTGCCCTATGGTTCTTTGTCATAAGAGCCGCGAGAAAGCTAACGTGGTTAGTGAAATGACAATCATCGGTGATGTGAAAGGTAAGAACGTAGTTATCCTTGATGATATGGTTGATACTGCTGGTACTTTGACAAAAGCAGCTGGTCTTATGTCTAACGCTGGTGCTCTTTCTGTTCGCGCTGTCGTTTCTCACGCTGTGATGTCAGATCCTGCTAGCTCTCGCGTGGATGAGTCAAGTTTGGAAGAGATTATTTTCACAAACTCTATTCCATTCCACAAGTCATGCAAGAAAGCTCACATTCTTTCTATCGCTCCTCTATTTGCGGATACTATCCAACGTGTGATGGATAACCGTTCTATCAGCGAGAACTATTTGACAAAATAATTATAATATCGGAAAGACTGGAAATCTCTTGTTTCCAGCCTTTCTTGTCTTTATACGAGTTCTATACATTCATCGTCTTAAGTAGTATGTTTGTCGTTCTGCTTGTCCATCATCCTTTATGGAAGTTCATCCTGAAACCTGCATTCCTCAACGATAATGTGGGTGAATCACTCTCTATAAATTCGGACATCAACGCAAACAATCAAGATCGGTTCGACTTAACCGAATGGCAGAAAAAAATAGTCTCTGTTTATGAGACCACAAGCGAGAATTACTTGATGAAAATCTTTGTCCGCAATAAAATGACGGTCACCGAGTTTCAGAAAAAATTCAACTCTTCGTTCCCTAACTATGATCGAATCATTCAGGCTGTTGAAAAAGCTAACTATAAAATCGCTCAACTGGTTGTTGAACATCAAATACCCCTTTACTACAAAAAGAAAGGTTTCCTGCAATTGTATAAATCAGACAAACTGATTGTTTCTCCTGCTGTCGACGATACATTGCCCTCTTTCGTTTTGGAAAATGGGGAACTTCGCTATTCTTTGCAGATTATCAATCAAAACAATATATCGTCCATCCCGTTGGTGAAGGAACCTAAAGAGGTGATCCTTCTCTCTAATGAACCTTGCTGTATGGCGTTACACGGACGGTTTTATCTTTTCGAACATGTTATCTACAAGAAAATAGCTGCCTTCTTCACTAAAAAGAATATCGTTGTATCCGCTTCGAATCTCTCTACTTACATGAATACGTTTGTACTGAAGACGTTACAAAGTGAGGATATTAGCGTGTCAGGCTTCACGGTCAACCATATGAATTGTCTCCCGCAACCTGTACTTACATTGACGGGTGATTTGAATCAGGTGGCTGCATTATACCTGCATTTCCAATACGGAGATATGCGTGTGGAGGTTGATTCTCCCATAACGCGACTGGTCTCGTTGAAAGAAAAAGAGGGGGATTTTCAGTTTCAATTGGTGCGCCGGGATGTGGATGCGGAAAAGAAATATATTGAGTGTCTGAAGAAATTAGGTCTGAAGGAGAAGAATAAGTTTTATTATTACGATAGCCAACAAAATGCTTGGTCTCTTTCCATCGTCGATTTTTTGGTTCATAATAAATCCAAACTGAAACAGTTTGTGTTGAAGCAGGAGTTGGGGGAGAAGGTCTACGTGTTGGAGCCAGTCTCTATGGATTTCTCTGTAGAAGAGGTGGATATCGATTGGTTTGAGTTGAAAGGTATAGTTCGAGTGGAAGGATATGAGATTCCTTTCTCAAAGTTGCGGAATCATATCTTGGAAGGTTGCCGTGAGTATCAATTGCCTAGTGGCAAGTATGTCATTCTTCCAGAAGAACTTTTTGCTAAGTATACAGACCTGATGAGGATGTCAACTCAAGGAGACACATTGCGCATTCGTCGTTCCTTGTTTGGAATCATTGGCGACTCGATAGCGACGGTTAATCATATACGTTTGCAGTTAAAATCGCTCGAGCCAGTGCCAGAAGAGGTGCGTGCGACCTTGAGACCCTATCAGCAGTTGGGCTATTCATGGTTGGTGAAATTGTATAATCTGAATTATGGAGGATGCTTGGCAGACGACATGGGATTGGGTAAAACCTTACAATTCCTTTCCTTCCTGCAGTATGTCTATCCGTTGAAAAAAGTGGAAAAGACAAAAACAAAATGGATCTATGAAACCAGTGAACCAACATTGTTCGACCAGCCAGTTGCAACAGAGACGACGGAGACGGAGATGGTGGTTCAACCATCAGATAAACTGCCAACATTGATTATTCTTCCCACCTCGTTGGTCTTTAACTGGGTGAATGAGAAACAAAAGTTTACTCCTTCGCTGACCCATTTTGTCTATGCAGGAGAGAAAAGAATCAAATCGAAAAACATACAGAAGATATTACAACATTATAACTTGATTTTCACCACGTATGGTGTAGTTCGCAATGACATTGACTACTTGAATAAATGTCAGTTTGAATGTATCATTATGGATGAGAGTCAGAATTTGAAGAACCCGTCGTCGCAGATATACAAGGCGGTGATGCAGTTGAAGGCGCACCACTATTATTGCTTGACAGGTACGCCAGTAGAGAATGGAATGATGGATTTGTGGGCGCAGATGAATTTGGTGAATCGTGAGATCTTAGGTTCTCAGAACTATTTCCGTAATTTCTTCGAACAGCCTATCTTGAAAGAGAAAAATGAGGAACGCAATGCATTGCTTCGACAGATAATCAAGCCGTTCATTTTGCGGAGAACCAAGAAGGAGGTGGCCAAGGAGTTGCCAGACAAATACACGCAGGAAGTCTACTGCGAGATGAATGAAGAGCATAAGGCAGCCTATGAAACCTATAAATCAGCTGTTCGAAATGCCATAATGGATGAGATTTACCAATATGGAAAACCTATGAAGATGACGTTTGCCCTTTCTTCGTTGATTATGATGCGAGAGATGGCCAATCAGGTCTCGTTGGTGCAAGAGGAGAGTACGATTCCGTCGTCGAAGGTTGAGGAGATTCTCACAAGGTTGGAGAGTCTGAAGGAAGAGGGACATAAAGTGTTGATATTCTCTAATTTTGTCAAGTTCTTAGAGGTGATAGAGGAGGAGTTGAAAAAGAATCAGTATGGGTATTCAAAAATTATTGGATCGACGAAAGACCGTTCGGAACAAGTTGAACAATTTCAGAATGACCCCAATACGTTCTGCTTCCTGATTTCGTTGAAAGCCGGTGGAGTGGGGTTGAACCTGACGGCAGCCGATTATGTATTCTTGATTGACCCGTGGTGGAATCCAGCAGCAGAACAGCAGGCAGAAGACCGCGCATACCGAATAGGACAGATGAAGAATGTGTTTGTATATCGGTTTATTATGAAAGACACGATAGAAGAGAAGGTGTTGATGTTGCAGAATAAAAAGCGTAGTTTGGCAGATTCTTTTATTAATCAGAATAATCCTTTTGATAGTCTTGATAAATCAGAGTGGGAAGATTTGTTTAAATGAAACATTTGTGTTATCTTTGCATCGCTTTTTTAGAATTTATTAATTCAATGAAAGTGTGATGGGAAATTAAGCCATTACGGAAAATTATGTAAAACTTAATTTTGAGTAACACAAAATGAAAACTTTTGATTTGGAAGGTTCACTAAGAAAGAAAGAGGACCTAGGAAAGAAAGCCACTAAGGCAATCAGAGCTAACGAGATGATCCCATGCGTATTGTATGGAGGAAAAGATGAAAATGTTAATTTTCAAGTTAAAGTAGCAGATGTACGTAAGTTGATCTACACTCCAAACATCTACTTGGTTAATTTAACTATTGATGGCAAGACTCGCAAAGCTATTTTGAAAGAGATTCAATTCCACCCAGTAAAGGACAATGTATTGCACATTGACTTCTTGGAGGTATTTGAAGATAAAGACATCGTTATGGAAGTGCCTTTGAAGACAGAAGGTTTGGCAGAAGGTGTACGTATGGGTGGTAAGCTTGTACAAGAAATGCGTAAATTGAGAGTGAAAGGTAACTACAAGAATATTCCAGAGATCTTGACAGTTAATGTTGAGAACTTGGCTCTTGGTAAGACAATTCAAGTTGGTGCTCTTTCATTTGACAACTTGCAATTATTGAATGCATCAAACAATGTTGTTGTTTCAGTAAGAGCAACAAGAGCATCTAGAAACTCTTAATTGTTGATATGAAATTTTTGATTGTGGGTTTGGGTAATATTGGTGATGAATACGCCAATACCAGACACAACATAGGATTCAAAGTGTTGGACGCTTTTGCTAAGGCGTCCAACCTTGTTTTTGACAATGACACACGCTATGGCGCTACAGTATCGGGTAGAGTGAAGAATGCTGAACTGTTGTTGTTAAAGCCATCTACTTATATGAATCTAAGTGGAGATGCGGTGCGTTATTGGATGCAAAGAGAAAAAATTCCTGTAGAGAATGTGTTGATTATTGTGGATGACCTTTCTATTCCTTTCGGATCGTTACGTTTGAAGGGTAATGGAAGTGCGGGTGGTCACAATGGTTTGAAGAGCATAGAGGCACGTGTGGGCACGCAGCAGTATGCTCGAATTCGTTTCGGAATCGGCAATGATTTTCCGAAAGGAGCTCAAGTGGATTATGTGTTAGGTGAGTGGAGTGATGAAGAGGCTAAACGTCTGGAGGAGCGTATTCCCATCGCAGTGGAGATGATAAAGAGTTTTTGTTTGGCTGGTCTTCAGAACACGATGAACCAATTTAATAATAAATAAAAGGAAAATCCGAAAAAAAAAGAAGCGGATTCCTTTGAAAAAGAGATAGTTAATAAACATATTTTGCAAAATTATATATTTACGAAAAATGGCTGAAAAGAAAGTGCGTGTGCGTTTTGCACCAAGTCCGACAGGTCCACTTCATATTGGTGGCGTAAGAACATGTCTCTACAATTATCTTTTTGCGAAGAAAAATGGAGGTGATCTTCTTTTGCGTATTGAGGATACTGATTCTCAACGATTTGTTCCTGGTGCAGAGGATTACATCATCGAGTCATTCAAATGGCTAGGTATAAAGTTTGATGAGGGTGTTGGTGTCGGTGGCGTCAACGGACCGTACAGACAGAGCGAGCGTCGTGAGATATACAAAAAATATGTTCAACAACTTTTGGATGCTGGTTATGCATACTATGCATTCGACACTCCTGCTGAGTTGGAAGCTAAACGTCAGGAGACTCCTAACTTCCAGTATGATTCCCACACTCGTATGTCGGGTGTCAATTCATTGACTTTGCCTGCTGATGAGGTGAAGAGACGTATCGAGGCTGGTGAGAAATATGTTGTTCGTGTGAAGATCCAACCTGATGAGGATATCGAAGTAGATGATATGGTTCGTGGTAAGGTGGTGATCAACTCTAATATTTTGGATGACAAGGTGCTTTATAAGGCTGCGGATGAATTGCCTACCTATCACTTGGCAAACATTGTGGATGACCATTTGATGGGTATCACACATGTGATTCGTGGTGAGGAGTGGTTGCCTTCTGCTCCATTGCATGTCCTTTTGTATCGTTACTTTGGTTGGGCTGATACGATGCCTCGTTTCGCACACCTTCCTTTGTTGCTTAAACCAGAAGGAAATGGTAAGTTGAGTAAACGTGATGGTGATCGTCTTGGTTTCCCTGTCTTCCCATTGGAGTGGCATGATCCAGCTTCGGGTGCCATCTCTTCCGGTTATCGTGAGTCGGGTTATCAACCAGAGGCTGTGGTTAACTTCCTTGCTCTGTTGGGATGGAATCCAGGTATCGACCAGGAACTCTTCTCAATGGATGAATTGATCAACCTATTCTCTATTGATAGAGTCAGCAAATCAGGTGCACGTTTCAACTATGAAAAGGGCATTTGGTTCAATCATGAATATTTAATTAAAAAATCGGATGAAGAGGTCGCTAAATTATTTGTTCCTATCTTGAAAGAGAAAGGCTTCGAATGTGATTTGGCTAAATTGACATACATCGTTTCTTTGGTAAAAGAACGTATCAACTTCCCTAAGGATTTGTGGGATCAAACAAGTTTCTTCTTCGCTGCTCCAACTGAGTATGATGAGAAATCATTGAAGAAACGTTGGAAGGAAGAGAGCCCTAAGTGTCTTACTGAATTGATGGAGGTGTTAAAAGGTTTGTCCGACTTCTCGAAAGTGGAGGAAAACGAGCAGATCGTATTGGATTGGGTAGCATCCAAAGGTTACAACCTTGGTACGGTGATGAACTCATTCCGTATCACTTTGGTTGGCGCTGCTAAAGGACCTCATATATTTAATATCATAGATGTTTTAGGTAAAGAAGAGACGTTAGCTCGTGTTGAGCGTGCGTTAACTGTAATAAAATGAGACTAATATACGATTTAGGCATTCAGCTCTACTCTGGTGGAGCTTGGATTGCCTCTTTTTTCGATGACAAAGCGAAAAAGTTCGTTGAGGGCAGAAAGAATGTGTTTCAAACTCTTTCTGATAAGATAGATCCTCAGTCGAAGTATGTTTGGATTCATGCTGCATCGTTGGGTGAATTTGAACAGGGTAGACCTATTATTGAAAAACTAAAGGTTATAAAACCTGAATATAAGATTATATTGACCTTCTTTTCTCCATCAGGTTATGAGGTGAGAAAAAACTATGAAGGTGCGGATATTGTATGTTATCTTCCGATGGATACGTCGTGGAATGCCAAACGTTTCTTGTCGATTGTTCGTCCTTCTTATGCTATATTTATCAAATATGAGTTTTGGAAAAATTATCTTTCTTGTTTAAAGGAGCAAAATATTCCAACTTATATAGTTTCTGCCATCTTCCGTCCTTCTCAAGCCTTCTTTAAATGGTATGGCGGATGGTATCGGTCGGTTTTGAAGAATTTCACGCACTTGTTTGTTCAAAATAAGGAGTCGAAAGAGTTATTGTCATCTATTGGCGTGACGAATGTCTCATTGGCAGGTGACACCCGTTTTGACCGTGTGAAGGATATTGCAGAAAGAGCTAAGCAACTTCCTATCGTGGAATCATTTGTAGGCGATTCAAAAGTTTTTATCGCAGGTAGTTCCTGGCCTAAAGATGAAGCCATCTTGATTCCTTATATCAATGAACATCCAGAATTGAAATTTATCATTGCACCGCATGAGATTCATGAAGAGCATATTTCCAAAATCCTTTCGATGATGAAAAGACCTTGCGTTCGATATACGCAGACGAATGAGGAGGATGTGAAAAATGCTGATTGCTTGATTGTGGATTGCTTTGGCTTGTTGTCTTCTATCTATCGATATGGTCAGGTGGCTTATATCGGAGGAGGATTTGGCGTTGGTATCCACAATATATTAGAGGCTGCTGTCTATGGTATCCCGGTGATGTTCGGTCCTAACTATAAGAAGTTTAAAGAGGCTGTGGATATGGTGGATCGTGGCGGTGCCTATTCCATCTCAAACGAGACGGAGTTTGCTCGCCTGATGGATGATTTCTATTCGGATAACTCTATTCTTTATCATAAGACTGCACAAGTGGCTGCTGCTTATTCAGATGAGAATAAGGGGGCAACTGAGAAGGTTATTTTGAAGATATTTGAGGTGAATTTATAGAATCCACCATGAGTAACCTAACAATACAAAAAAGGTCATGCCGTTGAGACATGACCTTTTTTCTTGTTCGTCGATTTACTCGTTATTCCTTGATAAATTTAATAACCTTTGTACCTACTTGCAATAGGTAAGTTCCTTTTGCTAAAGATTGAACGTCGATCTTTGTTTGCTCCTCAGCTGTAACAGTTTTTAAAACTGCACCTGTTATACTGAAAATGCGAACTGTTTCTCCCTTTGTCAATCCATCAAGAATAATCTGATCTTGAGTTGGATTAGGGTAGATGCGAACTTGATTCTTTGCCAATTCTTTTGTTTCGTTCAATTCTCCCGTGAATATGATTTTTCTTACTTCACTGAGAGGTGACTCTGCTAAAACTGCATTCTCCTTAGAATATAAAATCATTTTATCTCCTGAGAATGTTAGTTTTCCTACAATTGATAAGGCCTCTTCTTGTTTTGTGTTATCAAATTTTATTACAGTTATAACACTCTCTTCTGCTTGTAAAGCAAAAGAAGAAAGAATAAAAGCAATGAATAATGGTAAAATTCTCTTTCTCATATCCCTCATTTGTTAATTAGATTTTGGTAATCCATAAATTGCCCACAAATATAATAATTATTATGAATTATTCAATTTTTATAGAGAATTTTTTGTGGAACCTCATTGTGTTTCATTTGAGAGATGCATATATTCTTTGTCCTATGAAAATAAAGATACATCCAACGGCATAGCAGGCAATGTCAATCCAAGAGAACGATGTACCTAATAGGGTTCTCATCACCGCATTGTCTTGAAGACCAAGTAGGTTGATAAGTTTGATATATTGTAATAGCTCAATTCCTATAGAGAAGAGGAAGACATAGAGGGGCAACCATCTGAACTTGTACAAAAAGAAAATACGCACAAAACAGTAAATAAGCCATTCTACAATTACATCGCCGATAAACGGACGAATAATTGAATCGTGTACGAATAGTGCTATCAGTGTTTCTATCACAAATATTGCTACGAACAATAGAATGTATGTTATTCTCCTCCTTTGATCTGTTGTCATTTGAATTAGTTTTGTTGAAAAATTATTTTGAGAGAACAAATGTAACAAAAAAAATATAAATTTGAGAAGTGTTAGAACCCACCTAAATAACAATAATAAAGGGAAAACATATGCGGAAAATTACATTGCTTCTTCTGATTTGGGTATCATGGACAACAGTCTTCGGCGCAACTCCCGATTTTGAAATGGACTATAAAAGTCCAGTTTACGTTTTTCGTCTTACGAATCAAATGACGGATGAGATACATTCACACACTTTTGATAAAATTGAAGTCTCGGATGAGGTTTTCTCGAAGCTTGTGGAGGACAATATGTTAGTGGCTCAGTTCGATGAAAAAAATGACTACTACGATTTTCTAAAATCGATGCAGAGGGTAGATTCTATGGCGCCTGGCAACTATCTCATAATTCAGTTGAAGGGGAGGGAAATACCTTATAGATATCATTCAGTTTCCCCTTTTCGAATCACCTTAGGAAAGGATTACGAGAAATTCACACTCTTTTTATATGATAGTCTGAATCATATCCTGCCAGATGCGGAGATCTCTGTAAATGGGGATGTGATTCCCTATAATGCTGAGACCAAACGCTATGAAGCAAGCAAACATTATAATCATGCCAATGTGCGCGTCTTTCACCATGGAATACTTTCCTATTTTTATGTTAATCAGCAGGAAAAAAAACACAAGAAAGTCCTTAAGAGGCGTCCACCAAAGTTTATCGTCACGATTGGTCGTGTCGTGAAGGATCCAGTGGTCTCTGTCAGAGAGGCAGAGCCGGTGGGGTATATAGCCAAGTTTGGACGCTTGGCAGAAAAAATAGCAGATCGCATAGATGGTGACAATGAGTACAATGAATATGATTATCGGAGTGAATATGATGAGTATTATAATTACTATACGGATAGCTATATAGACTTGTATGATTTAAAATACGATGATTGGAACCATTATCGCAGGGTAATGAAAAAATGTGTGAGGCGCGATCAACGACATAACCATGATTTGTCTTATCAAGAAGAGAATTTTTTGCGTTATTATGGGGGTAAGATGAAGAGAGCTTCAAAGACGATTTGCATTCCTATTGTTGGTCAACCGAAGTATAAACCGAATGATACGGTTCGCGTGAAGGGATCCATTTACCAGAAGAACCGTCGATACAATCGTCCGGTCTCGGTCACACTTTCACAGGATAACGGTGGGTCTTATTATCCGTCTCTCTCCCAAAAAAATAACCGCAAGGTGTTGGAAAAACGACTGGATCCCTGTGCCGATGGTGTCTATACCTATGATTTTGTCTTGTCCGATTCCCTGCAGTTGCAGTTGGACAAAAAATACTATGTCTCCTTCTGGAATAGGAAAAAACGTTTAATGGGATTCGGCTCTTTCAAGTACGAGGATTACGTATTGCGTGACGCCACGTTGGAGGGATCGTATGATCAACCTAATTATTACAAAGGGGATAGTATCCGTGTGAAGGTAAAGGCAAAGGATGCCAATGGACTTCCTTTTGCGGATGCTTTGGTGAAGGTTACCCTCAAACTAAAGACGGTCGATTCATTGCTGGAGACACGGTCTTGCTATTCCACTGAACTTGCCACTCAAAACAAAATGACCGATGGAAAGGAGGAGTTGACTTTTGTTTTCCCTCCTTCAGTTGCAGGAGAAAACAATATTAGTTTTTATGCCCATGTGTCCCTTTCTATGCCAGATGGAAATGAGGAGTGGAAGAATTTGAGTCGACAACATTATTACACGGAAAGACATAATGTGGTCATCTCCCTCAATCGGGATTCACTTTCGGCGGTGGCTCAATACAATGGTAAAGATACAGTCGGTCGGGCATCTATTTTCGTGGAGGACGCATTTGGCAATCGAGTCCATTTGGCGGACACCATGTTGCCTTGCACGATGCGTGTGGAGCCATCTTATGCCGCCTATAGATTTAAAACGGCTCATGCTTCAGCCTATGAAAAGATACCTTCTTCCGCCTCTTTGGTGTCCGTACAATGGCGTACGTCGGGAGACAGTCTCTTTCCTGTGATTTCTAATGCGTTGCATCTGCCGATGGTCTGTTATGTGATCAAGGATGGAGAACTGATCTTTACGGGCAGTGACAAGGAGTTGCCAGCCTACTATTCTTGGGACAAGGAAAAATCCTATATTCTGAAATCCAATGTACTTTGGGCGGGTCAAGTCATGGAGTTTTCTGATATAGTCCGTGTGCCTAGTAAACTACAACTGCATATTTCGGTGGATGAACCTTCTGTGATCTCTCCTGGAATGAGTTGCGAGATGGAGGTGCGGGTGACCGATGCGGATGGAAAGCCTGTGCAGGGCGCTGATGTGACAGCCTACGCCGTCAATAGTCAGTTTAACCATGAATCACCTAATTGGAATTATCAAAATAGTTATCAGGATATTTCGATGGTAGGTTATTATCTTCAATCTCGGAATGATTGGTCGAGGTGTGGAACCTATTTGCATAATTCAAATATGCTATCATGGAGAAAACTTACTGATGTTGACACGATAGCAGCCTATTCCATCCGATATCCTGCGCGCGACGCCATCTATAGATATAGCTATTATCCAGAGGATTCGCTCACGCAGATTTCACCGCTTATATACAATGATGGATTTGGGTGGAATATTGAAATCGCATACATTGATGACAAGCCTTGTTTTATCATGTCGGAGGAAACGCCTTTCTCTTTCTCTATCACGCCCAATGAATATCATCGTATTAGGTTGAGAACCAAATCGGCGGAATATACCATAGACTCCGTAAAGGTCGAGGCCAATAAACGCACGATTTTGAGTTTTAATGCCAATACAACTTCTCCTCTTGTTAAGATAGAAAAGAGACCTGATCACCTGACCAAAAAAGAGTTAGAGCAACTGAAACCCTACCTCATGTTGTTCGAGAAATCTAAACTATGGGACAATTCCAGGATTACTTTTTCTTTCCCTCATGAAAGATTAGTGAGAGAGGATGGTTCACTCCTTCATTCCAACGTCAGCAAAGTATACAAAAATGGTAGCGTCCGATGTTGTTATGCGGGACCGATATTGGATTCTGTCCGTTGGATGAGTGACTCTTTTGATGTGAAGATGAAGGTGGACCACAACCTTGTTTATTCGTATGACACAATCAATCATAGACTAGTAACCCGTCCAGCTACCAAAAAAGATTATCCAAAATTCACTTATCGGTATTATCGAAATGATTTGAGAGATGAATTACAGACGTTGGAACGAGTGCTGAGAGAGGAGGTGCCAATAGTGGAAGAAAAAAGAAAGTGTGCTTTGTATCGGGAAAGAAAGTGTGCTTTGTATCGGGATTATCCACAAGAGAAGGCGTCTGGTAATTTTTTGGAGATTCAATCTGATAAACCAAGTTCTTTTTACGTGTTAGTTCCGTATGAAAATGGAATACCTGCAGAGACATATTCTTCTTGGAAGAAGAACGTTTGGCTATTCAATAATATTAAAGCGGGTCTATACCGTGTCTATTTGATAAATGAGGATACCACTTGCTATCGTTTGGACTCCGTAAGAGTCGAGCCAAACACTTCTTCTTATGTCAAATTTGATACGAAAAGGGATCGCATTACGACTGATTCGTTTGCTTCTCAGTTGAGACGTCATCTTTTCTATTATACTCCGAAATATACTCAAAATGAGGAGTATTATCGTAACCCTGCAGAGAACCAGTTGCGCATATTCCTTTGGACCAATGATCCTATTCCGTCCTTAACTTTGCCTGATTCTATTGTAAAGAGTGGAGAATATGGCAAACAGGATAGCATAGGTTCTGATGAGAATTTCTCCTCCGAGCCTCGTATGTCGGTTGATGAAGCTTTGAAGGGGCGTTGCTCAGGTGTTCAAGTCACAGCTTGGAGTGGACAGCCTGGTAGTGCCGCCTCTGTGCGAGTCAGAGGTACCTCTTCGTTGACGGGCAATTCCGAACCGCTCTATGTGGTGGATGGTGTGCCTCTTGTGGGGAATGCTAGTGGAGGGGGACTAATCTCAATTAATCCTTCGGACATTATCTCGATGGAGGTGTTGAAAGATGCTGCTGCCACTGCCATTTACGGTGCTCGTGCGGCGAATGGGGTGATTCTCATAAAGACAAGGAATGGCAACAAAGACCAAAATTCGTTGGCGACTGAGAAAACGGAGGACGTCGCCACGCTTCGTACTCACTTTTCCGACCAAGGTTTCTGGCAGCCTGTATTGACGACCGACAAGGAGGGTAAGGTGCGCTTTACGGTTACCTTCCCAGATAATATTACCCGTTGGCAGACAATCTATTTGGCGGATGCGCCTGCCAAGAAATATATCGCTACCGGTTCAGCTGAGGGTTCCATCAAATCCTTCGTGCCACTCTCCGCTAGATTATATCTGCCAGAGTTCTTGGTGCGCGGGGATCTCTGTCTGGCGCGTGGCAAGCTGACGAACTACACGCAAGACACGGTGCAACTGACTAGTTCCTTCTCGGTGAACGATTCTTTGATTTCCACCCATCCGCACCATTGCGCTGCTACGCTGACGGATACACTCCAACTGCGTGCCCAGGGAGATTCACTCTCCGTGGTTTATCAATTCGTATCGGAGAACCATTT